>Ga0335076_10003428_pt1 | contig 15955 bp, 22 predicted proteins | sample Lox_Sample_25_FD_206717 | JGI IMG/M metagenome (GOLD analysis project Ga0335076, IMG submission 206717) | Soil microbial communities from Loxahatchee National Wildlife Refuge, Florida, United States - Lox_Sample_2.5 | ecosystem: Environmental > Terrestrial > Soil > Wetlands | place: USA...
CCCCCGACACGCCCCCTATGTCTTCGTAAACCATCCCGTCGTGTCCTGGAGAATATGTCGACGGATTAGTCTCTCTTTTAGTAGGATAGTTTCTTCTGAATGCTGGGCATTCATCATGAGGAGGGGCAGGTGTGGTTGCGCTGGTTATTTCCTAGGGTTAGCCCTAGATATATATCCGTAGACACACACACATTCGTTAATCAAGCCTTCTCAAATTGCCGTGTATCCACACCGGATGGGGTGCGAAATTGCAAAGCCGACGGATTGCAGGACTGTCAATCAAAGTCCTCGAGGACGAATAAGGGACCAGCATGCCACAGCAAGTATAGCACACAGCGCACGCAACCAGCGACAGCCAAGAATACGACGCGATCCGTCCACAGACAGGGCAGGGACGGGACGAGAGACAGACGATGCAGGCACCAGCAATACCAGCACCAGGGCCGGCAGTGGACTGGCAGCTGCAGCCGTCGCAGGACAACATTGCCCGTCTCCGTCGGGTCGTCACAGACCTCGACACCGTCCATAGTCCACAAACAGACAACACACAGCGGCTCCAGGCGCAAAGTGTAACCTTCCATGCTATATTTCAGAGAGGAGGCCTGTTTGCTGAGATTGCGCGGGGGTAGAGACTTGACCAGGTGCGCGATGATCCGGCCAGTTGGAGATTGGCGGTTGCCCTCGCGTCCCGAGGAAATGCCTTTCCTGACCCGGTCCGACATTTTGGCATCTCAATCCTCGAATCAGAAATAAAATACTTTTGGGGACAGTATTCAGATGCCGAGATTCTGGGCATTCGACAGGGTCTAATACAGCTGTGTGGGGAGGTAGTCAATCGATTGCGAGTATACTTGTGCTGACCATCTTTGCCCAGCTGGATGGAAATGATGCCCCTGCCTCCTACCTGATTTCCAAACTCGCCCTCCTCTTCGTCGCCATTCTGAAACGCACCTGGCTAGCGTCCTGGGACGATCCTCTCCCGCTCCTCCTTCAACTCTACCACCGTTCCGTTGACTCACGAGTTCTCGTCCTGCAAATCCTGCGATACATCGTCGAAGACATTTGTCTATCCCCTGAAGAACCTATCCCCGGCAAACGGAAGAAACTCCTCAGCCAAATGTTGACGGTGACATGTAATACCGAGGCTACTTTGAAGGATATTTACCCTGATGGAATCGACTGGTTGGAGACATTGCCTGGCTGGACGAAATGGGGGGTTCCTGGACAAGGGGGCTTCCTGGGATTGGTTGCAGGGACAGTGGGGGAGAGGACGACCGAATTGCTTTCGCAGGGGAATGGCAGAGTTGATGCGAGGGCTGTGAGGGAACTCCTTGCTGCTGTCAAGTTTCTTCAAGTTTGTATACCATGGGGTCAACAAAGGTATCGTTCCCCCATACCCCGGTGGGGCCGCTTGGGACTCTGGGCCTGACATTGAGATCCCTTGTGGATATTAATCTGTTACAATTATTACATCGGTCGCTGCTGGTTAATAACAATGATGTGCGGACGATGGTGCTGGATACACTCTACGTCCTAACGACACGATCAGTCATTCCATTACAAGATAATGCGCTTATTAGAATGCGTCGAGAAGCCTTCTCAGAGGATGCGCTACAAGGATATTCCCAAGTCCTCGATCAAATCTTCTCAGGAATGATCACAAACAGAAACAGACAACTCGATATTGACCGAGAAACCTACGGCGTAGGAAAGAAGTTCGTCATGGTAAATGCACCCCTTTTAATTATCCACTCTCCTTCGTCCCTTCTTTGGTGGTTGTGTTGAGTTTGAAGTACATCTGTGCCCTCGCGTCCAACGAATTACTCCCTGTCCACTGCGAAACCATCGCCACCCTCCCCCAGTTCCTCTACCTCCTCCTAAAATTCTCCTCAACCCCCTCCCTCTGGATCTCCATCCAAACCTTCACAATCTGGCGAAACCTCCTTGTCAATCCCCCATCCCCTGACTCGCGTCTCTCCCTACCCCCTGATGCCCTTGGAGCCCTCCTGGCGCTCAGCGTCGACCGTCTCATCGACTTTGAAGATTTACTTTCCCTGCCCGAGTACGCGGGGTACGCTGCCTTTCTGCGCGAAGACTTTGATGAATTGGATGCGGCTGGCTCAGGAGGGATTTTTCGGAATTTTTTGAGTGGGGTGAAGAGGGTTTTGATGGAGATTGTGGAGGGGATTGTGGGGAGGGAGTGTTTTGGTGCATTGGAGTTTTTGAGGGAGCGGTTACGGCGGTTTATCAACGTTGATCGGTTTAATGAACAGGGGAGAGATGGTACTGTCGTCCCCACTCCTTCCCCATTTCTTGCAGAGGATGTGGGGGGAGAGATATCTGTAGTTTGGGTGACTGATTGGAGTAGAGAGAGGAGCTTGTAAGAGGACTTCTCCGGCTTATGTTATGGCCTGCTGTGCATTCCGCGGGGTCACTGCGGCAAACGTTGGAATAAACATGTACCTCGACCGCTTTTCCGGCACCGATGAGGACAAGGTGCGATCACCCTTCAACCCTTATTGAAATGTAGAATACAGCAAAGGAAGCTATTCGCCGGGAAATGATGGCGTGGGGGAAACTGATCGCCAACGCCGATATCACTGACCCACTGATATACGGTCGACAAATCTCCGCGTTCAGCTCATTGTGGAAGTACATGGAAGAGGAACCCGAGATGATTTCCATGATCTCAAAGGTCTTTCATTTATGCCCTCAAAATCTCGTGCAGGATGAAAATAACTGATGTCGTCTAGGCGCTTCAAGGCATTGATATCCCTTATCCACCCAACGCCACCCGCGAGCAAAAGAAAGACTATAAAAGCGTTCGAGCCCGTGCCGGCCAAGCTCTCATTTACTTCTCAACGCACTGTCCTGCATCGCTTATGTCTGGATTCGGCCAGCTATGGACACATTACCAGTCAAATATTAATTCTCCACAGATCCATCAGAAAAGTGCTTGGGTTCTTCTCACCGTCCTCTTCATTGTCAAGTATCTCCCAAATGTGTTTTTTTTCTCTCTTGGATGCGTTAACACGTAGTGATCGCGCGGATAATGCGGGGAGCCTCGAGGATCGGACGAGAAGGTTTGACGCCATTGTCCGGAAGGTAGTCGAACGGTGGAACCTCGGGTTAAATCAGAATCCCGGAGGGTTCACGTTCCAAGACTTCCACAAACTCACTGGTGCAGATCTCGTCGGAGAATACATTCGTAATCCCCTTGCAAAGTCTTTTAATATGAACTTCCATCTGACGACGAAAGGGAAACGAGGACTTATCCCAGCACAATACGACGCCACCCTAGACGAAGAAGGTCTCCTTCTCAAAGCGCAGCTAAAACAGCTTAATCGCTGGTCCTGGCCCATCCGAGAGTTCTCCTCACTTATCGACACTCAACAGCGCACGCCTTCCTCAAAAGATAAGTCCGTAGCGGCAAACGGAGATTGGCGGACTCATCAAGTAAATCGATGGCCCACGCACGTCCACGCTTTTATCCCGGGGCTATTCCGGGTGATTACGTTCTTACAGGGATTTTGTAATCCTGCGAATGGAGGGATGATGCCGTTTGGGTTGGGGGACATTGGGCTCGGAGTGGATATGATTGGGTGGGATGAGGCTGCGGGGAATTTATCGTCGGAATTGGTACGGGAGGATACGCCTAAGACGGTTAGATCGTTAATTCGACGGATTCAGAAGAATGTGAAGAATGCTAGGGATCAGGCGTATCAACCCCAATTGTGTCCTCATTGTTAACGGGGATAGATTTGCCGTGTTGGGGAGTTTATCACGGTTAGGGGAGGTATTTTACAGTATCCCAAACCTCGCCGCATCCCTCTTAGACTCTCTCTTCGGAGAAGTCCAAGGAATCGGAATCCTCGCCTGGCGAAACTTGATCGACGACGCCATCCGTCCTCTCGTCATAAACTGTCCTAAGGAATACTGGGAGACGTTTCTTCCCGCGCTCATCCCACCGCTGTTAATGTGGCTGGTCGAACACACCGAATGGGACGCGCTCAATCAATTTTCGAATGGCAAGGCAGAGGATAATGGGGTCACGGACGAGGAAGCTGAGATCTCTAAAGAGGCTGTTTTGCGGTTTTTGTTTGAGGGGATGGTGGGATTGTGTACAGATCTGATTTCGCCGATGACAAGGGGTGATACGGCTATTGTTGTCAATTCAAAGGAGATGGCTTTTGCAGCGCGTGAAGCAGATGTTCGCAATGAGGCCTTGCGCAAGAAGATTGAACTCCGAGCATATATTCTCAAGCGAGATGTACCCACCCATACCGCTCGGACATCCCGGGCTAACATGTCAGGATATTATGGAGGCTTATTTACTGTTGGCATCAAAATTATTAACGATTCACGATACCCGGGCCGTTCAACATACCGTTCGTAACGTCCAAAGTATTCTAGGCGTGTTAATGCCCGTCCCCAATTACCAATACTTCATCTCAAACACAATACTAGAAGCAACTCTCCGCTCCTATAACGATTCCTATTTCGCCGAAACCCAATCCGATCTCATCGATCTCATAGCCCAAATTTACGCCCGCGACGTGAGCGGCCATGCAAAGGCTTTGTTCTTGCAACTCCCCGGCGTCAAGGAGACCTCCCTCGCGGCCTATGAGGCAAATCTCCAGGAACATAAATCGTCACGGTCGCGACGGCAGTTTACAAAGGAGCTGTTAGCTGAGATTAAGGGCGTGAGCACGTCGGAACAGGGAAGGAAACAGGTCGATTTGGGACCTGATACGTCGGCTCGCAGCGTGATGCAGAAATTGGCGCTCGAGGCGGCGGCCAAGGCGAAGAGAGACAAAGGTGATTTGTTATCGCAGGACGAGATGTTGTCGAGGAAGGGTGAGGAAGGTGCTGTGTTACATTTGTTATTTGGGCCGGATGGACATCACTGAATAGACGACCCTGGTGCCGTGCCGTCTCGTTTTGCTCCATTTCGAGTTACTTGCATTTTTAATGGCTCATCTAATGATGCTTTCTTATGTTTACGGTGCTTCGGTGTTGGCTGGTGTTTTATTTCATTCTTTTCTCTTCTCGTGGGGAGTTTGGGATTTGGGAGCTTTAGAATGCAAGCGTTCTCTCCATACTGATTTTTTCCAAAGTTCCATTTTGTCATTCTAGATGTCGTGTCATCATTCATTTATTCGAACGAGCAAGATTCACGAGCGTTTTATTTACGATAATCATCCTCCTTGACTCTCCAATCGCGTTGTTAATGATATCTAACATAAAAAAAGTCCAAAAATCCCAATCCTAAGCACGGCTTACCACCGGTCACAATGATTGACTGCGCATCCCCTATTCAGCCTTGGCCGGTTTATCGCGAAGGTCCTCCTTAGACCATAGTCGTGAATAATACCCCCTTGTCTCCGCATTATTCCAAGCTTTCACAAACGCGCTACAATCAACACACGTGGAACGGGGCGAGTGGGTTACGCCTGAGTCTTGTCGAGATATTTCTGTTCGTCAATCCCCTGGACCTTGAGATTCACCTGGCCACCTTCCATCGTCAACCCCTTCTTCTTCAAGGTCTCCTGGGCCGAACTACCGAACCAGGGTCAGCGTGTCGTCATTGGCCGGGAGGGGGGTGGTACCTGATTCCGCTTTGGATCGCCACGTAAGTTTTGTACGCCACATACGCGATGAGGATAAGCAGGGCGACGATGAGGATGGGTTCTATGCTCTTGAAGGCCATGGATTTTTCGCTGAATTTGGTTTTAGCCATGTCGCTGAGAGTATCAAGGTCGGTTTCGTTCTAGCGAAGCCTGTTTATGAATGCAAGGGGGGGTGGGGTCTGGGGCGCGACAAAGTTGCGAACTGGGCGGGCTGTTCCTGGTTCCTGCGCCTCATATGCGCTCTGAAATAAGACTCTTGAAAAATGCTTCAAACCGATAGCACTTTGGAGGTACGTATGATCTGAGCAGGTGGAAATGAGTCACACTGCCGCAGCACATGTTACTCAACAGCAGCATGCTGACAAGCTGTATTGAAAATTTGTGCCGCCAGGCCTGAGATCGGCACGCCGAGCGATGCGGTCAGTCATTAAGTCCCATCACCACGTCGCTCACTTGAAATTTGGGGAGGTCTCACTTAAGAGGCACCCTGGTCCTTGGTCCGCTGCAAGGCTCAAGATGATTCTCGTGGACTGCGCAAAGTGGCCGGGACATCCTTGCGACGCTGAATTTATGATCCCAACCTTGAAATTCCATCGGCTGCCCGTTGCGCCGGGGGACGAAATCAACACTGACGTGTACAATGATGTAAAAGTCGTGATCAAGCATGGTATAACGGCCCAACAGGAATTTAGCCTTGATCCCACAGCGGTCGCGCCTATTAACCATCCGAATCAGGTCTGCGCTGCATGGCTTCGGAGTTCACATAATGAGATCAAAATCTTTAACGTCGAAACGGAAACCATATCGCCAAGATCGAGGAATAACGTGGTCAAAGGATCAACCGGGAGTCGATAAAGCCATTGTATTCCGTCCAACACTCCGCTAGACCAAGCCACACCAGGCTCAGACTGCCGACCCCCGCGCCACCGAGCCGACGCACACATTGATTACTCCACACATCGATCTCACGCCCTCGCGCAGAATCTCATGGCAACTCCTCCGAAGCCTAGAACAAATACACCAGCTTCAGATGCATCAAATTATCACACTCAATCTCCTGGGTCGCAAAAAATAGACTAATCGCTGTCTGCCATGCTCGATCCGTCTACTCCAACGAAGGGGGCCCCCAATCTCATGATTCAGGATTCACTGTTACAAGCTGCCCGACATGGACCGCCTCAACACTCCTGCAGGGTTCTTATTTTCCTGTCATGATAGGCGTGGATAGAATTATTTTCCGAAAATGAGGACGAGTTGCCAGTAAACTAGTTTGAAGGTTTGAAGGAGACCTGGGTGATGTCCTCATGCTGCGTTTTTTTGATGACGAGAGGAAGGGGAATTCGTACTGTTGCCTATTTCAAGTAGATATTCTAAGATTTTCTGCACCAGGATCGGAAGCAAATGTTTTGTATAGGATACGACATCGTCAAGTCAGTCCTTGCTCGTGAACAGGGACCGTGGGGCCGCCGAGCTGTCTGATGTAAATTTATAGTAATCAGCTTCCTTGACCGACACCAAGTGTTGTAGCCCCTTTCAATGGCTCATTAAACTCGCGCTAAGTCGACGATGTCAAAAACATAAACAGTGCCAGCTTTCGATGGTATAAAAATAGTTGAATCTCCATCCCTAATTAGATTGAAGGAACAAAGGAATCGACGGTGAAGGCCTGACCTATCCGACGTTTACAGTAGATCTCTACCATCACGTTTTGGATCCTGCTGACATCAAGTTCTCTTTGTGCCCAGGTTTGCGGGTGGTTCTGAGAAATTTCTTTCAGCTAAAATCCCTGTGTCGCTTGGGGTTGACTACATGAGACAGCCTGGGTGCTGTAGAAGGTGGCTTGATTTCAGTTTGACTGTTCACCTTGTTCACCCCCATGATTTCGGGTAGACCCTGAACAATGGCTCCACCAGACCTTCGAATAGTCCACTTCAACGATGTCTACCATATCCAGCCAAGGTTTTCCTCCCACTTTTCCGCTTGGCGCTAATTGACAGCGAGAGAGACCCTGCAGGTGGCGCAGCACGATTTGTGTCTGTCATCAACGAGTACCGCGATACGCAACATTATGCAACCCAACCCGAGCTCCTAATATTCTTCAGCGGCGATGCCTTCAATCCTAGCATCGAAAGTACTGTCACGAAAGTAACGATGCGCGTTTTGAGGTTTCAAGCTAACGTGAGGGTCAACATATGGTCCCGATCTTGCGCGACGCGATCAAAGTCGACGCCGCTTGTTGCGGAAACCATGGTATTCATAAATTCGCCTAGAATTACTTGATAACAGTGGTAGATTTTGATTTCGGGGTGGATCATATGATATATCTTTGCAAGCAATGCCAGTTTCCGTGGTTAATAAGCAATGTCTTCGATGGAGAGAATCCCCTCGGTAACGCTGCTCAAACGCACGTACTCACATCGAGCAACGGAATTAAAATCGGTCTCATGGGTCTCGTGGAAAAGTATCCCCCGGATCTTCTCTTATCCAATGCGTTTTCTCATGGTAGGGAATGGCTTGATACGATTAATTCGCTGCCGCCCAACCTCAGATTTGTGGAACCTTCGGATATTGTAAGAGAATTGGCACCAATGTTACGGGGCCACGGAGCCGAGATTGTCATTGCATTGAGTCATATGGTATTCTCATTCCTCTGATATGACTGATGAAGCGTGAACGGAATGACATGCTCTTGGCAAATTCCGTCCCCGAAGGCCTCATCGACATCATTTTGGGTGGGCATGATCATTACGTACCTCTCCCTCTGAGTGGAAAGCTCATTCAAGTACCACCTTGAAACGGTCAAAGGGATCCCCATCCTACGGTCCGGCTCGGATTTCAAGGAATTGTCATACATTGAAGCCACCCGACACTCATCCTCCTTAAGATGGTCATTTAGTATCCAGAGACGCGATATTACATCGTCAGTCCCCGAAGACCCCACAACAAAGGCTATAGTTTCATCCCTCTCCCACGCCCTCCGGACGAAGCTCGATAAACCCATCGGATTAAGCAGCGTCGACCTCGACGCCCGATTCTCGGTGACTATCTCGATCAAGTTGCATAAAGTCTAACGTCTTTGTAGACTGTGCGTTCAGAAGAATCGAATTACGGATCACTGATCTGCGATCTTATGAGGTTCTATTATCAGACCGATGTTGCATTGATGGCCGGCGGAACCATGCGAGGAGACCAAATTTACCCAGCTGGCATAATACGATTGGGTGACGTTGTCTCGTGTTTCCCTTTTGAAGATCCCTGTGTCGTCATCCGCCTCCCCGGTAAAGCCCTCTGGTCCGCCCTCGAAAATTCCGTGTCGAAACTTCCCGCCCTCGAAGGACGATTCAGTCAAGTCTCTGGCCTACGATTTGGGTACGATCCCAATGCTGCCGAGGGGAAAAGAGTCCGCTGGTGTGAAGTGGGTGATGAACCTATTGATTTTGAGAAACGGTATTCGATTGCAACAAGGGCTTATATGGCGCGTGGCAAGGATGGTTTTGAATCGTTGAACATTAAAAATGAAGATGTGGAGGAAGTGATTACTGAGGAGAATGGCGTGCTCCTTTCCACCATCATCCGTCAATATTTCCTCAGTCTAAAGATCCTCTCACGCTGGAAACGCGGTCTCTGTGTCACTAGATTATTCAATAAGCTCAAAAACGGACAAGCATATGCCGGGGTTCTTTCAATCCCTCAGAGCGCTAGCACCTCAGGGACTACGAGTACGGGGACGGGAAGTACAGAGTCCTCGGATATTGAAGACCATATCGTGGATGAGGAGGCTGTATCCCCTGTCCAAGAAAAGAGAATGGGTAGAGTGGAGGAATTGAGATTATCTGAATTGAAGAAAAGGGTTGCAAGGAAATGGGAATTGCTTGGCAAAGTAAGGAAGAATATTCGGGAGCATGGGGCCGCTGAAGTGGGTGTAGACTGGTGCAGGAGTGTACGGCCGCGTGTTGAAGGACGTATTAATGTTGTTACATCATAGTGAGATTGAGATGGCCTCTGCGCACAATGTTCATTACTGATACATTACTTTCGGATATGAATTACACATGCGAAATGCCCTTACAATAAAACGGTGATCGACGGGTTCCGGGAATTAGCCTAACCTTGTTGTCCCCCCCGTTCACACCCCCTTCGATGGTTCGATAATCTTCACGTCCCCACCGCCCCGGTTCTCACTCCCTTTGCATAGCCCCCTTGACGGGGTCACGGACCTCCGATGCCTCCGTCGCCACAGGCTGACCAGGGGATCGAAAAGCTCCCCTCCGCACGCCGGGCTTCGTCTCTGCCCCCAGAAAACATCCGTCCGAATTCGCGGCCGTCAATACCCATTTCGGTCATTAAGCAGTTGCGTCGACTGCGAATTCCCGACAACGACGATGCTATGGACGGTCAGGAGAATCAGGAGGACGGAGAGGGCGCCATCGAAATTGAAGAATTGTCTCCGGATGCAATAGTTCCCGATCACATTCAGGTCATGCGCGACCCTGAAATCGAAACACCGCGAGAAGATGAGGGGGACGACAGTGGGCAGCGAGAAACGGACGTCATGTCAACAAATGCAGCGGACAGAATGAGCGGCGGTACGGGCAGTGATGAGGGGGATGACGGTGATGACGAGGGCGAGGCTATGGATGAGACTGATGGTTACGCGACTCCCGAAAAGCCCAAACCCGCGCGAAAACGAAAGTACAGTGGTGACGGGGGAGATGGGCAAGGGCGCGCCCGAAAACGACATTTCAAGCCTTGGATGTCTTCACCTGGATAAAAGAAGGTTATAGATGGTACATGGCCTTTTCGGGTGGCCGTATTGACTTTAGATTTGATATTACTGCAGGCTGTACACTTGGAATACGGGCAATACGGGGTAGACTCCAGAAACAATGAACGATTGAGAAATCGTATACTGGCCAAAGGACAGTATTGTGCCGATACCGATGGGTGAACGGGCTTTGTTTTAGCTGCTGTCTCCGTGTGAGGAAACGCGGGGCTGTGAAGAGCAGTGGCGTCATTTGGCCAACATGACGCGATTAGGACATGTTGTCGTGGCACGCGATTGCCGATGAGCCCGAGGTTTCATGCCAAGGTACATGCCACGACCCACGGTCATCGCTTGCAACTATCTAACCGGGGAGATCAGAAATGTATGTACACTTCTATTTCATGTCATTGGGCAATTCAGCGAACCGAATTGCGAAATTGCATTGCGTTTACATGTGGGAAACTAAAAAATTAGTTGTGTTCTCTCGTTTCCTGTTCCTGGGTTCCGGTGGAGGTCTTGTGTTGTGTTTCACCAAGTCGATGTCTGAGGATGGGCCCCAATCCTGTGCGGAAGATTCAAGCGATCATGTGGCTTTTAGCCGAACTTATTAAATCGGTTCAATGCATGCATCGGTTAAGTAAAATGAACAACTTAAAATTTATAGATTGGCAATTCCTCATTTCTGGATGACCTTAATCCCACTTGTCGCATTTTCATTATGCCGTTTATGTCCTGAATCGGAGATGGGGGGTTTTGTTTACTCCCACCTTGCCTCGTGTGAAAATGGTCAGTGTGTTCCCACGGAGATGGGGCTGTTTGTGGGATATCGGCGGGATTTTGGCGAACGGTTCGAACGGGTCACACGAGAACACTGCCACCAAAAAAGTCTTTTCCTAACACTTCAAATTCCTATCTACATGCTTTGAATTCAGCCACTGATACCCTTCTGAAAGTCTTTAATGTTTGTCGCTACCAAAGGCTGGGTGACGAAATAACGTCAGCAATCCGGCCCGTCAGAACATAAATCTCCGAAGTGAGGGTCAGCAACGATGTTCGGCGTCTCCACGTGTAGTTCGGGGGGCCTGCCGCTAAGCGAAGTGTGTGCGTCTAATTTGTGATCGACCGTGCAGCGTGGGAGCGGAGCTGGCTCGTCAATATGTATGCTTACCTCACAGGATAACTTTATTGGCCCATGGGGATGTTCCGCGCGAAAGATCACAAAAAGGGGCGTCAGGGGAAGCATCAGTGGAGGTGCCTGGGGAGATCAGGGGTATATCAAGATAATTCACATGAACTGAAACCGGGAGCGGTGGTTTTTCGATGTTGTTTGGACAGAAAGCATGTGGATCTTATTTAAATTGAAAACACATGAACGTGACGAAACTTAGACGAGTAAAATTACCTGGCCAAATTGATATTGTGATCCGTAAACCCGGGCCCATTCATTGACCCTCCCAAACAAAGGGGATTTGTCGGAATGGGGTGGGGAGGCCCCTTCCCAAGTGGCAAAACCCTCCGGCTCCGCCCCGCGGACATCTGTGCGTAGACCAAGACAGATAATTTTGACTTTCAGCCAAAGCATGCACCACACTTTCAAATCCCCGCCGCACCTTCGGTTACTCTGACTTTTGCGATCCGCCCACATACTCTCAGTAAGACAGGCTCCGGACCGGTCGGCCAACTTCCGGAGAAATCTCCACGCGAGTTTAATCTAGGGTCTATGCCGGTCCTTTAACGACCGGTGCACACCGGAACCGTTCCTTCCCACCGTTAATACAATGAGTTTTAAAGGGGGCCACATCAAAAACTTGGACAATCCCCTCCTCGAGGATCGGTTGTTCCGAAATTAGAATGGCAAATCCTCCATTATCTAATTTTGCAGAAAATGACTTGTGACCGTAGAGTCGGGTAATGTGACTAGGGAAGTTTTATTATGGCGAATGCAAATTGGAACCTTTGATTGGTCCCCGGGGATTTTGGGGTGCTGTGGAACTATCATGTGCGTCTATGCAAGATCCACTGAAGATTATTATTGAAGACCAAACTCTAATTCCTGTGCACGCGGTCTGTGCATTGTCCAGTACGGTGCGTCCCGCTTCTGCCCCGATAAGCTGGCCTGCTTAAGAAACGAAATTGTGTTATATACGGCACATAGGTCTAAAAACCCAGCAAAATTTCCGGGTTCACTCTTCCTCTCGGGAAGGCTAATTCTGCGCATCGTTAAAAATCGGTTACTTCCCCACGAGCCTGAAAATTAAAAATTTTCTCCGAACATCGATTGACCTCCCTGACGAGGAGCCATTTTCATTATACGTTCTGTTTGGTTGGAGAGAGGTTGTTCCTGATTGCGTCAAGTCCTGTCATTGCGGTTCTGGGGATATACCGTTGAGACAGACGGTCCGGACCGGATAAGCAGCAGTTCGGACCGAAGGGAAATCAACAGGTGTGTTGGATACAGCTTGGTTGCCCAATCGGTCCGCCACACGACACAGACCAGTGTACGCCCCACACCCACAGATCCGAAGCTTTCCACAGGGGGCCACCCAGCGCATTACGTCGTTATCGAACTCTCTTTGTTTCCCCATCAATTAACTCCCTCTCCGTCTCCTCGTGCCAGCGCCCGACGCAAGCCGCCGCGGGTGTAAGGTACGATCACGGTATCCCTTTTTGCGTCAGCCAATCCCCCGCGCCCTGCCTGGCACACGGACCGCAGGGTCCCCCTCGATCTTCACATTGTTGTTCTGCGACTACCTCGGACTTTCTCCTTAAAATCTCACCCACCTCGGTTGGCCTCCAATCCTTTTTCTGTCCCCCTGCCAGCTTCCCTGTATTTTTCACAATTTTTCACACGTCTATCACTCTTTTTTAAGGGTGGGAGTTATCCACAACCCTGGCCCAGACACTACTCCAGAGTCAGGTTTTCTGCCATCTGTTTCGCTGCTCGCCAACTCCATCTCCTCCACCGCTCCCACATTCCTCCTCCTTGTCCACGTCGTCCTTCTTCACCTCGGGGACGTCGCCCTCCTCCGCCTCAACGGCTCCTCCAGTGCGGGAATCCCACCTTTGCAGTGGTGGTGGTGTCGACATTCGCTGTCGATCACCATCACCACGACCACCTCCCCCGCCGATATTCGTGATGGATCGACAGCCCGTTCCACCGAACTTCATGACGCCCGTACTCAGCGGCGGGCCGCCCCCAGGCGCTACACCTCCGACACAGCCAAGCTCCGCCCCGCCAGCGCCCAGCACCAAGGTGCAGCTGTTCCGCGAACACAACGATCCGCCGCAGTTTGTCTGCACCGAGGAGACCTGCGGCAAGCGCTTCGGCAGAAAGGAGCATCTCGCCAGACACATGCGAGCGCGTACTCCTCCTTCCCCCGCACTGCCATTCCATTGCGATTGCATTGCTGACTGGCGATAGATGCCAATGAGAAGCCGTACAAGTGTCCTGAAGAGGGCTGCGACGCAGATTTTACTCGAAGCGACCTCCTCAAAAGGTGCGGTCCCCTCTGCCGTAGTCCGTGATTGCAGCTGACATACTAGACATGTGGAGACAAAACACCCTCCCCCCACTCCGCCGGGAGCAAGTCCAAAGCGACATCTCTCGGGCGACGGCAGCAATCGGTACAAGAAACCTCGGACGACCAACGCCTGTCGCGGATGCGCCGATAGCAAAGTCAAGTGCGACGGTGTCACGCCGGTATGCGGACGGTGTCAACGTCGGGATCGAGAATGTCTCTGGACCCGTCCTAAGGAGATTAGTCCCAAGATGAAGGCCGACAGACTTAGTGATCGGTCCACGCCGACCAACCTCGAGCGCCGACTCTCCGAGCAGACTATGATGATGGACAACCCCTCGGCCTCTGGGATTGTGGGCGACTCGATTGCAGTTCAACCGGCGCCTCAATCATACATTGCAGACCAGCCTGTCCGTCCGCCGTTCACACACTCCTTGTCCTTCTCCGGCGCTGCATCGACGCCCATGGATTTCAAGCCTTCCTTCCTATCTCAAGGTCCAAGCATCCAAGTTCCCCAATATGAGAAGCCCTATACCCACCCTAGCGATCGGATACACTCCCAAAGCGAGGCGATCATGGACAAGTCCGATCTCCACCCCCACTCTGCCGGAGAAAGTCAACCCCTGGGCGACTACACCAATCTCCCGGGCCATCCGTCCTCCTTTGCGAGCACTGCCGACTCCATCCATCCCTTCGTTCCACACCCGCCGTCATATGATAGCAACTTCTATGTCCCTCCGTCCCAAGCTGCTTCATACCAATTCGATTCAACGAACATGGCATGGGGTGTCGAAAATCCATTCGATCCATCGCTCCTCGCAAACCCTTTCGCCAACGTCGAACTTATTCCGCCTCAATGGACTGAGAATCTCGAGAACATGGTTGCCGAGGGTCTCGAGCCCAACATCGATCGTGAATCCAACAGTACACCCTCCAACGATGAAGACTCCGAAGGCCTCTCTCAATCGCACGCCCGTGTCAGCCATGACAAGGCCACGGTCCCCACATCTCATCCAACCCCGATGATCCCTCCCACCACACCGCACCACCGCGGCGATGACAGGGACGACCGTTTGCAAGAGTACGTCGGATACGAGTACTCCAACCAACATGACATGCGCGGGGCCATTGAAAATATGGATTTCCTCAAGACAACAAACATCCTCCTCCAAGACAATGCTCGTCACCTCCGTGCGACTGCCCAACCTTGTCGTTACGGCAACCTCCTCGCTGGCATAAAACTCATCGAAGAGAAACGAGATGACATCAAATCCATGCTGGATGATACCTATGCCCATTCCCGCCTGAATTCACCCTCTGAACGCGAGCCGCCCCGGTTACCCCGTCTCGAAATCTTCAATATCTTACTCAAATCCTATTTCCACAATTTCCATCCTCAACATCCCATTGTGCATTTACAATCTCTCCTGCCGCGAAATGGAAATTCTGGACTGGAGAAAAAGAAGGATATTCTGATTTACGCGATGTGTTGTGCCGGCGCATTTAAGCATTCTGCCCGACCGATTCAAGAGTATGCACGGGGAATGCAAGAATTGCTTCGTCGGACGTTCAATTTCCATTTCGAACGGGATCCGAGGAATCAGCGAAGCCTGCAGAGTCTGCAGGCACTCCATTTGGCTTTGTACGTCGGCGCGTGGTCTGGGAATGCATGGACAAGTGAATCCGCTCAGGCGCTCTGTGGGCAATTGGATACGATGTTGCGCTGCTGCGGATGGCTGGATGGACAACGTGGAGATTGGCTGGAAGAGGAGTTGAAGGAGGTAGCTCCCGGCGAAGAAGAGGAACGATGGCGCATGTTTGTCGAACGAGAGGAAAAGAAACGACTTATCCACGCTCAATTCTCGATCGAATGTAACCTCGGCTCCTTTACCCGCGCTCGTCCAGCAATGGCATGGAGCGAGTTTACGATGCCAGTTCTTTGCGACCTCGACTTATGGCGGGCGGAAAGTGCCGATGAATGGGCTGCGAAATGGAATCTCAAGTTACGAAGTCGATTACCCCGTGGCGACGAAGATTTATAC
>Ga0335076_10003429_pt1 | contig 15950 bp, 11 predicted proteins | sample Lox_Sample_25_FD_206717 | JGI IMG/M metagenome (GOLD analysis project Ga0335076, IMG submission 206717) | Soil microbial communities from Loxahatchee National Wildlife Refuge, Florida, United States - Lox_Sample_2.5 | ecosystem: Environmental > Terrestrial > Soil > Wetlands | place: USA...
GGTGAGTGCGAGCGGGATCAGGGCGGGCTCCGGACGGGGTCGGCGGGAGCCCGAGCATATAGGGCGCCGGCCGCGCCGGTGTCAACGCGCCGCCGGCCGCCCCGGGGCGGCGGCCCTCCCGCTACGCTGCTGCTGCCTCGCGGGCCCGGTCGGAGAGCCGGACCGAGACCACCTTGGAGACGCCGGGCTCCTCCATCGTCACCCCGTAGAGCGTGTCGACCATCTCCATGGTCCGCTTGTTGTGGGTGATGAGGATGAACTGGGAGCCCTTCGACATCTCCTTCACCATCTCGTTGTAGCGGCCGACGTTGGCGTCGTCGAGCGGGGCGTCGACCTCGTCCAGCAGGCAGAACGGGGTGGGCTTGATGAGGAAGATGGCGAAGATGAGGGAGACGGCGGTGAGGGCCTTCTCCCCGCCGGAGAGCAGGTTCACGCTCTGCAGCTTCTTCCCCGGGGGCTGGGCGAAGATCTCCACCCCCGCCTCCTCCGCCCCCTCGGGCTGGGTGAGGACCAGCCCGGCCCGGCCGCCGGCGAACAGGCGCGGGAAGACCTGCTGGAACCGCTCGTTGACCCGGTCGAAGGTCTCCTGGAACCGCTCGCGCGAGGCCCGGTTGATGCGGGCGATCGCCACCTTCAGGTCGGCCAGGGAGCGCTCCAGGTCGGTCTTCTGCTCCCCCATGAAGGCGTGGCGCTTGGCGAGCTCGTCGTACTCCTCGATGGCGGTGAGGTTGATCGCTCCCATCCGCTCGGCCTGCGCCTTGAGCTCCTCGAGCCGCTCCCGCTCGGCCTCCCCGGGGGGCTTCTCCAGGTGGAAGCGGGCCACCTCCCACCGCAGCTCCGCCTGGCAGCGCTCCCGGGTCTGCTCCTCGAGGTGGGCGAGCTCGAGCGCCTGCTCCCGGCCGGTGAGGGCGGCGTCGCTCGCCGCCTGCCGGATCCCCTCCACCCGCCCCCGCCGCTCGCGGGTCTCGGCCTCGCAGGCGCGCGCCCCGGCCAGCAGGGCCTCGTGGTCGGCGCGGGCCCGGGCCAGCTCCTCCCGGACCGCCGCCAGGTCCGCGCCGAGGCGGGAGAGGTCGACCCGGGTCCCGTCCAGGCGGCCCCGCAGCTCGGCCGCCCGGGCGTTCGCCTCCGAGAGCGCGGCGAAGAGCCGGGCGCGCCGCTCGTCCACCTCGCGCCGCGCCTCCTCGATCCGCCTGAGCGCCGAGCCGATCCCCTCCCGGCGCTCGGCGTCGGCGGCCACCTTCACCTTGAGGTTCATGAGCTCCGCGGTGAGGAGGTCGCCTCGCGCCCGCACCCCCTCGAGCCGGGCCACCGCCTCGCGGGCCCGCTCCTCGTCGCGGGTCTGCTCCGCCTCGGCGGTGGCGGCCGCCACCCGGTGCTCCTCCTCCTCCCGGGCCAGGGCGGCGAGGGCCTCCTCGAGCTGCGCCCGCTCGGAGGCGAGCTGGCCGGTGCGGTCCGCCACCCGCTCCAGCTCCTCGCCCACCCGGGCCAGGTCCTTCTCCTGGTCGAGGAGGGCGAGCTCCTTCTCCCGGCCGTCCCGGTCCAGGCCCTTCAGGGCGGCCTCCAGCTGGAGCAGGCGGGCCTGCAGGGTCCGGTGCCGCTCCTGGGCGAGGGAGAACTCGGCCTCGAAGGACCGGACCGTCTCCTCCAGCTCCTGCACCTCGCGCCGGCGCTGGAGGGCCCCGTGGCCCTCGCCCTCCAGCGGGCCGCCGGTGACCACGCCGGAGGGGTCGAGCACCTCGCCGTCCAGGGTCACCAGGCTCCGGCTCCCCGCGCTCTGCTGCCAGATCTCCAGGGCGGAGGGGAGGTCGCGCACGATCACCGCGTCGCCGAGGAGGAAGCGCACCACCTTCTCGTAGGAGGGCTCGTAGCGGACCACGTCGAGGCAGGCGGCGACGAAGCCGGGGTGGCTCCGGTCCGGCTCGGCGGCGGCGGCCTCACCCCCGTCGCGCAGGCGGGCCATGGGGATGAGGGAGGCCCGCCCCTCGGCCGCGGTCTTCAGGTAGTCGATCGCCTCGACCCCCTGCGAGTGGCTCTCCACGATCACGTACTGGAGCCGCTCGCCCAGGATCGCCTCGACCGCGTCCTCGTACTCGGCCGGGGCGGAGACCACGTCCGCCACCAGGCCGAAGATGCCCCGGTCGCGCGACTCGCCGCCCTGGCCGGCCCGGGTCATGAGGCTGCGGACCCCGCGCCCGTACCCCTCGTAGTTGCGGACGATCTCGAGCAGGCTCTGGAGCCGGGAGCGCTTCTCGGCCAGCTCCTCCCGCAGGGTGATGAGCTTGGCCTCGTTCTGGATGAACTCGGCCCGGGTCCGCTCCAGCAGCTCCTCCTGGGCCCCGCGCTGCTCGTCCAGGTGGAGCTTGAGCTGGCGGGTCTGCCCGAGCTTCTCCACGTGGCGGGAGCGCGAGCCGTCCAGCTGGGCGGCGCGGCGGGCCAGCTCGTCGGCCTCGGCCCGGGTCCGGTCGAGCCGGGCCCGCACGTCGAGCCGCTGCCGCTCCACCTGGGCGAGCTGGCTGCGGTGGGAGGCGACCTCGGAGCCGGCGGTCGCGGCCGCCGCCCGGGCCCGGTCGGCGTCGCCCTGGAGGGCGCCCTGCTCCCGGCCCGCCTCCCGGAGCGCCCCCTCCGCGTCGGAGAGGCGCCCCTCGTCGGCGCTCACCAGGGACTGCAGGTCGTCGCGCTGGCGGAGCAGCCCCTCGCGCTCGGCGGCGAGCGCCTCGGCCTGCTCCTTCAGCCCCTCCACCTCGGCCGCCTCGGCCCGGGTCCGCTCCGCGATCTGCTCCAGCTCCCGGGCGGCGGCCTCGACCGACACCTCCGAGACCCGGGCCGCGCTCTCCAGCTCGTGCTCCCGCCCGGTCAGCTCGGAGAGGCGCGCCTCGCTCGCCCCGGTCCGGGCGCGGTCCTGCTCCAGGGCCTGCTCCAGCTCGGCGAGCCGGGCCGAGACCTCGAGCTCCTCTGCCCGGAGGGCCGCCTGGCGCTCCTCGGCGGCGCGGCGGGTGGCGGTGAGCTCCAGGTAGCGGACCGCGGCGGCCCGGAGCTCCAGCTCCCGGACCTGCGCCCGCAGGGCCTTGTACTTCTCCGCCTTGCGCGCCTGGCGGTTGAGCGACTCGAGCTGCTTGCCCAGCTCCTGGACGATGTCCGCCACCCGGAGCAGGTTCTGCTGGGTGGCCTCCATCTTCCGCTCGGCCGCCTCGCGGCGCTTCTTGTACTTGGTGATCCCGGCCGCCTCCTCGATGATGGCGCGGCGGTCCTCGGGGCGGGCGGAGACGATCTGGCCGATCCGGCCCTGCTCGATGATCGAGTAGGCGGTGCGCCCCACCCCCGACCCGAAGAAGATGTCGTTCACGTCGAGGAGCCGGGCCTGGACGCCGTTCACCAGGTACTCGGACTCGCCGGTCCGGAAGAGCCGCCGCCCGACGGTGATCTCGCCGAAGCCCTGGTACTGCACGGGGAGCTCGCTCGGCCGGTCGTTCTCGAAGGTGAGCATCACCTCGGCCATCGAGAGGGGCGGCTTCGACTCCGAGCCGTTGAAGATCACGTCCTCCATGGAGCGGCCGCGGAGCTGCCGGGCCGACTGCTCGCCGAGGACCCAGCGAACGGCGTCCGCCACGTTGGACTTGCCGCAGCCGTTCGGGCCCACGACCCCCGTGACGCCCTGGTCGAAGGCGACCACCGTCCGGTCCATGAAGGACTTGAAGCCGACGATGTCGAGCCGCCGGATGCGCATGGCGAAAGGCGATATCACGCCCCATGGGCGAGTTCAAGCGAAGCCCTTGATCAATGGGGAGTTTTCCCATGGATCGGGGCGCCCGCCTGGGCCGGTCTGCGCGGTTTTCCATGGGGAAACGCGGCGTTGCGTGACATGCGCTGTATGGCACCCTGGTCCGTGCCCTGGCGGGGGCGCGGCACGGTAGACTGCGGGCCCGATGCCCTTCTTCCGGCCCCTGCTCCGCAACCTGGCCGCCACCATCGCCGCCGGGACGGCGATCTGCTGCTGGGTGGCGACCTCGGCCTTCCCGCTCGGCGGGGAGGCGCGGCGCCTCCTCGTCCTCGCCGTCGCCGTCGGCGTCCCGCTGCAGTGGGCGGCGGTCTCGGCGGCGGTGCTCCTCGTCGCCCGCCCGCTCCGCCTGGCGCTGCGGGCCGGGGAGGCCGCGCCGGACGCCCTCGCCGTCCGCGCCGCCACCGCCGGCCACCGGCTGCCCGCCTACGCCTCGTTGGCGGTGCTGGTCGCCCAGAGCGCCACCGCGGCGGGCGTGGTCGCGGCGCTGCGGCGGGCGGGGAGCCCGGCCGACCTCGCCTGGGCGGGGCTGGCGGTGGGGGTGGCCTGCGGGATCCTGGCCGCGATGCTCGCCTACTCCGTCTGCGTGGCGGCGGCGGCGAGCGCCTTCGAGCGCCTCGGCCCGCGCGCCGACGTGGCGGTCCAGGGGACGGTGCGGGGCAAGATCCTGATCCTCGGCTTCGGCCTCAACACCATCGGCGTGCTGCTCTTCGCCGCCACCGGGTACGTCCGCTACCGGGCCGAGCTCGACCACGAGTACGTCTCCGCCGCCGAGCGGGCCCTGGAGACGGTGATCTCCTCGGTGGCGACGCGCCCCGATCCGGAGGTGGCCGAGCACGTCTGGGAGGCGACCGCCACGCCCACCGCGCTGCTCGGCGCCGCCGGGAAGGTGGCGGTCCGCTTCGGCCCGCGGGTGACCGGCTACGAGCCCGCCCGCGGCGCCCCGCCGGGCGCGCTGCGGGTCGAGGACGGGTGGCTGATCTCCCGGCGCGCCCCCGGGGGCGGCCTGGTGGCCTCCTTCGTCTCCGAGGAGCCGCTCTGGGAGCGGCGGCGCGCCTTCTGGGGCGGGCTCCTGTCCATGGCGCTGGTGGTGTACGGGGCGACCGCGCTCCTCGCCTGGTTGGCGGCCCGGGCCATCACCATCCCCTTCCGCACCCTGGGGCGCGCCGCCGATCGGATCGCCTCCGGCGATCTCACCGCCAGCCCGCCCTCGATCTCGCGGGACGAGATGGGCCGGCTCGCCTCCGACTTCCGCCGGATGGCCCAGGGGCTCAAGGGGCTGGTCGTGGCGGTCCAGGGGGCGAGCGAGGGCGTGTCGATGGGCGCCCGCGAGGCGGGGGCGATCGGCGAGCGCGTGCGCCACGGGGCGCTGGACCAGCACGCGGGGGTACTCTCGGTCCAGGCGGCGGTGGAGGCGATGGAGGGCTCGATCGCCCTGGTCTCGCGGGGCGTGGGCGGGCTCTCCGACTACGTCACCGTCACCACCCAGGCGGTGTGGGAGATGGCCACCGCCTACGAGGAGGTGCGCCGCAAGGGGGGGGAGCTGGAGCGGGCCATGGAGGCCGCCCTGCGGGACGTCGAGCACCTGGGGATCTCCGGCCGCGACGCCGAGTCGACCCTGGGCGAGCTGGAGGCGCTCGCCGGCCACGCCGGCGGTACCCTCGCGGCGGTGAAGGCCTCGGTGGCCAGCCTGGAGCGGGCGGCCGGCGAGAGCGAGACCACCGCCACCATGGTGGCCGAGATGGCGGACCGGGCCGGGGGGGTGGTGGAGGAGACCCTCCACGGGATCGAGGCCCTGCGGGCCGCCGTCTCCGACGCCCACCGCCGCATCACCGCCCTGGGGCGCCGCTCCGACGACATCCACCAGGTGGTCGACTTCATCTCCGAGGTGGCCGGGCGCACCAACCTGCTCTCCCTCAACGCCTCGATCATCGCGGCGCAGGCCGGCGAGCACGGCAAGGCGTTCGCGGTAGTGGCCGATCAGATCCGGGACCTGGCCGCCCAGATCGCCCGCTCGACCAAGAACATCGGCGACATCATCCACTCGGTCCGCGAGGACGTGGAGGCGACCGCCGCCCTCATCGACCGGGGCGACGCGCTCGCCGTCGAGGGGGTGCAGCTGGCCCGCAACTCCCTCGAGGCGCTCGGGCAGATCCAGCGCTCCACCGTCCAGGGCCGGGAGACCGCGGCCGCCATCCGGGCCGCCGTCGACGTCCACGCCCAGTCGTCCCACGAGGTGGCGCAGCTGGTCGAGTCGGTCGCGGACGGCTCGCGCGCGGTCGCCGCCGCGGTCCAGCTGGTGGGCCGGAGCGTGGCGGGCGTGAACACCGTCTCGCGCAGCGTGAAGGCGATGGCCGACCAGGTGGCGCAGGCCCTGGAGGAGCAGTCCGGCCAGGGGCAGCGGCAGACCGAGAGCCTCTCCCGCCTGGAGCGGATGATCGGGGAGCTCACCCGGGCGGTGGAGAACCACAACGCGGCCACGCGCCGGGTGCGGGACGCCCTCCAGGCGCTCTCCCACACCGCCGGGGACCACGAGTCGGCGGTGGAGGGGCTGGCGGGGGTGGCCGACCGGCTCGGGGCCCGCGCCCGGGCGCTGGCCGAGCGCGTGAACCGCTTCAAGGTGTGAGCGGCGCGGGGACCGGGCGCTACGGCCCGCCCGCGGGCCTGAGCTGCGGGTGGCCGAGCGTGCCGAAGACCGCGAACTGGTAGCCGCCGTCCGGAGTGCGCGAGGGCGCGAGCGCCAGCTCGGCGATCGACTTGAGGCCGCTCGTGCCGCTCCGGGTCCAGAGGCTGGGCTGGAGGGCGATGCGGGCCTTGCCCATCAGCGGGGCGTACTCGAGGCGCGGCTGGAGGATCACCGTGAGCCCCTCGCCGGTGAGCTCGGCGTCGCCGCCCCGCAGCTCGAGCTTCTCGGCCACGGCCTTGCCCTGGTCGAGCCTCACCGCCGCCACGAGGTCCCCGAGGCCGATCTTGGGGAGGGGGTAGGTGCCGCCCATCCCGGGCACCGGCACCTGGCCGCCCTCCACCCCCGCGCCGGTCACCGTCAGGTCGATCCGGCCGGTGGCCCGATCCTGGGGGCGGCCGGGGAGCACCACGTCCACCTGGCCGGCGAGCTTGCCGGCCAGGTCGATCCCGGTCGCCTTGCGGAGCGGCAGCGCGCGGGCCAGGTCCACCCCCTTCACCTCGAAGGCGAACGGGCGCCGGTCGCCGTTGAGCTGGGCCATCCCCGCCACCCGCCCGTCGAAGACCCTCCCGTCGAACTCGAGCACCTGGCGGCCGGCGAGGAGCGGGAGGAGCCGCAGCGAGGCGCTCACCTCGTCGAGCGGGATGCGGAGCCCGCTCCCGTCGTCCAGGCGGACGTCGGTGGCCCGGACCCCGAGCACCGCCCCCGGGCCCACCTGGCCGACCTCGATCTGCCAGCCGCGCGCCCCGGCCTCGAGGATGAGCCGCTGCTTCACCGCCTCGGCGGGGAAGGTCCAGCGCAGGGAGAGGACGAAGGCGAGCAGGGCGAAGCCGCCGTAGCCGAGCCGCGGCTTCCAGACCTTCCAGTCGACGCGGGCGAGGCGGGCCTTCCAGTCGAGCTTCACGGCGGTCCCCCGGGGATCACGACTTCAGCTGGTAGGTGGAGACGACCACGGTGGCGTCCACCAGGCGCGGGTCGTCGCTGCGGGTGGTGACCCGGAGGCGGCGCACCTTCACCACCCCCGGGCCGCGCTCCAGCGTCTGGACCAGCCGGGTCAGGCGGGCCAGCTCGATCCGCGCCAGGTTGACCTCGACCGAGTCCTCGCGGAGCCCCTCCAGCTCGCCCGGGGAGCTGGTGGGCCGGAGGTCGGTCACCTCGACGCCCAGGGTGGCCCCGGTCTGCGAGATGTAGGAGAGGAGCTGGACCGGCGGGCCCTTCAGCTTGGCCTCGATCGCCTGCCGCTCCGCCTGGCGCGTCCGGTAGACCTCCGCCACCTTCCCCACCTGGGAGAGGACCTTCACCTTGGTCTCGATCCGCTCCTCCCGGGCGGCCATGCCGCTCGAGACCCGGAGCGAGATCAGCCAGACGGTGAACAAGGCCACGCCCAGCGCGGCCACGGTCACGAGGAGCCGCTCCCGCGGCGCGAGCTTGGCCAGCCAGGCCTCGAGGTCGGCGCGGAGCCTGCGCAGGGTCTCCATCTAGCCCCTCCCCCCCTCGCCCGGGCCCGGCGCCTCGAGGCAGGTGAGCGTCGAGTCCACCGAGAACTCGAACTTCCCATCGCTCGCCCGCTTGCGCGCGCTGCCCGAGTGGGCGTCGCCGAAGCAGCGCGAGCCCTTCAGGCCGCTCACGATCTTGTCCACGTTCTCCGCCACGTCGGTGGTCCCCTCCAGGTGGAGCTTGTCACGGGTGATCTCGATCCGGTCGAGGCGGAGCGGCACGTCGGCCGGCACCTGGGCGGTGAGCTCGGCGAGCACGTCCACCGCCGAGACCTTGGGGACGGCGGCGCCGGCCGTCCCCTTCCCGCGGAACACCGCCTGGGCCTCCTCGAAGTTCGAGTAGCACTTCCCCAGGATGCGCTGCTCGGCGTCGCAGAGGGCGTGGTCGAGGAGGGCCTCCTGGCGCACCAGGGCGAACGTGCGCACGCCGGCGCTCGCCACCCCGAGGAGGAGGACCAGGGCGGCGTAGAGGCCGAGCCGCGCCACCCGGCCCTTGAGGTGCTCGAAGTCGCGGGTGTAGGCGAGCGGCCCCCGGCGGAGGTTGAGGCGCGGCGCCCGCGACCCCTGGTGGGCCCGCAGGGCGAGGGCGAGGGCCAGCTCCATCCCCGGGAGCTCGGCCAGGCCGAGCCGCTCGGCGGCCAGGGCGGGCGCGGCCAGGAGCTCGACCGGCCCGTCCACCTCCGGCGCGAGCAGCTCGGCGAGGAGGGGCAGGCGCGAGCTCCCACCGGCGAGGAGGAGCCGCCCGGCGGGGCGGGGTCCGACCCGGGCCCGCCAGGCGCGCAGCGTGGCCCGGAGCTCCCGGACCAGCGGCACGAGCGCGCGCCGGAGGGCCTCGGCGGCCAGCGGGTCGCCCGCCTTCTCCTCGAGGGCGGCGGGGAGCGGTGGGCCGCCCGCCCAGGCGGCGACCAGCGCGGCGGCCTCGGGCTCGGGGAGGGAGAGCTCCCGCGCCAGGGCGCGGGAGAGCGTCCCCGCTCCGAAGGCGAAGGTGCGGGCCGCCTCGCAGGCCCCGGCGGCGGACACGCAGACGCTGGTCCGCTCCTGGCCGAGGTCGAGGATCACCTCGGCCCGGGCCGGCTCGGCCGGCCCCGGCCCGGCCGCGGGGGCGGCCGGCGCGGGGGCGGCGCCGAGCAGGGCGGGGTAGGCGGCCGCGGCCGGGAGCACCGCCCGCGGGTCGAGGCCGGCGGGCTGGAGCCCGGCCAGCAGGGCGGCCAGCTCCTCCTTCCGGACCACCGCCACCAGGAGATCGGTCTTCCCGTCGCGCGCGCCGAGCGGCTGCCAGTCCCAGGCCACCTCCTCGAGCTCGAAGGGGATCTGCCCCTCCACCTCGAAGGAGATCGTCTGCTCGATCCGGCGGGCGTCGGTGAAGGGGAGGGTGACGACGTGCGAGGCCACCGCCGCGCCGGGGAAGGCGGCCACCGAGTCGTCCACCTTCCAGCCGCGGGCGGCGAGGAGCGAGCGGACCGCCGCCGCCTGCCGCTCGAGCAGGGGCGGGCCCTCCGCCCCGACGGGCGGCGGGACCTCGACCCGGGCGTGGTCGAGGACCGCGTAGCCCCGGTAGGCGCTCTCGAGGAGCACCGCCTTCACGGCGTGCGCCCCGAGGTCGAGGCCGAGGATCCGTTGCGCCATCTGCTACTCCTCCCGCCAGTGGATGAGCCGGCCGGCGGTGGGCTGACCCGGGACCGCCGGGGCGGTCGGGTCCGTGGTCTGGGTCGGGTCGAAGGTGACCACCGCGTCGATGAGCTTGGTGACGTCGCCGGCGGCGCCCAGGGCGCGGATCCGGAAGACCACCGACTTGTCGGTGAAGCTGGTGCTGGTGCTGCTCTGGGTGGCGTACTGCGCCTTCACCAGCACCCCCAGCCCCTCGAGCAGCTGCGCGAACTGGAGCGGGGTCACGGTGAGGAGCCCTCCCATCCGCACCTCGAGCAGCGCCTTCTGGAAGCGGGCCTGGAAGGCGGGGTCGGCGAGCAGCCCCTGGGTCGGGCCGGGCTCGGACATGAGCCAGGCGATCCGGAGCTGCTCCGCCGGATCGTTGGTGTTCACGTTCATCCCGAAGTCCCGCGGGACGTACACGGTGAGGTGGTCCCCGAAGGCGGCCATGAAGGCGTCGCTCACCCCGGCCACCAGGTAGAGCTCGTCGAGGGAGTCGAGCCGGGCGTTCTTGGCCTTGTAGCGCTCCGGGCCGCGGTCGTAGGGGTAGTTCTCGTCCCCGAACCCGGGCTCGAAGGGGTTCGGGGCGATGAGGTACGAGCAGCTCCCCGCCGGGAAGCTCACCGCGAGGTTGGAGGAGACCTGATCGGCGTCGGTCCAGTCGCGCAGGTGGACCGCCACGTCCTGCCGGTTCCAGCGCTGCCCGTTTGCGTCCTCGCGGTCGAAGATCGGGTCCCACTTCGGATCGCACACCAGCCGCAGGTAGGCGTCCACCTGCATGGGGAGCGTCCCGGTCTGGGCGAGGGGCGAGTCGAACTGGAGGTTCACCTTGGTCGCCTCGTCCTCGATCTTCACGTCGAAGCCGCCCTCGAAGTCCCCGTAGGCGGCGGTGGGGCGGCTGGCGCCCTCGCCGGCGGGGGCGGCCTTGCCGGGGGAGGGGCTCACGCCCGCTCCGGGGAAGAGCGCCGACACGAGCCCGGAGTTCACCGGGACCAGGTTCCAGAGCTGGATCCCGAGCCCGCCCCCGCTCGCGGCCCCCTGGGACTGCGTCTGCTGTCCGGCCTGCGCCGGGCCCTTGGCCGGCGCTGGCGGCGCGCCGCCCTGGAGGGCGGTGAGGATGGCCCCCAGGTTGCCGGGGAGCCCGCCCGCGGCCCCTGCCAGCCCGGCGAGCTGCTTCGAGGTGCCGTCGAGCTGCTGCTGGAAGGAGAGCACCAGGCGGGCCATGTTCACCCCGCTCTGGGCGAGGGCGGTGGCGCGCAGCTCGTCGCGGGCGTTGGCGGCGATGCGGAGCCGCACCCGGGCCTCGTAGGAGAGGTCGACCGCCAGGGCGGTGAGGACCGCCACCGCCACCATCACGATGAGCAGCGCCGCGCCGCGCTCGCGGGGGCGCGAGGGGCGGGGCGGCCGCAGTCTGGCGGAGGTGGGCGTCATCAGAAGTCGAGCGAGCGCGTGAGGGCGACCCGCGCCTCGGTGGTGAACTTCTCGGCCCGGCCGTCGGCGAGCCGCAGCTCGAGCTCGAAGCGGACCCGGGGCGGGAGGTCGTTCGGGTGGTCGACGGAGCGGGTCGACCACTCCCGGACCCAGTCCTTCCGCTTCGGATCCCAGTACTGGATCCGGAAGGACTGGACGTGGTCGGCCACCACGTCCTCGCGCCCCCCCCGGTCCGGCTCGTCGTCGATGTGCGCCTTCTCCCTGCGGAAGAGCGCCTCCTCGCCGGAGCGGTCGGGATCGGAGGCGACCTTGTACTCGACCACCGACTGGTCGGACTCCTTGGCGTCGAGGGCGAGCCGCTCGTGGGCCAGGGTGGTGAAGAGGAGCGTGTCCTCGCGCCCGCGGAAGAGCGTGGGCCGCTCCCGGATCCGGTCCTTGTCGTAGTGCTCGGAGATGAAGGCCATGCTCACCTCGCGCGCCATGCGCGAGAGGGCGAGCCGGGCCGCCTCGTAGCGGTCCGCCTGGGCCCGGGCGATCTCCTGGGCCCGGTCGAGCTGGCGGAAGGCGCCCAGGGTCATGGCGCCCATGGCGGCCACGATCGCCATGGCGATCATGAGCTCCATCAGGGTGAAGCCGGCGGCGCGGGGGCGGCTCACGAGCCGGGCTCCGTGGGGTTGAGCACCACCAGGTGCGTCACCACGCTGAAGGAGTCCTCCCCCTTCCCCTCCGGCCAGGAGACGGTGAGGCGCAGCTCCCGCACGCTCTTCTTGAGCTCCTCGCCGATGAGGGTGAGCTGGGGCTGGAGCAGCGCGGCGAACATGGCCACCCGCGGGTCCTGCGGCTGGGGGGCGGCACCGGGGCTCGCCCCGGCCTGCGCCTTCGAGAGCAGGTCCAGCCCCTGCCCGCCGGTGAGGAGGGCGAGGATCTTGTCCGGGCCGAGCTGGACGTCGGGCCTCTTCACCTCCACCTTCCAGCGGACCTCGGGGTGCCCCTGGTCGTCGAACGACCCTTCGTCGGTCTGGTCGAAGTCCCGGAACCCCTTGCGCTCGAACTCCTCCTGGAGCGCCACCAGCTTCCCGCGGGCGAGCAGGGTGGCGACGTCGAGGTGGGCGGCCCGCACGTGGTTCCGGAGCGCTCCACCCACCACGTCCGAGAGGGAGAGGAGCGACATCGCCAGGATGGCGAGCGCCACCATCACCTCGAGGAGGGTGAACCCGGAGGGCGGGCGCGGCGCGCCCGGGCGGCGGCGGAGGGTCACTCCTTCACCTCCACGGGGCCGGGGACCACCCGGGCCCGGCCGGTGAAGGGCTCGACCACGATGGTGTAGAGGTTGCTCCCGTCGGCGAGCGGCACCCAAGCGCGCTGGGCCTGGCCGCCGGGGAAGAAGTAGACGTAGGCGGTGCCCTTCTCGACCGGCTCGCGCCGCCCCTCGAGGTGCACCGGGCCGAAGGCGGCCCGGCCCGGCAGCTCGCGCTTCCCCACCAGCCGGTCCTCGAAGGCGCCGAACTTGCTCCGGGCCAGGAGCTTGCGCACCTCGGCGTCCTTCTCCGAGGGGAACCGCTCCTCCAGCGTCTTCTCGCTCCCGGCCCGCTCCGGGTCGGGGGCCACCCCGGTCCGCTCCGGGGCGCACTCGGCCCACCAGGTCCGCCCCTCGAGATCCAGGGCGAGCCGGCAGGTGGCGTGGCGGAGGGCGGCGGTGTCGAACAGGTAGCGCATCGCGCCGGCCAGCTCGCCCGCCGCCTTGCGGGCGTTGGCGCCGGTGACCGACTCGAGGGCGGGGACGGCCATCGCCGCGAGGAGCCCGATCACCGCCACCACCACCATGAGCTCGACCAGGGTGAAGCCGCGCGCGCCGCGCCCGCCCCGCCGCCCACGCGCGCCCCGCTGGCATCCGTGCCCACGCATTCCCGGTCCGGCCGCCTACGGGTTCACGATGTCGGCGTTCTCGCCGTCGCCGCCCGGCTGGCCGTCGGCCCCGTAGCTCTTCACGTCGTAGGCGTCGGGGTGGACCTGGCCCGGGTAGAGGTAGACGTACTCGTGCTCCCAGGGGTCCTTGAGCGTCCCGTCCTTGTTCGCCTTGAGGATGTTCTCCTTGATGAGGATGGCGAGCCCCTCCTCGGTGGAGGGGTAGCGCCCCTTCAGCACCTTGAAGGTGTCCACCCCCTCGGAGATCTTCCGCACGTCGTTCTTGGCCGTGTCGATGCGCGCCTTGCTCATCGAGCCGACCACGTTCACCGCCACCGCCGAGGCGATCAGGCCGAGGATCACGATCACCACCATGATCTCGATGAGCGTCATGCCGCGCGGGGCGCGGCGGCGGGCGGGTCTGGAGCGGACCGGGGTTCCTGGGATCATGGCTAGCCTCCTGCGAGGTTGTTGATCTGGAGGATGGGCATCAGGACGGAGAAGACGATGAAGGCCACCACCACGCCCATGCCCACGATCATGGCGGGCTCGAGGAGCGAGGTGAGGGCGCCGATGGTGGTCTCGACCTGGTCCTCGTAGGCCTTGGCGACGTTCCCGAGCATCTCCTCGAGGGCGCCGGAGCGCTCCCCCACCGACACCATGTGGTAGACGAGCGGCGGGAACTCGCCCGAGCGCTTGAGCGGGGCGGCGATCGACTCGCCCTCCCGGATGGCGTCGCGCGACTGCTCGATCACCTCCGCCAGGCGGGTGTTCCCCACGATGTTCTTCACGATGTCCATGGCGGTGAGGAGCGGGACGCCGCTCTTCAGCAGGGTGGCCAGGGTCCGCGCGAAGCGGGCGATGGCGATGTGCCGGATGAGCGGGCCGAAGACCCAGGCGTCGAGCACCATCCGGTCCCAGCGGGCCAGGCCGGCCGGGGTCCGCTTCCAGCGGAGGAAGGCCCAGATCGCCAGCGCCAGCAGGGCGCCCAGGGCCCACCAGTAGTCGTGGACGAAGGAGGAGAAGCCGATCAGCGCCTTGGTGGTCCAGGGGAGGGTGATCTTGGTGTCCTCGAAGATCTTGGTGATCTTGGGGATCACCACGCTGAAGAGGACCCCGAGGATCACCGAGCCGATGGCCATCATCGCCACCGGGTAGGCCATCGTCCCCATGATCTTGGAGCGCAGCCGGGCCTGGCTCTCGGTGAAGTCGGCCAGCCGGACCAGCACCAGCTCGAGCGCCCCCGAGTGCTCGCCCGCCCGGATCATGTTCTGGTAGAGCGTGGTGAAGATCCGCGGGTGGAGCGCCATGGCGTCGGCCAGCGAGGCGCCCTCGTTGACCCGCTGCCGGATGTCGGAGATCACCCGCTTCAGGCGCTCCTTCTCCACCTGGTCGATGAGGGCCGAGAGCGCCTCCACCAGCGGGATCCCGGCGCCCACGAGGACCGCCAGCTGGCGGGTGGCGATGGCCAGGTCGGTGGCCGACACCCGGCCCACCACCCAGCGGCGCACGTTCACCTCGCGCGCCGCCTGGGCCTTGGCCTGCTGCTCGCCCAGGACCTCGGTGAGGAAGACGCCCTCGCGGCGGAGGGTGGAGCGGAGGGTCTTGGGGGAGTCCGCCTCGCGGAGCCCCTGGACCGCCTTGCCGCGCCCGTCGAGCGCCTTGAACTCGAAGACCGGCATTCAGGAGTCCATCCCGGGGAGGGGGCCCCGCGCAGCGGGGAAGGGGCGGCGCCCCTCCGCGCGGGACCGACGCGCGGCAGCGCGTCCAAGGGACCCGCGCAGCGGGGGTGGGGCCCCGACGGCTCCGCCTGCGGGGCGGGGGCGCAGTCCCCGCTTCATCGGATGTCCTCCGCGGTCACCGAGAGGACCTCGGCCGCGGTGGTGATCCCCCGGGCCACCTTGTAGGCCCCGTGCTCCATGAGGGTGACCATCCCTCGGTCCACCGCGGCCCGCTTGATGGTGGTGGCGTCGACCGACTTGAGGATCAGGGGCCGGACGTCGTCGTCGACCAGCATCAGCTCGTAGATGCCGGTCCGGCCCTGGTAGCCGGTGTGGTTGCAGGCCGGGCAGCCGACCGCCTTGTAGACGTGGGTCGGGTTCCCCGCCTTCCGGAGGATCGCGTCGTCGAGGCCGACCTGCTGGCGCTCCTCCGCGGTCGGGACGTACGGCTTCTTGCAGTCCGGGCAGAGCACCCGGACCAGGCGCTGCGCCAGGACCCCCACCAGCGAGGAGGCCACCAGGAACGGCTGGACCCCCATGTCGACCAGGCGGGTGATGGCGCCGGCGGCGTCGTTGGTGTGGACGGTGGAGAGGACCAGGTGGCCGGTGAGGGAGGCCTGGATGGCGATCTCGGCGGTCTCCAGGTCGCGGATCTCGCCCACCATGATCACGTCCGGGTCCTGGCGGAGGAAGGAGCGCAGGCCGGTGGCGAAGGTGAGGTCGATCTTGGGGTTCACCTGGACCTGGCCGACCCCCTTGAGCGGGATCTCGACCGGATCCTCGATGGTGAGGATGTTGAGGTCGGGCGAGTTGATCTTGGCGAGGCCCGCGTAGAGCGTGGTGGTCTTGCCCGAGCCGGTCGGGCCGGTGACCAGCACGATCCCGTGGGAGCGGGTGATGAGCCCGTCCATGATCTTGAGCTGCCAGTCCTCGAAGCCGAGCGACTCGAGGTCGAGCACCACGCTCGACTTGTCGAGGAGCCGCATCACGATCCGCTCCCCGTGGGCGGTGGGGACGGTGGAGAGCCGGATGTCGACGTCCTTGCCGGCGATCTTGATCCGGATGCGGCCGTCCTGGGGGAGCCGCTTCTCGGCGATGTTGAGGCCGCCCATGATCTTGATGCGGCTGGCGATCGAGGCCTGGAAGCGCTTCGGAGGGTGGATCACCTCCCGCAGCACGCCGTCGATCCGGTAGCGGACGGAGATGTCCTTCTCCTCCGGGTTGATGTGGATGTCGCTCGCCCGCTCCTTCACCGCCCGGAACATGAGCGAGTTGACGAGCCGGATGATGGG
>Ga0335076_10003431_pt1 | contig 15947 bp, 7 predicted proteins | sample Lox_Sample_25_FD_206717 | JGI IMG/M metagenome (GOLD analysis project Ga0335076, IMG submission 206717) | Soil microbial communities from Loxahatchee National Wildlife Refuge, Florida, United States - Lox_Sample_2.5 | ecosystem: Environmental > Terrestrial > Soil > Wetlands | place: USA: Florida...
CAAGACGTCCGCGCCGGCCACAGCGACATTTTCGAGGGCCTCGATTTCTGGGCCCCCAACATCAACATCTTTCGCGATCCCCGCTGGGGCCGTGGCCAGGAAACCTACGGCGAGGATCCCTTCCTCACCGGTCGGCTGGGCGTCGCATTTGTCACCGGCATGCAAGGCGACGACCCAAAGTACTACCGCACTATTTCCACTCCCAAACACTACGCCGTACATAGTGGGCCCGAATCCACGCGCCACGCCGCCGATGTCTCGGTCAGCAAGCACGACATGCTCGATACCTATCTACCCGCCTTCCGCGCCACCGTCACCGAAGCCAAGGCCGGCTCCGTCATGTGCGCCTACAACTCCATCAATGGCCAGCCCGCCTGCGCCAATGAATTTCTCCTCGTCGATCAATTGCGAGACAAGTGGGCCTTCCAGGGCTACGTCGTCTCCGACTGCGGCGCGGTTCGCAACATCTTCGATGGCCACCACTTCTCTCCCACTCAACCCGAAGCTTCCGCCCTCAGCCTGAAGCGCGGCATGGACAACGAGTGCATCGATTTCGTCGCCAAGGTGAAAGACAACCACGATTACGCCCCCTATATTGAAGCGGTCAAACTGGGTTCCCTCAAAGAGAGCGACATTGATCTCGCGCTCACGCGTCTGTTCATCGCGCGTATGAAACTCGGCATGTTCGATCCTCCGGATATCGTGCCCTTCAACAAAATCGACGAGAAGCTCCTCGATGGCCCGGAAAATCGCGCCATGGCTCTCAAACTCGCCAATGAGTCGATGGTACTGCTCAAGAACGATGGCACGCTGCCTTTGAAGACCACCGGCACCAAGATTGCCGTCGTTGGCCCGCTCGCAGAACAGACTCTTTATCTCCTCGGCAACTACAACGGAATCCCCACTCACATCGTCTCCGTCGCGGACGGCGTCCGGGCCGAATTCCCCAAGGCCCAACTGCAGTTTGTGCCCGGCACCTTGTTCCTGAGCAAGAGCGCTTCACCGCTGCCCGCGGATCTTCTTACTGTCGACGGCAAGCCCGGCGTACGCGCCACGTACTTCTCTCAGGGAGACATGCTGGCGCTGCTCGGCTCCGGAAAACTGCCTGACCCCATCGTGACTCGCGTTGAGCCTGGCATCGGCACGGGTTCGCTGCCACCCGAGGTCTCCGGCACGCCGTTACTCATCGTCAGTTGGCAGGCCACCTTCACGCCTCAGGAAAGCGGCGACTACAATTTTGGACTCGCTGGCGAAGGCTTCTTGCGCGTCTCCCTCGACGGCAAAGTCATCGCCATGTCCTTCCACACGAATGGAGTCGAAACCAAGCTGGGACGCGCGCAGTTGCAAGCCGGCCATCCGTACGCGCTGACAGTTGAGTACGGTCTCGGCGGCGGCGTGAACGATCATCCCAAACTTGTTTGGGCCAGGCGCGAGTCGCAACCCTCTTCCGAAGCCATCACCGCCGCGAAAAACTCCGATGTGGTCGTGGCCGTGGTCGGCATCACCAGCGAACTCGAAGGCGAAGAAATGGCCGTTAGCGAAGATGGATTTACAGGTGGCGATCGCACCAGCCTCGACCTGCCAAAGCCCGAGCAGGATTTGCTCGAAGCTGTCGCTGCCACAGGCAAGCCGCTCGTGGTTGTCCTGATGAACGGCAGCGCCATGAGCGTGAATTGGGTCAAGGAACACGCGAACGCTGTAATCGAAGCCTGGTATTCCGGTGAAGAAGGCGGCAAAGCCGTTGCGCAAACGCTCTCCGGTGTCAACAATCCTGCCGGCCGCCTCCCGGTCACGTTCTACACCGGCATCGACCAGCTTCCGCCCTTCGAAGATTACTCGATGGCCAACCGTACTTACCGCTATTTCACCGGCACCCCACTCTTTCCCTTCGGCTACGGCTTAAGTTACTCAAAATTCTCCTACAGCAATGCCAAACTTTCGTCCAGGAAGGTGCAGGCGGGTAAACCGCTCACCGTTGAGGCTGACGTGAAGAACCTCAGCAAACGCGCTGGCGACGAAGTCGTCCAGGTGTATCTCACGTTTCCCAAGTTGCCGGGCGCTCCGAATCGCGCTTTGCGCGGATTCACTCGCGTCCATATTCCCGCAGGCAAGACCCAGCATGTGCGCATCGCGTTGCAGCCGCGCGACCTCAGTTACGTTTCGCAAGACGCGCGCATCCTGGTTTCCCCCGGTTCCTACTCTCTCTCGATTGGCGGTGGCCAGCCCGGGACTTCCGCTCCCGTGCTCGAAACCAGTTTCGTCATCGACGGCGAAAAGCAACTCCCTGAGTAGACAGGCCAACCGCATTCACGATCGCGACCATCCCGGGCACCTTCCGTGTGAGAATGGAAGTTCGGTGCGCCCGCCGGCACACCATTGCCAACCATGCAATCACCTGCCACAACCGCAATGACGCAGAGCGTAACCCGCAAGCAAAGGTTACTTCGTCTCTGCTTTGTCTTTGCGCTCCTCGCCATGGCTTCGCTGGGTCTACGCGCGGGCGATTCCGCGCCCCAAGCCGCCAAGGGTGCCATCCATTTCAAGTTTCAGCCCATCGCCTTTACTCTCGACAGCAACGAGACACCGCAACGACACGCCCCCGAAACCATGGCCGGCGGCGTCGCCGTCTTCGATTACGACAACGACGGTTATCTCGACATCTTTTTCACCAACGGCGCGGACATCAACTCCCTGAAAAAATCCTCCCCGAAATATTTCAATCGCCTCTTTCACAACAATGGCGACGGCACCTTCACTGACGTCACGGAAAAGGCCAGACTCGCCGGCACCGGCTATGACACGGGAGTCACCATCGGCGACTACGATAACGACGGCTACCAGGACATCTTCGTCGCCGGCGTCTATCGCAACACTCTCTATCACAACAATGGCGACGGCACTTTCACCGACGTCACCGAAAAAGCTGGTCTCGCCCAACCCGACGCCGAGTTTGGTCCTCTCTGGTCCGTCGGCGCCGCCTGGGTAGACGTAAACAACGACGGCCTCCTGGATCTGTTTGTCGTCAACTACCTCAAATGGGACGCCAAAAACGAACCGTCCTGTACTTTCGAAGGCAAGCCCGAATATTGCCATCCCAAGGTTTACAAACCTACTCCCAATCAACTCTTCCTCAACAACGGCAACGGTAAATTCGTCGACATCTCCGCCGAATCCGGCATCCGTGCGCACCCCGGCAAAGGAATGGGTGTTGGCGTCGCTGATTACGACGGCGACGGCCTCCCCGATCTCTTCGTCACTAACGACAAGCTCTTCAACTATCTCTTCCACAACAAGGGCGATTCCAAATTCGAGGAAGTTGCCTTCGATACTGGCGTGGCTCTGCCCGAACACGGCAACATGATCTCCGGCATGGGCACTGATCTTCGCGACATCAACAATGATGGATTTCCCGATATCGCCGTCGTCGCTCTCGACACCGAAACCTTTCCCATCTACCTCAACGATAAGAAAGGTGCCTTCATCGAAATCACTTCGAAATCTGGCATGAGCCTCCTGAGCAACTCCATGGCTGGCTACAGCCCCAACATCGCTGATTTCGACAATGACGGCTGGAAAGACATCTTTGTCAGCCGCGGCGACGTGCAATCCACAAACCTCGCTCCGGCTCGCCATGTCGAGCAGTGGAATACCGTCTTTCGCAATCTCCCGGATGGCAAATGGGCCGCGCTCACCGAACAGGCCGGCTTCGATGTCCAACCGCCGCGCCGCCATCGCGGTTCGGCCTACGGCGATTTCAATCACGACGGCAAACTCGACCTCGTCGTCACCGCCATTTCTGGCCCAGCCGAAATCTGGTTGAACGACAGCCCCAACGAAAATCACTGGCTGGAAATCTCGCTCCAGGGCACTAAAAGCAATCGCGACGGCATTGGCGCCAGGATTCGCCTCACCACCGCCGGCCATTCCCAGTACAATCATGTTTCGACCGCGTCCGGTTACGCCTCCAGCAGTGCCGGCCCGCTGCATTTCGGTCTGGGTGCTGCCAAATCCGTCGACGAAGTCGAGATTCGCTGGCCCTCAGGTATCGTCCAAACCCTAAGAAACATCCCATCCAACCAGCTTCTCCGCATCCAAGAAAGCAAGTAATTCACCACCCTCGTTACGCGGACTATGTTCGTTTGCACTTGCACCCGCCCCCCGGATGGTTATAGATACTTCCTGATGCCCAAAGAATCGAAGAAACGAAAAGGCATTCATCAGATCGCACAGCTGGCTCGCGTTTCCATCGGCACCGTCGATCGCGCTCTTCATGGGCGCCCAGGCATCAATCCTTCTACTCGTCAGCGCATCCTGAAAATCGCCAGTCAAATCGGATACAGCCCTAACCTCGCCGCTCGCGCTTTGTCTATCGCCAGAGCCAACGTGCGCATCGGCGTTTGCATTCCTCGCGAGATTCACTTTTTCTACGATCAGATGTGGAGCGGAGTTCTCGATGAAGAAAGACGCGCCTCCCATCTGGGCGTTCATTTTATCCATCGTCCGGTTCACGCGCTCGGTGAACGCGACACCGAGGCTTTCCAGGAACTCGCCGCACAGAATGTCGACGGGATTATTTTGACCGCCGGAAATCCCGCTGGCTTGACTCCGCTCATTAACGAAGCCGAGGAGAAGGGCATTCGCGTGGTTTGCGTGTCTACCGACGCGCCGCGCAGCAGTCGCTCCAGCATCGTCTGCGTCGACCCCAAATTGAATGGATGTCTGGCTGGCGAGTTGATGGCCAAGATTGTTCCCCCCGGCTCCGGCGTCGCTATTGTCGCCGGCATGCTCTCTGCCGAAGATCATCGAATAAAAGCGGATGGCTTCACCCAGGCCTTTCCCAAATATTCTTCGGGCAGCCAAATCGTTGAAGTGATCGAAGGTCACGAAGAGGAGGCCGAGAGTTTCGAAAAAACTTTCAACTTGCTCGGCCGCTTCCCGAATTTAGCGGGACTCTACGTGAACACCGTCAATTGTCTTCCGGTCTGCCATGCCTTGGTGGACCGCGGCCTGGCGGGCAAAGTAAAACTCGTGGCCACCGACCTGTTTCCCGAGATGGCCACCCATCTTGAGCACGGCACCATCACCGCCTCCATCTACCAGCACCCCTTCCGCCAAGGTCAAATCGCTGTTCGTGTGCTTGCAGATTACCTGACCAACAAGACCGAGCTGCCCCCCTCCGTACACCTTTCTCCCGGCGTGATCATGGCCTCTAACTTCCACCTTTTCCGCGAGATGCGCCAGTCCGAAGCCAGGCTCGACATCTGATGGTTCAATTTTTCATACCTGGAATATCGTTATTGTTTTGGTAAAACTCTCTTCTTCCATGAAGAAATCACTTGACATGCATCGACGAATCAAATAAAACGGCTCTAACCGTTAACGTTAACGGTATGTGGGTTGTTCCGTCCCATTGAATTCCAAACGATGGGCAGGGGGTGTTTAATGCTGTATTGCTCGAAGTTGTTTCGAGCGGTATTGACCGCAACTTGGTCTTTCCGCTTGCTTCTCGTTTTACTCGCGGTTCTGGTCTTGCCGTTTCTCGCGGCTGCCCAGGAAGGCACCATTCTAGGTACGGTGACCGATCCATCCGGCGCAGCCGTTCCCAATGCTGAAATCACAGTCCTGCAGCTCAGCACGGGCGCCGTTCGTACCTTTACTTCCAATGATGCCGGTCAGTATGTGGCTCCTGGCCTGCCCGTTGGCAAGTACGACGTGAAGTGCACTGCTTCCGGTTTTAAAGTTGATGAACAGAAAGGCGTCGTCCTCAACGTCAACGATCGCGACCGCGTCGATTTTCAGATGAAGGTAGGCGCGAAGACCGAAAGTATTTCCGTTGAAGCCAATGCCATCGCTGTGCAATCCGACAGCAGCGAACAGAGTTCGTTGGTCAGTGGTAAGCAGATCACAGAGCTTGCCACCAACGGCCGCACCATTTACACGTATGTGGCTTTGGCGCCGGGCGCTGCCAGCTTGATGCCCGACACGCAGATGCCCGTGCCTGTCGGCGGCAATAGCAACGTCAGCTTCAACGGCAATCGTACCGGCCATAATTTGTTCTTGCTGGACGGCGGCGAGAACTCCGACCGCGGCGGTGCGGGCAGTTCCAGCGTTATGCCCTCCATCGACGCCATCGCCGAGACCCAGACCTTGACCTCCAACTACAGCGCCGATTACGGTCTCTCTTCCGGCGGCACCATCAGTTCCGTCGTAAAGTCCGGCACTCAGACCTTCCATGCGTCGGCTTGGGAATTCTTCCGCAATGACGCCCTCGATGCTCGCAATTACTTCAACCCAGCGCCTGCGCCGGTCTCCGAGCTCCGCTACAACATTTTTGGCTTCAACGTCGGCGGCCCGGTTACCTTCGGCAAGCTCTACAATCCCGACAAGAAGAAGACTTTCTTTTTCTATAACATGGAATGGCGCAAGATCATCAACGGCGGCGCACCAATCAATACCACCGTTCCGTACACTGACACCTATGGTGGCAATTTCCTCAACCACTTGCCTGCGGATTCGACGCTGGCGGACGGCACCACCGTTGTCCCGCACTCGGGCTTACACGTCCCTTGTGCCAACCAGTTGTCGGCCGCTCAAATCTCGGCTTTTCAAGCCGCCGGCATTACCACATTCAGTTCCCCGGGCGCGGACGGCGACTGCGCCGTTCACTCCAAAGAGACTTTGGCTCAGCAGCCGACGTTCCAGCCATTTCCAAGCAGCGCGATTCCGTCTAGTTTGCTGAACGCCTACGGTCAGTCCTTGCTGACGGCTGGCGGCACGTACGGCGGCATCTTCCCCGCCCCGACGAACGGCGCCAACAAGTTCATTCTGCCCGTAAGCTCTCCAACAGACGTGCGGGAAGAAATCGTTCGCATCGACCACAACTTCTCTGACAAGTTCAATATCTACGGCCACTTCGTTGCCGAGCAGATCAACCAGAACTTCGCCACCAGTATGTGGAGCGGTGACAATGTCCCCTCCGTTGGCAACACCTTTGGCAACCCTTCCTACGCGGCCGTTGTTCACACCGCTTACGCCATCAGCCCCACTCTTATTAACGAAATCTCCTTCAACTACAACGGCAACCGCATCGCCATTACTCCTGCGGGCCTGTACCAGACGCCCACCGCGTTCAACCGCTTCTTTACCGGCCCCAACCAGGATGACCGCATTCCTTCGATCGCCCTGAATGGCGCTACCGGCACGAACTACACCGTGAACTGGATGCCTTGGAACAATAAGGCCGACAGCTACCAGCTTCGCGATGACGTTTCCTGGACCAAGGGCCGCCACCAGCTCAAGATGGGCGGCAGCTGGCTGCTCTACAAGAAAGTACAGGATTGGTTCAAGAACACCGAGGGCAACTACTCGTTTAACGGCAATTTCACCGGAAACGACTTCGCCGATTACCTCCTCGGCTATGCCAACAACTACACCGAAGATGCCATCAAGGATAGTGGGCACTGGAACAACGTTTCCTGGGGCCTCTACGTCCAGGACAACTGGCGCGTCAACAATCACCTCACCTTAAACCTCGGCTTGCGCTGGGACGGCATCCCGCACACCTACGAAGCCAACAACCAGATGAACAACTTCTATCCGAGCCTGTATGACACCAACATGCCGGCCACATTATTGCCGGGTAACAACACCATCTCACCGACCAGCCCGGGCCTCGGCACCAGTTCCAACCCCATTCTGGCCGGTCAACTCTTCTATATCAACGGCATCGGAACCTGCGGCTACAACGGCATTCCCAGTGGCTGTGTCAACGGTGCATGGCTGAACTTCCAGCCCCGTCTCGGCTTTGCCTATGACCTCTTTGGCACCGGCAAGACCATCATCCGCGGCGGCTACGGCATCATGAACGAGCGCATCCAGGGCAATGACGTGTACAACAATGCGGGCACCGTTCCTCTGTCAGCCAGCATCAACTTCAACAACGTCGTCCTCGCCGATCCCGCCACGGGCGTCTCCGGCGGCAACGCGGTTGGCATCCCTGTGAACAACGTCACTGGGCTTGACAAAAACAACTACAAAGCGCCGCGCAGCACCCAATTCAGCTTGGGCCTCCAGCAGTCCATCGGCAAGTCGGTTCTCTCTGTGTCCTATGTCGGCACGCAGAACCGTCATCAGAACTACTACACGGAATGGGATTTGCCCGCGTATGGTGACCTTCCAGCCCTCCAGGCAAACTCTGGTCCCTTCAACACCCTGGTACCCTATCTCGGTTACCACCAGATCCGTATGGCCCAGAATGAATCCAACAGCGATTACAATAGCGTTCAAGCGTCGATGCGCGGCAATCTGCTCTCGAACGACTTGACCTATCAGGTCGGCTACACGTTCTCCCATACCAATGATGCCACCACCAACGGCAACAGCGCGCAAGACCTAGGTGATATCTCCAATCCTTATGTCGGCTGGAAGTATGACTTCGGACCGTCGGCTTTCGACATCCGGAACATCTTCTTTGTCAACTTTGTCTACGACATCCCGTTGATGAAGCACAGCGACAACAAGTTGGCCAAGACCCTGATCGGCGGCTGGGAAATCTCCGGTATCGTGACCGCGTCCTCGGGCGCTCCGGTCAATATCGGCTTGAGCGGCAGCAACGTCTCGAGCATCGTTCCCAACACCTCCAACCGGCCCAACGTTAACGGTTCGGGCAGCAACCCTCACACCGTCAACGAATGGTTCGATACTTCGATCTATTCCATGCCGGATCCTGGCACCTGGGGCAACACCCCGCGCAACTTTGTGCGTGGCCCGGGCCGCGACAACTGGAACATCGCCTTCTTCAAGAACTTCGTCTTCAGCGAGACTCGGGGCTCCAACCTCCAATTCCGCGCCGAGTTCTTTAACATCTGGAACCACACCCAGTTTATCGGGGACGTCCAGAACGGTGGCATCGGCAACAACTTCGGGTCCAGTAATTTCGGCCAAATCACCAGCGCTCATGATCCGCGCATTGTCCAGTTGGCTTTGAAGCTGTACTTCTAGCTTCTACCAACCAGTAGCCGCCTAACCATGCGGCGTGCGGTTCACCCCCCGCACGCCGCATTTTTCTTTCCCGGGTGCCGTTGTAGGGTCCGCCTTCTGAAGCGGACCGCAAGCGCTAGAACTTGCTCAGGGCCGCAATTTGGAGGGAAAAAGAACTTACCGAATCTTCCCATCAGCCGTTAGATTGTTCAGCCAGCGCCGCGCCGTCACCGCTTCTGGGGTCTGCCCGCTGCTTTTCAGAAATTCTCGCAACACCTGCGCCGAATCCTCAAAGCGTCCCACTGCCGTCAGGCACTGTGCCAGAAGTAGCTCCACTTGAGGAATCGATCCGTGTGAAGCGCTGTGCGCTTGCTCCGCCATCTTCAGCGCCGGCCCGTATTGATCGTGAAAATAGTACGCCTTGGCCAGCGCCCAATCTGTCTCCCAAGACGCGTTCGGTTCCAGTTGAACGGACTTCTCGAGAACCGGAATCGCTTGCTCATACTTCTTCTGATTGCATAGCGCCATGCCGAGCCCTGAAAGAACGCGCGCCTGATTGGGGTTCAGCTGATCCGCTCTTTGCAGCACCGATTCCGCCTTGTCCCATTTGCCCTGCCTCAAGTACAGCATGGCCTGAATGTACAGCACGTCCGGATTCGATGGCGCCAGACTCACTGCCTTGTTCAATTCCTTCTCGGCTTCGTCGAGCTTACCCTCACGCAGCGCCTGCGTCCCTTTACTCAGCGCCTTCTGCGCCTCAGGCGCGAGAATCGGTTTTCCCGGCGCGCTTGCGCTTTCGTTCGCCGCCAGCTCTCGCTGCAGATAAACGTCCACCTCAATCCGGCCAGCGATTGATATCGACACGTCCTTTTGAGCCGATTTGTAACCGGCTGCATCCACAATAATCGTGAACTCACCGAAGCCACGGGCAATGAAAAACGCACGCCCGTGCGAAGTCGACGACTGATCGCTCGGAGAGCCATTCTTATAGAGCTTCACCGAGCATGGTGTGGCAATCAGTGCTCCGGAGGTGTCGCGCACCGTTATCGACAGCTCCGCCCGGTCCCCACGGATTATCGTCCCCTCATCCCCACTGTCTTGACATTGGCTCGGGGAAGGAGAAAAACAGAGCAATACTGTTAAGGGAAGTACCGCATGAAGGAGACGCAACCGCATGCCTTGACTCATCAATCTATCCGTGCGGCAAGGGAATGCAGAGTAGTCCTGGGGAATCCGTGCGTCAAGTCCTTTGGTGGCGGGGAAACAGAACTGCTACATTACGTTGAGATGATTCGTCTTATACCGAACCTTCCCGGGCGGCTCTGGACGCCGGCAGTGCTGTTGGCCCTGGCATTCGCCGCCGTTCCCTCTGCCATCTCCCAAGCACCTGGCCCCGACAAAGCGACGGCCCTCGAACAGGAAGGCAAGCTCCCCGCCGCCGAGCAGGAATGGCGCGCCTGGCTGGCGGGCAATCCAAACGATGCTGCGGCATTCGCTAGCCTGGGAGTTGTACTTTCTAAGCAAAGCAAATTCGAAGCAGCTGCCGCAGCTTACCGGAAAGCCATTGAACTCAATCCCAAGTTGCCCGGCATCCAACTCAACTTGGGCATCGCCGAATTTCGTCAAGGCAACCTGCAAGCTGCCATCGAACCGTTCCGCGCTGCTTTGGCGGCCGACCCTCACAGCCTGCAGGCCAACGCTCTTTTGGGCCTCAGCTATTACGGCACCGGCCAGTTCGAAAAGGCTTCCCAGCATCTCCAGGTCGCTTCCTCGGCCGATCCTCAGAATCTTGAATTGCACAACGTGCTCGCCCAGAGCTGCCTGTCTGCGAAACAATTCGATTGTGCCCTGCGCGAATTCACCTGGATCATGAAACAGAATCCCGATTCTGCGAACGCTCACATGCTGATGGGCCAAGCTCTGGATGGATTGAAAAGAACCGACGACGCCATTGCCGAATTCCAACTCGCCGCCCAGGCCGATCCCCGCGCACCCAATGTCTATTTCGGCCTCGGTTTCCTCTATTGGAAGACGGGCCGTTATGACAATGCCGCAACCTACTTCGCGAAACAGCTCTCGACCGACCCCGACAATCCCGAAGCGCTCACCTACCTCGGCGATGTCGAACTAAAGCGCAATAATTTCGAGAAGGCTCTCGCGCTTCTCACTCATGCCGTCCGCCTGCGTCAAGACATCCGCTTCGCCTACCTCGACCTCGGCACTGTCTACACCGAGCTACATCGTTACGACGAGGCTCTTGCCGCCCTCCAGCATGCGGAGAGGCTCGATCCCAATCAGATGGACGTTCATTTCCGCCTCGGAACCTTGTATAAGGCGATGGGGAAATCCGCCGAGGCGCAAAAGGAATTTGCCAAAATTCACGAACTGCAGAAGCAGGCGGAAGACAACCTCGCGGACCGCTTGAGCAGCCCGAAATCCACGCCGCAAAATTAAAAATTACTCCTACCGCGTTCCCAGAAGCACGTCGACGGTCAGCTGATCCAGCCGCTCGTACGGCAGCCGCTTTCTCATCAGCGCGTCTTTGTCGAATGTGTGTGCCAGCAGCGCCGTGGCGGCTTGTTTCGAGTACTGCTTCGTCGATGGCAGGTGCCCGTTCCCCGCCGAAATTTCCTTCAGCATCGCTTGTATTTCCTTGTCGGCGTTCCAGCGCGCGGCCTTTTCTTTGAACATCAGGTACGTCCGCATGCACCCGCTCGCGAAGTCTTTCACGCCTTCGTAATCCTCGGTGCGGTACGCGTGCGCGTCAAAGTGCCGTGGTCCCGCGTAACCCACATCTTCGAGGAATTTCACCAGCCAGAATGCGGCTTTCAGGCTCGCGGAGCCGAACCGCAGATCCTGGTCGTAGCGTCCCGGGGACTGGTCGTTCAGGTCGATGTGAACCAGTTTGCCTGCTTCCCATGCCTGCGCTACGCCGTGCATGAAATTCAATCCCGCCATCTGTTCGTGCGCAAATTCCGGATTCACGCCCACCATCTCCGGGCGGTCCAGCGTGGCAATGAAACCGAGATAGTGGCCCGTCGTCGGCATGTAGATATCCCCGCGCGGCTCGTTGGGCTTCGCTTCCATCGCGAAGGTGTACCCGTAGCCCTGCTCCACGTTGTATTCGCATAGAAAATTGACCGCCTCGCGAAGCCGCTTCACCGCTTCGTCGGCGCGCCGGCAGGCGTCCGTTTCCGTTCCTTCGCGTCCGCCCCACAACACAAAAATCTTGGCCCCGAGTTCCGCCCCCAGGTCCATCGCCCGCATGGTCTTCTGCAGCGCATACGCGCGCACTTCTGGATCGTTCGCCGTAAACGCGCCATCGCGAAACACCGGGTGGAAAAACAGCGAGACCGTCGCCATCGGCACCACCAGCCCGTGCACCTTGCATGCTCCCTTGAACTTCTTCACGATGCAATCTCTCTCACTCGGTGTCGCATCGATCGGCACCAGGTCATTATCGTGCAGGTTTACTCCCCACGCTCCGACCTCCCCCAGCAGCGCCACCAGTTCCTCCGGCGAGCACCCTGCACGCACAAAATCACCGAACGGGTCGCGGCCCCGGTTTCCCACGGTCCACAGCCCGAACGAAAACTTATCTTCCGGTTTCGGCTGGTACGTATCATTCGTAGTTCGCATGGCGTTTTTGCCTCCCTCGCGAGGTCCTGTCGATACTCAGAAGTGGGCGGAGTGTGGGTGCCTCGATCTTTGGGCAGCGGCCATGAGCCTTGCACCAGACTCATGGCCTGCCCTTCGTACACGAGTGGAATCGTTCTCAGAGCCCGCGTGGGAAGTTATTGTCAGGACGCTGTCGCGTGACACCCGCGGACCCGCAACTCCTTACCGTGTACGTTAACGATAGTGCTATACTACCACGTTCCACCTCGCTCGCAAACGATTCTCTTGCTTCGGAGATTCCCATGGAAACCCTCTCTCGCAAACGCCTTGCCCACCCCAGGACTAAGCGCGCAGAGCCTTATCGCAATCCGGCATTGCCGCCGGAGAAGCGGGTAAAAGATCTTTTGTCCCGCATGACTCTCGAAGAAAAAGCCGCCCAGATGCTCTGCATCTGGCAACAAAAGCCGCAGACTCTCGTGGACGCGGATGGCAACTTCGATTTGGCTAAAGCCAGGCAGTTCTTCAAAGACGGCCGCGGCCTTGGCCAGGTCGGACGCCCCAGCGACGCCGGCAAAGGTCTGAACGCCCGCAAAATGGCGGACACCACCAACGCCATTCAGAAATTCTTCATCGAGAATTCGCGCCTGGGAATTCCCGTGATCTTCCACGAGGAATGCCTGCACGGACACGCGGCCGTGGATGGCACCAGTTTCCCGCAGCCCATCGCACTTGCCGCCACCTTCAACACACACCTGGTCGAATCCATCTTTACCGCCACCGCCCTCGAAGCCCGCTCTCGAGGCGCCCATCAGGCTCTCACTCCCGTTGTGGATGTGGCACGCGATCCCCGCTGGGGACGCGTCGAAGAGACGTACGGTGAGGATCCATTCCTGGTTTCACGCATGGGGATTGCCGCGGTGCGCGGCTTCCAGGGCGACGCCAGCTTCCGCGACAAAAAGCGCCTCATCGCCACCTTGAAGCATTTCGTGGGTCACGGCCAGCCGGAGTCTGGCATGAATTGCGCCCCGGCCAATGTTTCTCTGCGCGTGCTGCGCGAGACTTTCTTCTTCTCCTTCAAGGAAGCCCTGCAAAGAGCTGGCGCCATCAGCGTGATGCCTTCTTATAACGAGCTGGACGGTGTACCTTCTCATGCCAACAAGTGGCTCCTCCGCGATGTGCTTCGCGGGGAATTTGCCTTCAAGGGATTTACTGTCTCCGACTACTTTGCGATCTGGGAACTTGGCTATCGGCCTGACACGCACGGGCACTTTGTCGCAGTGGACAAGAAGGAGTCCTGCCGGCTGGCTGTTGAAGCAGGCGTGAACATTGAATTGCCCGATCCCGATTGCTATCTGCACCTGGTCGAGTTGGTAAACAAGCGGTCACTCAAAGAATCGCAACTCGACCAGCTTGTTGCTCCCATGCTTTTCTGGAAATTCAAGCTGGGCCTGTTTGATGATCCCTATGTCGATCCGGCGGAAGCCGAGCGCGTCGCCGGTTGCGACCAGCATCGCCAGCTTGCCCGCCAGTCTGCTCGCGAGGTCATAACCCTATTGAAGAATGAAGGTGGGCTCGCCCCCCTCGATTTGAGCAAGTACCGGACGATTGCGGTCGTCGGCCCGAATGCGGATCGCACTCTGTTAGGCGGCTACAGCGGTGTTCCCAAACACGAAGTGACCGTGCTCGAAGGCATCAAAGCGCGGGCAGGTAACCGCGCCAAGGTGCTTTACAGCGAAGGCTGCAAAATCACCATCGGCGGCAACTGGAACCAGGATGAAGTAGTTCCCAGCAATCCAGAAGCGGACCGTAAGCAGATTCGCGAAGCCGTTGAAGTAGCCAGGCAGGCCGATGTCATCATTCTCGCAATCGGCGGCAACGAGCAAACGTCCCGCGAAGCCTGGGGCCTGAACCACATGGGCGACCGCGCCACTCTTGACTTGATCGGAAGGCAAGATGAACTGGTCAAGGCCATGCTGGCGACCCGCAAACCGGTGATCGCACTTCTTTATAATGGGCGGCCCAACTCCATCAACTATCTGGTCCAGAATGTCCCGGTCATTTTTGAGTGCTGGTATCTGGGGCAGGAGAACGGCCATGCCGTTGCCGACGTCTTGTTCGGCGATGTGAATCCCAGTGGCAAGTTGCCGATCACGATTCCGCGTTCCGTGGGGCATCTCCCCGTCTTCTACAACCACAAACCGTCGGCCCGCCGTGGCTATCTTTTCGACGACGTCTCGCCCCTTTTCGCCTTTGGTTACGGCCTGAGCTACACCACATTTACCATTAAAAACGTTCGCCTCGAAAAACATAACATCAAGCTCAATGGTTCCATGCGCGTGACCGCCGAAGTTACCAACACCGGCAAGCGCGAAGGCTCGGAAGTCGTGCAAATGTACATCCGCGACGTGGTCAGCTCCGTCACTCGCCCCGTGAAGGAACTCAAGGGCTTTCAAAAAGTGTCGCTTCGTCCCGGTGAAACGAAGACCGTCACATTCTCCGTTACGCCGGACTTACTCGCCTTTTACGACGTGAACATGAAGTACGTCGTTGAGCCGGGAGAGTTCGTCATCATGGTCGGCAATTCCTCGCGCGATCAGGATCTGACCAAGGCCAGCCTTACCGTTACGAAATAACGCCGTCGCTGTCCCCTTACGAGGTCCCTATGATCCAGAAACTCCCTGTTGGCGAAAAGATCGGTTACGCCCTCGGCGACATGGCCGCCAATTTTGTTTTTCAGGCTATGCTCGCTCTTCAACTCGACTTCTATACTCATACTTTCGGCCTCACCGCGGCCCAAGCCGGAACGCTCTTCCTCGTCGTCGGCCTGGCTGTCGCGTGTTTCAACCCGGTGATGGGCGTGATCGCAGACCGCACCACCAGCAAGTGGGGCAAATTTCGTCCCTGGCTGCTCTGGACGGCCGTGCCGTTCGGCATCATTAGCGTCCTGACCTTCACTACTCCGCAGCTCAGCCCTGGCGCCAAGATCATCTATGCCTGGACCACCTATATTCTTCTACGTGTCATCTACACCGTGAACAACGTGCCATACGCTTCGCTGACCGCGGTCATGACCCAGGACCCCGACGAGCGCACCAGCATCTCGTCCTACCGCCAGATCGCCGCCAACAGCGCCGGCTTCATCGTCGCCAGCCTCGCCATTCCCATGGTCAAATTCTTCGGCCGTGGCAACGACGCCTTGGGCTATCAACTGACGATGGGCCTGCTCTCCGTGCTCAGCGTGATCTTTTTCATCATCGCCTTCTTCACAACCAAAGAGCGCATTCAGCCCGATCCCCGGCAGAGGACTTCGCTAAGGCAGGATCTTTCGGACCTCTTGCGCAATCGGCCCT
>Ga0335076_10003432_pt1 | contig 15946 bp, 16 predicted proteins | sample Lox_Sample_25_FD_206717 | JGI IMG/M metagenome (GOLD analysis project Ga0335076, IMG submission 206717) | Soil microbial communities from Loxahatchee National Wildlife Refuge, Florida, United States - Lox_Sample_2.5 | ecosystem: Environmental > Terrestrial > Soil > Wetlands | place: USA...
AGTTCCTCAACAACCGGCCCGATATCCAGCAATACCATCATGTTGAATCCGATGTGGATCAACCCGCCATGCAAAAACATTGCTGTGACCAGGCGATACCATTGGTGCAGACCCACAATCGCTGGGCCGAAACTTAAGCCAAGTCGGTACGTTGTCTCACCATCCATCCCCCACAAAATGCTCAACCCGCCCAGCTTCCCGGCGTGCATCGTCCCCATGATTTCCGCGGCGAACATCACAATATTCACGATCAACAATCCCGTCGTCACCGGCGCGTGCCCGCCAAAAAATTCGCTTAGTCCCTTGCTCCATGCCGCCAGTCCAAATCGTAAATTCGTCCCGCACACATGACAGCGCGTCGCGCTGATCCCCACCAACGCTCCGCACGCCGGGCAAAGCTGCGGTCGCCGCTCGCCTCGTCCAAACATCCCACCAAACATTTTCTTCAAGCGCTCCACGCGCATCTGCCACTGATAAGGAAGGGCCAACACTCCTCCTAGCCAACGTTTCTTGCGCTCCTATAATACCGGAATCATCCCCACTCGTTCCGCAAACGGTCGCAGCGTATCTGCCAGCACGCCTTTGTAACGGCCCGTCTTCCGAGGCGGGCGTGCTTGTCGCGCAGCATGCGGCGACCCACATCCGCATACTGCGTCTTTACGCACCCTTATTGCATTGCACTGCGTCTTGCCCCCCAATAAAAACCGCGCTGTCATCCTGGAGAATGTCTTTTGCGACGAAGGATCTCAACCATGGCGTCTTGCCACAAACCATCCGAAGCTTAAAACTTAAAACCTCTTTCCTCCTCTACAACCCCATCAGTGCCGCAAGCCGCGCCTTACTCTCCTCGACCCCAGCTGCCACATTCAACGCGCCGTATAGCCCCTGGGTCTCCTTCCACAACGCCTTCGCTTGTTCCCATCGCAGCATCGCCAAACCGCGAAGCGCATTCGCCAGATCCAGCGACGCGTTGTCTCCCTCGCTCGCATAGAGTTTCAGCGCCTCGTGATAGTAAGGCTCTGCCATTTCCAGGCAGTCCTGCTCCAGGTATACGTCTCCCAAATGCCGAACTACATGAGCCAGCACCAGCGGCTCGCCCACGCCACGTAATAACTCGACCGCCTCCTCATAGCACCATCGAGCCGTCGCAGAGTCCCGCCGCCGCGCCGATTCACCTCGCTGCCGCAACTCGCGAGCCCGGCTCAACCGGTCCTCCCGATTTATTTCGCCCATGTTTCTCAACTCCTAAAGCCAAGATCCGCCGCCAGTATAAGTGCCCCCTGACAAACGGACACCACCATTATTTGACTGACAACGGGCCACTGAAACCTGAAACCATCCCTTGCCTTTTTCCTCCTCCCGCGCCAAACTCACTTTTCACCTCGTGATGGACAAATTCGAAGAACTCGGCCGCCGTCTCGACGAAGAGTTGACCCGTCTCCGCAAGTACGTCGAAGAAGAAGTCGCCCCAGAAACCGAAAAACGCACCGCGCAATTTCTCCGCGAAGTGTCCGAAAAACTCGCCGAAGCTTCCCGCAAACTCGAAACCCGCGTTGCCAACCGTCAATCTCCTTCCGCAAACTCTGATCAGCAGCCGAAATCGTGACCCGCTCGCGTCTCCCGCTCCTCCTGATTCTCGCCGCACTCTCCATCCTCTCCATCGGTTGCGGAGCCAAGCGCCGTGTCACCGCCGCTCCTCCCACACCGCCCGCTCCTTCCACCGGCGAGAACGCTCCGGCACCCGCCCCGTCTTCCAAGCACCCGAAAACTCCGCCGCCGCCCGCTCCCGTCGGCTACAACGAAGAGGGCAACGCCTCCTGGTACGGCAAACCCTTCCACGGTCGACGTGCCTCCGACGGCGAAATCTACGACATGTACCAGCTCACCGCCGCCCACCGCACCCTTCCGTTCAACACCATGGTTCGCGTCACCAACTTAAATAACGGCAAGACCACCACGGTACGCATCACCGATCGTGGTCCCTTTGTGGCCAACCGCATCATCGATCTTTCTCTCGCCGCCGCCCGAGAAATAGAGTCCGTTGGACCCGGCGTCGTTCCTGTGCGCCTCGAAGTCCTCGGCAATGTCGACGTCACCGCCGGCTTCTTCACCATCCAGATCGGCGCCTTCCACGATCGCACCAATGCCGAACGCCTTCGCGGCCGCCTTACCGCCTCCTACGCTCCCATCTTCATTCAGCAGTATGATTCTCCCGAAGGCACGTTCTACCGCTTGCGCGTCGGCAAAGTTTCCGGAGAAGATGCCGCCAACGAACTCGCCGCGCAACTGCGCTCCAAGGAAGGTTTCACTACGCTGGTTTTCCGTCTGGACGACGACAAGTCCACAGGAGTGAATTGATGGACGAAAATTGCCTGTTCTGCAAAATCGGTGCAAAAAAAATCCCTTCCAAAATCGTCTTCGAAGATCCCGACATTTTCGCCTTCGAAGACATTTCCCCGCAGGCGCCCACGCACATCCTCATTTGTCCCCGCAAGCATTTCGCCGCACTCCATGACGCCGGAGAAAACGACGAACTTCTCCTCGGCAAACTCCAACTCGTCGCCGCCAAACTCGCCAAGGAACGCAACCTTCTATCCGGTTACCGAACCGTTCTCAATAACGGCTCCGGCGCCGGGCAATCCGTCTTCCATCTCCACCTGCATCTGCTCGGCGGCCGCAATTTCCGCTGGCCCCCCGGCTAACGCCCCCTTCGTTGTACGCTTGTGTAGTGGCCGACCTTCAGATAGCGCTTCTCTCCGCGGTTGCATGTAACACGTCACCTTCTTCCACACAGCCCCAAGGAGGCTTCATGTCACGTCGTTCAATTGTTCGCACGGCAATCTTCGCGGCGCTCTTTCTGCTGCCGATCGCCACTCCGCACTCATCCCGCGCCCAGCAAAACGCCGCCACGCCAAACGCCACCGCTGGCGAACTCACCGTCGACCGCATCTACGGCCAGCCCAGCCTCAGCGGCCACCTCACGCGCGGCATTCAATGGTCGCCAGACAGCAAGCACCTTACTTACCTCGCACCCGAAGGTCCCGGCAAAGAAACGCAAATCGCTCTCTGGTTTCTCGACCCTGCCACCGGTAATCGCTCCATCCTCATCCCCGCCGACAAACTCGACTCCATCCTCCCCGCGCCCGCCACCAACGCCTCGCAAGCCACCGGCGCCGGCCGTCACGCTCCCGCGCAATATCAGTGGGCGCCCAACAACCAGGCGCTGCTCTTTGAAGGACCCAACGCCCTCGCCTGGTACGATCTCAAAACGCAAACCGGCCGCCCGCTCGTCTCCGCCAGCAAACAGGAGATGACCGACGTTAAAATCTCGCCCGATTCCAAATTCGTCAGCTTCGTTCGCGATCACAACGTCTGGCTCGTCGACGTCGCGGAAGGGAAGGAGCGCGCCTTCACCACCGGCGGCACGGAAAAACTTCACAAAGGCGAACTCGACTGGGTCTACCCCGAGGAACTCGAAATCTATTCCGCCTATTGGTGGGCGCCCGACTCTTCCTCGATCGCTTATCTCGAAATGGACGAAAGCGCCGTCACCCAATTTCCCCTGGTCGATTTCGAATCCTACACCGGCGAAGACGATCTGCAACGGTATCCCGTCGCGGGAGGAAAGAATCCCGTTGTCCGCGTCCTCGTCGCTTCACTCAACGGTGGCGACGCCCGTCCAATGGACATAGGCTCCGACACCGACATTTACGTCCCTCGTGTGAACTGGCTACCCGATTCCCGCCATCTTGCCATCCAGCGTTTGAACCGCGCGCAAACTGTTCTCGACCTGCTGCTCGCCGATCCTGCCACCGGTAAATCCTCCGCGCTGCTCCAGGAAAAAGATCAGTATTGGGTCAACGTCTCCAACGACCTGCACTTCTTCAAGGACGGTAAGCGCTTTCTCTGGTCCAGCGAGCGCACCGGTTATCGTCATCTATATCTCTACGGTCTCAACGGCAAACAAATCGCCCAACTCACCAAAGGGGATTGGGAAGTCAGTCACGTCGATTCCGTCGACGAATCCAAAGGCATCGTCTACTTCACCGCCACTGAAAAATCTCCCGTCGACCGCCATTTCTATCGCGTCGCACTTGATGGTTCCGGCTTCGCCCGCATCACCAATCAGGATGGTGTCCATACCGTCGACGTCTCCCCCGATTCCACTCTCTTTGTCGACACGCACTCTGACGCCGCCACTCCTCCGCGCCAGGATCTCTGCCACATTGATGGCACCCACGCCGCCACCATCAACGAAAACAAGGTCGAAGCCCTTGCTCAGTATCACCTCTCGCCCGTGCAATTTCTCACCGTCAAAGCGCACGACGGCATGGCCCTCAATAGCTTCCTCATCAAGCCGCCCAACTTCGATCCAGCCAAAAAATATCCCGTGATCGTGTTCACCTACGGCGGCCCCCACGCGCAGGTTGTCCTTAACGCTTGGATGGGCTCCAATTTCCTTTGGCATCAGATGATGGCCCAAAAGGGCTACGTCATCTTCGCTCTCGACAATCGCGGCTCTGCCGGGCGCGGCCACCTCTTCGAAGAGCCCATCCATTTCGCCTTCGGCGCTAACGAACTATCCGATCAGCGCGACGGCGCAATCTGGCTCAAGCAGCAGCCTTGGGTCGATCCCGACCGCATCGGCATTTGGGGTTGGAGCTACGGCGGCCACATGACTCTGCACGCCATGTTCGAAGCCGGCGATGTCTTTAAGGTAGGATTTGCCGGCGGGCCCGTCACCGACTGGCGCTACTACGATTCCATCTACACTGAGCGTTACATGGGCCTGCCGCAGCAACACGAAGGCGAGTACAAGCAATGCTCTCCCATCACGCATATCGACGGCTTCCACGGCAAACTGCTCATCGCTCATGGTACCGGGGACGACAACGTCCACTACTCCAACACCCTCGACCTGATCAATGCCCTGATCGCCCAGGGCAAATACGTCGAAGTCATCGCCGCGCCCGGACGCGGTCACGGCGTAACCGATCCTCCCGCCCGCCGCATCGTCTGGACCCGCGTCACCCAATTTTTCCTGGACAACCTCTAGGCTACGGCTTTGAGTGAAATTCATTGATTTTTCTTCAATACTTGGTAGAATTAAATGATACCTAAGGAACAGGTACAATATGACCGCTGCTATCCATGTCAAAGTTGCTGACGAAGTCTGGATAGCCGCCGCTCTCCTTCACCGCGCCTTCCCCGATTCGCTCGATTTCTCCATCGACGAGATCGTGGCCCGCGCCGCTGAAGAAAACCTAAATGGTACTCTTCGGCCCGGTGTCTACGTGCATGTTGTTCAGCATTGTGTCGCCAACCGGCCGCCGAACCCGGGACGATATCGTATGCTCTACGAAACCCGGGACGGCTATCGTCGACTCTTCCGACAGGGCGATGCAGAACACCCTGAGCGGAGCGGCTCAAAGATCACTCCCAGTGCGGAAGAGATTTCGTGTGCATATTCGGATTTGCTGGGCTGGTATCGGGATTGGTGTGTCCGCATGGCACTCAAAACTAAGGATGCAGATCCCCTGCTTTCCTTAGTCGGCAGTGGCAAGAATATTTGGATCTCCGAGAGCGCGGATGCCTACGTGAACAGACTCCGTTTGGATTGGAAATGAGCCGTATCTTCTGGGACACCAACCTCTTCATCTATTTGTTTGAAGGCTACGGAAATCTGTCGGCGCTCGTTCAGGCCCTGCGAACGCGAATGCTGGAACGAGGAGACCAGTTGCTCACCTCGACCCTCACGCTCGGCGAAGTGCTCGTCAAGCCCACACAGCTTGGCGCCGCGGATTTGTGCCGGAAATACGAGCAAGCGATTTCGTTGTCGGCCGTATTGATCCCGTTCGATTCCAAAGTCGCGCTTCGATACGCAGACCTTCGTTGCGACCGCACCATCCGTCCACCGGATGCAATCCAACTGGCTTGTGCTGCCGTGGCCCAAGCGGATTTGTTCATCACCAATGATCAGCGATTGCAGTCGAAACACGTCCAGGGAATCCAGTTCATCGCTCCTTTGGATAAAGTCCCTCTCTAGGATCCCACTCCGAGCCTTTCACTTCCCCTCCAACTCCACGTCCTTCACCGGCAAATCCCAATGCGCATCCAGAATCTCAAACCGCCGCTGCTCTTCCTTCTTATACGTCTCCTGATCCGGATACATCTGCTGGATCAACGCCGCCGAATCAAAACCGTCATGTGCCACCGCGGCATTCTTATACACAATCGTCACGCGATAATCCCAACGCCCGTCTTCCGTCGTGTGATACAGCGGCATCACCGCGGACACTTTCAGCATCCGTCCCATCTCCACCTGCTTCTTCAGCAGCGGATAATGGTTCTTCCGGAACAGCGTCAGAAACTCATCCGCGTGTCCCCACTTAGTCTTGTAGTAGTACTCCACCACAAACGGCTTGTCCGCCGCCGTGCTCGCGCTTTGTGCCCGCGCGTGTCCCAGCACTCCAAACACCAGCACCGCCACCGCGATCAACAGCCCCAACAAAAGCGCAGTGCGAACCCACGAAAATTTCTGCATGGAAATTCCCCCCGTCTCTAACCTGTGGCACCAGTTCCATAGGCTGCGGAAAAGGTGTTTGCCTTTGTGGGTCGGAGCTTTAGCTCCGACATAAACTGCTCGTGCGCAATGGGCTTTAGCCCCTGAGGAATTGTCTTTTCCATTTTTTCGCAAGCTGTTTAACTTGTGTCCAGCAGCAGCCGTACAGGAGGTCTTAGCCCGTGCCCCGACCTCTGCCATGCCTCCGTCAGCTTTCGGAATATGCGGATGGCGCATTGTACCTTGTCTTTGCACACGCGCAACGTGACCGCGCCAGTACCAAACCGCTCCCAACTCTCAGTACGCCGCGCGCGTCAACCGATCCCGAATCGCTGCCCATTCCATCCTGTCGGGCGGCAACTCCACCGCGATCCAATCCAACCCCTTCCGATCCAGTTCGTGCAGTCGCCCATACAGTTGTGCCGCATAGTCCGCCGGCTCGTCCGGCATCTGCACCACCTCCGCCGCCTCAACTCGCCGCTCCAGCCACAAATACGCACCACGGCCCAGATCCGGCAATTTCCCGTGGCTCACCAGCAAGACCCGCGTGCGTGGACTGTAGTGCTTCCGGTGCTGCCCCGGCGACCGATGTGCTTCCTCTTCCAACTCCCCGGCCGCTGCATCGGCATCTTCCACAAACGCCATCCCCGGCCGCAACACTTCTAAGCCATCCTTAGTCACCGCCACCACCGTCGACTCGAGTCCCACCTCGCACGGCCCGCCATCCAATAGAAACGGAGTGTCCGCTCCAAACGCCTCTCGCACATGCTCCGCAGTCGTCGGTGAAAGCTGCGTGAATCGGTTCGCGCTGGGTGCGGCCACTGGTACTCCCGCCTCCCGCAATAACGCCAACGCCACTTCGTGACGCGGCATCCGCAACCCCACGGTAGGCAATCCTGCGGTTACTTCGTCCGGAATCACTCCGCGCTTCGGCACTACTACGGTCAACGGCCCCGGCCAATACTTGTTCGCCAGTTCTTCCGATTCCTCACTCCATTCCGAAGCCAACTCCCGGGCCTGCGCAATCCCGGCCACGTGCACAATCAACGGGCTGGTCGCCGGGCGTCCCTTCAGCGCGTAAATTTTCTTCACCGCCTCCGCATTCAGTGCATTCGCCCCCAGTCCATACACCGTCTCGGTAGGGAAAACGACCAATCCCCCCGCACGCAGAATCTCTGCGGCTCTCCGAATCTCCTCTGGATTGCTCATAATGTTCGACAGGACTGGCCCAACCTCAGATCGGCTGTTCCGTTCCGTCCGTGAACACCGGCGCTCCTTACTCGCCGTTCTTCGTCAAATACTTCTCCGGAATCGGATTCTCTGCCGTTTCTCCTGTCCAGTACACATCCACGATCCACCAACGTGTCCCGTCATTCCACAACTGGATGCTGTTGATTCCGCGCTCAAACGGCTTGCCGTCCGCAGTCTCCCGCGATTCATACGTACTGAAGATGTGCGTGATACTCCCGAACGTCTCAAGCTTCCGCGATACTTCCCGTTCGAAGAACCCATGTTCCAGAAAATATTTCCCGGCCTGATCGGCGTACCCTTGTGGCGTCATGACCCGGTATCCCATTGTGCCGTCTTTCTTTTTGTGCGAAGCAATCAACTGTGCCTCGGGGATAAAGAGTGCCCGAAAACGCGCCCAGTCCCGTTCGCCCGCCGGCCCGCTAATCACTTCATACAGCGCTGCCACAATGGCATCCCGGCTCGCCACATCGGATGCGCGTGGCCCTGTCATCGCTACCGCGCTAGCGGCCGTTTTCTCCGCCTGCCCATTTGCGAATCCTGCTAGAAGGGAACTACTCAAGGTGCAAACCACTACGCCGACAAGAATCGATCTGAGTCTCAACGCCACACTCCTTTACCCCTTCAGACGCGCCGTATTTCCATTGTCGTTTCCGTCTCGCGTCCTAGCGGGTTGCTGCGGCACGCATCATACCCCGAATCCCTACGCACGCACGAACGAGCCCCAAAATGTCCCACCTTTCTTCAAAGGGCCCAGCATTGCCGCATCCCCTGTCCGCACCATCGTTGTGCCTTATTCGCAGCGCCACTCGCGCCGAAGGCTCTCGGCCTCCGCGTCCTTGGCATTACTTCCACTCCCAAACAAAAACCCGTGATTCCGAGCGAACCGAGGAATCTCTCTTCCTCTGCTCACCCGCTACTCACGCTACAATCCTCTTCGCTCATGGGCATCCTCCTCGGTCTACTCACCGCCCTCTCCTGGGGCAGCGCCGACCTCTGCGCCCGTTTTGCCACGCGCAAAATCGGCACATTCCTCACCATGCTCTACATGCAACTCACCGGCTTCCTCCTGCTCACCCTCGCCCTCCCCTGGCTCGGCGGTCTCCGCCACCTCGCCGACGGTTCCGGTATCACCCCTTGGGCTTGGGGAATTCTCGCCGGAATCATCAACACGGCCGGCACCCTTGCGCTCTACCGCTCCTTCGAAATTGGCAAAATGTCCGTAGTCGCGCCAATCTCCGCCGGTTATCCCGCGCTCACCATGCTCCTCGCCGCTTCCACCGGCGAACATCTCACCGCGCTGCGCATCGCCGGTTGCGTGCTGATTCTCTTCGGCGTCATCATCGTCGCCCGCGGCGAAGAACTCCCGCAAGACGCCAACCCCCTCGCCGACCCGCAACGCCCCGCCAAAAAACATCTCGGCGTTGGCTGGGCCTTGCTCTCCTCCCTTATGTTTGGCGTGATGTTCTGGCTTCTCGGCATACGCGTCATCCCTATTATCGACAGCGCACAAACCGTCTGGGTCATCCGCCTCACCAGCGTCATCCTCACCGCTTCCATCATGCTCGCTACCGGTCGTCGCCTCCGCCTTCCTCCAAACGGCGCCAAGCCCTGGCTCCTCGGCGTCGGCCTCCTCGACACTGGCGCGTACGTCCTCAACAACTACGGTATGCAACTCGAACAAGTCTCCGTTGTCAGCGTCCTGGCCTCTCTCTATGGTGCCGTCACCGTAGCCCTAGCCGCCCTCCTCCTTCACGAAAAAATCGCCACCTCCCAATGGCTCGGCATAGTCTCCATCTTCGCCGGCATTCTCCTCATCAGTCACTAGCACAAACCTCCGCTGTCCCAGCGTCTTGTCTCCGACCCTGCTTCTACACGCACGCGCACCACTGCTACACTACCCACGAGACCATCGCGCCTCCCGCATCAACGGCGCACACCCAATGACACCCTCCTTCTGCAACGTGGCGCTGCCCGTTCCGCTACGCACCACCTTCACCTACGCCATCCCCGAATCACTCCGCCCGCAAATCCTTCCCGGCACCCGCGTTCTCGTCCCATTCCGAAAAAAATCAATGGTCGGCGTCGTCACCGAACTCACCACCTCCGCTCCCGACACCGCGCAAATCCGCGAAATTCAAAAATCACTCGATCCCATCCCCGCCTTAACTCCAAAACTTCTCGAACTCGGCCATTGGATCGCCAACTACTATCTCGCCCCGATTGGCGAAGTCTTCCGCGCCATGCTTCCTCCCGTCACGGAACTTTCTCGTAAACGTGAAATCGTCCTCACCGATACCGGCCTCTCCCACGCGCAAAAACTCACCGGATCCCGCACCCTCGCCGATCTCAGCCCCACCGAAGCCGACTTCCTCCAAAAACTCCTCCAAAAAAACGGCCGCCTCATCCTTGCCAACCCAGCAAAATTACCCCTCCTCGCCGATTCCCTCCAAAAGCTGCAACGCCGTGGCTTCCTCGAAATTCGCGAAACCCTTCAGGGCCGTCGCCGCAAAATGCAAAACGTTGTGGCCTGGAAAGCCGCCATCGACAACCCCGTCGTCCTCGGGGAAAAAGAACAACGCATCCGCACCATCCTCGAATCCGAACGCGGTCCGCTTCCGCTTCCGCGACTCCTCAAACTCGCACACGTCTCTCGCGCCATCATCGAGCGCATGTTGCGCGACAACCTCCTTCAGTCCTGGGAGGAGCCCGTCGACCCCGTTGAAGATCCCTTCGACACCACCTATACTCCTCCCGCCCACACTCTCAACCCTATCCAGGAACGCGCCTTCACCTCCATCCGCGCTCGCTTCGGACTCGGCGAATTCGGTGTGCAACTCCTTCACGGTGTCACCGGCAGCGGAAAGACCGAGGTCTATCTCCGTAGCATTCAAGAAACCCTCGCCCGCGGAAAAACCGCTGTCGTCCTCGTTCCGGAAATTGCCCTCACTCTCTGGATTGGTCGACAGTGCCGGGCCTGGTTCGGCGCTCGTTTCGAAGGCGTCGCTGTGCTTCACTCCGCCCTTAGCGATATCGAACGTGCCCAGGAATGGTGGCGCGTCCGTCAAGGCGATGCGCGCGTGGTCGTTGGCACGCGCTCCGCCATCTTTGCTCCACTCGAAAATCTCGGCCTCGTTATCGTTGATGAAGAACAGGAAAGCAGCTACAAGCAGGAGGAGACTCCGCGCTATCACGGGCGAGACGTCGCCATTGTCCGCGCCAAGCTGGAAAACGCCCTCGCGCTGCTCGGCTCGGCCACGCCCGCCCTCGAAACCTATCACCACGCTGCCAACGGCAAATACGAACTCCTCACCATGGCCTCCCGCGTCGAAAATCGCAGTCTCCCTGCTGTCGAAATCGTCGACATGCGTACCGACTTTCAGCAGACTCAAAAAGCCAGTCCCATTTCGCAAACCCTGCAAACCGGAATTGCCGAATGCCTGCAATTCCAGACGCAGGCACTCATCCTTATCAACCGTCGCGGTTACTCCTGGTCTGTTCTCTGCCGCAGTTGCGGTACTTCCGTGCAATGCGTCAACTGCAGCATCTCGATGACCTATCACAAAAGCCGCAATCGACTCGAATGCCACTACTGCGGCTCCATCCAGCCCGTCCCCAGTGACTGCCCAAAATGTGATTCGAAATATGTCTACTTCTTCGGTGAAGGTTCCGAACATCTCGAGGAACGACTGCGCAAGGATTTTCCCGGCGCGCGAATCGCCCGCCTCGATCGCGACACCGCTCGCACCAAACGCCAATATCAGGAAACGTTAGGGGCGTTCGCCACCGGTGCGCTAGATATTCTCGTTGGCACCCAGATGCTCGCCAAAGGACACGACTTCCACCGCGTCACCCTCGTCGGCGTCGTCTCCGCCGATTCTTCCCTCAATCTTCCCGATTTTCGCGCCGCCGAACGCACCTTCCAACTCCTCACGCAAGTTGCTGGCCGCGCCGGGCGCGGCGAACTGCCCGGACGCGTCCTCATCCAAACCTATTACCCCGAGCATTACGCTGTGCAGGACGCCGTCAAGCAGGACTACGTCTCCTTCTACGAGCGCGAAGTCCACTTCCGCCGCATGATGATGTATCCGCCCTTCACTTCACTCGCCAACGTCATTGTCCGCGACACCAACCTCGAACGTGCCATCTCGTGGTCCCGTCGTCTCTCCGAATATCTCGCACCGTTCGACGGCAAAGGGCTCCGGATCTTAGGCCCCGCCAGCGCACCCCTCGCCAAACTCAAGAAAGAGCATCGCTACCAATTCCTCCTCAAGTCCCCGAAAAAATCGCTCCTGACCAAAACCCTCTCCGGCGCCCTGGCCTTCTGCGACGCCAACCAAATTCCCCAGACCGCCATCCTCGTCGATATGGATCCCCTCTCTCTCCTCTAGCGACCGCGCGCGCTGTCCTTGTAGGGACGCAGCATGCTGCCCTCCCATGTCCGCACGATCGCCGCGTCTTGTTTCCATCCTTCCTGATTGTGTAGTGGCCGAACTTTAGATCGGCTGTTTTGCCATTGCGCTTTTGCCTTTGTAGCGTCCATCTTCTGCTTGGCCTGAGCAACAAAGGGAGGCCGGTGCCTTTTCCGGTCGTTCGTCTCGCTGCTGCTTTTGCCTTTGTAGGACCCGCCTGACAGTTTGCGGAAAAAGTGCCTGGCATTGTGGGTCGGAGCTTTAGCTCCGACATAAATGTTTGTTCTAAATGGACTTTAGCCCCTGAGGAACTGTTTTTCGATTTTTTCCTCAGCCCGCCCTCCGAGGCTGGCCGTGGCCGTTGCGTGTTGTCCCGGCGCATCTCGTGTAGTGACCGCCTTCAGGGATCTCAACTAATACGTCTTGTCTCGTTCACTCCGAACGGCGCCGTCATTCCGAGCGCAGCGAGGAATCTCTCTTCGCTCCGTCCTCGCCTTGCAGGTCGTTTCTATTTTCTATTCCAGAACCAATACCCCGGCAAACCCAACCCCATAATCCCAATCGCCGCCACCACATACAAAAACTCCCGCGGCTCCGCCACCGCTCGATACACCGCATTTCCCACAATCGCCACCGCCGCCGCCACAAACAACAACGGCGTCACGGGATACCCCGGCACACGATAGTGAAGCGCCTTCCCTCGATTCGCCGCCCGTATAGGAAATATCGCCGCCGCCCCCAACCCATAAAAAATCCACCCAATCAAAATCGCCCCACTCGCCAATTTCTCGAACCCTCCCGCCAGCGACAAAACACTCGACCACACTCCCAGCACCACCACCGCTGCGGCTGGCGTTCCAAAGCGCGGATGCACCTCCGCCAACTTCCTGAAAAACAATTTGTCATTCGCCATCGCAAAAAATACCCGCGGCGCCGTCAACACCACGCTGTTCGTCGCGCTGAACGTAGACACCAGAATCGTCGCGGCCACCAGCATCCCCGCCCACGGCCCCAACACCGCTTTAGCCGCCGCTGCCGCAATCGTATTGCTCGCCGTTGCCGCCGCCGGCCCCAGCGCCACCAGATACGCCACCACCGCAAACAAATACAACCCCGCCAGCAGTACCGATCCGGTGAAAAACGCCCGCGGAAAACTCTTCTGCGGATTCTGCACTTCTCCCGCGCTATACGTTCCGAACTGCCACCCTTCGTACGACCACAGCACCGTGATCATCGCCAACCCGAACGCCGACAACAGCGAAAATCCCGAAACCGGCGACCCCATCGCCTTTGGCAACTCCGCCCAATGCCTCCCGTGCCGCAATCCCAGCACCAGAAGCACTGCCCCCAATACCACCACAATCCCCATCTTGATCAGTGTCGTCACGTTCTGCAGATCGGAACTCTTCCGCGTCCCCCACACATTCACCGCGGTCGCCACCCCAATCATCGCCACCGGCACAATCACCACGCCCGCACCCGACAGCGGCACTATCTCCTGCAAATACGACGTGAACGCATGCGCCAGCGCTCCAATCGTTGCGCTTGCAATTACAAGCAGCAGCGACCATCCGTACAAGAACGCCGGCAAGCGTCCGAATCCATCTCGAATGTAGCAATACAACCCACCGGCCTCTGGATTCGCCGCCGCCAGCTCCGCGTACGTCAGCGCACCCAGCAGAGATAGCGCTCCCCCCACCAGCCACACCACCAGCGAATATCCAACTGACCCGCCCAGTTGTCTCAGAATTACGCCCGGTGTAAGAAAAATTCCTGACCCAATCACCGAGCCAATGAACAGATAAAGAAGGTCGCGCTCGCGCAACGTCCGCGCCAGCCCATGTGTTCCGCCACTCTCCGCCGCTTTCTCCCCACCCTTCAGGATGGTATCCACAACGGACTCGCCATGAAACACAGCACAAACACCACCAATGCCACAAACGCTAAAAATCGTCGGTTAGGATCTAAGGGAGTCGGATCATAAATTGGCGCCATCCGGAAAAATCGCAAGCCCAGCAAAAGCACCGCCCACATCAACCAGCCACGCCACAGGAAAATTCCCAGTGGCACCAGCGCCCATGGCAACAACAGCGAAATCCATCGATGCGCCCGCGGACTGATCGACCGCACTATGTGCCCGCCATCTAACTGCCCCACCGGCAACAGATTCAGCGCCGTCGCAAACAATCCCACCCACGCCGCGCGTCCCACCGGATGCAGCAGCAAATCGGATGCATGCGTGTTCGGTTGCACAATCGCCGCCATCAATTTCAAAATCAGCGGCACGCCGAACACCACGTCTGCATTCGGATCCAGGGACAGACCCTGGATCACTCGTGCGTGCAGCACACCATATGCCAGCGGTGGCAGCGCAAACAAAAATCCCACCAGCGGCCCCGAAGCCCCCACATCAAACAGCGCCCGTGCCGACCGGATCGGCGATCGAATCAAAATGAACGCCCCGAACGTTCCAATCAGTGTCGGCGCAGGAATGAAAAACGGGTAACTCGCATGGATGTGGTGATAGCGGCAAGCGAAAAAGTGCCCCAGTTCGTGGGCCAGAAGAATTGTCAGCAGCGTTACCGCAAATGGCACTCCCGACCACAGCGCTGCCGGATGTTCCCACGCTACCCGGAACATCTTGAACAACTCGTCAAACGACGCCGCTTGATTCTGCGCGTACGTCGACGCAAAATGCGCCCCCGCCACCAGCGACGTAACCATTGTGATCGCCAACAGTAACATCGCCAGCGCCAGCGATCGTGCGGACTGTCGCGTGCGTGCGCCCTCGTAATATGACGCGCTGTTCACCGGCCGCACAGACCACGGCGACGGTTCTGCGTAAGTAGAAAGTTGTTCTTCGGGCTCCGGGGGATTCACAACTCTTTATTTCGCTGCGGTTGCCGTCGTATCTTCCAACCCTTGCAGTTCCTTCCCTGGCTTGAATCGCACCGCTTTGCCTGGGGGTATGCTTACCTCTTCGCCCGTCCGCGGATTCCGCCCGATGCCGGTCTTCCGCGGCTTCACACTGAATACCCCGAACTTCCGCAGTTCGATGCGTTGGCCCCGTCCCAGCGCGTTCTTCAGCGATTCGAAAACGGTTTCGACGGCCTGTTCCGCTTTCGTGCGGCTTATATTGGTCTTCGCCACCACCGCGTTTACGATGTCGAGCTTAATCACAACCACCCTCCAGGATTCCGTGGCCCGATGCTATTGGCTACCGTCCAGGTTGTCAAGACGTGCCCCCTCATCTACACTCTATCCTTTTGAGAGTACACGCTTTTCTCTACAGGAGGAATGGATGTCTGTTAAGCCCGATTCTTGGATTCGCCGCATGGCCCTCGAGCACAAAATGATCGAACCCTTCACCGACCGCCAGGTCCGCGAAGGTGTCATCAGCTACGGCGTCTCCTCTTACGGGTATGACATCCGTGTCGCCGACGAGTTCAAAATCTTCACCAACGTCAACAGCACCATCGTCGACCCCAAACATTTCGACTCGCGCTCCCTCGTCGAATATAAAGGCGATGCTTGCCTCATCCCGCCCAATTCCTTCGCCCTCGCCCGTTCCATCGAGTACTTCCGCATCCCCCGCAATGTCGTCACCATCTGTCTGGGCAAGTCCACCTACGCCCGCTGCGGCATCATCGTCAACGTAACTCCCTTCGAGCCCGAATGGGAAGGTTTCGTCACTCTTGAGATCAGCAACACCACGCCTCTCCCC
>Ga0335076_10003433_pt1 | contig 15945 bp, 14 predicted proteins | sample Lox_Sample_25_FD_206717 | JGI IMG/M metagenome (GOLD analysis project Ga0335076, IMG submission 206717) | Soil microbial communities from Loxahatchee National Wildlife Refuge, Florida, United States - Lox_Sample_2.5 | ecosystem: Environmental > Terrestrial > Soil > Wetlands | place: USA...
CAGAGCGAAGGAGGGCAGTTCGGGGGGGAAGGTAAGTAGAAGGAGCGTAGAGATTTACAAGGGAGGCAGGACTGTACTACTGTAGGCGCAGGTTGGCACGTGTGTTGCACCATTCCGACGTGTGCTCTGGCACTAACCAACTCTCTCAAGGAGATTTCATGAAGAAGCAGAAGGGTTTCTCTCTTATCGAATTGCTGATCGTCGTGGCGATCATTTTGATCATCGCGGCGATTGCTATCCCGAACCTGATGCGTTCGAAGATGGCGGCCAATGAGTCTTCGGCAGTGGGTTCTCTGCGCACGATCAACACGGCAGAGGTGACCTACTCCACCAACAATCCCACGATCGGGTTCGCTGCAGCACTGGCGAATCTGGGCGGCGTCTGCCCCAGCGGGACAGCGGCCACAGCGGCTGCGGCCTGCTTGATCGACAACGTTCTGGCCACCGGCACGAAGAGCGGCTACGTTTTCGTAGCGACCGCAGGTGCGACGGTTCCAGCGGTTACCTATACGTCCTCGGCGACGCCGCAGTCGGTGAACCAGAGCGGTACGCGTTCGTTCTGCTCTGACGAATCTGGCGTGATTTATGCCAGCGTCGGCGCCGGTGCTTGCACTCAGGGCACGAACCCGCTCTAAAGAGCGAGTTAGTTGCCGGAAAATTGAATTGGAAAGAGAGCGGGTTTCACAATCCGCTCTCTTTTTTTTGCTATGATGATGAGGAACCAGGGCTCAGGTGGGTATTCCGTTTCCTAAATAGAATTGACGTTTTGTGGCGCGAAGGTGACCATTTGCGGCGCTGCCGAGATGCGCTGAAATAGTCAGTGGAATGCGCTGTGAAAACAAAGCTGTTACCGAGGGGATTTGGGGTGATTTTTGGCACGCCAGATGCAATTCAATAGACAGACTGAACGTGTAAGCATCCTCGAGCCAAGTGTTGGAGATTGGTGGCCATGAAAAAACGGCAAGCTGGATTTTCGCTGATCGAGCTGCTGGTAGTGGTTGCGATTATATTGATCATCGCAGCGATCGCCATCCCGAACTATTTGCGAGCAAAGATTAGCGCGAACGAATCGTCGGCGGTATCTTCGGTACACGCTATCGACACGGCGGAAATCAGCTACTCGTCGATGTACGACGCCATCGGTTATTCGGCGGCGCTGTCTGATTTGAGCAATGGCGGAGTGAGCCCGTGCGTGGCGACTGCAACGGCCGCGTGCTTTATCGATCCGATTCTGGCAAGCGGGACGAAATCGGGATACGTGTTTACCTACACACAGGATACGACGACAACCCCGTCACTGAATTTCACGATAAACGCGGACCCGCAAGTTCCGGGCGTATCCGGAAACAAGGGATTCTTTTCGGATGCCAGCAACGTGATCCGCTGGGCGACCCCGGGACCGGCGAACTCAACCAGCCTGCCGATCTAAGCCGCGACTGCTACACTAGACGAGTGAGACTTGCATTGAGCCTGCTGCTGTGCGGCGCGTGGTTGCTTGCGGCTGCGACCACTCCGGATGTCCTCCTGAAACAATTCGAAGCGCGATATGCGGCGGCGGATACGTTGCAGGCCACGTTCCTGGAACGCTATTCGGAGAATGGGCGAGTGGTGCGAGAGGAGGCCGGGGAGGCGTACTTTCTGCGGCCGGGAAGGATGCGTTGGGATTACCAGGAACCGGAGAAGAACACGTTTTTGGTGGATGGGAAGTACGTGTGGTTTTACTCGCCGTCGGATCATACGGCGACGAGGATGCCGGAGAAGCAAAGCGAGGATTTGCGAACACCGCTGGCGCTGTTGACATCGCACATGAAGATTTCGAAATTGTGCAGCAGCGTGGAGGCGATGGGGAGCGAGCAGGCCAACGTGGCGGGTGATACGGTGTACCGTTGCACGCTGCGAGACGCGGATCAAGGATCGGGGGACAAACACGCAGGTGCGACGAAGCCGGTAGAGTTTGAGTTATCGCCGCAAGGCGAGTTGCGGCGCATCGTGATCCCGCAAGAAGGCGGGATTGAGTTGGAGTTTTCGTTTAAAGGCTGGCGCTGGAACCCGCCCCTGGAAAAGGCCGTATTTCAGTTTCACCCACCCCCGAATGCGGTGATCGTTGACGGACTGCTACCGGAAGCGCCGGGACTGCGTCAGTAAGCAACAGGAAGCATTGGCCTTGCCCTTTAGGAATGAGATGGTGCTGGAGCGATTTCGGGTAAGGACGGCTTGAGGTAAACTACGTAGCTATGGGTGAATTTGTGTGCCGGGTCGCGGACGCGAACGGGCGGGTCTTCTCGCACGTGGAAGCGGCGTCGGACCAAGAAGAAGCGCGGCAAAAGCTGGCAGACCGCGGGCTGTACGTGTATTCGGTGGACCCACGCAGCACGCTGGTAAGCGGGTTTCTGGGGGTACGGCGGGAACGCAAAATCGGCGGCAGCGATTTTCTGGTGTTGAACCAGCAGTTCAATACGTTGATTAAGGCAGGGCTGCCGATTTTGAGGGCGCTAGATTTGCTGGCGACGCGGGCAAGCGCACCGAAGCTACGACCGATTCTGACGCAGATCCGGGACCGAGTGCGTGAAGGGAAGTCGCTATCGGAGGCGGTAGAAGAAGCCGGCGTTTTTTCGAAAGTTTATTCGACAGCAATACTGGCGGGAGAAAAGAGCGGGAACCTGTCGGGGGTGCTCGAATATTACATCGCGTACCAGCGGGTGAGCACCGGGGTACAAAAGAAACTGATGGCGGCACTGGTGTATCCCACACTGCTAATCATCACGGCGGTGTCGATTGTGACGTACCTGGTGACGTTTGTGGTGCCGAAATTCGGACTGCTGTACCGGGATTTGGGAGTGGAACTGCCGACGCCGACGAAGATATTGATCGCGATCACGATCGATTACCGGGCGTACATCCTGATGGGGATTGCGTTGGTGGTGCTGACGGCGGTGGGAGTGTTCTTCTGGTCGCGGAGCGACCAAGGCGGGATAGCGTTCGACCGGTTCAAGTTCAAACTGCCGGTGTTGGGACCGACGCTGCTGAAATTCCAGGTGGCGCAATTCTGCCGGACGTTGGGAACGCTGCTGACGGGAGGAACACCGCTGGTGGCGGCGCTGGCGACGGCATCGGAATCGATTGGGAGCCGTTTACTGAAAGGGACGGTGGGTAACGCGACACAGATGGTGCGCGAAGGGGAAACGCTGCATGGCGCGCTGGCGGCAAACCGGGTGATGCCAGAGATGGCGTTGGACATGATTGAGGTGGGCGAATCGAGCGGAGCGCTGGCGCCGATGTTGAACAGCGTGGCGGAATTTTATGAAGAAGAAGTGTCCATCAAACTGGGGGCGCTGGTGTCGCTGATCGAGCCGGTGCTGCTGATCGTGATGGGGTTGTTGGTGGCAGGTATTCTGATTTCCCTGTATCTGCCGATTTTCTCATTCTCCGTTTCGGGGACGGCGAGATAAGGCGGATTATGGCCACGGCTGATCCAAATCCGAATCCGCAGAATCCCGCGCTAGGTCCGGGCGGGGCTGTAGATGTGGAGCAGGAGCGGGCGCAGGCGCGGCGGCTGGCAGCGAGATACCGCTGCGGATTCATTGATCTGCAGGAACAACGAATCGATGCGGACTTGTTCCGGACCATTCCCGCGGACCTGATGTTCCGATACAACTTCGTACCGTTGATGGTGCATGACGGGGTGCTGGTGATTGCGGTGGCGGACCCGAGCATCGTGATCCTGAGCGACGAACTGCCGTTACTGCTGGGAAAGAAGCTGGCGTACAAGGTGGCGACGCCGCGGCAAATCAGCGACCTGCTGAAGCGCACGGAGCAGTCGCAGCGCGTACTGGAGCAGGCGACTGAGGCGTTCACGCTGCAGGTTTCGAAAGAAGAGGAAGAAGAAGGCGAAGAGACGATCTCCGGGGACCGGCTGACGCGGGACACGACGGTGAGCCCGGTCGTTCGGCTGGTGGAAACGATTATCTTCACGGCGCTGGAGCGGCGAGCGAGCGACATTCACATTGAAGCGCGGGATGCAGAAGTGGCGGTCAAGTACCGCATCGACGGAGTGTTGCAACACGCGATGCAGCCGATCGCGAAAGAGTGGCACTCGACGGTGCTGTCGCGAATCAAGGTGCTGAGCGATCTAGATATCGCGGAGCGGCGGGTGCCGCAGGATGGACGGTTCCGCGTAAAGTACAAGGGGCGGTTTATTGATTTGCGCGTTTCGATCATGCCGGCAAGCCACGGGGAAGACGCCGTGCTACGCGTGCTGGACAAAGAAACGCTGTCGGAGAAATTCCAGAGTTTGAGCCTGGATGTGGTGGGATTTTCGCCGGAGGAGACCAAGAATTTCCGGCGGTATATTCGGGAGCCGTACGGGATGGTACTGGTCACGGGGCCGACGGGCTCGGGAAAGACGACCACGCTGTACGCGGCGATCAACGAGATTAAGTCCGACGAAGATAAAATCGTGACGATTGAAGATCCGGTTGAATACCAGCTTCGCGGGATCACGCAAATTCCGGTAAACGAGAAGAAGGGATTGACGTTCGCGCGCGGGTTGCGGTCCATCTTGCGGCACGACCCGGACAAAATCATGGTGGGGGAAATCCGCGACCAGGAGACGGCGCAGATCGCGATTCAATCGGCGCTGACCGGGCACCTGGTGTTCACGACGGTGCACGCGAATAACGTGACGGACGTAATCGGTCGCTTCATCAACATGGGAGTGGAGCCGTATAACTTCGTTTCGGCGCTGAACTGCATATTGGCGCAACGACTGGTGCGGTTGATTTGCCCGAACTGCAAACGGCCGAAGAAGTATTCGAGCACGGAATTGACGGAGTCCGGGATCGATCCAGCGACCGCGAGCCAGTTTCAGTTCGTGGAAGGGGCGGGATGCCTGGAGTGTTCAGGAACCGGTTTCCATGGCCGTAGCGCGATTTGCGAATTGCTGGACTTGAGCGATCACATACGAGAAATGATCGTGGACCGGCGGCCCACGTCGGAAATCAAGCGTGCGGCGATGTCCGCGGGGATGACGACGCTGCGGGAGAGCGCGCTGGCCAAGGTAAAGGCCGGGGTGACGACATTGCGGGAAATCAACAAGGTGACATTCGTTGAGTAGCAGCGCAGCAGTGCGCGAGGGCATCTACCGATCGGACGTGGTGAGGCGGTTTGCGCGATGGCTGGACGCGACACCGCATCCGCCGCTGGCGATCGAGATTTCGCCGGAGCGCGTGGCAGGCGTGCGGTTCGGCCGTGCGGCGACGCACGTTTCCTACAACATAGCGAGTTTGCCGAAGGGCGCGATAGTGCCGTCGGCAATCGAAGCGAATATGGCCAATGCCGCAGTGGTGAAAGCGGCGGTGGCTAGTGTGTGCGAGGCGCTGGGAGCGAAAGACGAGGATGCGGCGTTGCTGGTGCCCGATCCGGTGATTCGCGTGTTTGTGCAACATTTCGAAGAATTTCCACGGAGCCCGGAAGAAGCGGTGCCAATGCTTCGGTGGAAACTGAAAAAGAGCGTGCCGTTCGAGGCGGAAGAGACGCTGCTGTCGTACATGCGGCAGGCGCCGAGAGCCGAAGGGGTGGATGTGGTGACGGCGATTGCCCGATTGAGAATCGTGAAGGAATACGAGGCGGCGGTGGAGGAAGCGTCGTTGCGTCCGGGGGTGGTGGTGAGCACCACCCTGGCAGCGGTGAGTTTGTTGGAGGACCAAAAGCCGACGTTGCTAGCGCGGGTGGCGGGCACCTCGTTGACGACCGCGATTGTGCGGGAAGGGATTCTGGCGGGGTATCGCTGCACGGAATTGCCGGTGCACACCGACGCGTTGACACCGCATTTGTTGCTGGAAGAGATTTACCCGCTGGCGGCCTACTATCAGGATACCTGGCAGGAGGGCATCCAGGCGGTGCGAGTTGCGGGACTGGGAATGAGGCTGGCGGACTTTGTGAAACCGCTGGAAGAAGAATTCAAGTGTCCGGTGCGTTCGCTGTTGAGCGCGGCGATTTCGGACGGGACGTTACGAGCGGAAGCGCGGCCATTAGCGGACCAAGAGTTGGAAGGGCTGGTCGGGTGGATGCTGCATCGAAGTTAGAAGGGGAGCGGTAGCGAGTTTATGCGAGTAGGACTGAATCTAGCGACTAAGCCGCTGGTGAGCCACCGGCGATTTTTGGTGGGGTCGGCGATATTGGGAGCGGCGGCAGGGATTCTGCTGGTGTATCTGGCGTGGCAATTCTTTAGCTTGCGGAAAGCGGACGAGGTGTATCGGGCGAAACTGGCAAAAACTCAGCAGGAAATGGCGAAGGTGCAGGAGCAACGGGCGGACCTGGAGAACTTTTTTGCAAGGAGCGAGATCCGCAATTTACAGGAACGCGCGAGGTTTGTAGGGACGGTCATCGAGGCACGCAGTTTCAACTGGACGAAAATGTTCATGGACCTGGAGCATACGTTGCCGGCGGGCGTACACGTACTGAAGATCGAGCCGAAGCTGGAGAGCGGGTCGGCATCGGTGAAATTCGTGGTGGCGGGGTCGACGGAAGAATCGAAGGTGAAGTTATTGAAGGCATTTGAGGATTCGCCGTCGTTTACCCACGTACAGCTTACCCAGGAAGGAATGCCGAGACAGAGCGGAACAGCGACCAGCGATGTGTTTCTGGTGGAATTCTCAGCGGTATACACGGGCATTTAAGAATGGCAAATTTTCAGGCGAAGAAACGGATGATCGTGGCGGGACTGGCGGTGCTGTTGACCGCGGACGCTACGTTGATGTATTTCAACTCGAAATTGTCGACGCCGGGAAATGAGCGGCAACAAACGCTGACCACGGAGAACCGGCGACTGGCGCTGGTGAAGGCGGACGTAGAGCGGGCCAGCCGAATCCGCGGAACGATTCCAGAAATTTTGAAGAAGTTCGACCAGTTTGAATCGACGCTGTTGCCGGCGGGCAAAGGTTATTCGGTAATCTCGCAGGAACTGGACGAATACGCACGAGACACGCACTTAATTGTGGAAAATGTGGCACTCCATCCCAAGGATGTGACCGGACGGGATTTGACGGAACTGAATCTGGACGCGTCAGTGAGCGGCGACTACAACGGAATTGTAAATTTTCTGAACCGGCTGCAGCGCTCCAAGAATGTCTACATCGTGGATTCCCTGGCGGTGGACTCGGAAGCGTCGGGGCGGGGACCGGCGGGAGAGTTGAAGGTTTCGCTGCACCTGCGAACGTATTTCCGGAAGGCATAGGAGAATGGCCCAGAGCAAGCAACAAAAAGAACGAATCCTGCTGGCGGTGCTGCTGGTGGTGGCAGCGCTGGTATGGTTCTTCTATTTCGGGAAGACGAAAACGAGCAGCGGAGGAATTGCGGCGACGGGAGCGTATGCGCCGATCAATGCGGAAGACTATAGCGTGATTTTCAAGGAGCTGGGCGAAACGCAGTCCACGGTGTACAAGTCGTCGGGGCGGAATATCTTTGTGGCGGGGCCGGTGGCGCCGCTGCCGCAGGCCGCGACAGTGGTGGCAAACGCAAAACCGGAACGGAAATACCCAACGGTGCCGGTGCCACCCGAGCCGCCGAAACCGGTGCTTCCCGGAAAATTCTTTGGATACGGATCGCTGCCCACGAACGGGCCGCGGCGGGCATTCCTGCAAGAGGGCGAAGACGTGCACATCGTGCAGGAAGGCGACATCGTGGGGAATCATATCCGGATTACGCACATCGGGAATGACAGCATCGATTACGAAGATACGGTTACCGGGAAAAAGAATACGAGCACACTGGAGTTGCCACCGGCGGCATGAGGCGGGATGGCTACAAACGCGGCAGGTCGAGTGACGCAGGATATGCGTTGCTGTTGATCCTGTTTTTCCTGGCGCTGCTGGTGGTGAGCCTGGCGACCGCGGCTCCCACGGTGATTAGTACGGTGCAGCGCGAGCGGGAAAAAGAAATGGTGTGGCGCGGGAAGCAATATACACGCGGGATTCGGTTGTACTACCTGAAACTGCACCGGTTCCCGACAGCGCTGGATGATTTGACGATGCCGAAAACCGGGATTCGGTTTATGCGGCAGGCGTACAAGGACCCGATGAACCAAGTGGATGGCTCGTGGCGGTTGATTTATGTGGGGCCGAACGGGCAGTTGATTGGGAGCTTGAACAATCATCCGCTCGGGACGATGGGAATGGGGGTGGGCGCGGCGGCGATGGCTGGAGCGCAGGGAGCAGGCGGTGGTTCGTTGTTTGGCAATTCGAACAGCGGAAGCCTGCTGAGCGGCGGCGCGAGCGGGTCCGGTCTGTCGGCGTTTGGAGGCCAGGGACTCGGGACTCAAGGAATGGGAATTGGGCAAACCGGTGCGGTGACGACGGCGTTGGCAAGTGGACCGGCGGGGTCTGGGACAAACGCGATGGCGAATGGAACTGCAAATTCGACGGACCCAAATGCAGCCAATCCAGATGATCCCAGCCAGCCGCATTCGCTGGCAGGGCCGATGGACGCGAGCAATACGATCGGCGGGAATATCATCGGAGTGGGAAGCAAGATCAACAAAAAATCGTTTTTGATTTACGAGAAGGCGAAGAATTACCGGCAGTTTGAGTTTATCTGGGATCCTTCGAAAGACACGACCGTGGGACGGGCGTCGCAGGGAATTGGCAGTCCGATCCAGGGGAACCAGAATGGGATGAGTCCTGCGGGCGCGAATACGAATTCACCGTTTTCGACGGGGATGACTCCGCCGCAGGGCGGGAGTGGGTCGCAGAATCCGAATGGGAATGTGGGGGGCGCGCCGACGCCCGACCCGAATCAGAGCCCGCCATTGCAGGCGCCGCAGTAGTCAGAAATCTTACTAAAAAGACAAAGAGAGATCCCTCGCTGCGCGGACTCCGCTCGGGAAGACGGATTTTTGTTTGGACGTTACATCGTGCGGACATGGGGCGCAGCATGCTGCGCCCCTACACAGAAGAAGAGTGACGAGAGCGCCCTACGAGAAGAGCCAGAGGGCGGGAGGATAAATGCGATGAGACGCGGTGGTTGAGATCGAAGAGGGATCCCTCGCGTTGCTCGGGATGACGGGTTTTCTTTTCGGTGTTAGGAGGGTTAGGTGGGCTTGGGGGCTGCGGGGTCGGCCTTGAGTTTGGCGTAGCTTTTGGCGATGCGCTGAACGTACTTCATGGTTTCGAGGTAGGGTGGGACACGGCGGCCGTACTGATCGACACGTTCGGGACCGGCATTGTAGGCGGCGAGAGCGAGGGTGAGGTCGTGGTATTTGGCTACAAGTTCCTTGAGGTAGCGAGTGCCCGCGTTCACATTTTCTTCCGGATCAAAAATATTTTTGACGCCGTAGTGGGCTGCGGTTTGCGGAAGAAGCTGCATCAAGCCGCTGGCTTTTTTGGGGGAAACGGCTTTGGGATTGAAATTGGATTCGACGGCGACGACACAGTGGATAAGGTCGGCATCCATGCCGTAGCGTGCGGCGGCGGCGCGAATGAGTTTTTCGAATGGGGTTTTGTCGGTGAGCGGGGGAACGGCGATGGGGTCGAAGACTTCTTCCGGCTCGATGCCGACAATGTCGGTAACGGGGACTTCGGCGACGCCACCTTTCAAGTGCAGGATGTAGCGATCCGGAAGGATTTCGTAGCCGGTGACGTCGAGGCGCGCGCCGCTGCGTAAGACTACGTAGTCCGCACGCGCGGCAACGGCGGCGAGAAGGAACACAAGTCCAGCGAGGGTTGCTTTGAGGGCTGCCGAATTCATCGGATGGTATCCGCGAGAGCAAACCGTTCGATGGCCGCTGCCACACCGTCTTCATCGTTGGAGCCGGTGACGTGCCAGCCGCGCTGCTTCAACTCCGGAACACAATTGCCCATGACTACGGGAATACCAGCAAAGGATAGCATCTCCAGGTCATTGTGATTGTCGCCGATGGCGAGAATTTCCTGGGGAAGAATGTGGCGGGAGGCTGTCCATTCGGCCAGGGTGTGGCCCTTGGTGACGCGGGGATGAATGACGTCGAGCATGGCGAAATCGCGGTCCTCGTAGACAGTGGAAGCGAGATTGAAGTCCGCGGAGGATTGGACGCGGCGGAGGGCCAGTTCGGCTTCCCGCATGGAGGCGACCGAACCGGTCAACATGACCTGGATGGGGTCTTCGTCGAGACAGCTCTCGAGGGGCACGGCTTCGGCGAGGAATTCGCGATTGCGGCGGTAATAGGGGCCACGAATAGGATCGTCCCAGTCGATGGACTGAAGGATGACCTGGTTGGCCTGGGGGCGGTCGAAGACGATGGCGGTGGCTTCGCGCCAGGGTTCGGTGGAGATGACGACACGGCGGGCAGTTTCCTTGGGAAGGAGATGGCGGAGCAAGGTTTGGCCGGACTTGGCGCGAACCAGTGCGCCATTGTTGACGATCATGGTGAGAGGGGAGTCAATCTGGTTGGCGACGGGAAGAGCGAAATCGTAGCGGCGGCCGGTGACGAGAGCGACTTCGAGGCCACGGCCGACAGCGGCAGCAATGGCAGCGCGATTGGCGGGGGAGACTTCGAAACGGGAGTTGAGGAGGGTGCCGTCGATGTCGAGAGCAATGAAGCGAATGGGCATGGGTGATGGCGGCGGTTTTGTGCCGCAGAGAATAGTTTACCGGAAGTGGGGAGGAGGGTTGTTGGCAAGACGCGGGGAGCGAAGAGAGATCCCTCGCGTTGCTCGGGATGACAGATTTTCCTTTGGAGTTTACAGCGTGCGGACATGGGGCGCAGCATGCTGCGCCCCTACGAGGAAAGCGAAGAGCACAGGCAGAAGTGCCTGTACCACAAAGAAAAGCGAAGAGGAACCCAAGACTAAGGGGGGAATTTGGGTGTGCTAAAATCCGGCGGTTATGGCCACGCACCGTTTGTATTATGACGACGCTTTTCTGCAGAACTTCAACGCGAGGGTGCTTGCGTGTGCTCCCGTAGAGCCGTTTGCCACGGAATCGGGAACGATCCCGGCATGGGAAGTAATAATGGACCGGAGTGCGTTTTATCCCACGTCGGGAGGACAGCCGAACGATTCAGGAAAGATCGGTGAAGCGAACGTGCTGGATGTGCGCGATGAAGGCGACGAGATCGTGCACATTGTGGATAGCGAAGTGGCGTTGGGAAACGTGTATGGGTGTTTGCACTGGCCGCGACGGTTCGACCATATGCAGCAGCATACCGGGCAGCACCTGCTGTCGGCGATCTTTCAGGAGAGGTACGGGCGAGCGACGGTGTCGTTTCATCTGGGAAGCGAGATGAGCACGATTGATTTGCGAGGGCCGGAACCTACGATGGAGGTCCTGCACGGGGCGCAACGGGCCACGAATGCGGTGATTTTCGAGGATCGTCCGGTGAATGTGCGGTATGGAACGGCGGAGCAGTTAGCGCGGCAGGGGGCGCGAAAAGAAGTGGAGCGGGCAGGAATTTTGCGTGCGATTGAGATTGAGGCGGCGGATTTGCAACCGTGCGGGGGAACGCACGTGAAGAGCACGGGGCAGATCGGGCTGGTGCTGGTGCGGCGATGCACAAAGATGCGTCAGGATTGGCGAGTGGAATTTGTGTGTGGAGGACGGGCGGAACAGGTGGCCAGCGCGGACTTTGCGTTGTTGCGGACGATTGGCGAGAAGCTGAGTTGCGCGCCGGAAGATGCGGTGGCGGCAATTGAGAAGGGAACGGGGGAACGCGAGTCAAACGCGAAGAGTTTGCGGGTGGCATTGGAACAGTTGGCGGGAGCGCGGGCGACGTTGTTGATGCAGGGGGCGCGTGTGGGGAAGGGCGGGATGCGCGAAGTACGCGCGCTGTTGCGGGAGGAAGATGCGGCGCTGCTTTTGCGGCTGGCGACGGAATTGGCGAAGAATGAAAAGACGGTGGCGTTGTTGGGGCATGAGCCGACGGGACAGTTGGTGTTCGCGCAATGGGCGGGCGGCGAACTGGATTTGAATGCGCTGCTGAAGGAGGTGTTTGCGATGGTGGCGGGAAAGGGCGGGGGGACACGGGAGTTTGTGCGGGGGAAATTGGTGGAGACGAGACGGACGGGAGAGGCGTTGGAGGTGGCGGGGAAGTTGGTAGGGAGTTAGGAAGAGTAACGCGGGGGCGATTCGGTTCCCAGCCCTCACGGGCTGGGCTAAGTTGTTTCGTGCCTGACGGCACTGAGACGAAGAGGCCCACGTGCACGAGGGATTCATTGGTCCGAAGAAAAGGCTAAGAGTTACGCAGAGGACGCCGAGGAGACGCAGAGCGCGCAGAGAAGAAGACGAAGAGCACAGGCAGGAGTGCCTGTGCCACGAAGAGAACCCCAAGACCCAGGTTCGGACTGCGGACCGTTGGGCACCCGCCAAAGAAAAGGCACCGGTCTGAAGACCGGCCACTCAGGCGAAGGGAATCGCGGCAAGTCGCGAGGATCGAAGAGGGATTCATCGCAAAAAACGCGATGGAAAATCGTACCTCGCTTCGAAGACTTCGCTCGGAATGACGGATTTTTGTTTGGAGTTTACGTCGTGCGGACATGGGGCGCAGCATGCTGCGCCCCTACGAGGAGAAAGGCGAGGAGAACCCCAAGACCCAGGTTCGGACTGCGAACCTGGCGCACCCGCAGCGGATTAGAAACGCGCTGGTGTGCGGCTAGTTGGGGAGGGGGGCGGAGGTGGAGGGGATGGTGAATTTGGCGGATTTGGCGGTGGTGGTCAGGAAGCCGGGCATGGGGATGGGCTGAGAGCCGCCGAGCCAGAGTTCGACGGGGCCGCCAGGGACGACGCGATGGCCAGTGGGATCGACGACGGAGAGATCGCGTTGCGAGAGGGTGAAGGTCACGTCTTGCGAGGAGCGCGCGTCGAGATGAATGCGCTGGAAGCCAACGAGAGCGCGAAGGGGAGCGCCGTCGACACCCGGATGAGAGATGTAGAGTTCCACGACTTCGCTGCCAGGAACGTCGGAGGAGTTGGTGACTTGGGCGGTGATGGAGCGACCGCCGTCGGAAGTTTCGGAGACCACAGGATCCGAGTAAGAGAAGGTGGAGTAGCTTAGGCCAAAGCCGAACGGAAAGAGCGGCGCTTCATTGAGGTAGCGGTAGGTGCGGTTGGCCATGTTGTAATCGGTGAAGGGCGGGAGCTGCGCAATAGATTTGTAAAAGGTGAGGGGAAGACGACCGGCAGGATTGTATGCGCCGGAGAGAACATCGGCGACAGCCGCGCCCCCTTCTTCACCGGGATACCAGGCTTCAAGAATGGCGGCGGCGTGTTCGTTGGCCCAGTTGATGGCCACTGCGGAACCGCTGGTCAGCACGACAACGAGGGGCTTGCCGGTAGAGGCAACGGCCTGGAGCAGTTCTTCCTGGACACGGGGCAGAGTGATATCGGTGCGATCGCCACCGAAAAAGCCCGGATCGCTGGCTTCGGATTCCTCTCCTTCGAGATCGGCATTAATGCCGACAACCGCGACGACAATGTCGGATTTGCGGGCGGCTTCAACGGCTTCCTGCTGAAGATTGGGAGGAAGCCAGAGGAGCTGGATATTGGATTCCCAGGAATTGTGGAAGTATTCGAGCTTGATGGGATACTCGTGGCCCGCCTGCAGGTGGACCAGGGTGGTCATGGAGCGGTTGCCGTGGGTGAGCGGATCCCAATCGTCGAGGAGAATTTTGTCGTTGAGGAAGAGTCGGCAGCCGCCATCGCAGGAAGTGCCCAAGCGATAGTCGCCTTCCACGGGGGGAACCAGCACGCCGTTCCAGCGGACGGAGAAATACTCCGGGGGAACATTCGGTGCAGGGGAAACGCTGTCCCAGGCGAAGTCGACGGCGGAATCAATGCGAGAGGAAACGGGAGCGCCGGCGAGATGAGTGTTGGAGAAATATTCAGCGCGAAGACCGAGCGAGGTTCCGGCAGGTTGAGGCGCAGAAGGATGCAGAGCGGAGGCAGGAATGGGCAGGGCGCGGGATTCCGTTAGGGGAGCACCGACGGCGTAATTGATTTGGGCGTTGGGGAAGCGCTGCTTGATGCCGGCGAGAATGGTGGAATAGCGGGAGGGAGTACCGTTGTAATTGCCGAGGAGGACGTCGAGAGAATCGGCGGTGGGACCGATGACGGCGATGGACTTGATTTTGGGGCTGAAGGGAAGAGTGAGTTCATCGCGCTTGCCGTGAGGTAACGGCGCATTTTTGAGGAGGACGATGGATTCCTGAGCGGCCTGAAGAGCGAGTTTACGGTTGGCGGCGGTGTCCACATCGGCGAGGGTGAGTTTGGACCACGGAACATCGGCGGGAGGATCGAACATGCCGAGATGGAAACGGGCTTCGAAGAGACGAAATACGGCGCGATCGATCTCGGAGGGCGTGACGAGGCGGTCCTCGAGGTCATAATCGAGTACTTTAAATTGTGGGCCACAGGTGAGGTCGGTGCCGGCTTTGAGAGAGAGAGCGGCGGCTTGATCGAGGGTCATAGTGAAATTATGGCCCTGGTAGAGGTCGTTGATGGCCCAGCAATCGGACACCACGTAGCCTTTGAATCCCCAATCCCTGCGGAGTAGGTTGAGGAGAAGATGATTGGCGCAGGCAGGTTCGCCGAGAATGGAATTGTAGGCGCACATGACGGACTCCGCGTGGCCTTCCATGACGGTGGCGCGAAACGCGGGAGTGTAAGTGTCGTAGAGGTCGTGAAGAGAGACGGGAACGTTTAAGCGATGGCGCAGGGATTCGGGACCGGAATGAACGGCGTAGTGCTTGGGTGTGGAAACGGTTTTCAGGTAATGAGGATCGTCGCCCTGGAGTCCGGTGACGAAGGCAACGCCGAGACGGGAAGTGAGGAAAGGATCTTCGCCGTAAGTTTCCTGGCCGCGTCCCCAGCGCGGATCGCGAAAGATGTTGATGTTGGGGGACCAGAAGGTGAGACCGTAATAGCGGCGGATGTTAGGGTCGCGAGCGACGGCGTCGTTGTATTTGGCGCGAGCTTCGGTGGAGATGACATCGGCGATGGAGTGGAGGAGGGTGGTATCCCAAGTGGCGCCGAGACCGATGGCTTGCGGGAAAACCGTGGCGATGCCGGAACGAGCCACGCCGTGGAGACCTTCGTTCCACCAGTTGTAGGCGGGAATATGGAGACGCGGGATGGCGGGAGCCACGTCCTGCATCTGAGAGATTTTTTCTTCGATGGTCATGCGCGAGACCAGATCGGAGACGCGGGATTCGAGCGGGAGTGAGGGATCGAGGTAAGGAGGCTCAGCAGGCGTGGTGGGCGCCGAATTCGTTGAAGTGGATTGGGATGAGACGAGGGTTGGAAGAAGCAAGAACGCGAGAAGACAAATTTTCAGGGGTCGCATAGCGAATGAGGGAATTGTGGCAAAGGATAAGGGGCGGAGGCAAGGAGAAGAACGTAAACGGGTGAGAAGAATGTGGGTGGGGAAGCATCACTTCGTAAGGGAGGTGATGGGATCGGAGAGAGATCCCTCGCTACGCAGACTTCGCTCGGGATGACAGATTTTTATTGTGGAGCGGGGATAGCGGCGTGTGGAAGGCGGGCGTTTGACGCAAGGAGAAAAGGCGAAGAGTTACGCAGAGTGCGCAGAGAAGCGCAGAGGACGCAGAGAACAAGTGAACACTCCGAATGGGTGGCAAGACGTAAGAGAAGGGTGTCCCACCCTTTGCCAACACCGCAAAGGGTAGGGCACCCTCCAAAGGCCGCTTGGGGACGCCGGTGTCGGTTGAGGCAGGGCGCGGGGATCGAAGAGGGATTCATCGCGCGAAAAGCGCGCAATGCAAAACCGTGCCTGGCTGCGCTCGGGATGACAGTTTTTTTCTATGAGTGGGAATGAGTCAAACTTGTGAGCTGTGGCGTGGAGTTGAGTGGAGCGCGAGCGATGAAGGGCGGGACGGCGGTAGTGGTATGGATTGCGGTGGGGACGGTGGTGGTGCACCTGGCGACGGGGTGGAGGTACGGATTCGACCGCGATGAGTTGAT
>Ga0335076_10003434_pt1 | contig 15942 bp, 10 predicted proteins | sample Lox_Sample_25_FD_206717 | JGI IMG/M metagenome (GOLD analysis project Ga0335076, IMG submission 206717) | Soil microbial communities from Loxahatchee National Wildlife Refuge, Florida, United States - Lox_Sample_2.5 | ecosystem: Environmental > Terrestrial > Soil > Wetlands | place: USA...
AGCGCCGTCGTGCGCGGCGCGTCCTCGCCGCCGAGCAGCGACGCCGCGACCGACGCGTCCTGGTGCGAGCGCGCGCGCAGCGCCGCCGGGTCGATCTGGTACGCGACCTTCGCCTCGGGGTCGAGCCTGAGCGCGCGGCCTTCGTCGAGCCGCAGCACGAGCGCGGGCCCTCCGACCGCGTCGCCGGCCTCGAGGCGCATGCGCCGCGCCGAGTGCCACACGCGCGAGCGCACGCCGGAGCCGGGCGCCTGGCCTTGCGAGAGCACGACCGTCGTCTGCTCGAAGTAGAGGCCCGCGGCCTTCGTGTCGACGGCGTCGCTCGCGAGCGCTCCGGTGGAAGCCGCGGCGACGATGAGCGTCTCGAGGATCACTTTGCGTCTCCGAAAAGACTCTGGACAAGTCGCGCGCGACTATCATACAGTCTCGCGCCTTGACGCGAGACCCCCAAGGTCCAACTCCATTGAAGAGCCCTGCCGAGACGCTGAACTTCCGCCAATCGCTCCTGGAGTTTCTCGAGGCGGGGCCGGGGCACGAGGAAGCGCTGCTCGAGGAGTTCGAGCGCCGGAAGGGCCAGGGCGATCCGCTTTACTCGTCGCTGCTCTACCTGCTCACCCATCTCAACTTCACCGAGCGCCAGGCTGCGCGCCACTGGAAGAAGGTGACCGCGCATCGGGATATGCTTCGTGCAGCGATCGGTCGCGATCCGGGCCTGCGCGTCGCGATCCTCGACTACTTCGTGAACGTGAGCCACGAGCTCAAGAACCCGAAGGTGATCGAGCTCGCGATCTACGAGCGCACCGAACGCTCGGCGGTGACCGACGGGCTCACCGGCCTCTACAACCACGCCTTCTTCCTGCAGGCGCTGCGCCAGGAGGTGCTGCGCTCCAAGCGGCACGGCCTGCGCGCCGCGCTGCTGCTGCTCGACCTCGACAATTTCAAGCAGGTGAACGACGAGCGCGGGCACGTCGAGGGAGACCGCGTGCTGATGCGCGCTGCGGCGGTGGTGCGCGAAGGCGTCCGCGAGATCGACGTCGCGGCGCGCTACGGCGGCGAAGAGTTCGCGGTGATCCTGCCCGACACCTCGCGGCTGGGTGCGTTCGTGGTGGCCGAGCGGATCCGGCGCAGGATCGAGGAGCGCTTCGCGCGCGGCCGCTCGATCGTGACGGTCTCGGGCGGGATCGCCGTGTTCCCCGACGACGCCGGGACGCCCGCCGACCTGATCGTGCAGGCCGACGCCGGCCTCTACGGCGCCAAGGCCGCCGGCAAGAACCGCATCCTGCTGCCGCAGGGGGAGAGGCGGCGCTTCCGCCGCCAGATGTCGCCGCAGGGGGTCACGGTCGCGACGCGGACCGGGCGCGCGCCGGCGCGCGTCAAGAACGTCTCCGAGGGCGGGCTGCTCGTGAGCCTGCGCGAGGCCGTCCCGCTCGGCAGCGCCGTGAGCCTGACGATCGAGCGCGCGGGCGGGACGCCGGTGGGCCTGCGCGGCCAGGTGGTGCGCGTGGAGCGCGTGCCCGGCGAGATCGAGCCCGCCTTCGACGTCGGGGTCCGCTTCCTCGATCCGGGCGACGCCGCGCCGCTGCTCTCGCCCGCCTGATCGTCCGGCTTCGCGCCGGGCGCCGGGCCGCGCGATGATCGGGGGGTGACCATCGCGGCCCTGCTGCTCGCCGCCTGCCCCGCCGCGGCCGCGCCGCTGCCCGAGGGCGACGCGTTCGTCCGCGGCCTGATCGCGGGGCAGCGCGGCCTCGAGGAAGCGCTCTCGCGCTACCGCTACGACGTGAGCGAGGTGAAGGACGACCTCGACGCCCAGGGCGGCGTCGCGCGCCGGCGCACGCGCGAGCTCGAGGTGTTCGTCGTGAAGGGCCGGCCGCTGCGGCGCGTGGTCGCGCGCGACGGCAAGCCGCTCACCGGCGAGGAGCGCGAGCAGGAGGACCGCCGCGTGCGCGAGCTCGCCGAGCAGGCGGCGTCGGGCCAGGCGGCGAGCGAAGCGCCCGGCGTGACGCTCTCGAAGCTGCTCGAGCGCTACCGGTTCACTTCGGCCGCACGCGAGGAGCTCGACGGCCGCTGCGCGCTCGCGTTCGACATGCAGCCGCTGCCCGGCGAGTTCGAGCTCGCGCACGACTCGGTGCTCAAGCGGCTCGCGGGCCGGCTCTGGGTGGACGAAGCCGAGCACGCCGTCGTGAAGATGGACGTCGACAACACCTCGGGGATCAAGGTGGCGCTCGGCCTGGCGGTGAGCGTGCAGACGCTGTCGCTCCGCGCGACGTTCACCCGGGTCGAACAGGGCGTCTGGCTGCCGCGCTCGGTCGAGACGCTGATCGTCGGCCGCAAGCTGATCTTCAGCAGCTTCCGCCTGCGAAGGACACTCAGCTACGGCAACTACCGGCGCTTCGACGTCGACGTCGAGGAGAAGGTGCGGTAAGCTCTCGCGTTGGAATGTCGCTAACGACACGCGTCTGCGGGGTCGCTCTCGCTGTGGGCCTCGCGGGCTGCGGCGGCGGCAGCCCGACCTCCCCCGGCCCCTCGCCCACCCCCGTCGTTCCGACGTACTCGGTGACGGCCACCCTCTTCTACGACCAGAACGGCAACGGCCAGCTCGACGCGGGCGAAGCAGCGCGCGTTCCGGGCGTGGACGTCGTGATCGGGGCCGGCACCGGCAAGAGCGCGCCCGGGACGGGCCAGGCCGTCGTGTCCGGGATCCTCGAGGGCACCCAGAACGTCGGGCTCAACACGGGCACCATCCCCACCTACTACCAGCCCGAGGCCACCCCGAGCGTGCAGGTGCCCGGCTCGACCGAGGTGCGGATCCCGCTCACGCTCCCGATCGGCAACAACAACCCGAACGTCTACCTCGGGTACGGCGACAGCATCACCTACGGCGACGGCTCGAGCGACGGCAAGGGCTACGTGCTCAAGCTGCAGGCCCTGCTCGGGCCCTACTTCGGTCGCGCTCAGGTGGAGTCGTGGGGGCGGCCGGGCACCTTCAGCAGCCAGGGCGCCGACGCCGCGCGCGTCACGTACGGCTGGTTCAACCCGGCTTACGTGCTCATCCACTACGGCACGAACGACTGGGAGGACCAGAGCTGCCAGGACGCGCCGCCCACGAGCTGCTACACGATCGATTCGCTGCGGAGCATGATCGCCGACTCGAAGCGGCGCGACACCCTGGTCGTGCTCTCGACGATCATCCCCTCGAACCCGACCCTGAACCCGCCGGGCCGCAACACCTGGTTCGACAACATGAACGTCGAGATCAAGAAGCTCGCGCAGGAGCAGCAGGTGCTGCTCTGCGACATGAACGCGGAGTTCAAGGCGCAGCCGAACCTGGCCTCGCTCTACGCCGACTCGGTCCACCCGAACGACGCCGGCTACCAGGTGATGGCCCAGGGCTGGTTCAAGGCGATCACGCGCGGCCGCTCGGCGCCCGCGAGCGCGGCCCGCAAGCGCTTCGGCTTCTTCTCCCTGCACTGAGGGCCGGCCGCCGGGTCGCGCCAGACAGCAATGTCGGCGCCCGCGCCCGATGCCTACATTTCTGTTATATAAGCCTTCCCATGCCGCCGAAGTCGCCGGACCCGCGCCAGCTCTCGGACCTGCTCGAGGTCAGCCAGACCCTGGGCGCGACCCTCAACCTGCGGCAGGCGCTCCAGCGCGTGCTGGCGATCCTCGAGGAGAGCCGGGGCACGCTCTCGGGCGTGGTGGTGCTGCGCGACGAGACGGCATCCGACCTCGCGGTCGAGGCGGCGAGCGGCGCGTCGTCCTCCGTGCGCAACGCGCGCTACCGGGTGGGAGAAGGGATCGTCGGGCGCGTGGCCCAGAGCGGCCGGCCGGTGGTGGTGCCGCAGGTCAGCCAGGAGCCGCTCTTCCTCGACCGCTCGGGGGTCTTCCGCCGCTCTGGGCGCAGCGAGATGTCCTACGTGTGCGTGCCGATCCGGGCCGAGCAGCGCACCGCCGGCGCCCTCGGCGTGGCGCTGCCCTACAACAAGGACCGCGTGTACGACCACGAGGCGAAGTTCTACGGCCTCGTGGGCTCGATGATCGGCCAGGCGCTGCGCGTGCACCACCTGGTCGAGGCGGAGCGCAAGCGCCTGCTCGACGAGAACACCAAGCTCCGGCGCGAGCTCACCGAGCGCTACGACATCCGCAACCTGGTGGGCTCGAGCCGGCCGATGCAGACCGTCTACGAGCAGGTGGCGCAGGTGGCGCCCGCCAACACCACGGTGCTGTTGCGGGGGGAGTCCGGCACCGGCAAGGAGCTGGTGGCGCACGCGATCCACTACTCGTCGCCGCGCGCCAAGAAGCCGTTCGTCAAGGTGAGCTGTGCGGCGCTGCCCGAGAGCCTGATCGAGTCGGAGCTGTTCGGCTACGAGCCGGGCGCCTTCACCGACGCGCGCACCGAGAAGAAGGGGCGCTTCGAGCTCGCCCACGGCGGCACGATCTTCCTCGACGAGATCGGCGAGCTCAGCCCCGCGACCCAGGTCAAGCTGCTGCGGGCGCTCCAGGAGCGCGAGATCGAGCGGCTGGGCGGCGTCCAGCCGATCAAGCTCAACGTGCGCGTGATCGCAGCGACCAACAAGGACCTGGAAGCCGCGGTCAAGGACGGCAGCTTCCGCGAGGACCTCTACTATCGGCTGAACGTCTACTCGATCTACCTGCCGCCGCTGCGCGAGCGCAAGACCGACATCCCGCTGCTCGCCGACCACTTCGTCGAGAAGCACGCGGCGGGCCACGCCAAGGACGTGCGGCGCATCGCCACCTCCGCGATCGACATGCTGATGAGCTACCACTGGCCCGGCAACGTGCGCGAGCTGGAGAACTGCGTCGAGCGCGCTGTGCTCGTGTGCGAAGGCGGGGCGCTCCACGCGCACCACCTGCCGCCGACGCTCCAGACCGCCGAGGTCTCCGGGACGCTCGCGCGCCAGTCGCTCAAGGAGGCGCTCGACGCCTACGAGAAGGACCTGGTTCTCGACGCGCTCAAGAGCGCCCGCGGCAACCGCGCGAAGGCCGCGCGACTGCTCGACACCACCGAGCGCATCCTCGGCTACGCCGTCCGCAAGCACCACCTCGACCCCGACCGCTTCCGCTGAGCCGGATCCGGTTCCGACACGACTGTAGGCCCTTCGCCGACTCACTCACATTCTTGTCGGAAGCCGACCGGGCCCGGCGGCCGGCCGGCAGCCGCATGGATCGCGTTGCTGCGCATGGGGTTGCGCGCCCGACCGCGGCATCCGGATCTCCCGCGCCGCCCTGGCACGCCCGTCGCTTGTCCAATTCGCCAGGGGGGCTCCCTTTGCAGACACCTGCCATCGTTCCGGCCGACGTGGCCTTCATGCTGGTCGCGACCGCGCTGGTCCTGCTGATGACGCCCGCGCTCGCCTTCTTCTACGGCGGGCTCGTCCGCTCCAAGAACGCGCTCAACACCATGATGATGAGCGTCGCGGCGCTCGGCTTCGTCGGCGTCGCATGGGCGCTGCTGGGATACAGCCTGGCCTTCGCGGAGGGCGGCGCGCTCCTCGGCGACCTGTCGCGCGCGCTCCTGAACGGCGTCGGGCTCGAGCCCCAGGGCACGATCCCGCAGCTGCTGTTCATGTGCTACCAGGGCACCTTCGCGATCATCACCGCAGCGCTCATCTCGGGCGCGGTCGTCGAGCGCATGCGCTTCGGGCCGTACCTGCTCTTCATCACGCTCTGGAGCCTAGTCGTCTACGGCCCGATCGCGCACTGGGTCTGGGGCGGCGGCTTCTTGGCGAAGCTCGGCGCCCTCGACTTCGCGGGCGGCACCGTGGTCCACGTGAACGCCGCGACCGCGGCGCTCGTGGCCGCGCTCGTGCTCGGCCAGCGCAAGGACTACGCGCGCCAGGCGATCCTGCCCCACAACGTGCCGTTCGTGCTGCTCGGGGCCGGCCTGCTCTGGTTCGGCTGGTTCGGCTTCAACGCCGGCAGCGCGCTCGCCGCGAACGCGCTCGCGAGCCTCGCCTTCACGAACACGATGCTCGCGCCCGCCGGGACGCTCGTGGTCTGGACCGTCCTCGACCTGTACCGCAACGGCAAGGCGACCGCCGTCGGCGCCGCCACGGCGATCGTGGTCGGCCTGGTGGCGATCACCCCCGCGGCCGGCTTCGTGAGCCCGCTCGGCGGCCTCGCGCTCGGCGCGATCGCCGCGCTGCCGAGCTACTTCGCGATCCTCTACCGCGCCCGCACCGGCCTCGACGACTCGCTCGACGTGGTCGCCGCGCACGGCGTCGGCGGCACGGTGGGGGCGCTGCTCACCGGCGTCTTCGCGGTCAAGGCCTGGAACGGCGTCGCCGACGGCGTGATCGCCGGCAACCCGGGCCAGCTCGGGATCCAGGCGCTGGGCGTGCTCGCGACGATCGTGTGGAGCGCCGTGGCCAGCTACGCGCTGCTGAAGCTGATCGGCGCGTTCACCTCGCTCAAGACCACGACGCGCGAGGAAGGCCTCGGGCTCGACGTGAGCCAGCACGGCGAGGAGGCCTACTCCGACGGCGAGGGCGCGATCCTGGTGCTGCAGCGGCCGGACGCGGCCGCGACCGAGGGCGCCGGCGCGCTCGCCGCGGCCACGGAGGGAGGTCGCTCATGAAGCTCGTGGTGGCGGTGGTGCGGCCCGAACGGGCGAACGACGTGCTCGAGGCGCTCTTCCGCGCCGACGTGCAGGGGCTGACGATCAGCCGGGTCCAGGGCCACGGCGGCGAGACCGAGCGGGTCGAGACCTACCGCGGGACGACCGTGAAGGTGGAGCTCGCCGAGAAGGTGCGCTTCGAGATCGGCGTCTCCGACCACTTCGTCGAGCCGACGGTGAAGGCGATCCTCGCCTCGGCGCGGACCGGCGACGTCGGCGACGGCAAGGTGTTCGTCCTCCCCGTCGAGAAGATCTACAGGATTCGCACCGGCGAAGAGGACCGGGCGGCCGTCACGCCCGTGCAGGTGGTGGCCGCCGGCAAGGCTTGACCCGGCGGCCGACCGCCACTCGTCCGCTCTTCGGACAGCGCGCGCGTGAGCGGGCGCGGAGGCGGCGGCCGTAAAGCTCGGTGGCCCAGCCGCTTTCGGCTCGCCCACGGGACCGGCACACCTCTTGCTCCGTGCGCGGCGGATGCGCGCTGCGAGCACCGCCGCCACCCTGACGCTGCTGCAGAAGCGCGGCTCGTCGGCCGTGCTGCTGCCGGAGTTCATGCGCGAGGTCTACATCGGCCAGCGCACGGGGCTGCTGCACGTGACGCGCGGCGACGACGAGGCCCGCGTCAGCTTCCGCTCGGTGAACGGCGAGATCGTGAGCGGCTCGTCGAGCAACGAGCGCGGCCGCCTCGGCGACACGCTGGTGCGCTGGGGCGTGCTGACCTGCGAGGACCTGGAACGCGCGCTCGCGATGGTGCAGCAGCAGGGCCGGCGTCTCGCCCCCGTGCTGCGCGAGCTGGATCTCCTCGACACGCCCGGCCTCGAGCAGGCGCTGGCGCTGCACATCCGCGAGATGCTGATGACGGCGCTGCAGTGGGACGAGGCGTGGCTGCTGTTCGAGGACCAGGAGCTGCCCGACGCTCCCGCCGAGGACCTCACGCTGCGCTGCTCGACCGCCGACCTGATCCTCGAGCTGGCGCGACGCATCCCGCGGGGGGACGCCGTCAAACGCGGCCTCGGCAGCCTCGACCGCCGCGTGGTCGCCGTTGCCGAGCCGCCGTTCCGGCTCGAGCAGGTGAGCGTGAGCGCGGCCGATCGCTACGTACTCTCGCGCGCCGACGGCCGCTCGAGCGCGCGCGAGCTGATCGCGGCCGCCAAGCTGCCGGCCGAGCACGTCGAGCGCAGCCTGCTCGGCCTCCTGCTGACGGGCGCGCTGCGGGCGCTGCCCCCGGGGCCGCAAACGCCGCTCGCCGTGTTCCGCGTCGCCGCAGCGCCGCCCGCAGCCGCGCGCCGCCGCTGACCTTCGCCTCACGCCGGTCCCCCATACGGCCCGCACCCGTGTAAGCTCTGGGGCGTGCCGGCCGAGTTCGACTTCGGGCGCTCGTTCACCTTCACCCAGGAGGATCCCGACTGGGTGTCGAAGATCCTGCTCGGCGGCGTGGCGGCGCTCGCCTGCAGCCTGCTGGTCGGGATTCCGTTCGTGGCCGGCTACCTGGGGCGCACGCTCGTGAACGTGGCGAAGGGTGCGCCGCGGCCGCTGCCGGAATGGGACGATCTGGGCGGGCTCTTCCACGAAGGCCTGCGGCTCACGGGCGTCTACCTCGTCCACATGGTCGGCGTGCTGGCGGTGATGGCCGTGCTGTTCGCGCTCCTGTTCCTGCCGCTCATCCTCTCGCACTCCGAAGACCCGGCACACGCGCTCGGGCCGATCGGCGTGCTGCTGGTGGTCGGGCTCTACGGGCTGCTGTTGCTGGTGTCGCTGGCGACCGCGATCTACGTGCCTGCCGCGCTCGTGCGCTCGGCGCTCAGCGGCAGCTTCGCCGCCGGGCTCGAGTGGCGCGAGAACGTCGCCTTCATCAAGGCGAACCTGGCGAACTACGCGCTCTCGCTCGTGAGCTACCTGGTCGCCGGCTTCATCGCGCAGTTCGGCTTCCTGTTGTGCTGCGTCGGGCTGTTCCCGGCGGTGTTCTGGAGCTACCTGGTGCTGGCCGTGTCGCTCGGCCAGACGGCCCGCCTCGCCGGCCTCTCCCAGCGCCTCGTCGCGCCGCAGGCGCTCGGCTAGAGAAGCTCCGCCAGCGTCCGGTCGCCGAGCGCGCCGCGCCACTGCGCGTGGAGAGCCGAGAGCGCATCCCAGCCGGCGGCGGCGCGCGGGGCGCTGCCGAGGCTCGCGCGCGAGGCGAGCTCCAGGAGCCGCGCGAGCGGGATGCGCTCGGGGCTGAGCGCGAGCGTGACGCCGGCGTCGCTGCCGCGGCGCGAGACCTGGTGCACGAGGCCCTCCGCCTCGAGGCAGCCCACGAGCTCGCCCACCGACTCGAGGCGCAGCTCCAGCGCGTCCGCGAGGTCGCGGCGGCTCACCGGCTGGCCTTCCTGCGCGCGGCGCGCGAGCTCGATCATCACCGGCAGCAGCCACTGCGGGTCGGCGCTCGCGAAGCCGGAGCGGCGCTGGCGGTGCTCGAACACGCGTCCCTTCATCGCCTGCAGCGTGTAGGCGAGCTCGAGCCCGAAAAGAACGATGAGCCAGCCCAGGTACAACCAGAACAGGAACAGCGGGATGAGGCCGAGCGCGCCGTAGAGCTTGAGGTACGGCAGCGCCTCGCTGACGTAGAGGCCGAAGCCCCACTTCGAGGCCTCGGTGAGCGCCGCCGCCGCGAGCGCCCCAGAGAGCGCCGGCCGCCAGCGCACGTGGGTGTTGGGCATCAGCTTGTAGAGCAGAGCGAGCGCCAGGAAGTTGCCGAAGAGCGAGCCGAACTGCGCGACCAGCGCGAAGACGGGCCCCACGACTGCGAGCGACTCGGCGCGGCCCAGCCAGTACTCGGCCGCGTACAGCACGACGAGCAACAGGATCGGGCCGAGCGTCAGCACGCTCCAGTAGATTCCGATCCGCATCGGCCAGCGCCGGCCCTGCGGCGCGCGATAGATGCGGTTGGCGGCGTCCTCGAGCGAGACCAGGAGCCCGAGCGCCGCCCAGATCAGCAGCAGGGCGCCGACGGCGCCGATCGCCTCGAAGCTCAGCCCGCTCACGCTCGTCATGATCCCGAGCAGGCGCTCGTCGAGCGCGCGCTTGAACGCGGCGGCCTCGGGCCGCGACGGGTCCACCTGGTAGTTGAAGAAGGCGTAGGCCGCCGACTGCAGGTGGCGCGCCGCGGCCTCCATGTCGCCGAACAGGCGGAACGCCAGCATGCTCACCATCAGCAGCGGCACCAGGCCGAAGATCGTGCGGTAGGTGAGCGCCGCCGCCATCTGCGCCGCGTCGTTCTCGCTGAGCTCGCGGCTGCAGTGCCGCACCAGATCGACGCTGAAGCGCAGGAAGCGCTGCGCGCGGCTGAGCTCGGCCACCGGGTGGGCGATCAGCCACTCGAGGTACGCCGTGAGCCGCAGCAGCGGATCCACGCGGGGATTATGGCCCCACCGCCGGACCGGAGGCCGCGCTGGCCGGTGCTAGCATGGCCTCGACACTGGTGAGCCTGCGCCCGCTCGTCCTCCTGACGCAACACCGCGCTGCGGCCGAAGAGCTGCCGCGGCGTCTCGCTTCGACCGGCCGCGCGATCGCAGGCGTGTACGCGATGCGGCCGCTCGAGCTGGCGGCCGCGCTGGCCGAACCGGTGCTGCTCGGCCGCGGTCTCGCGCATTGGACGCCCGGACACGACGCGCTCCTCGCGGCGCGACTCCTTGCCGAGGCCGACGACGCGGGCCTGCGCTTTCCCGAGGGCTCGCCGCGAGCCCCTGTCGCCACCGCGCTCGCGCGCACGCTCGCGGAGCTGCGTCGCGCCGGTGTCGCGGCCCCGCGACTGCAGGCGCTTGCCGAGCTCGGCGGCGCGACTCCCGACGACGCGCGCCGGCTGGCCGCCCTCGCGCGGCTCTACGCCGCGTATGCGCAGCACCTCGAGGGAGGCGTCGCCGATCCCGCCACGGTCCTGTCCGCCGCACGCGAGGCCCTCCCACGCGCGCGATGGCTGAACGGTGCGTCGGTGCTCGTGGCGGACGACCTCGAGCTCCCGCCGGACGAGCACGAGTTCGTGTCGGCGCTCGCCGAGCACTTCCCCGTGCGAGTGCTGCGACGGCCGCTGCCGCCGTCGCTGCGGACGTCGTCGTTTCGCGGCCGCGTACTGTCCCGAGGCATCCGCGAGGCGGACTGGGCCGAAACGCCGCTCGCCGCCGCCGCGCCGTCACGGCCGGATCCTGCGCTCGCGCGACTGCGCGAGGCGCTCTTCGAGCCTCCGAGCGGCGCCGCGCTCGCCCCTGCCGCCCAGGGACCGGGAGACGGCGACGCCGTCCAGCTCGTGACGGCTCCCGGCGAGGCCGGCGAGGTTCGCTCGATCGTCCGCCGGCTGCTGCGCGAGGCCGCGCGCGGGGTGCCGTTCGAGGAGATGGGCGTGATCCTGCCTCGCCCCGAGGCCTACGCGACGCTGTTCACCGACCTGCTCGAGCGGCTCGGAGTGCCGCATCGACTGCACCCGTCGCTCCCGCTGCGCTTCGGCCGCGCCGCGCGCTCTCTGCTGTTGCTGTTCCGCTGCCGCGGGCTCGAGCGGCCCGCAGTCATGGAGTTCTTGACGTTCGCGCCGATACCCTTCGCCAAGATTCTCGGCGATGTCGCGGTCGAGCCGGCCCGCTGGGACTACGTCAGCCGGCAGGCTGCGGTCGTGTCGGACTACAGCCGCTGGCTGGTGGGACTGAGCGCCTGGTCCGACGCCGAGCGCCAGGCTGCGGCAGGAAAGGCCGACGACGAACGCCGAGAGCCTCACCTGCGCAGCGCTGCCGACGCGGAAGACCTCCTCAAGGTGGTCGACAAGCTCAACAGCACGCTCGTGGGCCTCGCGGGCCAGGCGCCATGGAAGGAATGGGTCGCGGTGCTCCAGACGGTGGTGGAGGACTGGATCGGCCCCGAGCGCGACCGCGACAAGGTGCTCGAAGTGATCGCCGACCTCGGCGGCCTCGGCTCGGTCGCGGCGCGCGCGCCGTGGAGCGAGGTCGAGCAGGTGATCGCGGCGCGCTTCGAATGGGAGCGCCTTCCGCTCGAGCCGCTCGCGGGTGGCGCGATTCACATCGGAAAGCTCGACGCGATCGCCGGGCTCCCCTTTCGCGTCGTCGCCATCCCGGGACTCGTCGAGGGCGGCTATCCGGGCGTTTTCCGGCCCGACCCCTTCCTCCTCGACGCCGAGCGGCTGAGGCTCGGCGTGACGGAGCCCGCTCGCGGCGCGGCGGTTGCCGCATCGACCGGCGCACGCAAGCCTGCGCAGCTCGCGCTGTTCGAGCCGTCCGCCGCAGCGACGCCGGCCCCCACGACGCCCGGCGCCTCGGCGGCCCAGCCGTCCCCGCTCCTGACCACGCAAGACCGCCTGGTCAAGGCGCGCCGCCTCTTTCATCGCGCCGTCTCGCAGGCGTCCGAGCGCCTGATCCTCTCCTACCCCCGAGCCGACGCACGCAGCGGGCGCGAGCGGCTGCCTTCGTTGTTCTTCGCCGCGGCGGCGGCCGCGCTCGCCGGCCGTCCGGTGACGGGAGCGGCGCTCGACCGGCTCGTCGTCGAAGACGATCCGACCAAGCTCGCGCTCGAGGACGCCGTCGACTCCAGCGAACGGGACCGCTTCCGGGTCCGGCGCGACGCGGCGGCCGCGACTCAGATCGCGGCGGGGTCGCCGTTCTTCAAGCGCTCGCTGCTCGCGAGCAAGGCGCGCTGGTTCGGCCGGCTGTCGCGCTACGACGGCTACGTGGGGGAGGAGGAGGCCGGGCTCGGACCAAAGCTCGATCCGCTGAACGCGCGCTTCCCGGTCTCGGCCAGCCGGCTCGCGGTCTACGCGCGCTGCGGCTTCCAGTACCTGCTGCAGAACGTGCTGCGGCTGCAGCCGGCGCCCGAGCCCGAGGAGCGCCGCCGCATCGAGCCGCTCGAGCGCGGCGACATGTTCCACCGCGTCGCCGAGGACTACCTGCGGGAGCGCCGGGAGCGGGGCGAGCTGCCCGTCCGCGACAGCGAGGCAGCCCGCGAACGCCTGCGCGAGATGGCGGAGGCCGCGCTCGAGAAGCTGATCGCCGGCAGCCCGCCCCGCTTCACGCTGCTCTGGGAACGCGAGAAGCGGCGCTTCCACGAGTCGGTGCAGAGCTGGCTCACGAGCGAGGTCGCGGGCGCTTCGCGCGCCGTGCCGGCGCACTTCGAGCTCAGCTTCGGGCTCGGCACGCAGCCGGATGCCGCCGAGCCCCACGACCCCGACCCGCTCGAGATCGAGCTCGGCGACGGCCGCGTGCTGCGCGTCTCGGGACGCATCGACCGCATCGACCGCCGCGCGGAGGGCGGCCTGGTGCTGCGCGACTACAAGACCGGCCGCGCGCCGAAGGACGACGGCGGGGTGTTTCGCGGCGGACGACAGCTCCAGATCCCGTTCTACGTGCTGGCGGCCGCGAAGATCTTCCCGAACGAGAAGGTCGTCGACGCCTTCCTCGACTACGTCGACGGCGGGCGGCAGGTGTCGTTCCGCCCCGAGCACGTGACCGGCCCGGCTTTTCGCGCCCTGCTCGGCGACCTCGTCGCGCTCGTGGCGCGCGGGGTCTTCGTGCAGGAGCCGAGCGCCTGCGACTTCTGCGACTTCACGATGGTGTGCGGGCCGAAGGGCCTGATCCAGCGCCGCCAGGGATACAAGCTGCGCGACCCCGCCGTGCAGGCGTACCTGCGGCTGCGGGACGTCGGATGAGCGGCTTTCGCCCCGTCGACGACGCGGCCCGCGAGCGGGCGCGCCGCGACCACGGGACGAGCCTGGTGCTCGAGGCCGGAGCGGGCACCGGCAAGACCACGCTGCTGGTCGAGCGCATCGAGGCGATGCTGCTCACGGGCGCGGCGCGGCTCGAGGAGATCGCGGCCGTCACGTTCACCGAGAACGCGGCCGCCACCATGAAGCTGCGGCTGCGCGAGCGGCTGGAACGCGCACGCGTGAGCGAGTCGCTCCGCGAGCTCGAGCGGGCGCGCGCCGCCGCGGCGCTCGACGTGCTCGAGCGCGCGAGCGTCTCGACGATCCACGCGCTGTGCGCCCAGATCCTGCAGGAGCGGCCGCTCGAGTGCGGCGTGCTGCCCGGCTTCCGGATGGCCGACGAGGCGCAGACCGACGCCATCTTCATGGACACCTGGGAGGAGTGGCTCGGCGAGCGGCTCGCGGGCGGCGACGACGTCCTGCTCGACGCGCTCGACCGTGGCATCCCGCTCGAGGGCGACGGCTGGGGCGAGCGAACGTCGCTGCGCGGTCTGGCGCGCAAGCTGGTGGAGCAGCGCGACCTCGTGCCGCTCGCCGGGGACGGCGCCTTCGACCTCGCCGCCGCCGAGCGCGAGCTCGTCGATCAGGGCGCGCTCGCCGCGCGGCTCGCGGCGCAGGCGCGGGCCGGCGACCTGCTCGCGGCACGCCTCGACCGGCTGGCCGAGTTCGCCCAGGCCTCCCGCTTCCTTTCGGGGCCCGACAAGCTCGCGCACCTGCTGCGCCTCGAATCGATCCCGTCCAACATCGGCTTCAAGCCGCACTGGCCGTCGCCGGAGCGGCTCGCCGAAGGGCGCAAGATCGCGGCGTGGACGAAGGAGGCGGTCGCGCGCTGGAGCGCGGCGCTCGGAGCCGACCTCCACGGCCGGCTGGTGCGGGCGCTCGAAGGCGTGGTCCGGATCTACGACCGCCGCAAGGCCGAGCGCGGCGTGCTCGACTTCCTCGACCTGCTGCTGAAGGCGCGCGACGCGCTGCGCCACCACACAGGCGTTCGCGCCTGGTTCCAGCAGCGCTTCCGCTTCCTCGTGATCGACGAGTTCCAGGACACCGACCCGCTCCAGGTAGAGCTCGCTCGGCTGCTCGCCGGAGACCGCCCCGGGGCGCTCGTCGTAGTGGGCGACGCCAAGCAGTCGATCTACCGCTTCCGGCGGGCCGAAGTGCGGCTGTTCCGCGACCTCGCGCGCGAGGCGGAGAGCTCGGCGGTGATTCACCTGACGCAGAACTTCCGCTCGCGGCCGGCGATCCTCGGCTTCGTCAACCGGGTGTTCGACGGGTTGATCCAGGCCTCCGACGAAGCGGACCAGCCGGGCTACGAGGCGATCGCGGCGCCGCCGGGGCTCCTCGAAGGTCCGGCCGTGGTCGCGCTGCGGTTCCAGGCGATGCCGAACGCCTCGGGCCGTGACCTGCTCGACGCTGAAGCGGCCGCGCTCACCGCATTCCTGGCGGGCGTCGCGAAGGGCGGCGAGAGCGTACGCGATCCCGTGAGCGGCGAGACTCGCCCGAGCCGAGCAGGCGACGTCATGGTCTTGTCGCGCCGGCTGACGAAGGCCCAGCTGCTCGAGGACCACCTCGAAGCGGCCTCGCTGCGCTTCACGGTCGAGGGCGGCAAGTCGTTCTTCGACCGGCAGGAGGTGCACGAGACGCTCGCGGTGCTGCGCGCGATCGACGACCCGACCGACCGGATCGCGCAGGTGGCGGCGCTGCGCTCGTCCTTCTTCGGCGTGAGCGACCTCGACATCGTGAGCTACACGCTCGCGGGCGGGTCGCTCGCCCGCATCGAGCCCGACGACGACCGGCCGGGAACGGGGGCGCTCCTGCCGGCGCTGCGGCTCGTCCAGGAGCTCCACGGGCGGCGCCGGCACGCGAGCGTCCCGGCGCTGCTCGAGCTGCTATACGACGAGACGCGCATCCTGGCGGCCCTCACCGGCACGCGCCGGGGCGAGTCGCAGATCGCGAACCTCGAGAAGGTGGTGGCGCTCGCGCGCGAGGCGGGATCGCTCGGGGCGCTCACGCTGCGCGGCTTCGTGAACCTGCTCGAGGACCGCGTGCAGAACACGCGCGAGGAGCCCGACCTGCCGGCGACGCGCCCGGGCGACCCCGACACGATCCGCGTGCTCTCCATCCACAAGGCGAAGGGCCTCGAGGCGCCCGTGGTGGCTTTCTTCGACACCGACGACAGCGGCTACTCCCCGATCGACACCGTGCCGCTCTGGACCGAGGGCAAGATCGCGATCGGCTTTCGCGCGGGCTGCCAGCCCGCGGGCTGGGACGCGCTCGTGCGGCAGGAAGAGAAGAAGAGCCGCGCCGAGCAGCGGCGCCTGCTGTACGTCGCGTGCACGCGCGCTCGCGACCTGCTGCTCGTCCCGCGCCCGCCGTTCGATGCCGCGATCGGCGGCTTCTGGAAGGAGCTCGTCGACGCGCTGCCGCAGCGTGACGACGAGTGCGTGCGGGTCGTGGACATGACGGGCCTGGCCCCGGCGGACGCGCCGGGTCGCGCGCGCGACCTCTGGGAGGTCGCCGGAGCCGACGGCGGCGACGCCGTGGCCGCGCGCTGGCGCCGCGAGCGGAGCGAGCTCGTGGCGCAGGC
>Ga0335076_10003435_pt1 | contig 15942 bp, 14 predicted proteins | sample Lox_Sample_25_FD_206717 | JGI IMG/M metagenome (GOLD analysis project Ga0335076, IMG submission 206717) | Soil microbial communities from Loxahatchee National Wildlife Refuge, Florida, United States - Lox_Sample_2.5 | ecosystem: Environmental > Terrestrial > Soil > Wetlands | place: USA...
ACGATCGAGATAACCGTCGTGAACGGCGATCAGTGACGGGCAAGGAATTTATTCATCCGAGGATTTGCTTGGCGCCTGCTTAAGTGATCAGCGCCTCGGCAGGGAGGGGGAAGCGATGACCGCATGGACGGTCAGATTGCCAGCTCAGGTCACGGTTGCAGCGACGTGCCTCGGCATATCGATGTCTGCTTTCGGCCGCTTCTCGCCGATCCACCAGACGGTCGGGAAGGATGACCGCCGACAGCCTCAAGCGCAACACGTTCCGGTATTGTCGATGGTCAGCGCGTTCGAAGGCCGTCGACGAAGATGTCGACGAGATGCAGGACGCTGCGCTGCCAGCCGGGCTGGTCGTGCATGTAGCAGATACCGACCAGCGCGCGCAGAAGCTCCTCGGGCTTGATGTCCGGGCGGATGTCGCCGGCCTTGATGGCGCGGCGCAGAAGCGTGCCGATGGCCTTCGTCAGCCGGTCGAAGGAATAGGCGTAGAGCTCCGACCGGCCGTGCGCCGCCAGCGCCAGCGCCGCCAGCATGCCCTTCTTGGTCGCGACCAACTGGACATTGGCGTGCAGCCAACGCCGCAAGGCGTCCACCGGCGCACCTTCGGTCGCGAGCCGCTCCGCCTCCTCCGCGAGCTGGTCGACCTCGTGGCGATAGACGGCCTCGAACAGCGCCTCCCGCGTCGGAAAGTGGCGATAGAGCGTGCCGATCCCGACTCCGGCTCGCTTGGCGACGGCTTCCAGGCTGGCGTCCGGGCCGCCGGCGCTGAAGACCGCCGCCGCCGCCGCCAGCAGCCTCTCCCGATTGCGGATCGAATCGGAACGGAGTCGCCGCGCCGGTTTTACAGAATTGGAACGCATCGGGTTCGAAAGCCATCCTCAGGCAAAAAAGCGGAGGCGTCCTCCGTTAAACCTTGAAAATCGGAGGATGCCTCCGTATAATTACCACAGCCGCTGCGGATTTCCTTCGAAAAAGCTGGTCCTGCTTCGTCCGATCCGCGCCGCCGCCCGTCCCTGCAACAGCAACACTGACTGGAGCACCGCATGAGCTTCTCCATCAGCCTCACCGTGAACGGTGAGCGGCGAACCGTCGAACTCGACGATCCCCGAGCGACGCTCCTCGATCTGCTGCGCGAGCGTCTGCACCTGACCGGATCCAAGAAGGGATGCGACCGCGGCCAGTGCGGTGCCTGCACGGTCCTGGTCGACGGACGCCGCATCAACGCGTGCCTGGCGCTGGCGCTCAGCCACGACGGCGCCGACGTCTTGACGATCGAGGGAGTCGCCGCCGGCCCCGACCTCCACCCCGTCCAGGCGGCCTTCATCGCGCACGACGGCTTCCAATGCGGCTTCTGCACGCCGGGGCAGATCATGAGCGCCATCGGGCTGATCCGCGAGGGGCAGGCGGGCGACGATCCCGAGCGCGTGCGCGAAGGCATGAGCGGCAATCTCTGCCGCTGCGGCGCCTATCGCGGAATCACCGAAGCGGTGCTCGAGGCGCAGAAACGCCTCGCCGAGGCTGACCGGAGGAATGCGGCATGAAAGCCTTCGACTATGTGAGGCCGCGCACGGTCGCCGAAGCGATCGCCGCGGCGGCCGAGCCGGGGTCGGCCTATCTCGCGGCCGGCACCAACCTTCTCGATCTTATGAAGGGCGGGATGGCCCGCCCCGATCGTGTCGTCGACATCACCCGGCTTCCGGACCTCGATCGCATCGAGCGCCTGCCCGACGGCGGCTTCCGCATCGGCGCGCTCGTCCGCAATGCCGATCTCGCGCATGACCGCGAGTTCGCGAGCGCCTTTCCGGCCGTGGCCGAGGCGCTCCTGTCGGGCGCTTCGGCGCAGCTGCGCAATGCCGCGACGGTGGGCGGCAATCTGCTGCAGCGCACGCGCTGCGGCTACTTCTACGACCCTGCGAGCGCCTGCAACAAGCGGAACCCGGGGGCCGGCTGCGATGCGCGAGGCGGGGAGAACCGTCTGCACGCCGTGCTCGGCTGGAGCGAGAGCTGCATCGCCACCCATCCGTCCGACTTCTGCGTCCCCTTGGTAGCCCTAGACGCCACCGTCGAGATCGACGGCAGGGCAGGCAGACGCGAGATCGCGCTGGAGCAGCTCCACAGGCTGCCCGGGAATACGCCGGAACTGGAGACCACGCTCGAGCCCGGCGACCTCATCGTCGCGATCCGCCTTTCCGGCGAGGCGGCCGCCTTTTCCCGCCATGCGCGCTACCTGAAGCTGCGCGAGCGCACGTCCTATGCCTTCGCGGTCGTCTCGGCCGCGGCGGCCCTCGATATCGACGGCGGCCGGATCCGACAGGCGCGCCTCGCTCTCGGCGGCGTCGCCCCCAAGCCCTGGCGGGCGCGGGCGGCCGAGGCGGTGCTGGCAGGTTCCGTCCCAGACGAGGCCGTCTTCCGCCGCGCCGCCGAGGCGGCGCTCGCCGACGCCAGACCCTCCGGCGACAATGCCTTCAAGATCGAGCTGGCGAAGCGCATCGCTGCGCGGACGCTGGCGCTGGCCGCAGCGGGAACGCCCGAACAGCTGCCCGCCCTCCCGGCCTCTCCCTTTTCCTCCGCTCCTGGAGCGCACCATGCCGCCTGAGATCGACGCCCTGCATGCCTCGCCGCATATCCGGCACGGTTCGAACGCGGGCCAGCCGCTCACGCGCCGCGACGGCATTCTCAAGGTCACCGGTGTAGCCACCTACGCGGCCGACAACCACCCGGCCGGGATGCTCTACGCGGTCCTGGCCGTCAGTAGCATCGCGCGCGGCCGCGTCACCTTCCTCGACGTCGAGGCCGCGAAGGCGCACCCCGGCGTCGTCGAGGTCATGACGCCGGCGAACCGGCCGCCGCTGGCCGAAGACCCGGACGCGAAGACGAACCCCTTCATGTTTCGTTTCGAGGCCCTGCAGAACGATCGGGTGCGCTACGCGAACCAGTCGATCGCGGTCGTCATTGCCGAGACGCTCGAGGCGGCAACGGAAGGCGCCACGCTGCTGACACCGCGCTACGATGCCGAACCGGCCCGCACCGGCCTCGACAGCACCGAAAGCTTCGTTCCGCCCGCCATCAGGCTCATCAGCCCACCCGAGGCCCATGTCGGTGACGTGGAAGCGGGGCTGGCGGCGGCCTCGGCGGGCATCGATGCGACCTACGAAACTCCGGCCCAATATCACAACGCCATGGAGCCCCACGCCATCGTGGCGGCATGGGACGGCGATCGGTTGTCGATCGACATGCCGACCCAGGGACTGGCTCTGACGCAGGCACGCATCGCTGGGCTGTTTGGCCTCGCTCCCGAGAAGGTCCACATTCGCAGTCCCTTCCTCGGCGGCGGCTTCGGCTCCAAGGGGCTGCTGTCCGGACCGTCCGTTCTCGCCATCCTGGCGGCCCGTCTGGTCGGCCGGCCCGTCAAGCTGGTGCTGCGTCGCGACCAGATGTACGGCCCGGTCGGCCATCGTCCGCCCACGCGCCAAACGCTGCGCCTCGGCATGGACAAGGAGGGCCGGTTGACGGCCCTGGAGCACCGCGTCAAGACGGTGACGAGCACCTTCGACGACTTCATCGAGCCGGCGGCCGAGGCCTCGCACGCGCTCTATGCAAGCCCGGCGATCGCGACGGCCCATGAAGCCTCCCGGATCGATATCGGAACGCCGCTGTTCATGCGTGCACCCGGCGAGGCCTCCGGATCGGCCGCGCTCGAGGCCGCGATCGACGAGGCGGCGTGGGCCTGCCGCCTGGATCCGCTCGAATTCCGGCTGAAGAACTATGCCGACGTCGAGCCGATCTCCGGCAAGCCGTTCTCGTCGAAGGCGTTGCGGGAATGTTACGCCGAGGGCGCGGCGCGCTTCGGCTGGTCCGGGCGTCCGCTTGCGCCACGGCAGATGCGCGATGATGCCGGTTTCCTGGTCGGCTGGGGCATCGGCACGGCGACGTTCCCGGCCATCATGTTCCAGGCCGAGGCGCGGGCGATGCTGCGCGGCGACGGGACGGCCGTCGTCGAGACGAGCGCGGCGGACATGGGCCAGGGCGCCTGGACCGCGCTGGCCCAGCTTGCCGCCGACAGCCTCGGGCTCGACATCGACCAGGTGGAGTTCAGGGCCGGCACGTCCGACCTGCCGGACGCGGGCATCGCCGGCGGCTCGGCCCATACCGCCACCGCCGGCACGGCCATCCATGCCGCCGGCGGCGACGTGATTGCCAGGCTCGCGGCGCTGGCGACGGGCAACGAGCGATCGCCGCTCTTCGGTGCCGGCAATGCCGGCGTGATCGCCCGTCTCGGCCGCCTCTACCGCCGCGATGACGAGAGCCGCAGCGAGAGCTATGCCGCCATCCTCGGCCGCGCCAGCCTGGGCGAACTGGAAGGCCGCGGCAAGGGCGCCGCGGATTCGGCCGCGCAAGCGGCGTATGCCATGCACGCGCACGGCGCCGTCTTCGCCGAGGTCAAGGTGGACCCAGACCTCGGCCAGGTCCGGGTGACTCGCCTGGTCGGCGCCTTCGCCGCCGGGCGGGTCGTCAACCCGCGGCTGGTCCGCAGCCAGTACTACGGCGGCATGATCTGGGGTGTCTCGTTCGCGCTGCATGAGCGCGCCATCGTGGACGCCCGGTCGGGCCGCATCGTGAACCGCGATCTGGCCGAGTACCACATTCCGGTGAATGCCGACGTTCCATCCCTCGAGGCCCTGCTGATCGATGAGCACGACCCTCACGTCAATCCCCTGGGTATCAAGGGCGTCGGCGAGATCGGCATCACCGGAACGGTCGGCGCCGTCGCCAATGCGGTCTGGCACGCGACGGGGACGCGCGCTCGTCGTTTTCCAATCCAGATCGAGGATATCGCGATCCCTGTGGGAGAGTAGAGCGCTTTTCCCATAGGTGGAGGCATCAGCTCTCGACTGTCATGCCGGCGAAAGCCGGCATCCATAGTCACAGGCCTGTGTTTATGGATTCCGGCTTTCGCCGGAATGACAATTAAGGTGCGGCCGGTGATTCCTAAGGTGGGCAGCGATTCCGAATGCAGGAAACCTGCTCTAGACGGGTGGCCGCCGGAGCGATGGCAGGTCCCGGAGCGCACTTGGACTCAGTATGAAATCTTGTCGGTCTTTTCGGTCCATTCGCGGAAGATCTGCCGCGCCTCGGGTGACGCCATCTGGATGAACGGCACCGCCCGGTCGCCGATCGGCTTGTCGAGCTCGCGGTAGATGTGGTCGTCGTCGAAGCCGATGGCCGCCGCGTCGCCCCGCGTGTTGGCGTAATAGACGCGGTCGAGCCGTGCCCAGTAGATGGCGCCCAGGCACATCGGGCAGGGCTCGCAGCTGGTGTAGAGCTCGCAGCCCTCGAGGCTGAAGGTGCCGAGCTTGCGGCAGGCCTCGCGGATCGCCACCACCTCGGCATGGGCCGTCGGATCGTTGGCCGACGTCACATGGTTCGAACCCTCCGCGATGATCTCCCCGTCACGGGCGATCACGCAGCCGAACGGCCCGCCGAGGCCGGCCCGCATCTTCTCCGCCGACAACGCCACCGCGCGCCGCATCAGGTCTTCGCGGCCGCCGCTCATGCGGCACGCAGCGAGCCCGGCGGACGCACCCTCACCCTGTCCCCCGGAGCAAGTCCGGGGCAGGCTCTCTCCCGATCCGCGGGAGAGGGGACGCTGGAGTAGCCGCCGGACTCACTAGCCCCCTCTCCCGCGAAGCGGGAGAGGGTAGGGGTGAGGGTGCGTGTCACGCCCCTACGCATCCGTTCCGGCCGCAAGCAACAGGCTATGCTGCCCCGACTGCCGCTCGGCCAGGATGAGCAGCTGCGCCGCGACGGCGGCGGCGATGGCGGCCGGCTCCTTGCTGGCGATGCCGGGGATGCCGATCGGGCAGGTCAGGCGGCCGAGCGCTTGCGGCGGAATGCCGATGGCGCGCAGGCGGCCGGCGAAGCGGGCGCGTTTCGTCTCGCTGCCGATCAGGCCGAGGAAGGCGAAATCGTCGCGCTGCAGCACGCGGGCGCAGATGTCGAGATCGAGCGGATGGCTGTGCGTCATGACCAGGAAGAATGTCCCGGCCGGGGCCGCGTCGACCAGGAGCGGCGGATGCTCCGCGTTGCGCGTCGCCACGCCTACCGGCAGCTCGACGGGAAAGGCATCCCGCCGGCCGTCGATCCAGGTGATGCGGAAGGGCAGCGGCGCCAGCGCCTGCACGATCGCCCGCCCGACATGGCCGGCGCCGAAGAGATAGAGCGGCCGGGACCGGTCACCGATGGCTTCAATGACGCAGCCCGCGCGCCCGTCCGGCGATTCGATCAGGTGGCAGCGGACCGTGCCGGCGATGAAGCCCGGCAGGCGCTCCGCGACCGGGGCGGGAAGATTCGTGCCGGCGAGTTCCGTCGCGTCCACGAAGGTCTTCCCGCCGGATTCGCCCAGGCGGGTCACGACGATCGCGTCCCGCCCGCCGTGTTCGGCAGCGGCCCAGGCCCTGAGCCAGGACAGCGCCGTTGCCTCCAGCCGCTCGAACAGAAGCGCGACGCTGCCGCCGCAGCACTGCGCCAGCTGTGGCCCCAGGCTGAACCGCTCGGTCACCGCGGCAGGCGCCGCCGCATCGACAAGCATGGCGCGCGCCTGGGTGACGCCATCGAACTCAAGCCGCCCGCCGCCGACCGTGCCGCAGAGCCCGTCGTTCCAGACCAGCATTTTTACGCCGGCGTCGCGCGGCGTCGAACCGCGGGTCTGCACGACGGTGACGAGCACGCAGGCCTCGCCGCGTCCGAGCAGTGCCAGCGCCTGGTCGAGCCAGCGCATCGGGTCGCCGGCGCTCATTCGGCGACCGCGACGCCGTGCCGCGGCGCCGGCGCCGGCTGCGCCAGCCGGTTGCGCAATTCCTCGACGGCGAAGAGCACGCGCTCGGGCGTGGCCGGCGCGTCGAGGGCGGGGAGGTGGCGGTAGTCGCCGAGGCTGGCGATCGCATCGGAGATCGCGCGGAAGACGGAGATCGCCAGCATCAGTGGCGGCTCGCCCACGGCCTTCGAGCGGAAGATCGTCTCCTCCCGGTTCGGCTTGCCGTCGACGAGCTGCAGGCGGAAATCCACCGGGCGGTCGCTGCAGGCCGGAATCTTGTAGGTGCTGGGCGCGTGCGTCCGCAGGCGGCCGTGATCGTCCCACCACAGCTCCTCCGAGGTGAGCCAGCCCATGCCCTGGATGAAGCCGCCCTCGACCTGGCCGAGGTCGACGGCGGGATTCAACGACGACCCGACGTCATGCAGGATGTCGACGCGGGTCACGGCGTACTCGCCGGTCAATGTGTCGAGCACGACCTCGCTCACGGCGGCGCCGTAGGCGAAGTAGAAGAACGGCCGGCCGGCGGCCTTGGCGCGGTCGTAGGCGATCTTCGGGGTCGCGTAGAAGCCCGTGGCCGAGAGCGACACGCGCGCCAGCCAGGCCTGCTTGACGAAGTCCGCGAAGGCGACCTCTCGCGCGCCGATGCGCACGCGGTTGGGGCGGAACTCGACCGCCTCCGCCGGGACGCCGTAGTGCGCGGCCGCGAAGCGGGTCAGCCGCGCCTTGATCGTGCGGGCGGCGTCGCGCGCCGCCATCCCGTTGATGTCAGAGCCGGAGGACGCCGCCGTCGCCGAGGTGTTCGGCACCTTGCCGGTGCTGGTGGCCGTGATCTTGACCTGGTCGAGCTCGATCTGCAGCTCCTCGGCCACGACCTGCGCCACCTTGATGAAGAGGCCCTGGCCCATCTCGGTGCCGCCGTGATTCAGATGCACGCTGCCGTCGGTATAGACGTGGAGCAACGCGCCGGCCTGGTTCAGGTGCGTCGTCGTGAAGGAGATGCCGAACTTCACCGGCGTGAGGGCGATGCCCTTCTTGAGATAGTCGTTCGCCGCGTTGAAGGCGCGGATGTCCTCGCGCCGCTGCCGGTAGTCGGCGCTGCGTTCGAGATCGGCGATGAGCTCCGGCAGGATGTTGTCTTCGACGGTCATGTGGTAGGGCGTCACGTTGCGCTCGCCCCGGCCGTAGAGGTTGAGTTTCCGGATCTCAAGCGGATCCTTGCCGAGATGCCGGGCGATCGCGTCGATCACCTGCTCGATGCCCATCATGCCCTGCGGCCCGCCGAAGCCGCGGAAGGCCGTGTTCGACACCGTGTGCGTCTTGCAGCGGTGGGAGACGATCTCGACGTTGTCGAGGTAGTAACCGTTGTCGGCGTGGAACATCGCGCGGTCGGCGATGGCGCCGGATAGATCGGCCGAGAAGCCGCAGCCGGCGGCCTGCATGAATTCGATGCCGGCGATGCGGCCGTCGGCATCGAACCCGACGTCGTAGTCGACGACGAAATGGTGCCGCTTGCCCGTCATGATCATGTCGTCGTCGCGGTCGAGGCGGAACTTGGCGGGGCGGCCGGTCTTGACCGCCGCGAGCGCCGCAATGATTGCCCATTGCGCCGCCTGGGTCTCCTTGCCGCCGAAACCGCCGCCCATGCGGCGCACCTCGACTGTCACAGCGTTGCTCGGGCGATGGAGTGCGTGGGCGATCAGGTGCTGTACCTCGCTCGGATGCTGCGTCGAGCAATGCACGAGCACGTCGCCGTCCTCCTGCGGGATGGCCAGCGACACCTGGCCCTCGAGGTAGAAATGGTCCTGGCCGCCGATCGCGTGGCGGCCGCTCAGCCGGTGCGCTGCCGCCGCGATCGCCTGCGCCGCATCGCCGCGCCGCATGGCGTAGGAGTCGAGGACGTAGCTCTGCTTCGCCAGCGCCTGCTCGATGGTGAGGATCGGCTCCAGGTCCTCGTACTCGACGACGGCCCGCTTGGCGGCGGCAACTGCGGCACCGATATTCTCGGCAGCGACGGCGAACAGCACCTGCCCGGCGAACTGCACCTCGTCCGTCGCCAAGATTGGATCGTCGCCCTTGCCGATCGGGCTCACGTCGTTGCTGCCGGGAATGTCTTCGGCCGTGAGGACGAGGACGACGCCGGGCGCCGTACGCACATGCGATACGTCGAGCTTCTTGATGCGGGCATGGGCGCGCGTCGACTGCGCGGCATAGAGGTGGAGGATGCCCGGCGGCTCCGGGATGTCGTCGATATAGACCGCCTCGCCGCTCACATGCTTGTGGGCACTGTCGTGCGGGATGGCGGCGCCGACGCCGCCCTTCACCGCCTCCGGCAGTGCCTGCAGCGATGCGGGCGTGCGGTCATCCATGGGCGCGCCTCAGTTCGACGACTCGGGTCGCCACCTCCCGTTCCGTCGTCTCGATGAAGAACTTGAGCAGCAGGTTCTCGGCCACGCGCGCGCGATAGTCGCGGCTCGCCCGCATGTCCGTGATCGGCACGAAGTCGTGGCGCAGCGCCATCTGGCCCTGCGCGATGGTCGCGCGCGTCCACGCCTTCCCCTTGAGCGCCGCCTCGCAGGCGAGCGCGCGCTTCGGCGTGGCGGCCATGCCGCCATAGGCGATGCGGATGTCCTCGACGATCCCGTTTACGATCCGGGCGTTGAAGGTGCCGAGGCAGGCGGTGATGTCCTGATCGAAGCGCTTCGAGATCTTGTAGCAGCGGAACTGATGGCCCGGCCTCGGCAGCGGCAGGCGGATCAGCTCGACGAACTCGCCCGGCCGCCGGTCCTGCTTGCCGTAGGCGATGAAGTAGTCCTCAAGCGGCAGCTCGCGCCGCCCGGCCTTGGAGCGCAGCACGAGCGTCGCGCCGAGCGCGATCAGCGGCGGCGGGCTGTCGCCGATCGGCGAGCCGTTGGCGACGTTGCCGCCCATGGTCCCGGTGTTGCGGATCTGGGTCGAGCCGAGCCGCCGGATCAGCTCGCCGAAATCCGGATAGTGCTGCGCGACCAATTCGTGCAGATCGGCATAGGGCACGGCCGCGCCGATCTCGATGTGGTCTTCTTCCACGCGGACCTGCTGGAGCTCAGCGACCGCGCCGACGTAGACGATGGGATCGAGGATGCGATGCTGCTTCGTCACCCAGAGACCGACATCTGTGCCGCCGGCGAGGACGCAGGCCGCCGGGTGGCGGTCGAGCAGGGCGGCCAGCTCGTCGACCGTCCGCGGCGCGAAGCACCGCCGGCCATCGCCGTCGAACGCGGCCATGGCATCGTTCTGCAACCGCAGCAGTTCGACAACCGTCCGGCTCTCGCCGGCGGCAAAGCGGTCGGTCTTGCCCAGCTCGCGGATGCGCTGGGCGGCGGCGATGATCGGGCCATAGCCGGTGCAGCGGCAGAGGTTTCCGGCCAGGGCGTCGTCGATGCGGCCGCGGTCCAGGTCGCCGTCGGCATGGAACAGCGTGAACAGCGACATGACGAAGCCGGGCGTGCAGAAGCCGCACTGCGAGCCGTGCGTCTCGACCATCGCCTGCTGCACCGGGTGCAGCGTACCGTCGTCATTCTTCAGGTCTTCCACCGTGATCAGCTGCTTCGCGTGCAGCGTCGGCAGGAACTGGATGCAGGAATTGACGGCGCGGTAGCGGATGCGGTCGCCGTCGAGCTCGCCGACGACCACGGTGCAGGCGCCGCAATCGCCCTCCGCACAGCCCTCCTTGGTGCCGCAGCTGCCCTCCTGCTGCCGCAGATAGTTGAGCACGGTCGTATTGGGATCGGTGTCCCCGAGAGCGACCGTGCGGGTGCCGCGGATGAAGGTGATGGGATCGCTCATCGCCGGCCGCCTCAGCTCCCGCGGTAGGTACTGTAGCCATAGGGCGAGACCAGCAGCGGCACGTGGTAGTGCTCGCCGGCCTGCGCGATGCCGAAGCGGATCACCACCTCGTCGAGGAAGCGCGGCTCGGGCAGCTTGAGGCCGTTGCCGGCAAAATAATCGCCGACATGGAAGACCAGCTCATAGGTGCCGGCGCCGAAGCCGTCGCCCTCCAGGAGCGGGCGGTCGCAGCGGCCGTCGGCGTTGGTGGCGGCGCTCGCCACCCGCTCGCGGCTGCTGCCGAGACGGTAAAGGTCGATCTTGATGCCGGCGCCCGGCCTGCCGTGCGCCGTGTCCAGGACATGCGTGGTCAAACGCCCCATGGCCTCGTCTCGATGGGTTGGACCGCAAACCCTTATTGTCGGCGATTTTCCGGCCCTATCAAACTATTATCCACAGGCGTGGTTCCCTGGAAAACGGCCCCCTCATGTCCACCCAGTTCTTCCGCCGGCGGCCGACCGCCATGACCCGGCCGGAGTTCGTCAAGGGCTTCGGCGGCATCTACGAGCATTCCCCGTGGGTTGCCGAGGCCGTCTATGACGCCCGGCTGGCCCCGGCGCACGATTCGTTGGAGGCCCTGCATGCCGCCATGGTCGAGGCGGTCGCCTTGGCGCCGCGCCAGCAGAAGCTCGAGCTTCTGCGCGCCCATCCCGACTTGGCCGGTCGGCTGGCCGTCGCCGGCGGCCTCACCGCCGCCTCCAGCGCCGAACAGGCGAGCGCCGGCCTCAACGCCTGCACCCCCGACGAGTTCGCCCGTTTCCAGGCCCTCAACGCCGCCTATCGGGAGAAATTCGGCTTCCCCTTCATCATGGCCGTGAAGGGCCGCAGCCGGGCCGAGATCCTGGCCGCCTTCGAGCGCCGGGTGGCCAACGACCCGGACGCGGAATTCGCGACGGCCCTCGGCGAGGTGCACAAGATCGCATTGCTGCGCCTGCGCGACCTTTGCTAGAGCATCCGTTGCGATGAAGCGAACCGCCGAACTCTCATTGATTCCCCCGCGCAAGCGGGGGCCCAGGGGCGACTGCACGTCACCTGCCCTGGACCCCCGCTTGCGCGGGGGAATCATAAATGAAAGGCGGCGATGACCACTCAGTATCCCCGCGATCTCGTCGGTTATGGCGGGCGGCCGCCGCAGCCGCGCTGGCCCGGCAACGCGCGCCTCGCCGTCCAGTTCGTCATCAACTACGAGGAGGGCGGGGAGAACTGCATCCTGCATGGCGACGCCGCCTCCGAGGCGTTCCTGTCCGAGATTGTCGGGGCCCAGCCCTGGCCGGGCCAGCGCCACCTCAACATGGAATCGATCTACGAATACGGCAGTCGCGCCGGCTTCTGGCGACTGCACCGCCTGTTCACCGAGCGCAACCTGCCGGTCACCGTCTACGGCGTCGCCATGGCGCTGGAGCGCAATCCGACCGCGGTCCAGGCCATGCTCGATGCCGACTGGGAGATCGCCAGCCACGGCTATCGCTGGATCGAATACGCCAACATGCCCGAGGCCGAGGAGCGGGTGCATCTGCAGAAGGCCATCGAGATCCACACGCGCGTCACCGGCAGCCGGCCGCTCGGCTGGTATACCGGGCGCTGCAGCCTCAACACCCGCCGGCTGGTGGTGGAGGAGGGCGGCTTCCTCTATGATGCCGACAGCTATGCCGACGACCTGCCCTATTGGGTGACGGAGTACGGCAAGCCGCACTTGGTCATTCCCTACACGCTCGACGCCAACGACATGCGCTTCGCCACCAGCCAGGGCTTCAATTCCGGCGACCAGTTCTACGCCTATCTGCGCGATTCCTTCGCCATGCTTCATGCCGAGGGCAACTCGGCGCCGAAGATGCTGTCGGTCGGCCTGCATTGCCGCCTGGTCGGGCGTCCCGGCCGCGCCGCGGCCCTCGCCCGTTTCCTCGACGACGTCAGGGCGCATCGCGACGTCTGGGTATGCCGCCGCATTGACATCGCCCGCCACTGGCACAAGCACCATCCCTGCACGGTCTCCGCATGAGCGCACTTCCGGAGAACGCGTTCGCGGCCCGCTGGGTGAACCTGGCCGACCCGCGTTTGGGGGCCAAAGTCGTTCATGCCACCGACGAGTTCTTCGCGCCGGCTGAGCGCATGCTCAATCACGAGCCGGCGGTGTTCATCCCCGGGAAATACGACGACCACGGCAAGTGGATGGACGGCTGGGAATCCCGTCGGAAGCGGGTCGAGGGCCATGACCACTGCATCGTGCGGCTGGCGCTGCCTGGCATCGTCAAGGGCGTCGACATCGATACCAGCCACTTCACCGGCAACTACCCGCCGGCCACCTCGATCGACGCCTGCCGGATCGAGGGCGACCCCGACGCGGCGACCCGCTGGACGGAAATCCTGCCGGCCGCCGCCCTGCAGGGGAATTCGCACCATATGCTGGCGGTGGCGAACGAGCGGGCCTGGAGTCACCTCCGCCTCAACATCTATCCCGACGGCGGCGTCGCCCGCCTGCGTGTCTACGGCCAGGTCGCGCGCGACTGGACGGCGGCCGACCGCTCGACGCTCATCGACCTGGCGGCGATCGAGAACGGCGGCCGCGCCGTCGCCTGCAGCGACGAGCATTACGGCACGCCGATGAATCTGCTGTTCCCGGGCCGCGGCACCACCATGGGCGACGGCTGGGAGACGCGGCGCCGGCGCGAGCCCGGCAACGAGTGGGCCATCGTCGCCCTCGGCCATGCCGGCCGCATCGCTCGCATCGAGGTCGACACCGCGCGCTACAAGGGCAACTATCCCGACCGCTGCTCGATCCTGGCGGCGCGGGTCGCCGGCGGCACGGAGGCCTCGCTGGTGACCCAGTCGATTTTCTGGCGCACCCTCCTGCCGGAGCAGAAGCTGCAGATGGACAAGCAGCATATCTTTGCGGCCGAGGTTGCCGATCTCGGGCCGGTCACCCATGTACGCTTCAACATCATCCCCGACGGCGGCGTGATGCGCCTCCGTCTCTTCGGGAGCCCCGACATCCCGGCATGACCACGACCAGCGCCATTCGCCTCCGTCCGGCCGCGCTCACGCCCGCGTCGTTCGCCGCCTTCGGCGACGTCATCGAGACCGAAGGGCGGCCGCATCGAACCATCAACGACGGTTATGCCGAGCGTTACAGCGACCTCTCGCGCATCGATGTGGTGGAGGCGGACGGCCGGCCGCTGCTCAACATCTTCGCGGCCAAGCCGCGCCGCCTGCCGTTTTCAATCCGCATGGTCGAGCGCCATCCGCTGTCGAGCCAGCACTTCGTGCCGTTGAGCCGGCTGCCGTTCCTCGTGGTCGTGGCGGCGCCGGGCGATGCGCCGCGAGCCGACGATCTTCGCGCCTTCGTCACCAACGGCCGCCAGGGCGTGACCTACGCGCGCGGCACCTGGCATCATCCGCTGATCGCGCTCGGCGAGCCCTGCGATTTTCTGGTCATCGACCGCGGCGGTCCGGGCGAGAACTGCGACGAGATACACTTCAGGGACGGTGAGATCGTCGTCGAGGCGCCCACCGCCTGACGACTGCCGCCTTCAACCAACAACCGGAGTTTCGACGTCGATGGAAGGCACGTCCATAGACAGGGTGCAAGTCACCAGTGCCATGGCGCCGGGCTACGAGGCGATCCTCAGCAAGGAGGCGCTCGCCTTCATCGTCGATCTCGAGCGCCGCTTCGATGCCGAGCGCCGGCGGCTGCTGGCCCTGCGCAACGAACGCCAGGCGCGTCTCGACGCCGGCGCCAGGCCGGACTTTCTTGCCGAGACGAAAGCGGTCCGCGACGGCGACTGGACCGTGGCACCGCTGCCCAAGGACCTGCTCGACCGCCGCGTCGAGATCACGGGGCCGCCGGACCGCAAGATGGTGATCAATGCCCTCAACGCCGGCGCCTCCTGCTTCATGGCCGATTTCGAGGACTCCTGCACGCCGACCTGGGCCAACCTGATCGAGGGTCAGATCAACCTGCGCGATGCGGTCGCCGGCACGATCGCCTTCAGCGATCCCGGCAGCGGCAAGGACTACAAGCTCAATCCGAAAATCGCCGTGCTGCTCGTGCGCCCCCGCGGCTGGCACCTGCCGGAAAAGCACGTCATCATCGACGGCCGCGCCATGTCGGGGTCGCTCTTCGATTTCGGTCTCTTCTTCTTCCACAATGCCAAGGCGCTGCTCGCCAAGGGCAGCGGGCCTTATTTCTACCTGCCGAAGATGGAATCCCATCTCGAGGCGCGGCTGTGGAACGACGTCTTCGTCCATGCGCAGAAGGCGCTCGGCATCCCCAACGGCAGCATCAAGGCGACGGTGCTGATCGAGACCATCCTCGCCAGCTTCGAGATGGACGAGATCCTCTACGAGCTGCGCGACCATTCGGCCGGCCTCAACTGCGGGCGCTGGGACTACATCTTCAGCTTCATCAAAAAATTCCGCCTGCAGCCCTGGGCCGTCCTGCCGGACCGCGCACAGGTGACGATGACGACGCACTTCCTGCGCTCCTACAGCCAGCTCGTCATCAAGACCTGCCATCGCCGCAACGTCCACGCCATGGGCGGCATGGCGGCGCAGATCCCGATCCGCGACGATCCCGCGAAGAGCAAGGCGGCGATCGACAAGGTCGTCGCCGACAAGGAGCGCGAGGCGGCCGACGGCCATGACGGCACCTGGGTCGCGCATCCCGGCCTCGTGCCCGTCGCCAAGGCCGTGTTCGACAAGGCGATGCCGGAGGCGAACCAGATCGCCCGCCAGCGCCAGGACGTGAACGTGACGGCGGCGGACCTGCTGCAGGTACCGGCCGGCACGATCACCGAGGCCGGCCTGCGCACCAACGTCAATGTCGGCCTCGGCTATATCGAGGCGTGGCTGCGCGGCGTCGGCTGCGTGCCGCTGCATCACCTGATGGAGGACGCTGCCACCGCCGAGATCTCGCGCGCCCAGGTCTGGCAATGGCTGAAGCGCGGCGCCAGGCTCGACGACGGTCGCGCCATCGATCGGCCGCTGGTCGACCGCATCCTCGCCGAGGAACGTGACGCCGCCGCGAAAGCCGGCGGCGGGAACCGGTTCGCCGAGGCGGCCGACCTGTTCCGCCGTCTCGTCACCGCCGGCGATTTCGTCGAGTTCCTGACCCTCCCCGCCTACGACGCCGTCGACTGACGCGGCGCAACCGGGCAAGGCCGTGTCGGTCGCCGGATTTCCCAGCCGGCGCCCGCATGCTACCGGTTCACGCGACGGATTTACGCGACGTTTTGCTCCTCCCTGATTCCCCGCGAACGCGGGGGTCCAGAGCA
>Ga0335076_10003436_pt1 | contig 15936 bp, 13 predicted proteins | sample Lox_Sample_25_FD_206717 | JGI IMG/M metagenome (GOLD analysis project Ga0335076, IMG submission 206717) | Soil microbial communities from Loxahatchee National Wildlife Refuge, Florida, United States - Lox_Sample_2.5 | ecosystem: Environmental > Terrestrial > Soil > Wetlands | place: USA...
TTGCCGTCCCAACTCCCATGCTGACATCCGGACACCTGCTGGAGTTGTTTGGAAACATCAGCGACAGCACGTTTGACGGAACGGACAATTTCGGGCCGCTTCCGACGGGCAAGCAGTGGGGAGCGATCAATGACTGGTACCTGCTTCGCGGAGGGTGCGGACAGTATGGCGAGAATCTTAACTTCCAGGGCTTTCCGAATCCGCTACCGCTGTCGCTGCTGTATCGCTGGCTTCCGCATGACGCGGTGCGGCTTGCGACAGTGCCTTTGGTGTACAAGATTCCGGAGGGGAGCACGGGCAAGGCGGCGCTGCAGGCTGGCGTGCAGAGAATTTTCAAAGATCCGGTGCAGGTGAATGCGGGAGACTGCATGGTGGTGATTTTCGGCCGGCATGGCAACGGGGCGACGGATAATGAGACGCAGGTGAATGCGTTGATGGGGCCGTAGGTTGCGAAATGCGGATGGATGAGGGGGCAGACGGGACGTGAGTAAAACCGGGAACGTCCCGCCTGTTCCCGGGATTTTTCTCGAGGAAACTACTTTGACTCAGGATAGTGAGGGTAATGTGGATCTTACGCCACTTGAGGGATCATTCACTCAGAACGGTCGTCTGTTGGCTGCTTTTTTCGGGTCCACGGCTCTCCGACTGCATCGCGCTCCGCATACCAGCCAACAGGCAGATCAGCCAATTCAGTGAGTGTGGGGTCACGATCAATGGGGTGGTGAAGGCAGACGGCCACGCCATGGCCTTCGAACATGCTGTCCCCAAGAAACTGCCATGCACCATCGTCAGCGTCATGCGAAACAAACGTGATGGGTTCAATCTTCTTGTCGACCTTCTCCGAAAGAAAGGCTTCAGAGTGAGGAGAGTCTGTAAATTTCCAGTTGAACAAACTGCTTTTCGGATCAGCAGAAGCCCAAAAATCATTCTCGGCCCTTGTCATGGCACCATCAGGTTGCATGAGTGGCTGCTCGAACGATTTGTCAAACCCTTCGTCCTCCGGGAAGTGATTCTGCAGATCGGGATAAACAGCCTGAATTACAGGAAAGTCGTCGCCATCGTAATACCACAGCGCCCAACCCATGAGATGATCGACCCACTTCGGGTCTACAGGGCGGAATTCACAATCCACCTGCCCGATTAGATTGCGGTATCGGCCCATAGTAAGGTCAACCCCTTCTCGTAGCAACTTCGCGGCTTCATTCAACGCGAAGTGTGCGGTCTCTGGTGACAGTCCGACGGTGATAATTTCGGGTCTGCCGCTGGTATCAAAAACGCCGACGGTGTAGGCCCAGCCGGGGCCGTAACTCGTCCGCTTCACGTTGACAACAGAGCACCCAAATTCCTCGACGTGGCTGATTGTGCGCTCATCCTCTTCGGATAATGTACTGTCCCTGAACTTTCGAGTTCGTACAGTTTGGAATTTGATTTCACTGGGTGGCATATCGGGACAGCAAGCCTATCATGCTCAACTGACGAAAACAGGCGATTGCACTCATCTTCCGGTAGGCTGAATTTGAGTGTAATCGAGATGTTTCAACAGTTGCGCTGGTTCACTTTGGCAGATTGTTGAAGAACTGTTTCGTTCTCCGGCGCAGTTCCTGGCTGGGTGTGGGAACCCTTTTAGCAATTTCATCTGGCCTTTTCGTGAACCATTCGAGAAAGGAGTAGAACACTACTCCGAAAACGATGAAGGTTACCAGGAAGAATACAATCCCGAATGCGGAGCCGATCAGACGCCAAAACGACAACTTCCAGACAATCAATGCCCCCGCAGCAGCGAACAGAATGGCCAGAAATGCGTGTCCGGCCTTTTGCACGGAAATTTCCCAAGCAGGGCGTTCCGGCCTTATCACGCAGGGCTCCCTCTTCCAACAAAGGCCCATTCTATTCCGAGGATAAACCGCTGACGCTAGGCGACACATAGGTTGTGAAACCGAAATGCGAACGAAGCAGTACAGTCGTGAAGCGCGGAGCCTATCTGGTGCGCGCGGCACCGTCACTACCGCCGGCGCAGGTCCCGATGCCTAGCATGAATCCGAACTCGTACCATCGGCCATTATTATTGGTTTCGTAGATGCTCACGCCTTCCACAAACAGGCTAATGAGAAATGTGAACGGGGCGATCATGCCATGCCAAAGGCCGCCCCAAAAACCCGCAGGCTTTGCATTCGGTTCTTTGTACTTGGAGTTCGAACCAGCGACGGATAGCGCGTTTGCCATAGGTGGGCGGAATTATAGAGCACACCGTTGCCGTAATTGAGCATTTGCCCTCAAAACTCCGACGCGGGATTTTGAGCGCCTAAAGTCGAAGCCGATTGTACCCTTTTGATCTTGTCATCCTGAGCGAAGCGGGGAGGTGAGCCTCACTGCGCAGTCGAAGGATCCCTCGACCCATTACGCAGTGGCGGCCGCAGGGATTCCTCGGCTTCGCTCGGAATGACAATGGTGACTTGGGGCTCGCGGGCGGTTGTGCGCGGCGCCGTCGCTCATCTGAAATCAGGCGACTTCACTCACTGACTTGAATCACGTTCTCCAGAAGAACGGCGGCGCCAGGCGTCACAATCAGCGCGGAATCCAGCGATCGGGGTTGATGGAGAGAGAGTCGAGTGTGGCTGTCGTTCCCCGTGAGAATCGAGAATGAAATCATAAACGGCCGTCTGCACAAACCAGAGGATGCCAAGGCAGATGAGCGCGGGAATCGCGATGTCTAGCACCGTGATGTCCTCGGCAATGCAGTAACCAAGCGCTGCGGAAAGATTCTGGAGGAAGCGCTCGATTCTTTCCCGTATCACAACAAAATTCTAGCACTGGAATCCGGCTCTTCCAGTTGGCTGTTGAAATCAGCGATTGCACTCAAAACCCCGCCTTCTCCGCATCTTAGTTCTCTAAGATCCGGTGCAGGTGAATGCGGGTGACTGCATCGTGGTGATTTTCGCCCGGCGTGGCAACGGGGCGGCGGATAACGAAACCCAGGTGAATGCGTTGCTGGGGCGGTAGGTTCGCTAAATGCGGGGGATGCGGGGGCAGACGGGACGCGAGTAAAACCGGGGAACGTCCGTCTGTCCCCGGATTTTTCAAATTTGCTTCACTGCTTCACTCCGGGGAAGGTGTACTCGGCAAGCGGGATAAGCCCTACGAGGCAACTATCGTGCGCCCAGATGAACTGCGGCGATTTGATCTGTCGCTCTGATGTGATGAGGCGACGGTGAATCAGGACCGTGCAGCCGTGTTTGTCATCCGGGGCGATCCTTTCTTTGCAGACAAAACACTGAAACCCTTCCTCGTTCATAGCGCACAGATTACCACTGAGGCTTAAATGCCACGATCGCCATAGTGCCCGTTGAAGGGGTTTTGAGTGAAATCGAGATGTTACGTCAACAACGGGATCAGGTAATAGACTTTCGCTTTGGTGGTAGAAAGCACACTTCTCATCATTCTTCGGGAAGCTTCGACTTAGGCTTAGCTTGCGATCGCAGGCCGACGTGCGTATTCGCCAGCCTATTCCAGAGAGCGTCCATGCACCTCATCGCAGCCAGTTCATTGTCGTGCCCTGAATTCGGCGCTTGCACCACCTCGAACACGGGTTCGCGGGAGTCCCGCAGAAATATTTGCAGCCTGATACCCGGCACCGAGTTTTCATCGAGGGATCTTGTGAAAGCGGCGGTCACGTCGGCGTCTTTTTTCTCTTCCGCAATTGTCCATGCTTTGCCGGGTGGCCTTTTCTTCCAGCCATGGAAACGCGTTACGGCAACCTCAAGCACTTGTGGAGAGCTGGTGTCGTTCTCAATGAAGACCGTATTGGCGTCGAGCAACGGATCGGAGAGGTATTCTTTGGGAATCTGGAAAAGGCTCGCGTCGGGTTCCTCTCGGCGAATGTTCGTGACAACGTAGGAACTTTCATGCTCCTCTCGCGTGCTCATGGAGCTGATAACGATCCCCAGGTCAGACTGCCAATATTCCCGCACGTACTTCTCACCGTCGTCGTCAGCGATCTCGGCGCGAAATCCGAACAGCAACATTCCATCGCTGGATTTTTCTCCAAGCGAGGTGTGATGGACACGTCCACTGAATGTCTTGCTGTCGGGATGCTCGGTCAAGAGACTTTGCATCCTGCGCAATTGCTCACGAAGTTCCTCAATGGATCGCGTTGTGAATTTGCCGTCCGGCGGCTTTGCAACGGTGTATGAGTGGTCAAGCGTGTTCGCAAAGAACGCAATCTTGCGATTGTTGGGCAGGTCGTTGATCTCGACTCTACGGAGCCGACCATCGGGGTCGTAAGAGCCGTAGTAGGTGCTTCCGTCTGAGGCTCTCGCGATGTGGTCCGTTACTTTCTGGGTTTTCCCTCTCGAGTGAGAGGTGTAGGAAGTTGTTGCCGTAAACGGCGCCCCGACGACATTTTCAATATGTTCAATGGGCAGAGCTAAAACAGGCCCCACCAAGACACCAGTCAGGAACAGTGTGAGGAGAGGTTTCGGCAGCTGAATGGCCATCTGTACCCCCGTTGAACTGCTCACGGTTACTTGGCCCGAAGAAGGACTGACTGAGCAGCAGTATAGCCGAGGCTGACTGACGAAACCAGGAGTTTGCACACAAAACCCAACCGACGCAGTTGTGGCCCCACGGTACGGCGGGCCCCTCGCCTACTCTCGGCCAGGCACTGGGTGAAGTGAAAATCGGAGATGAACGAACCATTCCAACGCAAATAAAAATTCCGGGAAAAGAAATCGGGCGCGGCTGGTTCACCGCGCCCGTTTCCAGGAGGCACCGAACATGTTTCAACCGATCGGTCTAGAGCGGTCCCGATCCTGTTTCTTCAACGCGAACCTCGGGAATCTCCAAGGCCGGGACATCAATTTGTGGAATCGCAATCTGGCGAACATCGATGCGCGGGACATTGATTCTCGGGACATTGATTCTCGGAACTTTGATTCTCGGAATACTGATGGCAGGAACATTGACCTCAGGAACATCGACCTGCGGTACGCTCACGCGTAACAAGCAAGGCGCGCGCACCGCGACCCGGCTGAATACCACCGGATCAAAAGCTTTGGCGGGAATCTGGTAGACATCGATTTTCCGGTCAATCTGCGCGTGCACTCGGGCGCGATTGGCTTCGATGCGAGCCAGGGCCGCTTCCTGCCGGGCAGACATGGTTTCGAAGCGGGCAAAATCGGTCTGGGTGCGCGCGAACCTGGTCTGAACCCGGGCCAGTGCGGTCGCCAAGCGGCATGACGATGTTTCATTCCGCGCCGCGAGCAAGCGGGCTTCGGTAAGGAACTGGTCGGCGTTTCCGGAAGCCAGGGCCAGAACGGCAGCGGAATTGTATTCGACGCGGTCGGCGATCTCGTGCGCCCACTGCAGGCCGCCATCGTGATAACTCGCGTTCAGGCCGGCTGCCAGAACCCCCGCCATCAACCATCCCCATGCCTGTGTTTTCATTGCTTTAACCCCTTCTTGCTGAATAGACGGAGTGGTTGCAACTCGGTTAGCAACAAAAGATACGAAACGGCTCGTGCGGCGGTTCCCGGAAATTCTGCTCGCGGCAAGAAAATGGGTCCCTCGTGGAACAGGCAAACGAGGTTCTTCCATCCACAGGAGATTGTTATGTTTTGGCAAATGTCCGGCGCGGCAAGGGTTCAAGCCGGGGGAGATCTTGTGCGCCCTGTTTCATCCTCGGAAAGAAACAACAACCGTACTGCAGGCGATCGTTCGGCGGGTGCTGCAGCCAGACGGGCGCTGCAATCCGATTGTGATGATCGCCGAGCATTTCCGCCAAACCGCCTTGAGTCGAAGAGCGTCCCAATACAAATTCGGAGACCTACGCATGCGAGTTGCAGCTCACATCTCGCTCGGAGGCAAAATCAAAAAGAGCTTACCCCGAGCTTTCTCCGCCGATTACGGGAGCTAGCAAACCGGCATCGCACTTGCCGGTCGCAGGGATTCCTCGGCTTCGCTCGGAATGACAATGGTGACTTGGGGCTCGCGGGCGGTTGTGCGACCTACTAAGTCTTACTTACTCGCAATAAGTCGAAACAACTCGAAATCTTGAGAAAGGCTTTATGCAATTAATTATGTGTTAGCATCCAACTATTCAGTGAGTAAGCGCTACTTAGTACGGGCTTGGGGAACCTAGATGCCCTGCTGTTACGTCATCGATAAAGAGCGACGTTTGGTCATCAGCATTGGTTGGGGGCGTATCAACTTCGGAGATATGAAGGCCCACCAAGACAGTTTGCTGGCCGATCCCGATTTCAATCCAGAGTTCAATCAACTTCTCGATGGAAGAGAGGTTGAGGCCGCCGACGTTTCCGGAGAGGAAATGAAGCTGATCGTTCGTCGCAAAGTTTTTTCTCGCGACTCGCGGCGCGCCTGGGTCGCGAAGGAGCCTTCGGTCTACGGAATCGGCAGGATGGGAATGGCGTATCTGGAAATGTCAGACAATCCCGGCAATTTATGCGCCTTCTACGACATTGAGCCGGCATTGAAGTGGCTGGGGGTCGAGTCGCTGCCTGAAGTTCTCAATTCCGATAGTGTGAAGACGAAAGCTGCTACGCTCGGTAAAAGGATTGGCTGACGCCCGTTTCCCGTTCTGGCAGGCGGTGAGCTGAAGTTAGGAATACGCTTTCCTGATCACGGATTCCGAAGTCCCGACGTTAGCGCTTCGCGCTCCTTCAACCTTTCCAGAATCATCGGTCCTAACTGCGAAACGCTGCCCGCGCCCAATGTCAGGATCATGTCCCCTTCCTCGGAAGCAGTAGTGGCGGCATTCACCGCATCGGCAAAAGAGGGCACGAATTGCACCGGCTTGCCGCTGGCTTCGGCAATTCGGCCGGCCAGAGTTTCGCCGCTGATGCCCTCGATGGGCGGTTCGCTGGCCGCGTAGATATCGAGAACAAATAAGGAATCTGCATCGCTGAAGGCGGTGGTGAATTCTTCCATCAAGTCGCGCGTGCGCGTGTAGCGATGCGGCTGGAAGATCACGTGAATCTTGCGGAATCCGCATTGCCGCGCCGCAGCCAATGTAGCTTTGATCTCGGTGGGATGGTGTCCGTAATCGTCAATCACCGACACGCCCACCGCCCGTCCGCGCAACTGGAAGCGCCGGTCGACGCCACGAAACTGATCGAGCGCACCGTTGATGGCTGGCAAGCCAACGTCGAGGCCAATTCCGACGGCAATGGCGGCGGTGGCATTGAGCACGTTGTGTACGCCAGGCACGCGCAGCGTGAACCCGCCCAAGTCCTGCTTGCGATAAGTCACTCGAAAGCGGCTGATCGGGCCACCACCGGCTGCCGCATCCGCGAGCGGGCTATCGAGATGGATCAGAAAGTCCGATCCCCGCTTGGTCCCATAGGTCAGCGTGCGCCGCTGCACATCGGGGAGCAGGCGACGCAATAGCGGATCGTCATTGCAGGCGACGATCATGCCATAGAAAGGCACGCGATCCATGAACTCGAGAAACGTCTTCTTCACGTCGCGCATGTTGCGGTAACAGTCCATGTGCTCGCGGTCGATATTGGTGACGACGGAAAGGATCGGCGAGAGCTTGAGAAACGATCGGTCGCTCTCATCGGCTTCGGCCACCAGATATTGCGACTTCCCGAGCCGCGCATTCGATCCCATGGCGTCGACACGTCCACCGACCACCACCGTAGGATCGAGTCCGCCAGCCGCGAGAACGGCGGCGACCATCGAAGTCGTGGTGGTCTTTCCATGCATGCCGGCGATGGCGATGCCGTATTTAAGGCGCATGAGTTCAGCCAGCATCTCCGCGCGCTGAATCACGGGTATGTGCAGCTTGTGTGCTTCCGTTACCTCGGGATTGTCGGTGGCGATGGCTGAACTGGTGACGACGACTTCAGCGCCACTGATGTTCCCGGCGCGATGCCCCGCGAACGTCGCGGCTCCCAGGCTCGCCAACCGCTGCGTTACGGCAGAAGTCTTCAGGTCGGAGCCGGAGACTTTGTAGCCGAGGTTCAAGAGCACCTCGGCAATGCCGCTCATGCCGATTCCGCCAATGCCCACGAAATGAATATGCTGGATTTTTGCAAACATATGAATCAGGGGTAAGAGGCCAGCGAAAAAACATTAACGCAAGTTCGTGTCCCGAAAAACCTAACGAACCGACCCTGCCCCTGGCCTCTGCGTTTCTGGCCCTGGCCTCTAGCCACTGGCCACTGCTTCTTCAATTCCGGCCACCCGCGCCGCCAGCGCCGCGATGTCGCGCGCCGCGTTGGGATGCGCCAGGTTGCGTGCCGCCTGACTCATCTTTTGCAGCCGCTGCGAATCCACGAGCAAGGCGGCAATCGTTTCTGCCAGCCACACGCCTTCGAGTTTTGACTCTTCTACGACCACGGCCGCGCCATGCTGCGCAAAAGCTTCAGCATTCACGCGCTGATGATCGTCGGCCGCGCGCGGAAACGGAACGAATACCGCCGGCTTCCCTGCCGCCGCAATTTCCGCGACGGTGCTCGCCCCTGACCGGCACACCACGAGATCGGCGCGCGAAAAAGCGGCGGGCATGTCGTCGATGAACTTAAACACCTCAAAGGTAAATGCCGCGGCGGATTTGGCCTGCGTTTCGTACGCGACCAGCGCATCATTATAGTCACGCTCGCCGGTCTGATGAATAATGTGGATGCCCGGCGCCTCGCGCTGCAATACCGGCAAGCAACGCAGCACCGCCTCATTAATCGCATGCGCGCCCTGGCTGCCGCCGAAAACAAGCACGGTGGGAGTTCCACCACGCTTGGTCTGAATTGCGAAAAACGCCTGCCGCACCGGCACTCCCGTTACTTCGCCGTGTCGAAAATATTTTGCGGACTCTTCGAAATGAACTGCCGCAGCGGAAACAAATCGCGCCACCACGCGATTGGCGAATCCCGGCACCACGTTGGGTTCGAAGGCCAAGGTCGGGATGTGCTTCACCACGGCGGCGAGCATTGCGGGACCGGAAGCATATCCGCCTACGCCAATCACGACGTCGGGAGCAAATTCGTTGAGCATGCGTGCGGCATCCCAGAGAGCGCGCGGCAAGTCGAACGAGGTCCTGAGCCGCGTCATCAAACTGACGTTCTTCAACGCTCCCACGCGCACCAGTTGCAGCGGATAGCCCGCCGCCGGAACCAGGCGGTTCTCGATGCCGCGCGCGGTTCCAATGAACAGGCACTCCGCGCCGTAAGTTTGCTTGAGTTGATTCGCGATGGCCAGCGCCGGGATGACATGCCCGCCCGTGCCTCCGCCCGCCAGGATGGCCCGCATGCACTGACTATAAACCACGCGCGCGGCGCGACAAGATTGAGGAAACCGCGACCTCCGGTGCGGATTGACGACGATCCGCCAAAGTAATAACATATGTTATTACGTAAAGGATAGCCCATGATTTCGCTGAAGCTTATGCAGATCGGCAACTCCGTCGGCTTCGTCCTGCCGAAAGAGGCCGCTTCGCGACTCAAAGTCGAGAAGGGCGACGTGGTGTTTTTGACCGAGTCCACAGACGGTTACCGCATTACTCCGTACGATCCCACCTTCGAAAAACAAATGCAGGTGGCGGAGCGGATTATGAAGAAGCGGCGAAACGTCTTGCGCGCCTTAGCCAAGTAGCGCATGCCCTGGATCTGGGTCGCCGAGGCCGTAGTGCTCGCTATCCACGAAGCGCAAGTTGCGGAGCACGGCGGACCACCGGGTATTCGCGACGAAGGGCTTCTGTCGTCGGCCCTGGCGCGGCCGCGTCATCTGGAAGCCTACGGCAAGTCCGTTGATGCAGCGGCGCTCGCCGCTTCCTACGCTTACGGCATCGCCCGCAATCATCCTTTTTTCGACGGAAACAAGCGCACCGCTTTCGTGGTCATGGAGTTGTTTCTCAACCTCAATGGGTGGGTCCTTGAGGCCGAGGACGCGGAGTGCATTTTGACGATGCAATCGCTGGCCTCGGGCGATTTGCGCGAAAAAGCTCTCGCCCAGTGGCTGCGCACACATCTCGTGGCAGCGTGAAGTGATCGCGAGGCCTCAGTGCTTCTGCAGCTTTTCTGGCAGAGGATTGTCGGGCCGCTCGGAATCCCAGAAGATGGAAACGATCCACCAGCGCTTGCCGTCGTTCAGCACCTGAAATGAATTCACGCCGCGGGTAAACGGCTTCTCCGACGGGCTGTGGCGCGATTCGTAGCTGCTCAGAACCTGCGTCATGTTGCCGTAGCTTTCGGGCAGGTTCACGACTCCGTGCTCATAGAACGGCTCTTTGGCGAAGACGGCGGTGGCGTCGCGGATGAATTCGTCTACACCCCACGACAGGACAATCACCGCTCCTTCCGGGGTTTTCCCGACTTGAGTAAAGCGCGCCTGCGGAAGAAAGAGCGAGCGGAAGCGGCTCCAGTCACGGTCGCCGGCTGGACCCGAGATCACGTCATAGGCGGCACGCAGGATCGAGTCGAGCGACTTCACGTCGTCTGGCTTGGGCGGGGGAACTTTCGCGGCAAGATCGGCGGCGGTGAAAATCGGCGCTGACGGCAGCATCTCGGCCGATTGCGAGGAGTCAGTTTTTTGGGCGACAGCGGTCGAAATTAAGCCGAGAACAGAAATGACTGCAATCCAACGTGGCAGGAATAAGCGCATTGCGAAAGCCTCCGGGAAGCCCCGACATTGTGCCACAGAAAGCATTTGCGCGATGACAACCGCACCCTCTCGGTGGGTGGGCCCAATTTGAACTTCCGACGGTAGCCTCGTTTTCAAATGGCGTCATCCTGAGCGGAGCCGCCCTTCAGGCGGAGCGAAGGATCTCCCGTCCGCTGAATCGTGCACGGGAGATCCCTCGGCCCGCTGGCAAAAACGCGGGCGCTTCGGGATGACTTCCCTTGAGAGCTGAAAATCCAAACTGAGACACTACCTACCATCAGTAACCTTACCGGCAAAAGACGTCTAATGTTCAGCGTGAGAAATGCCGATAGAGGCACGGCAACTCGTATGACGCTCGCCGCCCATGCCGCCGCTGTCGAGACTGCTCCGTCGCTCGCCCGGCAACCGATTCTCACAAAAGACGAGAAGGTGATCGGCTACGACGTGCTGTTCGATGAGAGCGGCCTATCGAGTTCAAACTCGAACCCGGCCAGTTCGGGCATCGTTCAGGCTTTGGAAACTCTGGGTCTCGACGTGGTGTGCGACGGTCGACTCGCATTTGTCGAGTGCACAGAACACATGCTGTTGCATGACGCCTTCCGCAGACTTGCAGCCGACCGGGTCGTCGTGGAGATTCCGCTCGATGTAACGGTCAACGATCATGTGATCGACGCGTGCAAGCGGCTAAAGAGTGCGGGATACAAAATTGCCATCGATCATTTCCGCAAAGTCGATCACCGGGAATATCTCGTGCCCTTCGCAGATTTCCTGAAAGTCGATGCGGGACCTCACGCAGCCGACGATTCCCTGCAGATCGCCGCCAGCCACAAAGGCAAGTCTTATCAGATCGTGGCGCAGAACGTTGATTCGCGGATGGAATGCAGAAACGCTGCGAAGGCCGGATTTACGCTGTTTCAGGGATATTTTTTTCGTCACCCGGAAAGCATGCGAGTGCGGCAAGTCCCGGCCAGCCAGGCTTCGAGGCTCCGGCTGTTGCAGGTCATCTCCACCTCACAAATCGATTTCAAACTGGTCGATGAATTGATCCGGCAGGATGCGTCTTTGTGCTACCGGCTGTTGCGCTATTTGAACTCACCCCTGCTGGGCTTCGCGGTGCCCGTGCAATCCGTGCATCACGCAATCACATTGCTGGGGGAGCGCGCGCTCACGCAGTGGATTCGTACCGCAACAACTCTCAGCATGGGCCAACCCAAATGTTCGGACCTGGTGCTGGCATCGTTGGTTCGGGCCCGCTTCTGCGAACTGGTCGCGCCAGGACTAGACCATGGGAACGCGGACCTGTTCCTGCTCGGCATGTTTTCTTTGATGGACGTTATTCTTGAAACTCCGATGGAAGTCCTGGTGGAAGGCCTCGCCTTCGATACCAGCGCGAAAGCCGCGCTGCTGGCGATCAAGAACGGAGGCGGAGCTCGCCTTTCTCCCGTTCTGGATCTCGCGGTCGCCCGGGAAAAAGGAGACTGGGAGCGGGTTGCGGCGGATGCGGCAAAACTCAACCTGCCGCTTTCCGTTGTGAATCGCGCCTACATCGAGGCGATGCGGTGGGCCTACGAATTAACCAAGCCGGCGAACGGAAATAAGGCCCGCTAACCCGAATTTCCAGTCACTGATCATTTTCCGGCAAATTGCCGATGATTAGCTCCCAGTCTGTGTGGGGACTCCGTCATGTCCTAGAGGGAGCTGTGTTTTCGGCGCTAAATCCTGAACTCGTGCACGGCGTCGTCCTGATTCTGGCGGCTCTGCTGATCCTGCAGCAGGTCCGATTTTATTTGGCGCGGCATAGTGCGAAGAAGCGCGAGGAACTCTTCCAGATCATTACCGAAAATGCGGACGACATGATTGCGCTGGTCGACATGAAGCGCAAGCGCCACTACAACAGCCCGTCGTACAAAAGAATTCTTGGGTACTCGCCGTCCGAATTGGCAGAGACGACTTCGTTTGAACAGATTCATAGCGACGATCGTCTGAAAGTTCTGGATGCCGCCCGCGAGGCCCGTGAGACCGGTGTTGGCAGAAGACTGCAATACCGGATGCGCCACAAGAACGGGACGTGGCGAATTCTCGAGTCGACCGCCAGCCCCATCAAAAGTAGAACGGGAGAAGTGGAAAAGCTGGTCATCGTGAATCGCGACATTACCGACCGCAAGCTGGCTGAAGAGAGACTTGAGCACAACTCCTTCCACGACGCTTTGACCGGACTGCCGAATCATCGTTGGTTTGTTGAGCGCCTGCAGCACTCTTTTTCTCACGCGCAGCGAGATGCCAAATACAAATATGCGGTTTTATTCCTGGACGTCGACGGCTTCAAAGTCCTGAACGACGTGATGGGACGCGAAGTTGTCGATCAAGTGCTGGTCGCTGTCGCGCAACGCCTGTCGGAATGCCTGGCGGACAAAGACACTACTTTCCGGCCGGAAGAAGGCCTAGCGATCGGCGAGACGGTGCTGGCGAGATCGGGCGCGGATGATTTTCCCGTCCTTTTGCAAGACATCAGGGATCCAAGTAATGCCATGCAGGTGGCACAACGTCTGCAGAGCGCGATTGCCGGACCCTTCACTGTGAACGATCAAGAGGTACGAGTGTCGGCCAGCATCGGAATTGCGCTAAGCAATGGGAGAAGCGGCAACCCGGAGGACTTGCTTCGCGATGCCGAGGCTGCCATGCGAAGGGCCAAAACCCACGGCCGGGGCCGCTGCGAGATTGCCGACCCTTCCGTGCATTCGCGCGCGGTGCAACGACTGGCGCTGGAAAATGACTTGCGCAACGCGATCGTGCGCTCGGAGTTCGGAGTGCATTATCAGTCGATCGTGCAATTGAAAACGCGACGCATCGTCGGATTCGAAGCGCTGCTGCGCTGGAATCGCAACGGCAAGGTGATTTCCGCGGGAGAATTTATCGAGGTGGCAGAAGAAACCGGTTTGATCGTCCCTATTGGCCTAAGGCTTCTCCAGGAGGCGTCTCAGCAGTTGAAGAGTTGGCAGAGCAGGTTTCCGGCAACGGATCCTCTGCAGATGACCGTAAAGGTTTCGGCCCGACAGTTCACTCATGACGGTTTCGTGGATGAGTTGGCCGCCACCGTCCGGGAAAACGGGCTTGATCCGTGCAGCGTGCAACTGGAAATGACGGAAGGAGTCACGATGCTCGATCTCAAGCTGACGGCAAATGTGCTGTGGAGAGTGAAGCGGCTTGGAGTGCGGGTTGTCGTGGAGCATTTCGGAACCGGGCGCATGCCGATCGATTGCTTGCGGCGCTTTCCGTTCGATGGCCTCAAACTTGACCGGTCCCTCGTAAGCACCATGCTCAGCGACCCGGCCAGCAAAGACATCGTTCGGCTCATTATGCATGTGGCGCGCGAGCTGAACCTGATCGTTATCGCGGAAGGAGTCGAGAACCCGGCTCAGAGCATGCATCTAGCCGAGCTGGGATGTGAATTCGGCCAGGGATTTCTCTATTCGAAGGCGGTAGAGGCAAGGATCGCGCAACAGATGTTGCAAGGACGGAGCTGAACCTGGAGCAGCGCGCAGAACCTCGCTGGAGCGCTCTGTGGTGCTTGTAAGTGTAGCGTCAGGTCAGCTCGAGGGAAGAGCCGCTTTCGCCTTATGAGCGATTCTGAGGAAACCCATGGCTAAAGCGTCGCTTTGCAAGCGCCGTAGTTGAGCCTGGCCATTTGCGGCGTTGCCAGATTGCAACATGAGTTCGGCAAGCTCCAGCCTTGCCTGAAATTCGAAATTGCGATAGCCCAGGCGGGCAGCTTCGGAACGAACTGATTCCAGCGCGCGAGTCGCTTCAGGGGTCTTGCCGCGATGGATATCGACTTCGGCGGCAGCCAATGCAGCGGCGAAGTTGGAAGTTCGGTCGACGGTTTGGCCAGCAAACGACAGAGCCTTGTCTGCAGCAGCCTTGGCCTCGGCAATTCTGGACTGTGCCAACAAAGCCCTTGCGAGAATTGCCCAAGAAGTACTGGCATCGCCCGCCGCATTCTGCTGTTCGAAAATCGGGGCTGCGGACCGAGCCAGTTGTTCGGCTTCCGCCGGCTTGCCTTCCTCAAGCGCGACACGAGCCAACTGCAATTGACTGCGAGCCATACCCGCCTGCTGCTGGATTTCGCGGCGAATCGCGATCGCCTGCTGAGCCGCAGAACGGGCCTCAGGCAGCTGATCCTCCTCGAGGTCGGCATCGACGAACGAGTTCAGGATGGAAGCGGTCCCGTTCTTGTATCCGATCTCTTGGCCAATACCCAGGCCTTGGGAGAATTTCTGCTTTGCCGAGCCTATCTCGCCTCTTTCAATCAGAACGTTGCCGAGATTGAGCAGAACGTCAGTCACGCCTCGCTTGTCGCCAGCTTCCTGAAATCCTTTCAGGGACTCCTCTTGCATCGCAGTCGCACCCACCAAATCGCCCGAACTATCGAGGACGTTGGCGATGCTGCCAAGAACGCTCCCGATGTCACCTGGAGGTGCCGAGATTTCGCGATCAACCTTCAGGGCGTCCTCGTAATAACGCTTGGCGTCTGCCAGTCTTTCCTGCTGGTAATCGACATTGCCCATTGATTCGAGAGCGCGCGCGAGTTGGCGTTCTGCTCCGATTTTTTGAAGAGTTGTCAGAGCGCTCTTATGAAAAGCGCGCGCCGCGTCATAGTTGCCTTTGTCCTCGTTAATCACTCCTAGCATCCGAGAACAGACCGCAATCAAGTATTGGTTCTGAATCGCCTGGGCCAGGCTCAGACTCTCGCGCATTTCCTGTTCGGCCTTGTTCGTGTCGCCCAATCGTTCCCAGGACCAGGCTTCCACTTCCTTGGCTTGTGCCATCAGCAAGCGCCGGCCTCGTTCTTGCGCCTTCTGCGCCGCGACGGCTGCCAGTTTCTGATCACCGCTGAAATCGCCTATGGACTCGGCTGCCTTGGCTTCCACGAAATCAATGCGCGCATCTTCACTGTCTGGTTTGGACAGCTGACGCATGCGCGAAATCGTTTGCAGGGCATCCTTGCCGAGATCAGCCTTGATCTGGACATTTGCCAGGCGCAAGGCGTAATCAAGATCGTCGGGGAAGAAATTGCGCAGCGTTTTATAGACCTCAATGGCACCCGGCAGGTCGCGGCCGTATTCGTGATAGCGGCCTTCGATCGAGAGCCGCTCTTCGCGCGACAGATCTCCCGAAAGATCAAGCGCAGCTTTCGCCTCGATGGCGGCCTTGGCGTCGTAGCCGAGTAGTGACAACGCCTGCGCCAGCGCGAAGTGAGAAAGTGCGTGCTTCTTATCGAGCGCCACCGCTTTTTCGAGGGCATCGCGGGCGCCCAGGGCGTCG
>Ga0335076_10003437_pt1 | contig 15935 bp, 9 predicted proteins | sample Lox_Sample_25_FD_206717 | JGI IMG/M metagenome (GOLD analysis project Ga0335076, IMG submission 206717) | Soil microbial communities from Loxahatchee National Wildlife Refuge, Florida, United States - Lox_Sample_2.5 | ecosystem: Environmental > Terrestrial > Soil > Wetlands | place: USA: Florida...
GACGCCGTTCTTCGCCTCCTCCGGCGTCAGGCTCTTCAGCTTGTTGTAGGCGCCGCGGTCCTTGAACGAGCCCGTGTACTGCAGGCTCTCGAGCTTGAGCACGACGAAGCGCGCGCCGGTTGCCTCGGCCAGCCGCGGCGCCGGCACCGCCGGCGTGCGCACGACCTGCCCGGCAATGACGCGGGCCGCGGCCCGGATATCCTCGATCGTGACGCTCATGCGACGCACATTCTAGCGGGTCTCGGGCGCCAATGTCAGGACCTCCGTCCCAGCGCCGCGCAATTCGATGTAGCGCCCGTCGCGCCAGCGCTCCACCAGGTCGCCGTAATGCTCAGACAGCGGATTACCCGACTGTCCGCCGGCGATGATGAAGCGCGAGCGGTCGAGATCGGCCAGATCGAAGATCGCCCGCAGGCCGGCCCCGTGCACGTCGGAATAGTCGACTGAGTCGAAGTCGGTCCGCGGCGTCGCCCGGTTGACGGTGAAGTTGTCGCCGTCGGTGGCGATCGGCGCCGGCAGCAGCAGGGACAGCAACGGAACCTGGTTCAGCACCAGGTTCGTGAAGCGGGCCCGATGCGCGTCGCCCCATTGCCAACGGTTCGGGTCGCCGCCATAGGCGCGCGCCAGCTTGTCGACGGCGGCGATGAACGCATCGCGGACGAGCGCGGCGCAGGGCCGGGGTGCCTGCGCGTCGGCGCACCACGACGGATCGGCGCCGGCGATCAGGCTGGTCACAGTGATGAAGTTCCTTTGTGCGTAGTCCTCGAAGAGATCGCCGAGCTTGGCGCGCAGGACGCGGTCGTTCAGCTCGGCCAGCCAGGCCGTGGCGATGAGCGGGGCCGGCTGGTCGCGGGTCACCTGGAAGTTCCAGTTCTTCAGGAGCGTCAGCGCCGTCGCTGCCGGTTCGGAAAGCGGCGGGCCACCTTCGAGCTGCGCCAGCAGGGCCGGCACCACCTCCGCCGCCGCCTCTGAGCGGGTGTCCAGCTGGATGGCCGCCAGGCTGTCCGGCGTATGCTTCGGCGTCGCTTCGATCAGTTCGGCGATGCGGTTGTAGCGATAGGGCAGGTCCCATTTCGCGGCGATGAAGCGGAAATAGTCGACGGGCCGGATGTCGTTGTTGGCGGTCGCGATCCAGCCGGTGCTCGGCTGGGCGATCTGCGGCAGCGACGCGAAGGGGATGAAGCCGGCCCAATCATAGGCGTCCATCCATCCGGGGGCCGGCATCTCGCCGGCAGCGTAGACACTCTTGCGCATCGGCACGCGGCCGGCGGCGATGAAGCCGATATGGCCTGATGTGTCGGCATAGAGGACGTTCTGCACGGGGCTGTCGAAATCGGCGAGGGCGGTCATCAGTTCGTCGGCGTTCTGCGCCCGGTTCATGCGGAACAGCGCCACGGCCGTCATGTCGTCCGTCCGGAGCGCCGCCCAGCTCAGCGCCAGCGCTTGCGTCTTGTCCTCCCACTTGACTGACGGCAGGTCGGAGACGACCGGGCCGTGTCGCGTCTGCCGCGCGGTCAGGCGGACGTCGTCGGTGCCTCGCACCTTGATCGTCTCCTCGTGCGCCTCGAACGCGGCCGGGCCTTGCGGCGTCACGTAGTGCGCGTCGTCCCCGGCGATCGTCTGCTCGCGAAACAGGTCCTGCGTATCGGCCTGCGTCGTGGTGAAGCTCCAGGCGACGTGGCCGTTGTGGCCGATGATGAGCAGCGGCACGCCCGGCGCCGTCGCCCCGACCAGCCGCAGCGTCGGCGTCTCGATCCGCACGAGATACCATTGGATCGGCGCCTGCAGCCCGAGATGCGGATCGTTGGCCAGCAGCGGCTTGCCGCTGGCGCTCAGCCGGCCGTCGACGACGAAGCTGTTCGAGGCGCCGGCCGATGGCTGCAGCCAGGGCAGGGCGGGCATCGCCGGAACGAGATCGGCGCGATCGTCCTTCGGCCGTTGCGCCTCCGGCGGCCCCATGTCGCTGCCGGGCGGCAGCGGCCACAGCTCGCCCAGCTGCACGGGCGTGAGCTTGCGGGCCAGCCGATAGCGCAGCATCTCGTCCCACCAGTTGGTGCCGAGCTGGAACGCCATCAGCTTGCCCCATACCAGCGAGTCCGCCGGGCGCCAGGGTTCCGGGCGGTAGCGCAGCAGATAGAACTCCGGCGGCAGGGCGCCGGCATGCGTGTCGATGTAAGCATTGACCCCGGCCGCGTAGGCGTCGAGGTCCGCGCGCATCTCGGCCGGGATCGCTGCGAGCCCGGCCTCGGCCAGCCGGTAGAGGCCGAACAGCCGCATCAGCCTGTCCGTATCGACGGTGGCGCCGCCGATCACCTCCGACAGGCGGCCGGCGCCGAGCCGCCGCATCAGGTCCATCTGGAACAGGCGGTCCTGCGCATGAGCGAAGCCGAGCCCGTAGTACGCCTCGGCCTCGTTGTCGGCCCTGATCGTCACGATGCCGTCGGCGTCGCGCGCGATCGTCACGCGGTGCGCCAGGTTCGGCAGGGCGATCGTCCCGCTCGTCTGCGGCAGCGACGTGCGCAGCCACAGATAGCCGCCGCCGGCGGCGAGCACGGCGAGCAGCACGACGGCGGCCAGCGCCCAGCCGGCCCGGCGGACCCACTTCATGGCGCGGCTTCTAGCGGAGCCGGCCCGCTCCGGCAACCGGTGCCGTTGCCTTGCCGCCGCCGACGGTGGCAAATCGGGGGCCGCTTCAGCGGTCGCGAGCGGGCCTTGTGTCTGAGGTATGATGGATTCCGGTGAGACGATGAACGAACCCGTCCCGGCTTCCCTGTTCGATCGCACGCTGGCCAATCTGCGCAGCGCCTGGCGCGATATTGCCCAGCGCACGCTGGCGACGCCGGGCATCGACAGCATCAAGCCGGACCTTCCGGACGAGGACATCCAGCGTCTGCGCCGGCACATCGCCGAATGCCTCGCCCATCGCGGCGGCGAGGTCTCGGCGCGGGCGCGGGCGGCCGAGCTCGGCCGCTGCTATCTCAACTTGTCGGCCGTCGGGCGGCGGCGCTTCCTCGAGCTGCTGGCGCGCGACTATGCGGTCGACCGCGGCGAGGTCGGCGTGGCCATCCGCGCCTACGAGGACGCCGAAGATGCGGCGGGGCTGACCGCCGCCGAGACCAAGCTGCGCGACTCCCTGGTGCCGCCGCGCCTGCGCCTGCTGCGCCAGCTGACCACCCTGCCCGAGGGCTTCAAGTTCCTCGTCGATCTCCGCGGCGAGCTGCTGAACCATCTGCCCGAGGATCCGTCGCTCGCCGGCCTCGACCGCGATCTGCAAAGCCTCTTCGCCTCCTGGTTCGATATCGGCCTGCTGACGCTCGAGCGCATCACCTGGCACTCGCCGGCGCTTCTGCTCGAACGCCTCATCGCCTACGAGGCCGTGCACGAGATCCGCTCCTGGGACGACCTGAAGAACCGCCTCGATTCCGACCGCCGCTGCTACGCCTTCTTCCATCCGGGGATGCCGGACGAGCCGCTGATCTTCGTCGAGGTCGCGCTCACCACGGGCATGGCCGGCAACATCCAGGAGCTGCTCGACGAGCATGCGCCGCACCAGGACCCGCAGCATTCGGATTCGGCGATCTTCTACTCCATCTCCAACACGCAGAAGGGGCTGCGCGGCATCAGCTTCGGCAACTTCCTCATCAAGCAGGTGATCGACGACCTCGCGCGCGACCTGCCGCAGGTGAAGACGTCGGCGACCCTGTCCCCGATTCCCGGCTTCCGCGCCTGGCTCGACGGCAAGCTGGCCGATGCCGAGCCCAATCTCCTGTCCCGCGCCGAGCAGGCCAAACTGCGGGCCGCGGCGCCGGACCACGGTGCCAGGGACGGCCTCCGGTCGCTGCTCGAACAGCCGGACTGGCACGCCGATCCCGCGCTCGCGGCGGCGCTGGAGGCGCCGCTGAAGCGGCTCGCCGCCCGCTACCTCGTGCTCGAGAAGACGAACGGCGGGCCGCTCGATCCGGTGGCCCGATTCCATCTCGCCAACGGCGCCCGCGTCGAACGCATCAACTGGCTCGCCGACACCTCGCCCAAGGGGCTGCAGCAGTCGGCGGGCCTCATGGTCAACTATCTCTATCGGCTCGCCGACATCGAGGCGAACCACGAAGCCTATGCCGAATCCCGTATCGCCACCTCGTCGGCCGTGAAGGCGCTGCTGAAGAACTAGCCTGCGGCTTGCCCACGCCCTGCCTCCTTGCCGTGCTGCCGTGCCTGTGGGAGTCTGGCCCCGCGCGGGTCGACGGGGAGACGGCCATTGGGCAAGGTGACGGGGCGGTTCATCGCACGGGCGTGCGGCGTGGTCGTTGCGCTTCTCCTGGGCGCCGCGGTCTGCGGTCACCTGTACGCGCAGGACGCGGCTGCCACGAAAGCCGACGCGCCGCCGGCCAAGGTGCAGGAACTGCTGCAGCTGCTCGACGACCCGGCGGTGCGCGACTGGCTGGCGCAGCATCGCGGCGCGGCGACGTCGGGCTCCGTTGCGACGCCGGCCCAGAAGCCGGCGGCATCGTCCGCCTCCGCCGGGTCGCCGGCCCAGGACAGCGCGCCGGCCGACACCTCGATGACGGCGTCCGGCTACTTCGCGCAGCGCATCGCCGCCATCCGCCAGCATCTCGCCGACCTGGTCGCGGCGGTGCCGACGCTGCCACACGAGTTCGAACGCTGCTTCATCATCCTGTCGCTGGAGTTCCAGCAGTCCGGGCTCGTGGGCGTGCTCGTGCTGATCGCGGTCTTCATCGCCCTCGGTTTCGGCGTGGAATGGCTTTACTACTGGCTCGCGGCCGGCGTGGAGAAATGGATCCTCGGCCTGCCGCTCGACACCGTGCGGCAGCGGCTGGTCGCGGTCGCCGTCCGACTTGCGTACGGCACCGGCATGGTCGCGGCCTTCGCCGTCGGCAGCGTCGGCGCGTTCCTGGCGCTCGAATGGCCGCCGCTGCTGCGCGAGATCGGCCTCGGCTATCTGCTTGCCTTCCTCGCCCTCCGTCTCACCATGGTCGCGAGCCGCTTCCTCATGGCGCCCGGCGGCGAACGCTTCCGCATCCTGCCGATGCCCACCGCGACGGCCCTCTTCTGGCATCGGCGGCTCAGCTTTCTCGTGGGCTGGCTGGCCTTCGGCTGGGTGACGGTGGGGCTCCTGCGGACGCTCGGCATGGCCGACGCTACCCGCCATCTCGTCGCCTACACGCTCGGCCTCGGTCTTCTCGCCATCGGCCTCGAGACGGCCTGGCAGCGGCCGCTGCCGGAGCCGCAGCCGTCGCCGCACCACCGTCGCGTCGTGGCCTGGCTGTTGTCGGCCTACTATCTCGTTCTCTGGCTGCTCTGGGTGGCGAGCGCCCTGCCGGCCTTCTGGCTGGCGGTCGTCGCCGCCGGCCTGCCCGCGGCGATGAGTGCCACGCAGCGCGCCGTCAACCACATCCTCCGCCCCCCGGGGGCGGCCGATGCCGCCACGTCGGCGCCCGGCGTCCTTGCCGCCTCGCTCTCCCGCGGTCTGCGCGCCCTCCTCATCATCGGCGCCGCGCTCCTGCTCGCCTGGGCGTGGAACATCGATCTCGTCGCCTTGACGGCCAGCGACACGCTGGCGACGCGACTCCTCCGCGGCGCCCTCAACGCGGTCGTCATCGCGCTCATCGCCGATTTCGTCTGGCATGTCATGAAGGCGGTGATCGACCGCAAGCTCCGGGAGGCACAGGCCGCCGGCCAGGGGGAGAGCGACGACTCGCGCCGCCGCGCCCGGATGCGCACGCTGTTGCCGATCTTCAGCAACCTGCTGTTCATCGTGCTGGTGGTCATGGCGCTGCTGATGGCGCTGGCGGCGCTCGGCATCAATATCGGTCCGCTCATCGCCGGCGCCGGCGTCGTCGGCGTCGCCGTCGGCTTCGGGGCGCAGACGCTGGTGAAGGACGTCATCAGCGGCATGTTCTACCTGCTCGACGACGCCTTCCGCGTCGGCGAGTACATCCAGAGCGGCAACTACAAGGGCACCGTCGAGTCCTTCTCGCTGCGCTCGGTCAAGCTCCGCCACCACCGGGGGCCGCTCTACACGGTGCCGTTCGGCACCCTCGGCGCCATCCAGAACATGAGCCGCGACTGGGTGATCGACAAGATGATGGTGGGCGTCACCTATGACGCCGACCTCGACAAGGTGAAGAAGCTGATCAAGCAGATCGGCAAGGACTTGGCGGCCGACCCCGAGTTCGGGCAACACATCATCGAGCCCCTGAAGATGCAGGGCGTGGAGGCGTTCGGCGACTACGCCATCCAGATCCGCATGAAGATGATGACGAAGCCGAACCAGCAATTCACCATCCGCCGGCGCGCCTATGCCATGATCAAGAAGGCCTTCGACGCCAACGGCATCTCCTTTGCCTTCCCGACCGTCGCTGTGGCCGGCGGCGCCGCGCCCACGGCCGCCATCGCGCACCAGGGCCTCGAACTGACGCAGAAGCCGCAGGAGGCGTGACGCGCCGCCCCGAGGCAAACCGCACCGGCTGTCGCCCGCGCGGTCCATCGGCGACGCCTGGCTGCCCCCGTGACGTGACCGCCGCGAACTCGAAGGCGTTGGCGGCGTTGCAGCCGAGACCGATCGGCACGTCGTGCGGCGGAACCCGGAGAATGCCGATTGGCCGGGTTCGGTCATAGCGTGGCGCTATGGATACGAAAGCCATCCAGCATTTCCGCGTGGAACGGTCCTCCCGCATTCTTGAGCCGAAGCTCGCGCGCTGTTGCGCTGGCACGGCAAGAGGAGAAAGACCGATGTTTGCCCGTATCTGGAGGGTTTGTTCGGCCGTCATGGTCGTTTCTGGCCTGATGCTGTCGTCGCCGGCGGTGCAGGCCGACGGCGCGAGTAGCGACGGACTCATCAAGGTGAAGAGCGCCTATCCGATGGACGAGACCGTCGCTCGCCTGGAGAAGGATATCGCCGACAAGAAGCTCATGTTCTTCGGACTCATCGACCAGTCCAAACTTGCCGCTGACGCCGGTATCACGCTGCGGCCGTCGTCGCTGCTTGTCTTCGGCAATCCCGCCCTCGGGTCCCAATTCATGACGTCGAACCCCGCCTCCGGCATCGACTGGCCGGTCCGGCTTCTGGTCTTCGAAGATGCGGGGGGCCAAGTCTGGGCCGTCTATAACGACTTCAGCTATATCGCGCAGCGGCACGGCATCACGGATCGCGATGCCCAATTCAAGATGGCATCGGAGGTGATCGGCTCCATTGCAGCGACCGTGAAGGCGAAGTAGCCCGACAGCGCGGCTAAAGACGGCACGGCTGTGAGGTCAGGCCCTAGGCGCGTTCGATTTCCTCGCGGAGCAGCTCGACGCGCAGCCACTCCTCTTCCGCGGCCGCCAGGGTCGAACGGGCGGTCTCCAGCGCGCGGCCGGCAGTCGTGAAGCCGGCGGGATCGCGGCCGTAGAAATTGGGGTCGGAGAGCGCGACCTCCAGCCGCCGTATCTCGTCGGTCAGCGCTTCGATGCGGCCGGGCGAGGTCGCCAGCACTTGCCGCTCGGCGAAGCTGAGGCGTCGGCGCGGCTGGCGCTCCGCGTTCCCCGCCGGGGCCGGCCGCGGCGAGGCCGGCCGGACCGCCGGCTTGGCCTCGATGGCGGCGCCGCGCTGCGCCAGCATGTCGGAATAGCCGCCGGCATATTCGATCCAGCGGCCGTTGCCCTCGAAGGTGATCACGGACGTGGCGACGCGGTCGAGGAAGTCGCGGTCGTGGCTGACCAGCAGCAGCGTGCCGGGATAGCCAGCGAGCATCTCCTGCAGGAGGTCGAGCGTCTCGAGGTCGAGATCGTTGGTCGGCTCGTCCAGCACCAGCAGGTTCGACGGGCGGGCGAGGGCGCTCGCCAGCAGCAGCCGTCCGCGCTCGCCCCCTGACAGCGCGCTGACCGGCGAGCGCGCCTGCTCCGGCCGGAACAGGAAATCCTTCATGTAGCCGACCACGTGCCGCGTCTCGCCGTTGATGACGACGGTGTCGCCGCGTCCGCCGGTCAGCGTATCGGCGACGGTCGCGTCGGGATCGAGGCTGGAGCGCTGCTGGTCGAGCGAGGCCACCGTCAGGTTGGTGCCGAGCCGCACCGCGCCCGCATCCGGCGGCAGCACCCCGGTCAGCAGGTTCAGGAGCGTGGTCTTGCCGGCGCCGTTGGGGCCGACGATGCCGATGCGGTCGCCGCGCTGCACCCGCAGGCTGAAATTGCGGACGATCGGCCGCTCGCCATAGCTCTTGGCGATGCGCTCGGCCTCGATCACCAGCTTGCCGGACTGTGCGGCCTCCTGGACGGTGAGAGTCGCGTCGCCGACCGGCCGGTCCCGCAGCGTCCGCTGTCGTTCGCGGCGCAGCTCCTGGAGGGCACGCAGGCGGCGCTCGTTGCGCTTGCGCCGCGCCGTCACGCCGTAGCGCAGCCAATCCTCCTCGCGGACGATCTTGCGTTCGAGCTTGTGGCCCTCGCGCTCCTCGTCCTCCAGAACTTGGTCGCGCCATCCTTCAAACGCAGCGAAGCCCTGCTCCAGGCGCCGGGTCGTTCCGCGGTCGAGCCAGACCGTCGCACTCGACAGCGTCTCCAGGAAGCGGCGGTCGTGACTGACGAGCACGATGGCCGCGCGCGATTCCTTCAGGGTCTCTTCCAAGGATTCGATGGCGATGACGTCGAGATGATTGGTCGGCTCGTCCAGCAGCAGGATGTCCGGGTCGGGCGCCAGGGTCCGCGCCAGCGACGCGCGCCGCAGTTCGCCGCCGGAGAGCCGCGCCGTATCCTCGTCGCCCGTCAGGCCGAGCGTCTCCAGGAGATGGCGGGCGCGGTGGGCGCCGTCGCCGGCCCCCAGCCCCGCCTCGACGAAGGCGGCGGTGGTGGCGAAGCCGCTCAGGTCCGGCTCCTGCGGCAGGTAGTTGATCCGCATGCCCGGCTGCACGAAGCGCTTCCCGCCGTCCGGCTCGATCAGCCCGGCCGCGATCTTGAGCAGCGTCGACTTGCCCGACCCGTTGCGGCCGACGAGGCAGAGCCGTTCGCCCGGACCGACCGAAAGCTCGGCCCCGGCCAGCAACGGCGCGCCGCCGAAGGTGAGGGCGATGTCCTGCAGCAGGAGGATCGGCGGCGCCATCGCTCACGCCGCGTCGGCGGTCTGGTGCCGGTGATCCCTGATGTCGGCGAAGGCGATCTCCGGCGCGCGCTCCCTGGCGTAGTTCAGCTGGAAGGCCGAGGGCGCCAGGAACACCGGCGCGCCGTCGAGGTCGGCCGCCATGTCCGGGCGATGGCGGGCGGCAAAGTCGTCGAGCGCTGCCTTGCTCGCGGCGCTCACCCAGCGACAGATCTGGAACCGCGACTCCTCGAAATCGATCGGCAGGTTGTATTCCTCGCCGAGGCGCTCCTTCAGCACGTCGAGCTGCAGCGCGCCGACCACGCCGATGATCGGTGGCGTGCCGTCATAGGGCAGGAACACCTGCACCACGCCTTCCTCGGCCATCTGCCGCAAGGCCTCGCGCAGCTTCTTCGCCCGCATCGCATCCTCGACCCGCACGCGCCGCAGGATCTCCGGCGCGAAGCTCGGCACGCCGGCAAAGAAAAGCGTCTCGCCCTCGGTCAGCGTGTCGCCGATGCGCAGCGTCCCATGATTGGGAATGCCGACGATGTCGCCGGCGAAGGCCTCGTCGGCGGTGGCTCGGTCCTGGGCGAAGAAGAACTGCGGCGTGCGGATGCCGATCGGCTTGCCGGTGCGCACCAGCTTCGCCTTCATGCCGCGCGTCAGCCTGCCGGAGCAGACCCGCAGGAAGGCGATGCGGTCGCGGTGGTTCGGGTCCATGTTCGCCTGGATCTTGAAGACGAAGCCGGTCATCGCCGGCTCGTCCGGTGCCACCACGCGCCCCTCCGCCTGGCGCGGCTGCGGCGGCGGCGCGATTTCAGCCAGCGTGTCGATCAGGTCGCGCACGCCGAAGTTGCGCAGCGCGCTGCCGAAGAGCACGGGCGTCAGGTGCCCCTCGCGGAACGCCGTGAGGTCGAACGGCCGGCAGGCGCCCTTGGCCAGCTCGAGCTCCTCGGCGGCGACGGCACGCTCGGCCTCCGGGAGATAGTCGGCAAAGGCCGCGGCGTTGATCGCCGCCACCGGATGCGGCGGCTCGTCGGTCGCATCGACGCGCCGGATCGTGTCGTTGGCGAGGTCGTAGACGCCCGCGAACGAGCGCCCGGCGCCGAGCGGCCAGCTGAGCGGCGCCGTGTCGAGCGCCAGCGTCGTCTCGATCTCCTGCATGAGGTCGAAGGGATGCCGGCCCTCGCGGTCCATCTTGTTGATGAAGGTGATGATGGGAATGTCGCGCAGGCGGCAGACCTCGAACAGTTTCTTCGTGCGCGCCTCGATGCCCTTGGCGGCGTCGATCACCATGACCGCCGAGTCGACCGCGGAGAGCGTCCGGTAGGTGTCCTCCGAAAAGTCCTCGTGGCCCGGCGTGTCCAGGAGATTGAACACGCATCCCGCATACTCGAACGTCATCACCGACGTCACGACGGAGATGCCGCGCTCGCGCTCGATCGCCATCCAGTCCGATCGCGTCTTGCGCCGGCTCGCCTTGGCCTTGACCTCGCCGGCCAGCTGGATGGCGCCGCCGACCAGCAGCAGCTTCTCGGTCAGCGTCGTCTTGCCGGCGTCCGGATGCGAGATGATGGCGAAGCTGCGGCGGCGCGCGGCGTTGTCGGGCTGGGTCATCGGAACGTGTCGATCTACTGTCTATTCGGTCGTCGGCGCATGGCTTGGGCGCCGAGTGTTTAGAGCAGGAATCGGGATAAGGCCAGCATTCGGCCGCCGCTTACCTTCCCCAACCGTCATCGCCGGGCTTGACCCGGCGATCCAGGAAATGTCCGCCGCAGGGAGATTCGTCGCACGTCCGCTGGATTGCCGGGTCAAGCCCGGCAATGACGGCCTAGGAAGGTCGTCAGAGCCAGCAGCATGAGATAGTGTCTCCCGCCACATCAACAAGATTTCGAGAAATCTCCATGGAAAAATGGCTCGGCGCCGCCCTCGACTACGTCCCCGAATGGATCGACTTCCAGATGCGCCTGACGGAGCAGCCGGGTGTGGTGATCGCCATCCGTGACGAGGGCAAGCTCGTGCTCGAGCGGGCCTTCGGCCATGCCGATGCCGTTGCCGGCGTCGCCCTTACCCCGCGCCACCGCTTCCGCGTCGCCTCGCACTCGAAGAGCTTCACTGCCGCCGGCATCATGAAGCTGCGCGAGCAGGGCAAGCTGCGGCTCGACGATCCCGTCGGCCGGCACGTCAAGCGGCTGCATCCGGCGGTCGCCGAGGCGACCATCGCGCAGCTGCTCTCGCATAGCGCCGGCATCATCCGTGACGGCACCGATGCCGGCCAGTGGCAGGACCGGCGTCCCTTCGCGCGGCCGCAGGAGCTGCGGGCGGCGCTGCGCGAGGCGCCGGCGATCGACGCCAACACCCGCTTCAAATATTCGAATCACGGCTACGGTCTTGCCGGCCTCGTCATCGAGGCCGTGACGGGGGCGTCCTACGGCGACTGGATCAAGCGCGCCGTCGTCGAGCCGGCGGGCCTGCGCGAAACCGAACCCGACATGCCCATCGCGGAGCGCCTGCCGATGGCGCGGGGCCACAGCGGCAAGCTGCCGCTCGGCCGCCGCGTCATCGTGCCCGGCCGCAACCCGACGCACGCGCTGGCGCCCGCCACCGGCTTCGTCAGCACGGCCCATGACCTCACGCGCTTCTTCGCGCAGCTCGATCCCGCCGCGCGGCGCAGCATCCTCAGTGTCGCCAGCCGCCGCGAGATGATCCGCCGGCAATGGCGCGATCCCCACGCGACCCTCGAAGGCTACTACGGGCTCGGCATCATCAGCGGCCGCACCGGCGGGTGGGACCGCTTCGGCCACAGCGGCGGCTTCCAGGGCTTCATCACCCGCACCGCCGCGTTGCCCGACCGCGGCCTGACGCTCTCCGTTCTGACCAATGCCGTCGACGGCCTCGCCCATCCCTGGCTCGACGGCATCATGCATATCCTGCAGGCCTTCGCCCGCCATGGCGCGCCGTCCTCAGCCGTCCGCGACTGGCGTGGCCGCTGGTGGAGCCTGTGGGGCGCGGTCGATCTCGTCCCCATGGGGAGCAAGGTGCTGGTCGCCGGCCCCGGTCTCACGAACCCCTTGATGGACGCAAGCGAGCTTGCGATCGCCGCCCGCGACCGCGGCCGCATCGCGCTCGCCAACGGCTACGGCAGCCACGGCGAAACCGTCCGCCGCCTGCGCGACCGCGCCGGCAAGGTCAGGGAGGTCTGGCTCGGCGGCACGCGCCTGGCGCTGGAAGCGGCGATCGTCGAGGAACTCGAGGCGCGTTACGGCCGCTGAGGGCTACTCTGACCCCATCAAGTCTTTCCCGGCATGCCGGAGCCGCCATGCCCGGAAGTCGGCCTTGACCGCCTGCGCCGCCGCCTTGGCGGCGCCGGCGAGCCAACCGGCCGGGCGTGATCGCAGATCGGCCAGCACCGCCGCCGCGGCCTGCCCCCCGGCGGCATGGATGGCGCCGAGATCGAAGCCCATCGCCTCCAGCAGGTCGATCTTCACGCGGGCGCCGGCATCGTCCGTGAATTCGACCTTGCGCGCATCGGGGGCGATGCGCCGGATGATGAAGCCGTGGCGCACCTGCAGGTGCGGGTCGGGCGAGCGGAACCGCCCCCGCGCCAGTGCCAGGAAGCGCGACCGCCCCGCGGCCCGGTCATGGGCCCAGTCCCACGCCGAGGGCACCAGCGCTTTCGCCTCGCGCACGACGCGGCCGCCGCCGCAAGTGGCGATGGCGACATAACGCGGCCGCCCCAGGCTGCCGCTGCCCCTCACGCGCGGGCAGAATCGGACCAGCGAGGCGCCGGCGGGAAGGCTATGCCTGAGGTCGCGCATCACCGTGCGCGGTGGGCGCGTGGACAGGAGATTGTCGGTCTCCTTCCAGAACCGGGTGCGTTCCTTGTCGCTGCAGGCCACGAGCGGCCGCATCCATCTCTCGTGCTCGTCGAGCAGCGTCGCGCGCGGCGCCTTCAGGCCCCGGCGGTAGCCCAGCAGGATGGCCTCGGCGATGGCGCGATTGGCGATCCGGAGCTCCGGGGCAAGCCGTGCGCTCGCCGCCAGGCGGACGAGGTCGAACGGATAGGGCATGACGGCGGCCTCGTCGAAGTCGTTGATGCCCCAGATCAGCCGTCCCTCGGCGTCGCGCCAGGTGCCGAAGTTCTCCAGATGCGCGTCGCCGACGGCCAGCACGGCCGGCGCGTCCGTCAGCTCCGGGCAGATCGCCTCGATCCGCCGCGCCCAGCGAAAGTACGTCGCCCGCAGAAACCTGAAGGGATCCTGCCGCATCCGCTGGTGCTTGAGCGCGAGGTCCTTCTCGACCACGGCGCACTGCGTGCGCAGCCAGGCCTCGTAGGCCCTGTTGTCGGCAGTGAATTTGGTTTCCTTCATCCTGCACCCGAATGGTGAGCGACGAAGAAACTATAGCTACAGAGCTGTAACAGGATTGTTTCCGGCGGCCTTGGCGGCTTCCGTTTGATTCCCCGCGTCTCGCGAGGCAATCGCTAACAACTCTGCGGTTCTCCGGAAATTGGTGAATCCCGCGTTTACGTCTCCGAAACCTTCCCTGCCTAGCGTAGCGGCCGGATTTCCCCGAACCCGGCGTTCCCATGACCCAGCCCCAGCAGCCGCTCGCCCTCGAGATCCGCGGCCTCGTCAAGCGGTTCGATCGCCCGGCCGTCGACGGCCTCGATCTCGCCGTGCGCGCCGGCGAGTTCTACACGCTGCTCGGGCCCAACGGCGCCGGCAAGACCACGACCCTGCGCCTGGTCACCGGCCTCCTGCGTCCCGACGCCGGCGCCATCTCCGTCTTCGGCATCGACGCGCTGGCCGATCCGGTGACGGCCAAACGGATCATGGCCTGGCTCTCCGACGAGCCGATGATCTACGACAAGCTGACACCGTCCGAATATCTCGAGTTCATCGCCGGCCTCTGGGGCGTCGATGCCGCGCTCGCCGAGCCGCGCGCCCGCGATCTCCTGCGCTGGCTCGGCCTCGAGCCGCACGCGCATGAGCGCTGCGAGGGCTTCTCCAAGGGCATGCGGCAGAAGGTCGCGTTGGCCGGCGCCCTCGTGCACGAGCCGCGGCTCATCATCCTCGACGAGCCGCTGACCGGCCTCGATGCCGGCGCCGCCCGCCAGGTGAAGACGGTGCTGCGCGAACGCGTGCGCGCCGGCAGCACGGTGATCATGACCACGCACATCCTCGAGGTGGCCGAGCGCATGGCCGACCGCATCGGCGTCATCGCCAGCGGCCGCCTCATCGCCCAGGGCACCCTCGACGAGCTCCGCCGCCAGGCCGGGAAGGGCGGCACCAGCCTCGAGGACACGTTTCTTGCCCTGGTTGGCCAGGAGCCCGCCGCCGCAGCGCCGGCCGCCGCGTGAGCGGGCCCGGCACCCTCGTCTGGTTCGCCCGGCACGAATGCCGCCTCGCCTGGCGCGACTGGCTGTCGATGATGACGGCCGGCCGCCGCCGTCGCGCGCGCTCGATCGCCCTCGGCCTCGTCGTCTTCGTGCTGTTCATGCACGGCCTCGCCTACGTCATGGTCGGCCGCTACGCCCATGTCAGCATCGGTGCCGACAAGACCGCGCTGCTCGTCATCACCGGCAACGCGCTGCTCTCGGCCATGCTGATGCTGTCGCAGGCCATGGAGTCGGTGACGCGCGCCTTCTACACGCGCGGCGACCTCGATCTCATCCTGTCCTCGCCGGCCTCGGCGCGCCGGCTCTTTTCCGTGCGCATCGCCGCCATGGCGCTCTCGATCACCGTCATGGCCATGCTGCTGGCGGCGCCCTTCATCGATGTGCTGGCCGTGGGCGGCGGGGCGCGCTGGCTCGGCGCCTACGGCGTCGTCGCGGCCATGGGCATGGCATCGACCGCGTTCGCCGTCGCCCTCACCGTGGCGCTCTTCCGCACGCTCGGCCCCCGGCGCACCCGCCTCGTCGCGCAGATCGTCGCCGCCGTCATCGGCGCCGCCTTCGTGATCGGCCTGCAGGTGGCCGCGATCTTTTCCGCAGGTACCCTCTCGCGCATCGCCTTCCTGCAGTCGCCGGCACTGGCGGCGCTGACGCCGGACGCCGGCAGCGTCCTCTGGTGGCCGGCCCGCGCCATGCTCGGCGACGTCGGCGCGCTCGTCGCCGTGCTCGCCGCGAGCATGGCGCTGCTCGGCGGCGCCATCCTGGTCTTCGCGCCGCGCTTCGCCGATCACGCGCTCGCCGCCGCCGGGGTTGCGGCCGGCGCCACGCATCGCCGCGGGCGTCGGCGCGGCTTCCGCCGGATGTCGCCGATGCAGGCGCTGCGTCGCAAGGAATGGGCGCTGCTGCGCCGCGATCCCTGGCTGCTCTCGCAGACGCTGATGCAGCTGCTTTACCTGCTGCCGCCGGCCCTGCTCCTGTGGCGCGGCTTCGCGTCGGGCATGGGCATCCCGGCGCTGCTCGTGCCGGTGCTCGTCATGGCGGCCGGGCAGCTCGCCGGCGGCCTCGCCTGGCTCGCGATCTCCGGCGAGGACGCGCCCGATCTCATCGCCTCGGCGCCGGTCTCGGCGCGCGCGGTCATGCGCGCCAAGATCGAAGCGGTACTTGGCGCCGTCGCCCTCGTCTTCGCGCCCTTCGTCGCGGCGCTCATGCTGGGCTCGCCCGCGGCGGGCTTGGTCGCCGCGCTCTTCATCGTCATCGTGGCGGCGGCCTCGACGGCGATCCAGTTCTGGTTCCGCAGCCAGGCACGGCGCAGCCAGTTCCGCCGGCGCCAGACCTCCTCGCGCATCGCCACCTTCGCCGAGGCGCTCTCGTCCGTGCTCTGGTCCGCCACCGCCGCGCTCGCCGCGCTCGGCACCTGGCTCGCCGTCGCGCCCGGCCTGCTGGCGCTGGCGATCCTTGCCGGCACGCGCTTCA
>Ga0335076_10003439_pt1 | contig 15926 bp, 12 predicted proteins | sample Lox_Sample_25_FD_206717 | JGI IMG/M metagenome (GOLD analysis project Ga0335076, IMG submission 206717) | Soil microbial communities from Loxahatchee National Wildlife Refuge, Florida, United States - Lox_Sample_2.5 | ecosystem: Environmental > Terrestrial > Soil > Wetlands | place: USA...
AATTTATCATATAAGGAGCTACTAATTTTATAAGTTTTTCCATTGATTCTTCTCAAATATAAATTCGTCATTTTTCACCTATGGAAGAATGAATATGACAAGAACATTTAAAACCAAACTTATTTTCTAAAACACTTATTAATAACTTTACCTCATCCCAAGTAAAAGCATACATACTTAAATGAAGACCTTTATTTTGACGAGAACCATCCCCTATGATTCAATGAGCTAATCTTTCAGATGTTAATAATTCTTGAATATTAATTGGAACTATTTTCTTTTTATTTAAATATCACAAAGAATATATTTTAGTAAAACATGGTAATTGCATAGTTGTAAATGAAATAGATGAATATTCTTTACCATTTTTCTTATTTAGTCCTGTTTTAATATAATATTCAAAATTCTTAGTACAACATAATTTAAACATTGAATAAATTAAATCAAAATAAGGACGTTTTTCAATTTTTCCACTTTGATTAAAAATAAATCTTACATTACTAGATTGAGATCGACGTTGTAAATGACCATCACTAAGTAATATTCCGACTAAAGTAGCATTTATGTTATCTGGTAAATTCATTTCATTCCTTTCATTTGAATTTAATCGTTTAATATTTTTTGTACTTTTAGCAAATAAAACAATTGAAATTATATACAAAAATAAAAAATCCTTTAATTAGGACTATCTCTTCATAACATAATATTTGATCTTCTAATATTGTGTTATTCTCTACGTATAGTCTCTGAAATATAATAATTTCTTAGTATACTTACTGATTTTTTAATATATAATGATGTTACTTTATTAAAAAGTTATTATATAATATATAAATTTTCCAGTATATAATAGAGTATTATATATTAATTTAAATTAATATAAGACATTTTTATCATTCTGGCACTATTGATGGAGGAGTTTGCATTGAATTAGCTTCTATGTAATTATCTGAATGACCCAATTTATCTGGAGCATAAAAAATCATTATTGCGAAAACAAAAATAAATAAATATACAGTAACTAAATCTTTGAACGAAAAATAAGGATGAAAAGCTGTTCTATCAGCATTACCTGTAGTACCTACTGGATTACTTGATCCACTTATATGTAAATACAATAAGTGTCCAGCTACTAAAGCAGCTAAAATAAATGGTAATGTGAAATGTAATGAAAAGAATCTATTAATTGTAGCTGAACTAACTGAACTTTTGTATTGGTAATCCCATAATTAATTAATAAATATCTAGACTAATTAAAAACTCTCATTACACTCAATATGTTTCGTATCCATATTGTTTGGACTATATAATAATTATATATTTACACTTAATAATTTGTAGGTATTTTTATTTTATTAGAATATCTAGGAATTTTTCTTAATTCATTAAGTCAAATTATATATTGTAATTTCTTATATCCTAATAATTTTATCGGTGCATTATTCATAAATTTAACTACATTCTCAATACCTCTAATACTTGATACTTTAATTCTATAATTATTAGTTTTATCTACAGTAACTTTAGGTACTAAACCTAGGAATTCCCTAATAGCTAATATTATAATATTACCATTCGTCTGAGTTATTTCAAAACTAGCGATATAACTTGTACTTGAAACAGGCTTATATATACCAAAATTAGATTCTGCTTCTATAAAACCAATTAATCATGATTTAAAATAAAATGTATTAAGTATAGTATTAATAGTATTTAAAGGAATATTTGGTCTAACATAAGGAAGTAAATCTTTGCTATAAATTAAATTAGATAATAATGCAGTTTTAAATCTGATATAATCAAATTGTTTATTAGTTAAAAAAGGATATTTATCGAAAATAGGGAGAATTTTCTCTTTCAAATGAGATCTATTTCTAACCCTAAATATAACATTATTTTTTTTGTTTTTCAATTTAATTTCTTGTATAGAATTGACTAATACATCTTTTTTAATTAATTCTCTATTATCTTCTTTATTTCTGAAAAATACAGTACCTACACCTAATAAATCTTTAATTTTATATATTAATTGAATATCTCTAATAGATAATTCTATACCAAATTCAAATAATACATACTTACCTTTTTTTGATATACTAAATCATCCATCTCCTTCTATTAAACCAACTAAATAAGGATATATATAATTTCCTGTTTCTAGTCTCTGAAAAGCATTAGTACATTTAGAATATTCTAATTTTGTTACCTCTGCTGGTAGTCTTAAAATTATTGACTTTTTTACAGGTTTAATAAACATAGAAAACTTGTATTCAATAAAACAGACACAAGATATTCCAGCAAAAAACAGGATTAATTTAAAATATATTAAAAAATTATAATATATTTTAAGCTCTTCGGTTGTTCAAACCAATAAGCCTCCTCACACAAACTCAACTAAGGATTTTCCCAATCATGGTATAGCACTTAAAAGATTAGTAATCACAGTTGCACCTCATAATGACATTTGACCATATGGTAATACATAACCTAAAAAGGCTGTAGCCATCATTAAGAAAAAAATAATAGTTCCTATCACTCATACACCTATTCTAGGGCTTCGGTAGCTTCCATAGTATAAACCACGTGCTATGTGAAGATATACCGCAATAAAGAAAAAAGATGCCATATTAGCATGTGTATATCTTAGTAATCATCCGTCATTTACATCTCTCATAATCAATATATATAATTAATTAAAAAGATATACCTTTTTAATTAATAAGTTAAGGACTACTTCATTAAATTATTTTAACATATTAAAATTTTATTTTATATTTAGTCTCTAAGGATACAATATGAATATATTTATAATCCTGCTGATTAACTATAAATAGTATTTCCAGCATATAATAAAATTTTAAGAACACATCATCTATTAACTTAAAATATAAAAAAATAATTAAGAATAATATTCTATTATCAAAATTAAAATTAAATTATTTTATTAACACGTTTAACAATGTAAGATTCACCATTTTTTAATATAAAATTTCCTTTATCTAATTTTCTACAAAAACTAGTCATTTTCATATTAAAATAATGAGCACAATCTTTTATAGAATTAAATGAATTAACTATTTCACCTTTACTATTTTTAACAAGAATACCAACAGATTTACCTGGCTTTAAACAAATCCCTAAAGATATTATTCTTATTTTTCCATTTACTAATCTCTCTAAGTTGCTAGGTAAATTAATTAATATATTAATTCTTCTATTTAAATCATCAGGTAATTGTATTTTGTTTAAATTGGTAGATAACCTCTTATTATTCATTCTTAATAAAATTAAATTAATAATTTCTTTTCCTTCTTTTAAATACTGTTTTCCTTGAGATTTTAAATATAATATAATTTTTCAGTCAGAATAATCTTCTTTTTTCTTACTCATTCAAATCATACTATCTAATAAAGGTATAAAAACAGTTTTTATAAAATCTGTATTTAATATCGTTAATTTTATAATAAGTTTATTATTTACCCCTCTCTTTTTACTTTCCTTAGTTATTCTAATTAAATTTTGATTATAATTGAATAATTTAAAATTATTTAATTGAGATAAAAATTTTTTTATCTCAATTAAAACATCTAATTCAGTATCTACTAATGAAATACCAAACTCATGTGTATAATTTCTTTTATGTATACAAAAATAACCATCTCCTTCAATAAAACCTAATAATCAATAAGAAGATATAACTATTTTATGATCACTATGTTGTATATAACTATTTCTTTTTTTATTCATATTATTTTTTATGATATTAATTTCTTCCATAATAATATCACGAGATAATTTTTTATTATTTAAATAATTATTCCATATTTCATAACTTCTTTTAAATGCTAAATAATTAAGGTTCTTTGTTGTATTTAAAGGAGTTTTATCAAAAATATCAAATAATTTTAATAATTCATTAAAATTATCAACATAATAACCAGCAAAGTGACTACCTTTAATTACTCTCCCTATATTTAACGTCTCTTTTATTTTAATTAATAATGGTGTATCATCTTTATGTAAATATATTAAAAATTGAAAAGTAGGTTTAGTACTAGATTTTTCTTTTCTAATACGTATATAAAAACAACCTTCAGCATCTGTTATACCTCTAAACCATTCGGTGAAATTCTCATAAGACATATTGTTATTTTTTTTTAGTTAGTTAGGAAAGAATTTTATATTAACATCATTATATAAATTTTCAAATACCCATCCTTTACTTATATTTTCATTTATACTGCTAATGTAATCTCTTTTATTTAAAACAGTCAATTCTTTAAAATGTTCTACACTTGAAAATGCTAATTCAGCTGTACCTGCAAAATGCATGGCAAGCAATATACCAGTTATTATTTGAGTTACTAACGATAGTCCTAATAAACTACCGAAATTTCATAAATAACTAATAGTACTTGGCTGAGGACTATCTACTAAATAACTATTAAATATAGTTAATACTGGATTTGTTTTAAGTATTCTCATTTTATTTTTAAATTTTATTTTAATCAGGCCTTTATGTCAAGAAAACTTTCGTTATTATATTTTTTTTTTTTGTTCTTAAAATCTCTATAATCAATTTTAAGGTTCTATTTGCATAGTAGTTATGTTTATACAAAATATAAAAATATATCATTAATATTCTTAGTTTATAAATAACCTAAGAATATTTTTTTTTATTTTTTAAAATTAGGACATTAAACCTAGATATTAATAAGCTGACTTTAGTTAGTATTTATTTAACTAATTTATGAGTAACATTGGTGTTATATTTACATCTTATTTAGACCTGTTAACAATAAATTATTCTCATTTGATAAACAGATTCTTTTAATATCCAATTTTCTTCGAGTTAAACCAATAAATCTCTATTTCTATTTATTACTACATTTTTACTTACTTTTAAATTTCAGAGCAAATAAAAATTATTCAGACTTTTCCTTATTAAATTATAAATAATTAATTTGCTGTTAATAATTAATTATTTATTTTATTAGAATTTAATATCTAGGTTTAATTAATTAACTAATATTAAGTATTGATATATTTTCTATCATTTTATATTTTAATTTAGTTATTTTACCTTTCTTACTGAAATCCTATAATATTAAAAATTTGACTATTTCATATATGATATAAAGAATAAAAGTAATAATTAAATTACTTTTATTATCTATTAAAATAGAAAGCTTTTAAAATTTTTTATATTTTTACTAAATATAGATATAAATTATTTAAATATTTAATACTAAAATCTAAATAATTTATCTTAGTACTATATTTTCTTACACTTTTCTTATTTTTTTTTATCAATTATTATTAGTTTATTATTATTAACATTTTCTTTATCCTTCTCTATTATATCATTAATATTTTCGTTTATATTGTTATTACTGATATTATTATTTTTATTATTAGAATCATCTTCTACTTTCATATATACTATTTTAGATAGACCAGGTTCATTAATATCGTAAGAATAAACAAAATTATATTTATCAGTACCAGAGTTTTCATTTATATTATAATCACTTAATTCTTTTAAACCATATTTTCCACTTAATAATTTTCGATCTAAATCATTTATTTCTATTTCTATTTCTTTACATTCATCTATATTATTGTAAATATCTCTTTTAGTTTTACGTATATCGAGTCGTAATTTATTCCACATAGAATAAATATCATTATTTTCTAATAATGATACATTTATTAATTTATTTTGTAAATACTCTTTATATAATGTATCTCCTTGTTTATTTCTATTCTTTAATACTTTATCTTTATTTTCTTCATTTAAACCTAGAGTATTAGCAATAATATCTCTATCTTGTAATAAGAAATTTAAATTATTCTCCATTATCTTTTTTAATTCAATTTTTTTTAACAATATTAATTTTAATTCATTTAATCTTATCTCTCACTTATTTATATTAAGATTTAAATTATATTTACTATATTCAATATAATACGTTAATATTAAAGGATTAATATCTTTATAATATAAAGAGTCCGTTCCTAATTTTCCTTTTAAAAACTTATATAATTCTTTATCATATCTCTTCTTTCCGAGAATATCATCAGAGTTTTTATATGATTTATAGACCTCAGGGAAACTTAATATATTCAAATACATTAAGAAATAAGCTAAATTAGTTTCAACAGTTGATAACATATGTCTTTTACTAATAGAGCCACCACTAATATTATAATTATGTATTTTAAATAAAGAAACAATATCAGATCAAAACATACTTTTAAAAATTACATAAGGAAAAACTTTAACATAATTTCCTTTATATTTTTCCTGATCATATCCATACAAACAGTCGTTTATAGTATTAAAAAAATAAGTTACATTTCAAGAATGAACATATATTTTATAATTACTCATTTCCTCTACTAAAATTAATTTATTTTCCATATTTACCATAGTTATAATAAATATATTTATTATATAAATAATATTATCATTTTTACTAATACCCTTTCTTAAATTATTTAATAAATTAGTAAAATCAATATCTTTTGGATAATAATATGTACAACAAACAAATTCCTTTTTTCCGTTACCTCAACTTATAGGAGTTAATGAACAAATTATATTACTATTATATAATTTTTCACATATATCATAAAATTCATTCATTTATTTACTTATTTGTTATATTAAATAGAAAAAATTATTTTTATCACACTCTATTCTTTTCAAAACCAATTTTTTAAACATTTTGAAAATACATTTAATACAAAACATTCCATAATAATATATATTTTTATATTATTAAATTTTTATAAATTAAAATTACTATAATTTTCAACCTATTCTTACTTTTTTTTTTCTCTTAATTTTAATTCATTTAAAACACTCGTTCGCCTTGATACACGATTCTCAGTCAAACTCTTATAATTTTCACAATCATACTTAACTTGCTCTAAAGTCTGAGCATCCATTCTTTTTACTTCTTCCTTTATTAAATTTTCAATATATAATTGAAATTCATCTAAAGTATTACATTTTCCCTCACTACAGAAATTTATATCAAGCTTACCCCTTTCAGCTAATTTTAACAAATATTCATTGTACTTAATATTTCTGTTAAGTTGACGCATCTGCTTGAGATAGAGTTCCTTAGTTTCAAAAAAGTCACGCATAACCTTTTCCGATATACTATAAGATGTTATTTCTTCATTTAATTTTTTTCATTTAGTTTTTAATTCCTCCTCAGATAAATTTTTAAGAGAAGACAAATTATCATCGTTATCAGAACTTATATAACCATCAAGATTAGCACTATTATCTTTATTAGAAGAAAGATTACCTCTTTCAGATCCATAGTCACTATCAGAATCATTATTATTATTCGAATCAGCTCGATCTATTGTAGACATATATTCATTTACTTTATTCACATAAAATATATTAGTAAATATTACATTATTATCTAATAAATAATTTATAATAAAAGTTTAAACCCGTTAAATCTCTAAAAATAAAAAACATTTCTATCAATAATATAAAACAATTTAAATATAGAAAAACTTCAATAAATACATTAAAAATACTATATATAAATACATTATTACAGAATAAATTAAATAAACTTATACTAAATATATAATAGAAAATATTTATCACAATTAAACACAAAGAAATAAAAGATAATAAAAATGAAAAATTAAAATAACCTCTATTTATAAAAGTAATACATAAATTCACACATATTATAGATAAACTCACAAACAATTTAACACATTTAAATAAAAATAAATCTTTGAATAAACAATTAAAATAATCATTTAGTATATTAAAATGCAAAGATAAATCAATAAAAAAACAAAATATAAATAATATAAACAAGACAACAAAAAGAATATTTATCATATAAATCAAATACCGATTAGACAACAATTGATTTAATATACCCTTTTTACGATATAAAATAAAAAAAGATCAAAATAAAAAAACATACAACAATCAATTAATACAATCATTTATATTAATATCAAACAAAAAAAAAGCACTTTTTTTATTACAAACAGAATAAATAAAGAAGAAAAAAATTATATACAACTTACTTAATATTTTCAAATATAATTTTTTAAATTTTTGAAAATACACTTAACAAAAATATACCTTATAGAAAGTATACTAAGTTTACTTTATACTATAAATAATAATAAAATAAATTTAAATTATTATTTATACTTAATTTATTTAGAATTTATTAACAGAAATTCTCACTTTAACAGATATATTTTTATTCACATTATCTAGAAATAACCATAAATTTTTTACTTCCGCTAAATTACCTATATTAACATTACCAAATTTAAATGATATCCGACCCGTATCGCAGAAATACAAAAGTATATCTCTTTTCAAATATAAATTATTTGTATAATTAGCTAAATTAATTAATTCAATATAAAATTTATCATACTTACTACTGTATAATTTTATATTTTTATTCAATTTTTTTTTATTATATTTTAAATATAATATATAAATATTATATATATATTTTTTTCTTTGTTCAATATTATTAATTTTATCACTTATAATCTCTCTGTTATTAACCAATAAAAATATAGAATTATCTAATAACTTAATATAAGATAATATAATATTATACAATAATTTATGTATAAATCCGCCAAAATCATTAATAAATTTCCCAAATAAATAATAATAAAATTTATTTAAATAATAAACAAATAAATCTATAAACAAAAGTAATAAGATACAAATTAAAAATATATAAATTATTAATTTATGTTTTTCTAAAAAATCAAATATACCCAATATATATTCCATGCAATTACTTTAACAAATTAAAAAGAAAAAATTAATAAAATATTTTCATCTATACTTTATATAAATATATAATTAACTTTTTAAACATTATATATATTCATAAGAACTAAATAATATAACCTAATTTTAATACTACCCGTTTTTTTTTATTTCAAAACGAAATAACTTTACCCAACTATCAACTGAATTAGTATATAATAATAAGTACATATATCTATAATACCTCTACTACAATTTCAGGAAAACTATTATTAATTATAGAAATAAGATTATCCCAACTTCCAACTACCTCTATTTTAATTTCTCTAAAAACTTTCTTAATATCGTTCTTTTTATATCATTCAATCAGTAATTTACTATTTCCATACTTATACTCACACTCACCTATTTCAGTGATTAAAAAATTTTTATCACTAATAACTGCCTTTAAATTATTTTCACTCTTATATTTAGTTAAATACATAAAATTAGTTCTAAGATGACAAGTAGAACGAAAATTCTCAAATTTTATTGTTAATTTATCTAAGATTGTAGTTATTTCATCTTCAAAAAACAAAATATTAATAGCCTTAATTGTCTTCTTTTTCAAATCAGTAATTCTAAATCTAATAGAGTCATTTGCTATGTCAAAATTCTCTTCCGTTACTACCCCTATCATTAAGACAATTTATAAAATCAGAACCGGTAAAATCTTTAAATTCAAAAATAAAATTAAAACCATTTAGAGAAATTGTATCTTTAATAAAGAAAAAATCTACATTTTTTTAATAATAAAATAAATAAGATAAAAGAAGTAAAATAAGAAAATACAACACCACTATATTTTAAAACAAAAACAAATTATAAATAAAAAGAAAAACCTAAGATAACACTCATAAAAGAATTAATTTTAATCAAATTAATATAAAAATAATATATTTTTTTTTTTTTCATTACAATAAAGTAATATAAAAAAAAAATTTTGTTATTATTTATTTACTTCAGATGTAATTTTAAATACCGAGAAAAAAGTTTTTTTAACTTTCACTAACATTAGTACTAACTATTTCCTTTTATAATATCTCTCTCCCTAAATTTATATTAGTAATTACTCTAACTTTTTTATTATTATTATCCTTTATTGATATTTTCTTAAATACTTCTTTTATTTTATATTTCTCTATACACATATCTGCTATAAGATTTTTTTTTATTTTATCTTCATACTTTGAAAAATAATCATTCTTTTTATAAACATCTAAATCTTTTTGAACAAAATTATAAACCGAATATTCGACAAAAGCTACTCTGTACGCAAACAATTTTAACATATATTGATATCTTTCGTCATATTCTTTTATAATATTATTAATATCTTCATCCGTTATTATACCTCTAGAGCATCATCTCCTTATAGATTTTCTTAATTCAGAACCTAGTTTCTTCAATTTATGATTCAAGAAAGAAAATTCATCATTATTTAATCGACAAACAATTATTTTGCCTTTCTTATGGTCTACTTCTATCATTTCTTTATTAGCCATACATAGATTATAATATTTAACAACATCGTTAGTATTTGCATTAAATACCCATTTCCCTCGAACATTTTTATATGTATCACCATAGTCACAATTAAATAAAATTAAACCATGATTAGATAATAAATCACCTATAGAATCTAGCGTCTTATATCAAAGAGGCGCGGCAACATTATCCCCTCGATAAAGATAACGTCTATAATTAACAATAAATTGTTGTTTACTATCAGAAAATGACACATATGAACTATAATCCTTAAATATTTTTAACGGCCCCTCTCTGGTTAATACATTATCAAAAATATTTAAAGACAAAATAAATTCATACATTTTACTATATGCAACAGTTAACTGATTCGCTTGATATCCATGTATATAACTATTAAGAGATTTATATGCATAACTCGTATCCTTACCACTATTATTCAAATAAGGAACAAATGAACTTAAATAAGTATTTAAGTTATTAATCAGCTCTTCAGAATTTAAAGAATTTTTTCCATATATAAGACAAGGCTCCAAATATTTTTCTTTTAAAGCATTATCTAATCCTATTTCAATATTACCTTGAAGACATAATAGACCTTCACTTCTTAAAGGATTATATTCATATTTATCTCACAACGAAGGATCTACATTTTGAAGAAACTCACGTTTTTCTTCAAAAGAACCATTCTTAGGGAACAAATGTAATTTAGCTTCAACTAAAGGATTTAGAGAATTATTTAAAGAACTAAGAGAAATATGTTTAGAAGAATTGACTGAAGAATAAGTAGAATCTATAAGGTCTCTTTTCCGTTTACCCGAAAAATTAGAGACTTCCATTTTTGTTGTTCCCTTACTAAAAGTAGATTCTAAACTATCATCTAAACTCTTTACAATAGTAGGAGGAACATTTTTAGGATTAAACCCTTCTTTTCCTTCCCACAAAGTAGAGTTAGAAGAATTCTGCATATTATTAAAAGAAACATTATAACCTTCAAGAGGAGGAGCAAAAGAAATACTATCATTCCGAATAGGATAAGGAGGAACTAAAAAATTACTTCTCCTAATCGTACTTAGATGCCCAGTATTACTAGTATCCTTATTCTGATTACTATTAGAATTCTCATTATTATAATTACTATTAGAAGTATGACTATCATAACCCTCACTACCCTGATTATGACTTAAAACTATATAAGTATTACTTATAAAATTATTAATAACACCACTTTTATTATTATTATTTTCATTATAAATAAAAGGCGCTATACCGCTCCCACCAGTTAATTTTACACTTAATTGTTGATAATGTTTAAAAGAAATAGGGTACTTAATATATGATTTAGCTGGGTCAATAAAAAGTTTAAAAGAATAGGGGACAACTCTATTACAATATTTAATAAAGAAACCAAGAGAATAAAATAGAATATCAAATACTTTAGATATTATATTATTCCCCTTCCCTGCTCTAAAAGGACTATAATGAGGATTAAAAGTAGGTTTTACAAAAGATTTATTATATATTTCCTTAGGTAATCTATAAGACCCATGAGAAATAACATATTTATTAACTTTAGAAAACAAATTATAAATAAATGATTTACATTCCTCAAAGATATCTTTAACCCCATCACAGGCTAAAAGAGTATAAATTATATCACTAATAACAATAAAGAAAAGGAAAGGAAAACAAATTATAGAATATAATTTAGAATAACCTAAAAAAAGAATAAAATGAATAAAGATTAAAGAAGTAATAAATAGAGCACTAGCAATTAACAACAGACTATTTTTTTTATATTTCTTATAATACAAGGCATTATCTAAATATACCATAAATAAAGATAATAATAAAATTATAATAATAAAAGCAGAGTGAAGATAAATACCACTCTTTAAACTATTATTATTTAAAGTAAAATTAGAAGAATTAGATAACAAGACAAAGAATCTACCAAACATTAAACCAGAAGTTAAATAGAGAAAACAACTAATATATTGATAAACTGAAGAATTTAATTTATCATCACCAATATCAATAGAGAAACTCTTATTCAATCAAGGATTAACTTTTTTAATTAACTCCAATAATAATCCTTCCTTGTAAAATTTATCTCATGTATTCTGAAATTTAATAAGACTAGATATAAATAATGAAATAACTAAACCAATTAAACAACAGGTAGTTAATAATTGTCACTTATATAAAAAGAATAATAAACCAAATAATAAGAAAAATAATATAAAAAATAATATACTTCTTTCATTTAAACTAAAGTCATTAATCATATAATTTTTAATTCTAAAATATAAAATATTAATAACCTTGAAACACGACTTAACACATAACAATAAAGAATAAAAAATAAAACCAATAACTGTAAAATTAGTAAATCAAACAAACAAGTTCGACTCAAGTAAATCGAACAAATAACTAATTAAAGGAATATCATAATCAAATTGATCTATAGTAGAAAGCATAATATAATTAGAACTCAAATTCTTAGGAGATTGAACAATATTAATAGGTAAAAAATCAGACAATCTTTTGTCAAATATTACTGTATCACTATACTTCATTTTAAAATCAACACGATCTTTGTCAATCAGATTATTTACTTCTAGCATTTTAAGTTCACCTTCTTTTAAAACAGAAAAATTATCATTACTCCTAAATAGAGTTATCCCTAATAATTGTAACTCCTCTATATTTTGACTATTATTAATAGATTCGTTATTCATATTTATATTAAATTAACAAATAAGAAGAAAAAATTATAAATGATATAAACAAGTACATCAGATAATTAATGTACATAATATATATGGATTTCTCCCAACCAAATTTTTAAACATTAAAGAGAGCTTTTTTTTTACACAATAATAAATTATAATATACTTTCTTATAAATAATATTTTATTCTTTTTTTTTTACTTAATTATTTTTAACCATTCTATGATTTTTTTAATTTACTCTCTAACTCAGTTAAAATCTTATTATTTTCCTGAATAATACGGTTGATAATACTCTTTCTGAAATCTAGATCATCAGGATTATTCTTATAATAATAAGATTTATTCTTCAAAAAAAATAAAGATTTATCATTCTCTAAATTTGGATTTTTTAAAGAATTAAAAGTTTCTCAGTCCTTCACAACTACACCGCAAAAATCATAAAAATCACTAACATTTTCAAAAAGACGATATGATTCTTCATGTAATCGAGTGTCAAATTGTTTAATTCGTGAATACATAGAAGGAATACAAGAATCTAATTGAGAATCATACAGTTCAGTGAGAGTATACTTATGTATTATATGAGTAAAAAACATAGGTTTCTTATAGTATAAATATCTACAAATTTGTTTATCTATTTTTTCGGTACTAACATTTGTATTATCTAATAAATTTTTAAACAAATTATTCATTGAACGAATAAATTCATGATTCTTAGATAAAGGAGGTATCTCACTATTATTACCACCCCCAGTACCACCCCCAGTACCACCGCTATCAACTCCTAAACCACCTCCAGCAGATAATCTAAGGCCAACAAGACTAAATAATCTAAACCTACCAGGTAGTTTAATTTTACTTATTAACTCAATAATATTAAAATGAATAAAGAAATATTTTAAACTAATACATAAATAAGTGAAAGAAATGAATGAACAATCACAAATAAAAATCAAAAATAAAAAAAGTAAAGTAAGATCATAATCATATAATAAACATAAAGCAAAAGATCAAGATAAAAATAAGAATAAAACAGAGAATAATTTAAATATATTAAGTTTTCCAGTATTATATTTATCAATAAATAAAATAGAAATTGATAAAATCAAATTAATACCCAATATATAAATAATAAAAAGAGGATTAATCTTTACCAAATTATCTAAATCATGAAATACAATAATTGGGTAAAAATTATTCAATATAATAATAACAAATCGAGAATAAACAAAAATACTACAAATCAAAATACCTAAAAACGAAAATATAAATAAATAATTAATAGTTTTATCAAACTTATTTACAAAGATATCATTAATAAACAAATATATATTACAAAACTTAATATACATACTTACTAATTGAATATAACTAAGACAAACAAACAAACAAAACAAAATAGCCAAAACAAAATAAGCCAAAAAAGAATTTTGAGGTACATACTCTCAAAAAAGATCCAAAGTTTTAACAAAAAAACTATAAACTATATCAAGATAATTATTTATAGAAAATTTACTAAAATCAAAACTAAACATCCTAATATTTGAAATAACAAATTAAAAAGAAAAAATTACAAATTATACATATAATCACTTCAAGCAACTATAAACATAATACACACACCCTCTCCAACCAATTTCTTAAACATTAAAAAGAGCTTATTATTAAAACCAATAAAAAATAATATAAAAATAAAATTTTCATAAAATATAAAGATTGATACACCTCCATAAAAAAGTATTACAAATTTTAAAATATATATTAAGAAAACTTATTACGATCCTTTGAATTTTTTATTTTTATGTTCATTTAATTCAGAAACTATTTCATCATATTTTTTTTTTTCTTCAGTTAATAAAGATTTTTGACGTCCTAAATCATTTAAATCAGCAGCATAACCATTAGAATCACTTCGTTTTCTTTTCGAGGAAGTATCCTTAGTTTCATCTAAAGCAATTTCTAAATCCTTTATATTATTTAAAGAATTCTTTTCTCGAGCTTTAAGATCAGAATCGATATCTTTTATAGTATCCTCGATTACCCTTATTTCTTCTTCACAATCTTCTTTAGCTAGCTCTAAACTAGTTAAATGATTTTCATACTCAATATTTTCTTCATCACTATCATAATCACTATTAATACTTTCATTTTCACTATCACTATTAAGACTATTATTATCTAAACTATTATTATCTGCATTATTACCTTCTATATTTTTATTATTTCTTTGACCATTAATATCATCAGAAATAGCACCAGATGTATCATTATTATTATAGAAAATAAAATCAGATAAATCATAATTAAATAATTGTTTAAATTCAAATACAGAATCAAAATTACTTATAACAAATACATCTTTTATGAATAATAAATCTATATTTCCTAATAAGAAAACCAATATAAAAGAAAAATTATTAATTAAGTTATAAAAATAAGAAAATAATACAACATAATTTAAACAGAAATAACATATAAAAAATAAAATAGAAGAAAAAAAACAGATAAAAATAGATTTTTTTTTCATTAAACTAACAAAACCACACATTATATTTTTCATTATATTTAAATATTATATATTTAAGAAAATTGCAATTATTTGTTTACTTCAGACGCAATTTTAAAATCTAAAAACTAAATTTAAGCTAATAACATAAAGATAGAAACGTATTTAATTTACTATAACGTAAACAAGAATTATAGTTATTAATTATATATTTACATAATAAATACGTAAGTAGTATAGCAGATATTCATTTAAAACAAGGATTATGACTTAGAGAGTCTCAATTCATCTTTCAATGAAAAATTTTTGAAATTTCATTTAAAAATTCATTATAATCTTTAAGAGTTATACCTAAAATACT
>Ga0335076_10003440_pt1 | contig 15926 bp, 14 predicted proteins | sample Lox_Sample_25_FD_206717 | JGI IMG/M metagenome (GOLD analysis project Ga0335076, IMG submission 206717) | Soil microbial communities from Loxahatchee National Wildlife Refuge, Florida, United States - Lox_Sample_2.5 | ecosystem: Environmental > Terrestrial > Soil > Wetlands | place: USA...
GCGGACCATCGAGTCTGTGGTGGTTGTACTCATCGCGACTATCGCAGTTTGTTACTTCATCGAAATTTTCGTGCTCCCGCAGACCCGCCCGGATTTTCTGGAAATGGGCCGCGCAATGCTGAGCCCTAGTTTTCGCCAGACCGGGATGTTGTACGTCGCGATCGGCATCATCGGCGCAACCGTGATGCCGCACAACCTCTATCTGCATTCCGCCCTGGTCCAGAGCCGCAAGCTGCAAAAGGACGAAGCATCCATTCGTAGCGCGATCCGTTTCAATGTGATCGACTCGACCACGGCTCTGTCGGTCGCGTTTCTGGTGAACGCAGCCATTCTGGTTTTGGCGGCTCTGGTGTTTTACGGAAGAAGCAGCGTGCATGTGGCCGGCGGCAATCTGGTAACGTTCAGCCCCGATAGCGACTGGATTCGCATTGCCTATCTGACACTCGCACCACTGCTGGGTACATCTCTCGCCAGTACGCTATTCGTCGTGGCTCTTCTTGCCAGTGGGCAAAGCAGCACCATCACCGGGACCTTGGCCGGCCAGGTCGTGATGGAAGGATTCATGCACTGGCGCATTCAGCCTTGGCTCCGTCGTCTGATCACACGAGCAATGGCGATCATCCCTGCGGTTCTGATTATTGGCATCCGCGGTGACGCCAGCGTAAATGATCTGCTCACCTTGAGCCAGGTTGTGCTCGCGTTGCAGCTTCCGTTTGCCATGTTCCCGCTGCTGCAATTCACCAGTTCGCGAAAGAAAATGGGGGCTTGGCGAACCGGTTGGTTTTTGATGATCGCCGGATGGGCAAGCGCCCTTCTGATTACCGTAATTGATATTTGGGGACTGCCCGAATCGCTGCACTCGGCGTGGCATGTGATTGTCGGCGGATAGGGGCCGCCAGCCATGTACAACACAATTCTGGTGACGCTCGATGGCACGGCGACCGACCGGGCCATCGTCGATCACGTGAAGCGGCTTGCCAAGCTGGCGCACAGCCGGGTTGTGCTGCTGCACGTGGCCGACGGCTGGGCGGCGCGAACTTATGGAAGAGATGCGGTCAGCCAGGAGATAACGGAGGATACCGATTATTTGCAGAAGGTGCGCGCGGAGTTTGACGCTGACGCGATCCCGGCCCAGGCTGAGCTCGCATACGGGGATCCCGCCAAGGAAATTGTCCGCTGGGTCGAGCAGAAAGGTTGCGACCTGGTTGCTATGAGCACACACGGGCACCGCTTTCTTGGTGATCTGTTTTTAGGCACGACCGCCAGCCGGGTTCAGCACAACATCAGCGTGCCGGTGCTGCTGCTGAGGGCGAAATAGCAACCGGCCTCTTAGTTTTGTTCTCGTTCCGAGCGAAGAGGATCGTTCAGCCATAAACGATTCTCGCAGTCGAGGAATCCGCAGTTTTCGGTTACGTCAATCTAACGAGAACAGCAGACTTCTCATTGCCGAATCAGCTTGGAATGGACATCTTGACCCAGCTTTCGCATCACACAACTTCTTTGCGAACGGCTAAACTAGTTAGTTGCTCTCCCGATAAATTTATAGGAAGGCTGCTTTATGGATAGCTTTCGTTCGCGTTCTACGTTTAAAGTTGGCGGCAAGGAATACGAAATCTTCCGGCTCGATTCGCTCGACCAGTCAGGGATTTCCACTGAGCACCTGCCATTTTCTCTCCGCATTCTGCTTGAGAATCTGCTGCGCACGGAAGATGGGCGCAATGTAAAGCCCGAAGATATTCGAGCGCTGGCGTCGTGGGACAGCAAAACCAATTCCGAGAAAGAAATTGCTTTCACGCCCAGCCGCGTGCTGATGCAGGACTTCACCGGCGTTCCCGCGGTCGTCGACTTGGCCGCGATGCGCGATGCAATGAGAACGCTCGGCGGTGATCCCAAGTTGATCAATCCGCTCCAGCCAGCCGAGCTCGTCATCGACCACTCGGTCCAGGTGGACGAATTCGGCAAGCCAACCGCGCTGGCGCTGAACGCTGAGCTTGAATTCCTGCGCAACAAAGAACGCTACGCTTTCCTGCGCTGGGGCCAGACTTCGTTTCGCAATATGGCCATTGTGCCGCCGGATACGGGAATTGTGCATCAGGTCAATCTCGAATATTTGGCGCGCGTGGTTTTCGTTAAAGAGAGCGGCGGCAAGCGCACTGCCTATCCCGACACGCTGGTCGGTACCGATTCGCACACGACGATGATCAACGGCCTTGGCGTGCTGGGTTGGGGCGTGGGCGGAATTGAAGCGGAAGCGGCGATGCTCGGCCAGCCCGTCTCCATGCTGATTCCGCAGGTTGTCGGCGTCAAGCTGACTGGACGTCTCCGTGAAGGAGCAACCGCAACTGATCTCGTTCTGACCATCACCGAAATGCTGCGCAAGCACGGCGTTGTCGGAAAGTTCGTCGAATATTTTGGCCCGGGGCTCAAAGATCTTCCGCTAGCGGATCGCGCCACCATCGGCAACATGTCACCGGAGTATGGCGCGACGTGCGGAATTTTCCCCATCGATCGCGAGACGCTGAATTATTTGCGCCTGACCGGACGCTCCGATGAGCAAATTGCTCTGGTCGAGGCATATTGCCGTGAGCAGGGGCTGTTCCGTGATGAGAACACGCCTGAAGCGGAGTATTCGGAGCTGCTGATGCTGGATCTCGCGTCCGTTGAACCCAGTTTGGCAGGCCCGAAGCGCCCGCAAGACAGAGTGCCGCTTTCGAACGCAAAAGAGTCCTTCGAGAGCGCTCTGCCCTCGCTCATAAAGCCGGGCAAAGCGCAGGCGGAAGCAGTTTCGGGCAATGGTCATTTGAGCCACGGCAAAGTCGTAATCGCGGCGATCACCAGCTGCACGAATACCTCGAATCCGTCAGTGATGCTCGCCGCCGGCCTGCTCGCAAAAAAAGCGGTCGAGCGCGGATTGCAAGTTCCCGATTGGGTGAAGACGTCGCTCGCGCCGGGCTCGAAAGTCGTGCGCGATTACCTCGAAAACGCAGGACTGATGCCGTATCTAGAGAAGTTGAAGTTTCACCTGGTCGGGTACGGCTGCACAACATGCATTGGAAATTCGGGGCCGCTGCCGCAGGAAATCTCCGAAGAAATCGACCGCAAGAATCTCGTGGTTGCGTCCGTTCTTTCGGGAAATAGAAATTTCGAGGGCCGAATCAATCCCGACGTGCGTGCGAATTATCTGATGTCCCCGCCGCTGGTCGTGGCATTCGCGCTGGCGGGTCGAATTGATGTCGATCTACGAAAAGACGCGCTTGGCAAGGACCGCGAAGGCAAGCCTGTCTATCTCGCCGATATCTGGCCTACGCAGCGCGAAGTCGATGAAATGGTAGAGCACTCAATTTCTTCGGCCATGTTCCGCAAGAGCTACGGTGAGGTTTTTGCCGGCGATGAACACTGGCGGTCCCTCACGGTGCCCAAAGGCGAAACTTACGCATGGGATAACGACTCAACCTACATCCAGCGCGCGCCATATTTCGACGGCATGGAGTTGAAGCCGTCAGCGGTAAACGACATCAAGAAAGCCCGTGTACTCGCCGTGCTCGGCGACAGCGTCACCACCGACCACATTTCTCCCGCAGGATCGATCAAGAAAGACAGCCCTGCTGGAAAGTTCCTGCAGGAACACGGAGTGAAGCCGGCGGATTTCAATTCCTACGGATCGCGCCGCGGAAATCACGAAGTGATGGTGCGGGGAACGTTCGCCAATGTTCGATTGCGAAACAAGATGGTGCCAAATCTGGAAGGCGGATTCACGAAACACCTGCCCGATGGCGCGGAGATGACGGTCTTTGAAGCCTCGGAAAAATACATTGCTGAAGGCCTGCCGCTGATCATCATCGCCGGCAAGGAATACGGCTCAGGATCGTCGCGCGATTGGGCGGCAAAAGGCCCGCGGTTGCTGGGAGTGCACGCGGTCATTGCCGAAAGCTACGAGCGCATTCACCGCTCCAACTTGGTCGGGATGGGAATCCTGCCGCTACAGTTTATGGCCGGTGAAAACGCGCAGTCGCTCGGACTGACCGGCGAAGAAGTATTCGAGATCAAAGGGATTCGCGAGGCGATCGAGAAGTTCTCAGCCGGGGGTGGTCTCTCAGTACGTGCCAAAAAAGGCAAAGAGACAAAGGAGTTCGAGACGCTCCTGCGAATCGATACTCCACAAGAAGCGCTGTATTACGCGAACGGCGGAATTCTGCAGTATGTGCTCAGGCAGCTGTTGGCGGGAAGCAGGGAGACAGTGCACGCTGACTAGTTTTATTTCTGATATCAGTTGTGATAGCATATTTTGCATGAAACTTAATGCCGAATTGCAAACTACCACGGTGCGACTGCCTCGTGTCCTGTATGAGGAGGCGCGCACGGCGGTGCGACAGGCCGGCGCGGCAGCCAGCATGAATGACTTTTTAGTGGAGGCAGTCGAAGAGAAACTGCGGCAAATAAGAGAGCAGGAGATTGACGAAGCTTTTGCGGAGATGGGGCAAGACAAACAGTATCAGGCAGAGGCCCTGGCTCTAACCCGCTCGTTTGAGAGCAGTGACTGGGAGGCGTACCAAATCGCAAATGCCACGGCCAACAATGACCGCCCCCGAAAAAAGGGATCATCCAAGTCCACGACGCGGTGATGTTTTCCTGACGCGACTCGACCCTATTGAAGGTAGCGAACAGGCTGGCACAAGACCCGTTGTAGTCGTCACCCGCGATGCTATCAATGCAAATAGCCCGGTGGTGGTCATCGTGCCCCTTACCGATGCAGGTAACCCAACACGTATTTACCCCAGCCACGTTAGGATATCCAAAGGCTCTGGTGGCTTGCGAAAGGACAGCGTGGCGAAATGCGAGCAGATTCGAGCGATAGCAGTTTCTCGGCTGCTGACGTTCTGGGGGAAATTGGCAAATTCCGAAATTGCGCAGATTGAGCAGGCAATCCGGACTGCGTTGGCTCTGCGTTAGGCGCTCCTATCTCGCTGCTATAATCGGTTCTTGTCCTCGTGTTTCGCTCTCATGTCTAAGAAGCGCCTGATTCGCTCCACTACAGTTCTATGTGTTCGCCGGAATGGCAATGTGGTGATGGCCGGAGACGGACAGGTCACGCTTGGCGAAGGCGTCATCAAACATTCCGCGAGGAAAATCCGCCGCCTGTATCAGGACAAAATTCTGGCCGGATTCGCGGGATCGACGGCGGACGCGTTTTCGCTCTTCAGCCGATTTGAGGGCAAGCTCGAGCAGTATCATGGAAATATCGGACGCGCGGCCGTCGAGCTCGCTAAAGATTGGCGTACCGATAAATTTTTGCGGCACTTGGAAGCATTGCTTCTCGTATCCGATAAAGAGCAAACCTTCTTGTTGAGCGGGCAAGGCGACGTGATCGAGCCGGATGGCGGAATCGCTGCTATCGGCAGCGGCGGCCCGTATGCTCAAGCTGCAGCGCAGGCGCTGGCGGAGCATACGCAACTCTCAGCTCGTCAAATCGCCGAGGAAGCAATGAAGATTGCCGGCAAAATGTGCATCTATACGAATGACAAGGTGACGATAGAGGAACTCTAAACGCAGCTTCAGGCGTTAGGCTTCAGGCTTCAGCAAAACCGATAGGCCTGACGCCTAGAGCCTAAAGCCTAGAGCCGCATTTATGGCCATTTACCTCCCAGCTACCGCCGAAGAAGAACAGGTCGCGCTCGATGAACTGACGCCGCGCGAGATTGTCGCCGAGCTCGATAAGTATGTTGTCGGGCAGAAGGACGCCAAGCGCGCCGTCGCTATTGCTCTGCGCAACCGCATGCGGCGGCAGAAGCTTCCTCCCGATATGGCCGAGGAAGTAATTCCCAAGAACATCATCATGATCGGGCCGACCGGCGTGGGCAAAACAGAAATCGCCCGCCGTCTCGCGAAACTTGCGAATTCGCCGTTCCTGAAGGTTGAGGCTTCGAAGTTTACCGAAGTGGGCTACGTCGGCCGTGATGTGGAATCAATGATCCGCGACTTGGTCGAGATCGCAATCGACAACGTGCGCGAAGAACGACTCGAAGATGTCGCCGACAAAGCCGAACTGAATGCTGAGGAACGTTTACTCGACATCCTGCTTCCGCCTGCGGCTCCGCAATCGCATCCGGAACCGGCTGGATTTACGCTTGAGGCTTCTTCCGGTGATTCCTATTCGCGCACCCGCGAAAAACTACGCCAGCAACTGCGCGAAGGCAAACTTGATGACCGCATGGTCGAAATTGATGTCCGCGAACGCAATTTTCCATCGTTTGAAATCATCAGCAATCAGGGCGTCGAAGAGATGGACGTCAACATCAAGGACATGTTGCCAAACATCTTCGGCCAGCGCACCAAAAAACGGAAGATGAAGGTGAACGAAGCCTTCGAGTACCTGATTCAGGAAGAAGAGCAGCGGCTCATCGATATGGACCAGGTCACGCGCATCGCCATCGATCGCGTGGAAGATTCAGGAATTATTTTTCTCGATGAAATCGACAAGATCGCAGGCCGTGAAGGCGGCCACGGGCCAGATGTTTCGCGTGAAGGCGTGCAACGCGACATTCTGCCGGTGGTTGAAGGCACCACGGTCAACACCCGTTACGGCATGGTGCGGACAGATCACATTCTGTTCATCGCTGCCGGCGCGTTTCACGTTTCAAAACCAAGCGACTTGATTCCCGAACTGCAAGGTCGCTTTCCGATCCGTGTCGAACTCCAATCGCTCACCATGGACGATTTCATCCGAATACTTACGGAGCCGAAATCATCGCTCGTCAAACAGTACACCGCATTGCTTGAGACCGAAGGTGTAAAACTGGAGTTCACGAAAGACGCGTTGGAAGAAGTCGCCCGGTTCGCGTTCCGCGTGAACGAAGGCACCGAAAACATTGGTGCGCGCCGGCTACACACGATTATGGAACGCGTACTCGACGAGATCAGCTTCTCTGCCCCGGACAAAAAAGGCGAGCAGGTTACTGTCGACGCAGAATACGTAAGCAAGATGCTTTCGGATATTGTGAAAGATCAGGACCTATCTCGTTATATCTTGTAGTTCTGTTTGCACCGTCGACTTCGACTAAAATCCCATGCATGAGACAGGCTCGATGCGTGTCGATTGCAATGATCGCAATTGCATTTTCGAGCTTCGGGATTGGGAAGTCCCTTGCGCAAACCGGTCTTGGGCAGGTTGATATCGAGCCCGCTCAGCTTTCTCTTCCCAAATATCCTGCCCTGGCGAGGGCGGCACGGGTTTCAGGTGATGTGAAGCTCGAGCTTCAACTTCGGCCAGATGGGACCGTCTCGTCCGTACGCGTGCTAAGTGGGCATCCGCTCCTAGCGCCGGCTGCAGTCGAGAGCGCCAAAGCTTCACGATTTACTTGCGACAGCTGTGCCCTACCGACTACTTACATACTGACCTACACGTTTGGATTTCGGCAGGACGGGGATTGCAGTGTAGTAACCCTGCGTGCACCGAAATGCCTTTACTTATGGAGGTGCGGCAAGACTTTCTACAAGAATGAATATCGCCCCCGGGCTCCGGTCATCATCGAGTCAAAAGATCGCGTTACAGTTGGTGCCGACATCCCCTGCATAGAAACCGAATATGCGGCCAGTAAGCACAAGTAATGAGAACTTGCAGAAACTTGAGACCGATCCTCTGCATCGCGGTGCTTGCCGTTTGCGCCGGCTGTGGTGCGCCCGGAATCCCCGAGCCACCTTCGCTCGAATTAGCCCGTCCCGTGCGGGATTTGACCGCAGTCCGCAAAGGGAACGAAGTTCACCTCACATGGTCAGTGCCGACTGAAACCACCGACCACCATGCCTTCCGCCACACGGGAGTGACGCAGATCTGCCGGACTATCGGCGCCCCAATGAACCAATGTGGAACGCCAATTTTTGAGCTGCCAACGCCAGTCAGCCGGGCAAGAGTTCCGAAAAAATCCAGATCGCGGAAAAATTCACGCGCTCAACAACCGGCCACTCCGCAGGCCAGCTACACCGATCAACTTTCGCCAGAATTAGAAATGCAATCGCCAACCGAGAATCTGGTCTACTCGGTCAATGTTTTGAATTCCTACGGAAGGACCGCCGGACTATCGAATCAAGTGCAGGTCCCTTCGGCGCCCACTCTACCTGCGCCCACGGATTTCGCTGCCCACTTGTCGGCCGAGGGAGTCACGCTAACTTGGAATCCGGTAACGCCGAGTAAGGAAATCCCAGGCATCCAGTATCTCTATCGTGTTTATCGCCGCGCTGTGCAAACGAACAAGCAGTCAATCGCCGGCGAACTTCCAGTCAGGGACGAGCCCCATCCGACTCTGCTCGACAAGAATTTCGAATGGCAGAAAACCTACGAGTATCGCGTAACAGTTGTCACTGAGGTTCAGCAAGCGACCGGCACCGAGCAGGTCGAAGGTGACGATTCGCCCACAGTCCGAGTAATTGCGAACGACATCTTTCCACCGGCAACTCCGAGCGGCCTGCAAGCTGTTTTCTCCGGTCCAGGGCAGAAGCCGTTTATCGATCTTGTCTGGAAAGCAAACACTGAAAGGGATCTTGCGGGATACAACATCTATCGTCGCCAACCGGGTGGACAACCAGTAAAACTCAATAATGAATTAATCAAAGCCCCGGCATTCCGCGATTCGAATGTGCTTCCCGGCCACGAGTATCTGTATTCCGTTTCCGCCGTCGACGTGCGCGGCAACGAAAGCCCGCGGTCCGAAGAAGCAAGCGAAACTGTTCCCGAACAATAGGAAGACGAAGCGCAAGAGTTATTCCGAATCTCACCTGATCCAGAAGTAGATCAAGCCGGCGGTCGCCGCGAATATGGCGCTGGTGGTAATCCATCCCAGAATGTTCAGCACCGGCGTGTTGACCCAGCGTCCCATGATGCGGCGGTTATTAGTCATGCGCATGAGCAGCAGCATCAGAAATGGCGTTGACAGGCCCTGCACAATGCCCGCCCACACCAACGCCTTCATAGGATTGATACCTAAAAAGTTCATACCCATTGCCACCGCGGTAACCACGGCAATCACCGCATAAAACCCGCGCGCTTGCCGCGGGGGAGTATGAAGCCCGTGCTTCACACGGAAGGTCTGGCAAAAATCATAGGCGGCGCCTGCAGTCATGACCGGAACGGCAACAAAGCCTACGCCGAAGAGGCCGATGGTGAACAGCAACTCGGCAAACTTTCCAGCCAGTGGCCTCAGGGCCAGCGCGGCCTCGGCAGCAGTGTTGATGTCGAACTTGCCCGCCCGGAACAGCGTGGCACCGGTCGAAAGAATAATGGAATACATCACCAAACTGGATACAAACATCCCAAGCGCAACGTCGTGCCTGGAGTGACTGAGCTCGGCCTTGGTCGTACCCATACGGTCAATCAGACGACGGCGGCCCATCGAAATATCTTCTTCCACCTCCTGGTTCGATTGCCACGTGTAGAGGTAAGCGGAAAGCGAGCTGCCTATTACCGCGACCACGATCTCAAGAAAGCCGCGATCCATGCGCACATGAGGAACCAGCGTTGCTTTCAAGGTTTCGCTCCATCCCGGATGCGCCAAAAGGGCAGACGCGAGGTACGCAAGCAATGCGAGGGCCAGCCAGCGAAAAATGTCGCGAATCGAAGTGTAGGATCCCCAAATTTGCAGGGCCAGGACGCTCATCGTAACCAAGACCACGATGACGGCAGGTGGAATGGGGACGACAAGGTGCAAAGCGGTCGCCATACCGCCGATATCGGCGCCCGCTTCAATCGTGTTTCCTATGAGCATGGTCGCGAGGAACGCAAGCACCAGCCAGCGCGAGTAATGTTGCCGCATCACCGCGAACAGCCCACGCCCTGTGACCTGGCCAATTTTTGAGGAGAGATATACGACCGCAAACATCATGGGCATTGCCACAGGGGCAAGCCACAGAACTGCCGGACCGAACTTTGCTCCGGCTGCCGCGTAGGTTCCGATCGCTACTGGATCGTCATCGGCCGCGCCGGTGATCAGTCCAAGTCCGATCGAGCGAAAAACGTGCTTGGGAACCGGTTTCGGCGCGTGCGTCTTGTGCCGCTCTTCAAGCGCAGGGTCGTGCTTCCGGCGTTCGACTGGAACCGGTCCGGGAGGTGGGGATGCTGGCTTCTTGCGCGGAATAGACGGTCCAATCGCCACGTTGTCGCGGTTCCCATTCTCGAGAAGCGCGTGTGAGGTATGAAACTCGCGCTATCCGCTGCCTTTGGGCCTTCTTGCTGCAGGCGGGCGAAGCGGTTCTCAACAAAATCAAAACTTTGAGATGCTGAGTCGCAGATTGGGTTTGTTTTCGGCTGCTCTGATTTCGCTGGCTTGCGTTAGTGAACCAGCTTCTGGCATATTTCCTACCTGCTTGCCTGCAATTTAAGACAGCAGCTTATCAAGACATGAAATATTGCCGCTTCGAGCACAACGCAACTGCTCAGTATGGTTGGATTGAAACAGTCGCTGGACGCGAGGAGATCACCCGAACCCTGGCCTCGCTGCCTGATCCAACGTCACCCGAAGCAGGATCCAAAAAAATTTCAGGGATCCCACTACAGGAAGCCAAGCTTCTGGCGCCAGTAGAACCGTCAAAGATTGTTTGCATCGGACGAAACTATCGCGAGCACGCGGCGGAATTTGGGCATGATGTGCCGACCGAACCGCTGATTTTTTTAAAGCCACCGAGTTCGGTGATCGCGCCGGGAGGAACAATTCTGCGGCCAAGGATTTCTTCCCGGGTGGACCACGAGGGAGAGTTAGGCGTGGTAATCGGGAAAAAATGCCGGCATGTGCGACCCGACGAGGACGTCCGGCCTTATATTTTGGGTTACACCTGCGTGAACGACGTCACAGCTCGTGATCTTCAAAACAAAGATGGCCAGTGGACACGCTCGAAAGGATTCGACACGTTTTGCCCAGTCGGGCCGGTCGTGGTGGATGGTATTGATCCTTGGGCAGGGGTCGAGGTTGAGGCGCGGGTGAACGGAAATGTGAAACAACATGCCAGCACGCGCGACTTTATTTTTGCTCTCGATGTTCTCATTCGCCATATCGCGCAGGCGATGACACTTTTGCCTGGGGACTTGATCTCGACCGGAACTCCGAGTGGAGTCAGCCCGATGGTCGCGGGAAATGTGGTCGAGGTCAGTGTGCAGGGAGTGGGTACTCTGCGCAATCCGGTAAAGGACGAGTAATCAGGAAATTACCTTATGGTTTGATGCGCACCTGCACGGCTGTGCCTTCGGGCAGGCTGCCATCCAGCAATTCGATCTTGCCGCCGCGCACGATTCCGTTGAATTCCTTATTAATCTGCTTCGGTGGTGTTTGCGGATCTCGGAAAGGTCTTCCGCCAGAACCTTTATCCATGGCTTCATTTGCGAGTTGATCGGCTTCGCGATTGTGGCCGCGCAACACGTGTTCGATTTCAAACCATTGCAATTGGCGAATGAGTTCTTTCGCTCGCCCGTGCAGGTCGCGCAGAGTTGGTTCCTTTACTTTGTAAATTCCCTTCACCTGCCGCACAAGAAGCTCGGAATCACTCACCACCTTCAGAGCCTTCGGTCCGTGCTCGACGGCATATTCGAGGGCGGCGATCAGTGCCTGGTACTCGGCAAAATTATTGGTTTGCCTCCCCAAATACTGGCTCAGAGCGGCAACTTTTTTCCCTTCGGCGTCTTCAATGAACACCCCGTAACCCGCCGGCCCGGGATTACCGCGGGCGCCGCCGTCCGTGTGCGCGATCAGGTACTTCTCTGGAGAAAGTTTCATGAACTAGCGTGTAGATTCAGATTGTAGATTGAAGTACGGAAAACTTGAACCGGCGAGAGTCTGAAATGTGATTATCTTCCAGCTGCCAGTCTTGTCGCCAACCTCGAGGGAAGATTCGCTGCAAAGATCTTTTCCTGCGTAGAGCGCAAATCGTACGGAACCCGATGAAAGCTCACGACCCGCCGCTCGGAATCGAATGTGGCGAATGCAGCGCGCCAATCGCCATCGCGCGGCTGGCCAATTGATCCGGGATTGATCAGATAACAGGCTTCCATTTCGAGTGGCAGTTCCCAGGTTTCATTTTTTCCAACTGTGGAATATTCAGGCACAACATCCTCGACAAAACCGTTTCGCAACAGAAAAGCACCTTGCATGTGAGTGTGCCCAAAGAACGTGACCGTTGCGCTGGCCGCGACCAGCTCTTGGGTGGCATCGTCCAAGCTGACTAGATATCGATCTTCATCGTCCGGAGCACCATGCACGAATTGCACTGCGGGCAGACCGCTCACTACTTCAGGCCCCTTTGGCAGACCGCGCAGCCAGTCCAAATGCTCAGGGGTGAGTTGCTGGCGATTCCATAGGGCAGCGATGCCCGCAATCGGATTGAAACTTTCCGCGCTGTCAATACCCGCCACAACTTTGTCATGGTTGCCCCGAACCACCATTCCCCCCAGCCGAAGCGCGCGTTCGGTGACTTCGTTGGGACTGGCGCCGTAGCCGACAATATCTCCCAGATTTACGACAGCGTGATGCGCCGGGGCGACTGCGAGACAGGCCTCCAGGGCTTCGAGATTGCTGTGAATGTCGCTGAGCAGCAGGATACGCAAGGGTTGGATTATAAAACGCGCGCAGGATTTGCGACGGGGCACCTTGCCCAATGGCCGGGACTCACTTCCACAAGCGGCGGCAGCGCACGCGCACACTCCCCAACGCGTAATTCACATCTCGGCTCAAAGGGACAGCCAACCGGTATTGCCTGCAGCGAAGGAACAGTGCCTTCGATAGTTAATAGAGGCTTGTTGCGGCTCGTCTCCAGCGTAGGAGCGGACTTCAGCAAACCACGCGTATAGGGATGAGCGGGGGCGTGAAAAATTTCCTCGCGTGTGGCGACCTCGACCAACGTGCCCGCGTACATCACCGCAACCCGGTCGGCAACTTTCGAAACTACAGCGAGATCGTGGGAGATAAACAGCATCGTCAGGGCAAATTTATCGCGCAATTCGGCAAGCAAATCGAGAATTTGCGCCTGAATGGTGACATCAAGCGCAGTGGTCGGCTCGTCCGCAATCAGCAGTTCGGGGCGATTTACGATCGCCATCGCAATCATCACTCTCTGCCGCATTCCCCCCGAAAGCTGGTGCGGATAATCGCGGGCGCGACGCTCGGGTTCAGGAATGGCAACTTCGCGCAACGCCTCAACAGATCGGTCCCAGGACTCCTTTTTTGAAATCTCGTGGTGGGCCCGCACCGCCTCCGCGACTTGCTCGCCGACACGCATAACCGGATTCAGCGCCGTCATCGGTTCCTGGAAAATCATTGAAATTCGCGAGCCGCGGAGGGAACGCATCTGCTCGGAATCGAGCGAGAGCAAATTTTGCCGATCGCTACCGTTGTGGGCAAAGCGGATTTCGCCACCGATCGCGGCCTCCGCAGGCAGCAGCCGCATAATGGCCAGAGAAGTGACCGACTTCCCCGAACCTGATTCGCCGACCAGACCCAAAACTTGCCCGCGCGGAATCGCAAAGCTAACATTCCGGACTGCGGCCAGTGGCTTTGGACTCGCCGGAAATTCCACGCTCAGATTTTCGATTTCAAGAAGCATTAAGCAAGATGTTATCAGCGAGTGTTCTACGCGTTCCGCTGGAAGCTTTCGGTTGTCGCTTAGAATGGTGCTTTCGTAAAACATCCCTGTGAAGCCGCCTTTCACCGCTATCGATCACGTGCAGCTCGCCATGCCCGCAGGCGAAGAGCAAACTGCACGCAATTTTTATTCTTCTGCCCTCGGCATGACGGAAGTTCCGAAACCCTCTGAACTCGCAAAGCGCGGCGGCTGCTGGTTTCAGAGTGGTAGTGTTCAGATCCACCTTGGAGTGGAGAATGATTTTCGTGCTGCCAAAAAAGCACACCCAGCATTGCGATGTGCGGATTACGATTCTCTTATGGCGGCGCTGCGCGCTGCGGGAATCGAAGTCAGCGAGGCACACAATATTCCGAGCGTGCGCCGATGTCATGTGCACGATCCGTTCGGCAACCGCATTGAATTAATCGATGCGGATTTGGCAGCGAACGGCGAACAGCTCGACTTAAACGGCAAAAAATGAGCAGTGCAAACGAATGTTGCCGCTCCGAAGCTGAATCGTTAGCATAGAAAAACACGAATCCAGCATCTTACATTGAGGGAGTTGTGCGTTTGGCATTCACAGGGTCCTATTGGCGCCACATCTTCGCAGGTTGTGTTCTTCTAGTCGGACTTCTTACCGCAGCTGCTCGCGCCGACAACGCGGCATTTGACCTTATCGGCCCGCGTTTTCAAATCCACGTGCAGCGGGCCGGTGTAACCCTGCCCATCGCTGAGGTGCCAAATCTGCAGCCCGGCGATCGGTTATGGGTGCATCCGGATTTGCCGGAAAGCCAATCCGTTCGCTACCTCATGGTGGTGGTGTTTTTGCGCGGCGCCACCAATCCGCCGCCTGAATCCTGGTTTACCCGCGCCGAAACTTGGACGAAACCGGTTCACGAGGAAGGAATTTTCGTAATGGTCCCTCCCGAGGCGGAGCAAGGAATCATCTTGCTCGCCCCAGAAACAGGCGGGGACTACTCGACTCTGCGCGCCGCTGTTCGGGGAAAACCTGGCGCATTCGTGCGCGCGGCGCAGGACTTGGAACAATTAAGTTTAGATCGCTCGCGTCTCGAAGCCTATCTCGAAGCTGTTCGTGAAAGTTCCCCCACTGATCCAGAACAGCTCAAAATTCGCACCACCCTACTCGCGCGCAGCCTGAACATCAAACTTGACCAGCAGTGCTTTGATAAACCTTCTGACCAGCAGGTGCCGTGCCTGACACAAGGCTCCGATCAAATGGTGCTCGATGACCAGCACAGCCAAAATATGGTCGCGACCCTGACCTCTGGTCCATCCACCGATTTGCTCACCCAGCTTAGCGCCACGCCCGAGGCCAGGGCCGGTTATTACAGTCCTTACGTTGGCGCTGTCGTCGATGTCGTCAGAATTCTCGGCACCACGCACAGCGCGCAATATCAATACATTCCTGCGCTGGCACTACCAAAGAAAGACGATCTCAATTTGCGGTTGAACAATCCGCCTTCATTTCGCAATCCCAAATCTGTTTTGGTGATCGCGCTTCCGCCCGTGCACGCCGCCGTCCCTCCGCCATTACGCGCCGTGGACCCGAATCAGGTCTTCTGCCTGAACAAACCGGATTTGGTTCTGCCTGCAGATGGAGCGCCGCTCGTGTTCGCCAATGAACTGGCGCACAATTTCGTGTTGCACGTGGAAACGAAATCGGGATCGGGCATCGACCTCCCCGCCCATCCCAATGCCGCGCTGGGTGGATTTGTGATTGAAACGCATACCCTGAAGCCGAAATCCCTGGACGCCGACGCTACCGGAATTTTGCGTGGTGACTGGGGTTTTCATGGATTCGAAGGACCGCGCTTTCATCTGCGATCTTCTCGACCCTCGCAGTGGACGGTGGCTTCGAAAGACGCGAGCGCGCTTATTGTGGGTCGCGAGGACACTTTGCACGTGACCTCTCCGGATGCTTGCTGCGTTAGCGAAGTCCTCCTGGAGAGCGAGGATGGCAAGACCGTCCCGGTGAAATGGAAGGCAACTAAAGGGGACGAACTGGAATTGAAGGTTCCGCTGCAGTCGGCAAAAGCGGGGGCCCTGCAGATGCTGGTCAAGAAATTCGGACTGCACGAGGCGGATGAAGTTTCTCTCCACACTTATGCGGAGGCCGCGAGACTCGATGCATTCGCGATCCACGCCGGCGATTCAGATGGAGTGCTGCGCGGAACCCGTCTGGATGAAGTCTCGAAAATGAATCTGGACGGAGTCACCTTCGTTCCCGCCGGTCTGACCCGCGATAATCAGCACGATGAACTGAAACTGGTGACAACGGATGCGGCCGCTACCAGGCTGCCGGCGAGCGCTGA
>Ga0335076_10003441_pt1 | contig 15926 bp, 17 predicted proteins | sample Lox_Sample_25_FD_206717 | JGI IMG/M metagenome (GOLD analysis project Ga0335076, IMG submission 206717) | Soil microbial communities from Loxahatchee National Wildlife Refuge, Florida, United States - Lox_Sample_2.5 | ecosystem: Environmental > Terrestrial > Soil > Wetlands | place: USA...
CCCGCCGCGCTCCGCAGGCTCCGCTCGGGGGGATCCTTGCTGCGGTGGCGCTGCTGCTAGTCAAGGAGGACATGGGCCTGCTCGTGGCGGGCTTCGGCGGGTACCTGCTGCTGACTCGCCGCCGGTGGACCGGGCTGGCCTTCGTGGTGGGCGGCGTGGCCGCGACCTGGGCGGCCACCCACCTGCTGATCCCGGCGTTCGGCGGCTCGGCCACGTTCTACTGGGCCTACGGCCAGTTCGGGTCCACGGTGGGCAGTGCCCTGCTCAACGTGCTCACCCACCCGCTGCACGCGCTGCACGTGTTCGTCACCCCGCCGGTCAAGGTCCGGACCATGATCGGGCTGCTCGCCATGTTCGCACTTCTGCCGCTCGCCTCGCCGATGGTGATCGCCGCGCTGCCGCTGCTGGCCGAGCGGATGCTCGCTTCCGGCTATCCGCTGTGGTGGCAGGCCAAATTCCAGTACGACGCGTTCCTGGTCATGATCCTGTGCTGCGCCGCGGTGGACGGCGCCGCGCGGCTGCAGCGGCATTGGCCTGCCCGCTGGGATCGGTGGTTGATCTATCCGTGGCCTCGGCCCGCCTGGCTGCGGCGGGGCGGGACGCCCTGGCGCATCGCCACCCTGTGGGCCGCGGCGATCTGCGCCGCCGCGCTGGTCTACCTTCCGTCCTCGCCGTTCGGGCCGCTGCTCAAGCCCGGCTTCTACGGCACCAACGCGCGGATGCGGGCGGCCGCGGCCGCCGTCGCGCACGTACCCGCCGGAGTCGAGGTGGAGGCGTCCAACAACGTCGGCCCGGCGCTGTCCGGCCGGGACACCGTGCTCCTGCTCGACGGCACGCCCCGGTGGGCGCCGTGGGTGGTCGGGGACACGATCGGGCTCGACTTCCCGTTCTGCACGCCCAGCCAGCAGGCTGAGGAGCTCGCCTATCTGCGCGCGCACGGGTACGCGCAGGTGTTCGCCGCCGACGGCTACGTGGTGCTGCACCGCCCGGCCGACGCGCGCACCGCCCAGGCGCTGGCCCATCCGCTGCCCGCGGCGCGGCTGCACACGAACATCTGCTACTGATGGCTTCGGCGCGGGTACTGAGCGTGCGTGCGGTCAACCGCGCGCTGCTGGCCCGCCAGCTGCTGCTCGAGCGCCAGGTCCTGCCCGCCGGGCCCGAGCGGACGGCGCAGGTGGTGCGGACCATCGAGCACCTGGTCGGGTTGCAGGCCCAGGCGCCGTTCCCGCCCTATTACGGCCTGCATTCGCGGCTGGACGGGTTTCTCCCCGAGGATCTGGCCGCGCTGATCACCGACCGGAGCGTGGTCCGGATCGCCGTGATGCGCGGCACCATCCACCTGGTGTCCGCGCGCGACTGCCTGCCGCTGCGGCAGCTGGTCCAGCCGGTGATCGAGCGCGGCATGCGCGGCGCGTTCGGCCGGCAGCTGGCGGGGGTGGATCCGGGGGAGCTGGCCGCGGCGGGCCGCCGCCTGGTGGAGACCGAGCCGATGTCGTTCGCCCAGCTCGGCCAGGCGCTGGTGGCACACTGGCCCGATCACCCGCCCGCCGCCCTGGCCCAGGGTGTGCGTGCGTACGTACCGCTGGTCCAGGTGCCGCCGCGCGCCGTCTGGGGCCAGGCCGGGCAGGCGCTGCATACCTCGGCCGAACACTGGCTCGGCCCGCGGCGTCCGTCCGGCGGCCCGGGCTACCCGGTCCCGGCGCCCGGCCCGGCCGAGCTCGCCCGGCTGGTGACCAGGTACCTGGGCGCCTTCGGCCCGGCTACGGTGCGGGACGTGCAGGCCTGGTCCGGGCTGACCGGACTGAAGGAGGTGCTCGAGCAGCTCCGCCCGTCCCTGATCACCTTCCGGAACGAGCCCGGCGCCGAGCTGTTCGACCTGCCTGCCGCGCCGCGCCCCGGCGAGGACACCCCCGCGCCGGTCCGGCTCGTGGCCGAATACGACAACCTCGTGCTCTCACACGCCGAGCGGTCCCGCGTCATCAGCCCCGGGGCCACCAGGCGGCTCTCCACGATCAACGGCGTGATCCCCGGATCGGTGCTCATCGACGGGTTCGTGGCCGGGATGTGGCGGCTCACCCGGAGCCGGCTGGAGGCCGCGGTGACCATCGAGATGTTCGGCCCGGCGCGCGGGGGTGATGCGGCCCAGCGTGACGCCGTGACCGTTGAGGCCGAGCGCGTGCTCGCGTTCGGCGCGCCCGGTGTGACCCACGATGTCCGGTTTGCCCCGCTGACTGGCTCTTAAGAACCCTTTAACAATCCGCCGGGATCTTTCTGTTGGCGTGGGGTGCCTTATATCGTCTTATACATTGTGCTGCTCCTGACCCAGCGGTGCGCTGCCCTCGTCGGCTGGCGGCGGCGTGCCGCACAGCTGTCCGTCGTCATCGCCGCAGCGTGCGCGACGCTGGCCGCCTTCGCCGGGCCGGCAGGCGCCGGCACGGGTCCGTCCAGTGGTTCCTTCGGCTTCGCCAACACCCCGCCGCCTGGCGTCGCCGCCCCCGGCAGCCCGGCCGCGACGGCGCCGGCGGCTTCCCGGCGGCAGCTTTACGTTCCCGACCTCATCGCCGCGGTGCCGGGCGGCATCACCTCCGCGCAGCTAGCCGCGATCTCCAAGCTGCGCGAGGTCCAGGCGGTGCTGCCCGTCGACGGCGGGAAGGTCACGATCAACAGCCGGAGCGCCAACCTGCTCGGCGTCTCGCCGCAAGCGTTCCGGTCCTGGACGCCGCTGTCCACCTCCGGCTCGGCGGCGATCTGGTCGAATCTGGGCCAGGGACAGCTCGTCAGCACGCACGCCGCGGCGCGCCGGCTCCACCTCGCCGCCGGGAAGTCCTATCCGGTGTCGGCCGCGGTCCTCACCCGGCTGCCGTTCGGCGGAGCGACCGCGCTGAGCGTGACCGGCGCGGATGCGATCGTGAACCTCAGCAGGTCCGCTCAGCTGGGGCTGGCGCGGAATTTCGCCGTGCTGATCAGCGCGCCGCCCAGCGCCAGCCTGCCCGCGCTGATGGCCCAGATCAAGTCCGTTATCGGGAAGAGCGGCCAGGTGGTGAACCTGGTTTCCTATGGCTTGGCGACGGCGAGTCAGACACCGGTGGCCGCGAACATCCCGGCGGGCGCGCCGGCCAACTACCTGAACCTGTTCAAGGCCTCGGCCGCGAAGTACTGCCCGGGAATGTCCTGGACGGTGCTGGCCGCAATTGGCCAGATCGAGAGCGGCGACGGCGCCAATAACGGCCCGTCGAGCGCGGGCGCGCTCGGCCCGATGCAGTTCATGCCGGGCACCTGGGCCGAGTGGGGTATCAACGGGTTCGGCCCGCCCGGCCCCCCGGACATCATGAACCCGCTCGACGCCGTGCCCTCGGCCGCGCGAATGCTGTGCGCGGCCGGCGCCGGGAATCCCGCCACCCTGTCTCAGGCCATCTTCGCCTACAACCACGCCACCTGGTACGTAGCCGAGGTGCTGGCCCTGGCCAGCGAATACGCCAAGAACCCCGGCTAACTCCCGGCAATTCCCGGGGTCGGCGCCCCTAGCTGCTGCCGGCCGGAGCCGGCTTGTCCACGGGCCTGAGGCGGTCCAGGCCCGCCAGGCAGATGGCGGCGCTGGCCGCACCGCACAGGGCCGCGAACGCGTAGCCGAACCGCGGGCCGTGCGCGTCGATCACGAACCCGACCACGGACGCTCCGACGGCCATCCCGACGGCGATGCCGCTGCTCAGCCAGGACATGGCCTCGGTCCGGCGACCGGGCTTGGCCTGCGCTTCGAGCAGGCTGAACCCGGCGATCAGGGTCGGCGCGATGGCCAGCCCGCACAGGTAGACGCCACAGGTCAGCGTGATCAGGTTCGGCTGTGCCCAGAAAGTGGCCACGCCCAGCACGGTCAGCGCGAGGGAGAACGCGAACCTCTTCTCGAGCGGCGCCCGCCACTGCCTGGATCCGTACCAGATCCCGCCGGTCGCGCTGCCGAACGCGTACGTGCCCAGGATGAAGCCGGCCAGCGGCTTGTGCCCGAAACGCTGGGCGAACGCCACCGTGCTCAGGTCGATCGACACGAACATCGCGCCGAGCATCAAGTAGACCGGGGCCAGCACGACCAGCCCGGGTGCGGCGGCGCCACGAACCCGCCTTCTCCGTCCGGCCCGGCCGGCGGGGCGGTCCGGCAGGACCACCACCGGCTCGGTACCGCGCTCCGCCGCGAACCACAGCGTGCCCAGCAGGCACAGCAGGGCCGCCACGCCCACCCCGGAGGCGGGGAAGACCTCGGTCGCGAGCAGCGTCACCGCGGCCGGGCCGACGATGAAGCACAGCTCGTCGGCGACCGACTCGAAAGAGAACGCGGCGTGCAACCGGGGCGAGCCCGCGAGCAGGACGCTCCAGCGCGCCCGGACCATGGCGCCCAGCGACGGCATCGTCGCTCCCGCGATCGCTCCCGGCACGAAGAAGGCCCAGGTCGGCAGCTGAAGCTGTACCGCCACGATGAGCAGCGCGGTGGCCACGGCGAACACCGCGAGCTGCGGGAGCAGAATGCGCCGCTGGCCGTGCGAGTCCACCGCCCGGGCGAGCCGGGGCGAGGTGAAGGCGTAGCCCAGCGAGCCGGACGCGGACACCGCGCCGGCCACGCCGTATTTGCCGGTGACGGACGAGATGAGCAGGACGGTGCCGAGCCCGTACATCGACATCGGCATTCGCCCGATGATCGCGGCCGTGGAGAAACGCCAGGCCCCGGGGATCTCGAAGATCTCCGCGTACGGTCGGAGCGGCCGGGTCAGCAGGCTGGCGGGGGATCGGCTGGCGGGCTGTGTGGCGTCGTCAATGCCCGTCATCAGCCGCATTGCCCCATGAAGATCACGATATCGGACCCTGCCAACCGGATTTTCTCGCGCCCGCACGTCCCCTGTCGAACGACTCCTGCCCCGCTCGCCACGCCGGCACCGGACCGGAACAGCATGGTTGCCGCTACCATGCAGCTGGAACGACATGAACGCGGCATCCATGTCGTATCCGCGGAGCCGGAGCGGGCGGCCCGGGGCGGAGTCACCAGTCACGAGGGTGCCGGGCGGTATGGCCCGGTGCCGGGGGCCATCAGGCATAGCCACCCGGCGGTGCTGGTTGGATGGAGGCATGCCGGCCTACGACGCGTTCCTGCTCGTCTCGTTCGGCGGCCCGGAAGGCCCCGACGACGTCATGCCGTTCCTGGAGAACGTCACCCGCGGCCGCGGCGTCCCGCCGGAGCGGCTGGCCGGCGTGGCCGAGCACTACTACGCGGTCGGTGGGGTCAGCCCGATCAACCAGCAGTGCCGGGACCTGCTGGCCGCGATCCGTGCGGCCTTCCCGGCCAGCGGGCTCTCGCTGCCCGTCTACTGGGGAAACCGGAACTGGACGCCCTACCTGACCGATACGGTGCGGGCCATGGCCGACGACGGCGTGCGGCGGGCCGTCGCCCTGGTGACCTCTGCCTACAGCTCCTACTCGGGCTGCCGGCAGTACCTGGAGGATATCGAGCGGGCCCGTGCCGCGGTCGGCCCGGACGCGCCCAGGATCGACAAGATCAGGCGTTTCTTCAACCACCCGGGCTTCATCGAGCCGTTCGCCGCCAGCGCGCGCGCCGCGCTGGCTACCCTCCCCGCCGGCCTGCGGGACGACGCCCACCTGGTGTTCACGGCGCACAGCATCCCGGTCGCGATGGCCGAGGCCAGCGGGCCCGGGGGAACCGGCCGCTATGCGGCCGAGCTGACCGAGGCGGCCGCCCTGGTGGCCGAACGGACCGGCGATGGGCAGCACCCGTGGACTCTGGCCTACCAGAGCCGGAGTGGTCCGCCCGCCCAGCCGTGGCTCGAACCCGACATTCGTGACCACCTGGGTGAGCTGTACAAGTCCGGGACGAAGGCCGTCGTCGTGGTCCCTGTCGGGTTCGTGTCCGACCACATGGAGGTCCGGCACGACCTGGATGTCGAAGCCGCCGAGACGGCCGGCGCGCTGGGCCTGGCCTTCGCCCGGGCGGCCACGCCGGGCAGCGACCCGCGCTTCGCCTCCATGGTCGCCGAACTGGTGCGGGAACGCCTCGCGCGGCCCGATGACACCGACCTGGCGCTCGGGGGCATGGGGGTGCCGAGCCACGACTGCCCGGCGGACTGCTGCCGGTACGTGGGGGGAGCGTCGCGGCCATGACCGTCCCCCAGGCGGGCGAGGATCCCGGGACGCTGCTGCGGATCGCGGTGGCCGCGGCCGCCGAGGCGGGCCGGCTGCTGGCCTCCTGGCGGGGCGACGAGCGACCCGAGGTCGTGCAGACCAAATCGAGCCCGACCGACATCGTGACCGAGATGGACCGCCGGTCCGAGGAACTGATCACCGGCCGGATACGTGCCCACCGTCCCGGCGACACCGTGCTGGGCGAGGAGGGCGGCCAGACCGCGGGCGGCCCGGCCGGCGACGGAGGCCAGCCGGGGCGGGTGCGCTGGATCGTCGACCCGCTGGACGGAACCGTCAACTACCTGTACGGCTTGCGCGACTGGGCGGTGTCCATCGCGGCCGAGGTGAACGGCTCGGTGGTCGCGGGGGTGGTCGAGGTGCCGCGATACGGCGAGACGTTCACCGCGGTGACGGGTCAGGGCGCCTGGCTGCACCGGGGCGAGGCCAAGCTGGCGCTGCATTGTTCTGCGGGAGTTCCGCTGGACCGGGCCCTGGTGGGGACCGGCTTTGGCTACGATCCGGGGCGCCGCCTCGTGCAGGGCGAGGTGGTCGCCGCGCTCCTGCCGTTCATCCGCGACATCCGCCGCGGCGGCGCCGCCGCCGTGGACCTGTGCTCGGTGGCCGCCGGACGGCTTGACGCGTTCTACGAGCGCGGCCTGAACTACTGGGACTTCGCGGCCGGCGGCTTGATCGCCCGCGAGGCAGGCGCGCTGGTCGGCGGGCTGGCCGGGCGGACCGAGAGCACCTCCATGACGGTGGCCGCCGGCCCGGGCCTGTACCAGCAGCTCGGTACGTTTCTCAGCAAGCTGAACCCGGAGCGGGACGCGCCACGTAGTCAGGAGCGGGAAGCATAGCCGACTCGAAGGCGCTCGCCAGCATGGAATGAAAAGGGTTCGTCAGGAGTTATCGGCGTGCCGCGTGTGCGCCCGGCGCGAACGTGACAGAATTCCCCGCCGGAATCGGGCACAACTACGGCCTTGAAAGCGTTACACCCGCGCAGCGATTGCGCACTACGGATGAAGGGGGATGGAGTACTCAGATGGCTACCGACTACGACAGCCCGCGGAAGACGGACGACGACCTGACTGAGGACAGTCTTCAGGAACTTCAGGCGCGCCGGATGGACAAGTCATCGAGCACCATCGATCTTGACCCCGACGATGTTGCCGAGTCCCTGGAACTGCCGGGGGCGGACTTGTCGAACGAGGAGCTCTCGTTCCGGGTGATCCCACGGCAGGCGGACGAGTTCACCTGTTCCAGGTGCTTCCTTGTGCACCACCGGAGCCAGCTTGCCGAGGACCGCAACGGTCAGCTTGTCTGCCGGGAGTGTGCGGCCTAGCCGTCCGCGGCGTGAGCGGGCTCGCGGTCCGCGCCGCCTATTGCCTTGTGCGATATGGCCCGGATCGCGAGCACCCTGACCACTGCGACGGTGACGCCGACCAGCACGGACCAGCCCAGCGCCTCGACCAGGGTCTCCTGCGGATCCTCGGGATTCGTGGGAGGCCGCTTGCCGGTGGCCTTGGTCCAGGCGAGGATGAGTGCTTTGCGGGCCAGGAAGGCGGTCGACGTGGCCGTCAGCATGTACATGAGCCTGGTGCTTCTGTCTTCTTTGAACTCGTTATCAGCCATCTCGCTGCCTCCTTAGTCGCCTGGCCTCTACCCTCGTCCGCGCAATCATGCCACTGATTCGTGGCCGGCCTGCAACCGGCACCTTTCGATGACGGCGGCCAGCTCGGCCGGATGCCTGGTGCCGATCAGCCAGTAGGGCGCCGGCCCCGACGGCGCGACGTCTGCCCGCGGGCCGCGCAACCGCATGGTCTGGTTTTCGTCGAGGACGGCCACCTCGCTGACGGACGTCAGGGGCAGCGCCGCCTTTCCGGCCCGCAGAGTTCCGTCGCGGACCTCGATCGTGGCCAGGCCCATGGCGATCAGGTATGCGGCGCAACCCGCGATGAGCCCGGCCAAGATGATGACCGGCCAGGGCTCGGCGAGGCCGGCGTAGACCGTGGCGCCGATGATGAGGACAGATGGCATAGTGAGCAGCCACCAGGCGAGCGGTACGCGGAGCCGTTCGCGGTAATCACTCATGCACCCGAGGGTAGTTGGTCCCGGCGGCCCGTACGATGCGACAGGGCCCAGATGTCGAGCTATCCTCACCGTGCAACCAGCAGTAGGGAGTTCTCCGTTGCCGCATTCTCAGCCTGACGTGCTGATCAAGCGTCTCGACCCCGGCGTCCCGCTGCCCTCGTACGCCCATCCGGGCGACGCGGGCGCGGACCTGACGGCGGCCGAGGACGTCGAGCTCGGGCCGGGCCAACGCGCCCTGGTGCCGACCGGGATCGCGATCGCCCTGCCCGACGGGTACGCGGCGTTCGTGCATCCCCGTTCGGGCCTGGCGGCCAGGCACGGAGTGACGCTGGTGAACGCGCCGGGCACCGTCGACGCGGGCTACCGTGGCGAGATCAAGGTGACCCTGCTGAATACGGACCGGGACCGCGCGGTCAGCTTCCGGCGCGGAGACAGGATCGCGCAGCTGGTCATCCAGCGCGTGGAACGGGCGGTGTTCCGCGAGGTGACGGTCCTTCCGGGCTCGAGCCGGGGAGAAGATGGCTTCGGGTCAACGGGCCAGGCAGCATTCGCGGGAATAACACCAAAGGAGTGAGTGGAGTGTTTCGTCGGCGTCGTTCAGAAGACGCGGACCGCGACGAGTTCGATTATGACGAGCCGGAGCAGCCCGCGGGAGACCCGCGTGCCGAAGGCGGCCCGTGGGACGCGGAGGAGCCCTTCCCCGCGCTAGAACGGGTGGACCTCGGCAGCCTGCAGGTGCCGGTCGGGCCCGAGCATGAGATCCAGCTGGTCATGGCCGAGCAGCACGGTGCCTGGGTGACCGTCAGGTACCGGGAGAGCGAGGTCCAGATCCAGGCGTTCGCCGCGGCGCGCCGGGGCGCGCTCTGGGATGACGTCCGGGGCGAGATCGCCGCCGAGGTGGAGACGGCCGGCGGGCGGACCCAGGAGATCGACGGGTCGTTCGGGATCGAGTTGATGGCTCAGGTGCCGGCCGAGCCGGGCCAGCCGGCCGCGGGCATGCGGCTGGTGCGGTTCGTCGGCGTCGACGGGCCCCGCTGGTTCCTGCGCGGGCTGTTCACCGGCCCGGCGGCGGACGGCGGCGACCAGGCCGAACTGCTCGAGCAGGTGCTCAGGGACGTCGTGGTGGTCCGCGGTGAGCACCCGGTGCCGCCGCGGGAGATACTCGAGCTGCAGCTGCCGCCCGAGGCGCGGCAAGCGCTCGAGGAGCAGGCCGCCGCGGAACAGGAGCAGGAGAGCCGGTTCCGCGGGGACCTGAACCCCTTCGAGCGCGGCCCGGAGTTCACCGAGACGCGCTAGCTACTCGCTGGAGCGCAGCAGGCGGGCGAGTTCGTCTTCGACGTCCTCGCTGGTCACGAAGAAGAGCTCGTCGCCGGCCTGCAGCGGGTCGTCCGGGTGCGGGACCAGCACCCTGCCCTCACGCAGGATGGCCACCAGCGACGTGTCGGCCGGCCAGTCGATGCCGCCCACGCGCTGGCCGACCAGCGGAGCGTCGTCCGGCATGGTCAGCTCGACCAGCCCCGCTTCGCTCTGCCCGAACGTCATCAGCCGCACCAGGTCACCGACGCTGACCGCCTCCTCGACCAGGGCCGAAAGCAGGCGCGGAGTGGACACGGCGACGTCGACGCCCCAGGACTCGTTGTACAGCCACTCGTTGCCCGGATGGTTCACGCGCGCTACGACACGCGGCACCCCGTACTCGGTCTTGGCCAGCAGCGACACCACCAGGTTGACCTTGTCGTCGCCGGTCGCGGCGATCACTACCTGTGACCGCTGCAGCTGCGCATCGTCCAGCGAGCTGATCTCGCAGGCGTCGGCGAGCAGCCATTCGGCCCTGGGCACGGTGTCCAGCTTGATTTTCCTGGGCTGGTTGTCGATGAGCAGCACCTCGTGCCCGTTCTCGAGGAGCTCGCTGGCAATGGAACGGCCGACGGCCCCGGCGCCCGCGATGGTGATCCGCATCAGTGCCCGCCTCCCCGGGTGGCGAAGGCCGCCGTGATCCGGTCCACCTGGCCTTCCGCAGCCACGACGTGCAGCACGTCCCCTTCCTGCAGGACCGTGCCCGGTTCGGGCACGAACGCCTGACCCAGCCGGTCGATAAAGGCGATCCGGCTCGTCGTGCTGGTCTCGAGCGACTTCACCTGCTCGCCGATCCAGGCCGGAGAGTACCCCACCTCGACCAGCACGATCTTGCCGGTGGGATCGCGCCAGAGCGGCTCGCCGCCTTCCGGGACGATCTTGCGCAGCATCTGGTCGGCGGTCCAGCGCACCGTGGCCACGGTGGGGATGCCGAGGCGCTCGTAGACCTCGGCCCGGCGCGGATCGTAGATCCTGGCCACCACCCGCGCCACGGTGAACGTCTCGCGCGCCACCCGGGCCGAGATGATGTTGGAGTTGTCGCCGCTGCTGACCGCGACGAAGGCATCGGCCCGCTCGATGCCCGCCTGGGCGAGCACGTCGCGGTCGAAGCCGATGCCCGTGATCTTGTCGCCCTTGAACGAAGATCTGAGCCTCCGGAACGCCTCCGGATCACGGTCGATGACCGATACCGTGTTACCCCGGTCCTCGAGTATGTGGGCGAGCGTCGACCCGACCCGACCGCAGCCCATGATTACGATGTGCACGACCGTCCTCCCACGATGAGCAGGTCCCTGAGCTGAGGGGCGCCTCGCCACCACACCAGCACCATCAAGGTATGCCCTCACATAGCCTCCTCCTTGCCTGGAAGGCGCGGGATTTTCTGACCGGCTCAGGAAAGGAGCGCATGATGAGCTCGCCGAGCACCCGAACCGGCCACGGTCCGGCCGGCCCGATGGCCTGGCAGGAGGGTCAGCTGATCCTGCTGACGATCGTCGACGTGGCGCACGGCGGCTGGTGCGTGGCCCGGCCCGACGACGGGCCGGTGGTCTTCGTCCGGCACGCGCTGCCCGGCGAGACGGTCCGCGCCCGCGTCACCGAGGTTACGTCGCGGCTGGCCCGCGCCGAGGCAGTGGAGATCCTGACGCCGTCACCAGACCGGGTCAAGGCGCCGTGCCCGCACGCTGGCCCTGGCCGCTGCGGCGGCTGCGACTGGCAGCACGCGGCGCTGACCGCCCAGCGGTCACTGAAGGCGGTCGTCGTCCGACAGCAGCTCAGGCGGCTGGCGGGCGTCGACCGTGAGGTTACCGTCGAGCCGCTGCCCGGTGACCAGGAGCCGGACGCGGGCCTGGGCTGGCGGACCCGCGTGCAGTTCGCGGTGCGGCCGGACGGGGTGGCCGGGCTGCGCGCCCACCGCTCGCACGAGGTGATCGACGTCGGCGAATGCCTGATCGCCCATCCTGGCCTCACCGATCTCGGCCTGCCGGCCCGGCGGTGGCCGGCCGCGTCATCGGTCGAGGCCGTGGTGTCGGCCGGCTCGGGGGAGCGAGCGGTGATCGTCAGCGCCGGCCCGGCGGGATCGGTCCCGTCGGACATCCCCGGGGCTGACGCCGTGCTGAGCCGGCACGGGCGGCGCCTGACCCCCGTGCGCGGCCGTGCCTACCTGAGCCAGCGCGCCGCCGGGCGGGACTGGCGGGTCAGCGCGGGCGCCTTCTGGCAGGTCCACCCCGGCGCGGCCGACGCGCTGACCGATGCCGTCATGACCGCACTGGAGCCGCGGCCCGGGGACGTCGCACTCGACCTGTACTGCGGCGCCGGGCTGTTCGCCGGGGTGCTGGCCCCGGCGGTCGGACCGGGCGGGACGGTGGCCGGCGTCGAGGCGGACCCCGCCGCGGTCCGGGACGCCCGGCACAACCTGCGGCGCTGGCCCTGGGCCAGGGTGCACAAGGGCGACGTCGCCGCGGTGCTGCGCCGCGGCGGCGCAACGCTACCGCCCGCCACCCTGGTGGTCGCCGACCCGCCGCGCTCCGGGCTGGCCCGAGAGATCATCGGGTACCTCGGCGCGGCCGGGCACGGCGCGGCCAGGTTTGCCTACGTGTCCTGCGACCCGGCCACGCTGGCCCGCGACATCGGGCTGCTCATGGCGCGCGGCTGGGCGCTGGCCGGCCTCCGCGCGTTCGACGCGTTCCCGATGACCCACCACGTCGAGTGCGTCGCCACCCTAGTCCGCGACCCCGCCTAGCCATTCCCCCGGCTGGGCTCCGCCGCAGGTCCGGTTACATCTCTTACTGGGCGGGGGATCCCTTTTCTGTGCTACCGGTGACGTAGTAGCCGAGACCGGGGATGCGGGTCAGCAGGCCTTCTTCCTGCAGGGTGTGCAGCGCCTTGGCGCACGTCTGCCGGGCATGCCCGTACTCCTGGCTCAGGGTAGTGATGGACGGCGTCGGCATGCCGGGAGCGAGTTTCCCCTCGGCGATCTCCCGGCGTAGCCGTGCGGCCAGTCGCACATAGGCTCTTGGGTCCGATTCGTCGCTTATCGACACTCTCGTACCGTACTCGATTGGCAATATTGCCAATCGCAAGGCTTCGACACTAGTCGAGATTAGACGAGAGCCTAATAGTGCGTTAACGTCAGAAACTGTCAGGGCCGCCACGGCCGCGCGGATCCAGATCCTGGGCAGGTCATGATCTTTTACTCATGGATCGCAGTGAGCGGGAGTGACCGGACGCCACCGAGCCGGAACGAGCCACGGTCCGCCAGATTGCCGGTCGCCATGGGAATCACGGACGATCGCGGCCGGGCCATGCGGGCGGGTGAGGAGACGCTCAGGTCCGGCCGCGCGGCGATGGTCATCATCGATGTGGTGCGCCCGGGCATGGCGGCGCACACGCTGGCGCCGTGCTACGTCAGGACCGGGGTGGGCTGGCTGGGCCGTCGCACCCCGGCCGGCGAGGTGGCCTGGGACCGGTTCTTCCGCTGAGCCCTGGCAGGATGGGGGCCATGAAACTCCGGATCTTCACTGAGCCGCAACAGGGCGCCGACTACCGGACGCTGCGCGCGGTGGCGCTGGCCACCGAGGAACTCGGCTTCGATGCGTTCTTCAGATCCGATCACTACCTGGCGATGGGCGGATCGGGGCTGCCCGGACCGACCGACTCCTGGGTCACGCTGGGCGCTCTGGCCGTCGAGACCAGCCGCATCCGGCTCGGGACCATGGTGACCGCGGCGACGTTCCGGCTTCCGGGTCCGCTCGCGATCTCCGTGGCGCAGGTCGACCAGATGAGCGGCGGCCGGGTGGAGCTCGGTCTCGGGAGCGGCTGGTTCGAACGCGAGCACGCCGCCTACGGCATACCGTTCCCGCCTCTCGGTGAGCGCTTCGACCGCCTGGAGGAGCAGTTCGCCATCATCACCGGTCTATGGGAGACCCCGGAGGGTGAGACGTTCTCCTTCGAGGGGACGCATTACCAGCTGACGGACTCGCCCGCGCTGCCGAAGCCCGCCCAGCGCCCGCGCCCGCCGGTAATCGTGGGCGGTACGGGCGCGCACCGCACGCCGCGGCTGGCGGCCAGGTATGGCGACGAGTACAACGTGCCGTTCGATACCGTGGCGGAGTCGGCCGCCGCGTTCAGCCGCGTCCGCGAGGCCTGCCAGGCCGCCGGACGCGATCCGTCCTCCGTGATCTACTCCGTGGCCCAGACGGTGTGCTGCGGCAAGGACGAGGCCGAGTTCCGCCGCCGCGCCGCGGCGATCGGCTGGGATCCGGCCGATATCCGCGACCGGGGCATCGGCGGCACGCCGGGCGAGGTGGCGGCCAAGCTCGCCGAGTTTGCCGAGATCGGCGCCGAACGTGTCTATCTCCAGGTACTCGACCTACATGATCTCGACCACCTGGCGCTGATCGCCGCGGACGTGGTGCCTCAGGTGTAACACGGGTCAGCCGAACGCACGGCGGGCTGCGGCGGCACCCGCCGCACTGCCCGCCCGCCAGCTGTACGTTCCCTGCTCACGCAGCTCGGCGGCGGCGGCCACGACCGCTCCCAGCGCGGCGAACGCGAACGCGCCGCCCACCGAGATCCGGGCCACCCCGGCCCTGGCCAGCTCGGCCACGGGCGGGGTGTCATCCAGGGCGAGCACGTTGACCGGCCGGTCCACCTCGCGGACCACCTGGGCGATGTGCTCGAGACTGCGCAGGCCCGGCGCGAATAGGACGTCGGCGCCGGCCTCCTGGTAGGCCTGGAGCCTGGCGATGGTGTCGGCGAGATCGGGATTGCCGCGGATGAAGTTCTCCGCCCGGGCGGTGAGCACCAGGCGGACCGGGCCCGCGTGGGCCGCCTCGGCGGCCGCCGCGACGCGTTCGGCCGCCTGCCCGATGTCGTAGATGCCGGTGCCGGGCTGGCCGGCAAAGTCCTCGATCGAGGCGCCAGCCAGGCCGACCTCGATGGCCAGCCTCATGGTTTCAGCGGCCCCGGCCGGATCGTCCGCGTAGGCGTTCTCCAGGTCGGCCGATACCGGCAGGTCGGTCGCGGCCACGATCACCGCAGCGTGAACTATCGCCTCGTCCCTGGTCACCGAGCCGTCGTTGCGGCCCAGGGTGGCAGCGAAGCCCGAACTCGTGGTGGCCAGCGCCTCGAAGCCGAGCGACGCGAGCAGCCTGGCCGAGCCCAGGTCCCACGGGTTCGGCATCAGGAGCGGCTGACCGGGCCGGTGCAGGGCCAGGAACCGCTGTGCTTTGTCCGCCTGACTGGTCATGCACATAACGTATCGCCAGTCACTCCAGGAACCCGGAACCGGTGTCGTTCATGGATGAAAAATGCCTGGTCAGCCAGGTTGGCGGTGGTACGGACACCATGTCCTCCCGGAGCCCGGGCGGCCACCCTCCGGAATGACGGTCGTAATGGTTACAGCTGGCCATTCGGCTTGCGGGCCGGTAACCGCGATGCGATCGTTGAGCCGTGCGCTCGGAAACCGCCACGACCAGGAGGGTGCGGCTCGTCATCGTCCTGTCGGTAGCGGCCGCCGTGACGGTCATGATCGGCGCCATCCTGGTCGCCGCCGGACCGGTCATGCGGATGGTAACCAAGCGCCAGCCTGCTCATCTGACCCGGCTGGGGCTGGACGTCATCGCGGCGGGCATCGCGTTCGGCCTGGTGGTTCTGGTGGTGTTCGCGATCGCGCGGATCGCGGGAGCCGGAAGGCGCCGGCCGCGGAAAGGCAGGACGAGTCACCGGCGCGGTGCGGTCCGCCAGAACCCCGCGGCGGCCCCCCGCGGGCATGGCAGGTCACCGGCGCCTGGCCAGGACCGGCTCCGGGCCGGCCCGCCGCCAGGCGGCGGTCACGGCCCGCGCGAGGGAGCGGTGCGTTCCGCGCGGCCGCCCGTCCTGAACCCGACGAACGTCTACTCACCGGGAGGGCTTATCGACGTGCCCAGGGACGGCCGTGGACCCGGGACGCCGGGCGGCGAGGACATCCCGGAGCTCCTGCGCACGGCCGGACCTGGCCCGGCTCCGAGAGATCAGGCCGGCGGGCGGAGCCGGGACCGGCCGTCGTCCGGCTGGGCCGGACCTCAGCCGCCGCGTCAGGGCTACCCGCCGGGCGTGAACCCGGGCGGTCCCGGCCGGGCCGCGTACGGCCTGGGCGGCCAGCCGGTGCCTCCCATGCCGCGTGGTCACGGACGCCCGCGGGAGGCGCCGCGGCCCGGCTACCCGATGCCGGGCCGCGATGCCATGCCGGGCCGCGATGCCATGCCGGGCCGCGATGCCATGCCGGGCCGCGATGCCATGCCGGGCCGCGATGCCATGCCGGG
>Ga0335076_10003442_pt1 | contig 15924 bp, 14 predicted proteins | sample Lox_Sample_25_FD_206717 | JGI IMG/M metagenome (GOLD analysis project Ga0335076, IMG submission 206717) | Soil microbial communities from Loxahatchee National Wildlife Refuge, Florida, United States - Lox_Sample_2.5 | ecosystem: Environmental > Terrestrial > Soil > Wetlands | place: USA...
CGGACCGGGCGCCTCTTTTATGCCCAGGGTTATTCCGGCATGGGGGTCGCGATCACAGGCATCGCCGGCAAGCTGATCGCCGAGGCGATGAGCGGCACGGCGGAGCGCTTCGACGTCTTCGCCGGGCTCGAGCACAAGACCTTCCCCGGCGGCACGCTGCTGCGGCATCCGCTGCTGGTGCTGGCGATGCTGTGGTACGTATTGCGGGACAAGCTTTGAACGCGAGGCAAGACCGATGCGCATCCTGATCCTCGGCGCCGGCGGAGTCGGCGGGTATTTCGGCGGGCGGCTGGTGGAATCCGGCGCGGACGTCACCTTCCTGGTGCGCCCGGCACGACGCCGGCTGCTGGAGGAGCACGGACTCGTCATCAAGAGCCCGGTCGGCGACGCGAAGCTCGAGGTCAACACCCTCGCCGCCGGGGAGAGCGCGCGGCGCTTCGACCTCGCGATCGTCACCTGCAAGGCCTACGACCTCGCGGCCGCGATCGACGCGGTCGAGCCCCATGTCGAGGCCGGCGCGGTGGCACTGCCGATCCTGAACGGCATGGCGCACAACGACATCATGCGGGAGCGGCTCGGCCATGGCCGCGTCGTGGGCGGCATCGCCCAGTGCTCGACCACGCTCAACGCCCATGGCGAGATCGAGCATCTGAACGAGATCGCGCGGCTCGCCTTCGGCAGCTTCGCCGACCAGCCGAATCCGAACGAGATCGATCCGCTGCTGGACGGCTTCGCCGCCATTTGCAAGCAGGCCAACTTCAAGAGCCGACGCAGCGATCCGATCGACCAGGACCTCTGGGACAAGTGGGTGATGCTGGCGACGTTGGCCGGCATGACCACGCTGATGCGCGCCTCGGTGGGCGAGATCATGGCCACCAGGGAAGGCAGCGAGCTGATGGCGGAGTTCCTGGAGGAGGCGGTGGCCGTCGCGACCGAATCCGAATATCCGCCGTCGCCAGATTACCTCGCCTCGGTGCGGCAGATCCTGTTCGCGCCGGGCTCGGGATTCACCGCTTCGATGCTGCGCGACATGGAGGCCGGCGGCCCGATCGAGGGCGACCATGTCATCGGCGACATGTACCGCCGCGCCCATGACATGGGCCTCGACGCGCATCTGCTGCGCGTCGCCTATTGCCACCTGCAGGCCTACGAGGCGCGCCGCGCGGCGCGGGGATGACGAATCGCTGCGTGATTCGTCAATCCGTCGGCATCGTGCTCTTGAGCGAGGGGCGCGCCGCAAACGTCTTGTGCCACTTGGCGAGGTTCGGGTGTGTCTCGCGCCACGCCTCGGCCGCGAAGCGGAAGTCGAGATAGTCCAGCATGATCGCCGCGGTCAGCGTGCCGATGTCGACCCGGTCGCCGAAGCTCGCCGCTTCGCGCTCCAGCGCCGCCAGGCCCTGATCGACCTTGCGCTTCTGACGCTGGTCCCATTCGGCGGAGCGGAGGTTCTCCGGCCGCTGTGATTCGTAGCGGCGCAGGATCGCGGCATCCAGCATTCCGTCGCAAAGCGCCATCCGCGAGAGCGCGGTCCAGCGTGCCGGACCTGGGGCCGGGAACAGCTTGCCGCCCTTCCGGCCGTCGAGGTATTCGCAGATCACCGCGGAATCGATCAGGATCGTGCCACCGTCGAGCACCAGCGCGGGAATCTTGTTCAACGGATTGTGTCGGGCCAGCTCGGGATCGACGGTGTTGGTCTTCACCCGCTCGATATCGCCTTCCTGGCCGGTCTCGATCGCCGTCACTGTCACCTTGCGGACGAACGGGCTGGTGGTCGAATAGCGCAGCTGCATCATCGCGAGCGTTCTCCCTAGAACCTGTCCTTGGCGGCGCGGATCGCGCCGAAGATCTCATGGGCTGGCTTGTCCTTGCCACCGAAGCGCGCCGCCACCTCCGGCGCGTCGGCACGCAGGAACGGGTTCGCCAGCTTCTCCTCGCCGAGCGTCGCCGGGATGGTCGGCTTTCCCGCGCCGCGGAGCGCCTTCACTTGCTCGGCTTTCTTCTTCAGCGCGGCATTGTCGGGATCGGCGCTCAGGGCGAAGCGGATGTTGGCCTCGGTGTATTCATGGCCGCAATAGATCCGGGTGTCGTCGGGCAGCGCGCGGAGCTTCAGCAGCGAAGGCCACATGACGTCCGAAGTCCCCTCGAACATCCGCCCGCAACCGATCGAGAACAGGGTGTCGCCGCAGAAGACAGCCTTCGAATCCCGGAAGTGGAAGGCGATATGGCCCTTGGTGTGGCCCGGGATGAAGAGCACGTCAGCATGGTGGCCGGCGAAGTCAAAGCCGGATTTCTCGTCCACCAAGACGTCGATGCCGGGGATTCGGTCCCGGTCATAGGCCGGGCCCACGACCTTGGCGCCGGTCGCCTGCTTCAAACCGAGATTGCCGCCGCAATGGTCGTTGTGGTGATGGGTGTCGAGCACATGGGTGATTTTCCAGCCCCGCGCCTCCGCCGCCGCGAGGCCGGGCTTCGCCTCGGAGGGGTCGAGGATCGCCGTGGCGCCGCTCGCCCGGTCATGGATCAGGTAGGCGTAGTTGTCCTTGAGCATCGGCACGAGCGCGATTTCAAGCGGTTCCGGCATAGGCAACTCCCGTGAATTTCCGGCGCTGACCTTACCAAGGGATATGGCATAATCAACGGCATGTGGCAGGACGTCGTCGACCTCCATGACTTCTACCAGACCCCCCTGGGCGGCGTGACACGCCGCCTGCTCCTGGCGCGGGTCCGCAGGCTCTGGCCGGATCTGACCGGCCAGTCGCTGCTCGGCCTCGGCTTCGCCACCCCCTACCTCTCGCCCTTCGCCAAGGAGGCAGAGCGGGTGCTGGCGGTGATGCCGGCGGGGCAAGGCGTCATCCATTGGCCGGAGGGTGGCCGGGCGTTGGTCGCCTATGCCGACGAGACCGAGCTGCCATTCCAGGACTTCTCCGTCGACCGGGTGCTGATGGTACATGCGCTGGAATCCAGCGAGCATCCCGGCGACATGCTGCGCGAGGCTTGGCGTGTGCTCTCCGGCGGCGGGCGGCTGATGGTGGTGGTGCCAAACCGAGCCAGCATGTGGTCCATGACCGAGCGCACGCCGTTCGGCTTCGGCCAGTCCTATTCCGCGGGGCAGCTCTCGAAGCTCTTGCGCAGCGTCTCCTTCACGCCGCTGCAGACCGCCCGCGCATTGCACTTCCTGCCCTGGCGCTCGCGGGCCTGGCTCTCGGGTGCCCCCGGCTGGGAGCGCTTCGCCGGCAACTGGATGCCCGGCCTCGCCGGCGCAGTCATCATCGAGGCGGCGAAGCAGCTCTATGGCGCGAAGCCGGTGAAGGCGCCGCGCCGCGGCAAGCCGGTGCTGGTGCCGCTGCCGAACGTCGCCACCGGCCGCATCGTGCCGCTGCACCGCGAGCACCCGGCCCTATGACCTATCAAATTGATCCGGCCCGCGACCGCCCTTACGTCGAGGAGTTTCGGCGGCAGCCGATCGGCGCCCACAGCCCGGGCCTGATGCGCCTGCTGACGGTGATGCGCCAGGACCCGAGCGGCCGCCAGGTGATCCTGGTCTGCCGCAAGCCGTTCAAGGAATGGGTGCTCGGCGAGATGCCGCCGAAGCGCAGCGATCCGGTCGCGATCGAGAGGAGCCCCGTCTTCACCAGCCGCGAGGAAGCGGAGTGGGAAGTCTTTCGCCGGCGCTGGCAAAAGCTGACCGGCGAGGCGATCAACCTCTCCTATCGGGATTAGGTCTCGGGCAGTCCCGCGGCGCGCAGCAACTCCAGCAATTTCCGGTGATCGTCATCCCGGGCGAAGCGCGGCAGGAAATGCGGCACCACGTTCTCCAGCGCCAGATCGGGCCGCACCTCGCGGGCGGCGGCGATCGCTGACCCTGCCTCCTCCGGCCGATCCAATGCGGCGAGCGCCGCCGCCATCAGCAGCGGCCCCCGCAGGAAGTCCGGGCGCCAGCCCTGGACCCGGCGGGCTTCATGCAGCATCGCCTCGTGGTCGCCGGCGACGAAATGCGCGAGGGCGAGGCTGGAACGCCACCAGAAGCTGGTCGGATCGCGGGGATTGAGCTGCAGCGCGAGGCGGCAATGCTCGACGGCCGTCTCCGGCCGGCCCATGAGGGCGTGCAGCTCGCCCAGGCGACCCACCGCGACCGAGAGGCTGGGATTGATCTCAAGCGCCCGCTCCGCCTCCCCGAGCGCCTCGGCGAGACGACCGGCCTCCGACAGCGCCTCCGCCATGAAGGCGTGCGCCCATTCGTCCTCCGGATTGAGACCGAGCGCCGCCTGGGCGAGATCGATCCCGCGCTGCACCTGGTCGGCGTCATGCGCCACGAGACCGAGCGAGAGCGGATGCAGATGCGCCTCGGCGAGGATGAGATGGGCGGCGCCGTTGCGCGGCTCCAGTGCGATCGCCTGCTCCGCGAGGCGGGTCGCTTCGACGAAGCTCTCCACCGTCATGTCGTAGAGCAGGCCGCGACAGCGCAGCACCAGGTCCTGGGCGCCGGCCGGGCCTTCCGACCGGCCCGCCGCATCGCGACGAGCAAGATAGATCTGGGTCTCGATCGAGGCGGCAACCGTCCGCGCCAACCGGTCCTGCACCTCCATCCAATCGGCGACGGCGCACTCATAGCGGTCGGCCCAGATGTGGTGCCCGGCCGCGGCGTCGATCAACCTGGCATGGATGCGTGCCCGCGTGCCGCTCTGCTGCACGCCGCCCTCGAGCACGTAATCCGCGGCGAGCTCCAGCGCCAGCTTGCGGAAGTCGCCGACCGGCCCGACATAGGTCTGCGCCGAGGAGCGCGCCGCCACCCGGAACGCCGCGGCACGGGACATCGCCGTCACGATGTCGTCGGTGAAGGCGGCGGCAAGGAATCGCGCCTCGGGATCGACGTGACGGCTCTCGAACGGTAGGACCGCGATCACCGGCTTCTCGTATCGTGGCGCGACCGCGGCCGGTGCGCCGGCCGCGGCGCCGTTGGCGGTGCGCGCGAGATCGGCGATCTCGCGCTCGAACTCGGGTGAAGGCGATGCGCCGCGCTCGCGCTGCAGCAGTGCGCGATAGTCACGCGCCTGCCGCACGCCGAGCTCGCTCTCGCCTTGGCGCATATAGGCGCGGATGAGGCTGCGTTGGCCACCCTCGCGCAACGGGTCGAGACGGACCAGGCGCCGCGCGGCATCGACGGCGACGGCACCGTCCAGCGTCGGGATCAGCCGCTCCAGCGCCGCCACCGCCAGCTCGTGGAAACGCCGCCGCGCGCCGCTCAGCCAGCGGTCGAAGGCCGGATCGCGGACCGCCGATCCGGCGAGGAGGTCGCCGCGATAGAGCTCGATCGCGCGACGCAGGTCGTCGGTGGTCTGGGACCCGGCGTGCCGGACGAACTCCTGCACGTCGATCACGACCGCGTCCGGATCGAGCATCACGACCTCGTTCTCGATCCGCAACGGCGCCGGCAGCACCGCCTCGAGGTCACGCCGCAACGCGACCAGGGATTGGCGCAGGCTGTCGCGTGCCTGGGCATGCGCACGATCGCTCCACAGGAGCTCGGTCAGCGCCTCGCGCTGCATCCAGCCCGACTCGACGGCGAGGACCGCGAGCAATGCCTGGTTCTTGCGGGTGGAGATGCGGAGGAGGCGCTGGTCCGGCAACCGCGCCTCGAAGCCGCCGAGCAGGTTGAGATGCAGCGGCCCGCTCATGCTACCGCGCCCGATGGGCCATTGGGGAGACCCGCCTCGACCAGCATCCGCGTGAGCCGTGCGCGATCGGCGGGGCGGACGAAGGCCGGCATCACCCGCGGCATGACGGCATCGGCGCGGAGGTCCGGATAGCGGAGCCGGCAACGCGCGAGCGCGGCGGCCGCTTCGGATCGATGTCCGAGCGCCATTGCGACGGCGGCCAGCAGCAGGTCGGCGCGGGTGTAGTCCGGTCGCCAGCGCGCGGCGCGGCCGGCCTCGCCATAGGCCGCCGCATCGTCCCCCGCAGCGAAGTGCGCGAGGGCGATGGTGAAGTCGCGACGATAGCGCTCGGGCGCGCGGGGATCGAGCTGCTGCGCCGCAGCGATGGCCTGAAGCGCCTCGGCGCTGCGGCCGAGCAGGGCATAGCATTCGCCGCGCCGCGCATGGGCGAAAGCAGCGCTGGGATTGATCTCCAGCGCCCGCTCGCAGTCGGCAAGCGCGGCCTCGAGATCGCCGGTCTCGATGCGGGCCCGCGCCAGCAGCAGGTGACTCCATTCGTTGGCCGGCGCCATGCGGGCGAAGGCCCGCGCCAGTTCGACACCGCGCGCCGCCAGCGCGGGATCGAAATCTACCGCGCGCGCGGCGATCCGCTGGACGAAGGCGTAGCCCAGCAGCTCGTGCGCCCGCGGCTCCACGGGCTGCAGCGCCACCGCGCGCTCGGCCAGTGCCAGCACCTCCAAGAGGGAGTCCGGCTGCTCGTCATAGAGCAGGCTGAAACCGCGGGCGAGCAGGTCGTGGAAGGACAGGGTCTCCGGTGCCGCCCGCGGCACCCGGTCGCGACCGGCCAGGGTCATCCGGGTCTCGCTCGAAGCCGCGATCGCCTTGGCGATCGTCTCCTGCAGGTCGGGGAACTCGGCGTTCCCGCAGTCATACTGGTCGGCCCAGATGTAATGCCCGCGGACGGTCTCGCAGAGCTGGGCGCTCGCCCGCAGCCGGTCGCCGAGGCGGTGGATGCTGCCCTGCATGACATAGCCGACGCCGAGATCGGCGCCGATGCCGCGGACGTCAACCGCGGCGCCGCGATAGTGTTCGGTCGCGGCGCCGGCGATCACATGGGCGTTGGCGATCCGGGAAAGATCGTCGGCGATTTCGCCTGACAGGAGATCGCAGAGCGCCTGCTGCGCCGGGTCCGCACCGCGATTCTCGAATGGCAGAACCGCGACCGAATGCTTCACGCCGAATCGCGGCGCCCGAGCGCTGTCCTTGCGCGGCGACTGCTCCGGTATCGGGAACGCGCCGCTAGCGATCTGTTTCTGCAGCGCCTGGATCGCGGGCGATGGCTGCAGGCCGAGCTCGCGCTTCAGCGCCTCGGCATAGTCTCGGTACTGGCGCAGCCCGAGATCGCTCTCGCCCTGTTCGGCCAGGAGCGCCATCAGCAGGCGCTGCCCGGTATCGCGCAGCGGATCGAGCGCCACCAGCCGCTCGGCAGCGGCGAGAGCCTCGGCGCCGCCGAGGCGCGGGATCAAGCGGAGGTAAAGGTCGATCGCAAGCTCGCGCAGCCGGGATCGCTCCGGCGCCAGCCACTCCATGAAGTCGGATGCGCCGAGGGCGAGGCCGGCCAGCAGGTCGCCACGATAGAGTGCCGCCGCGATCTTCAGGTCGTCGATGTCGTCGGAACGCGCATGGCGCTCGAAGGCGATGACATCGACCTCGACGGCGCCCTCCGGCACCGACAGCGCCTCACCCTCCACCGCCACGGGAAAAGGCTCGACCGAGGCGAGGTCCTTGCGAAGGGCGGTCAATGCCTGGCGCAAGCTGTTGCGACCCTGCTCGCCCTCGCTCCACAGCAGGTCCGCCAGCTGCTCGCGGGCATGGCGGCGGCCGGGTTGGAGGGCCAGGAAAGCGAGCAGCGCCTGGTTCTTGCGGCTGGAGATCCGCACCAGATGATCCAAACCGCAGCCGGCCGCGAAGCCGCCGAACAAAGTGAGCTGTAGCGGAACCAAGGCCGACTTTCCCCGAAAGGCCACTGAAATGCGGCATGCGTGCGGAGCGGCAGGATACCGAGACCGCCGACGACGACAAGATCGATCGGCCCGAACTGTGATCCAGACGGTAATTTTATTGCCGACCGGCGGAGGGGACTTTAGTCTGCCGTGGCATATTCGCGTCGGAGCCGTCACCCGTGTTGAAGATCCTGGGATATCCGGACCGCTACAGCGTGGCACCGGCCGAGGAGATCGCGTTCAAGGTCTCGCTGGAGGAAGGCACGCATTTCGATGCGCGCGTCGTCCGGGTGATCCACGGCGACGCCAATCCCGAAGGTCCGGGATTGAAGTTCCGCCACATCCCGAGCCCGATCGACGGCCGCCATCCGGGGAAGCCGCAGCGCATCGATGCGGGTTCCTACATGATCGTCGGGAATGCGCCGGCGCTGACGGAAAAGCCCTTCACCTTCTTCGCCATGATCTGGCCGACCTTGCCGGAACGCACGAGCCAGACCCTCCTGGCGCAGTGGGATGCGAAGACCGAGCGCGGCTTCCGCATCGAGATCGACCAGGGCCGGCTCACCGTCGTCTTCGGGGACGGCGCGCATGGCCGGCGTCTCGCCACCGGGAAGTCCATGCTGACGCGGCAATGGTATTCGGTCGCGGTGTCGGTCGATCCCGCGGGTCGCAGCGTCACTCTCGACCAGGTCCCGGTCGGAGGATACGCGCAGATCGACGACGCCGACCATGTGGAGGCGGCACTGGACGCGGCGCTTGGGCCGGTCGCGGCGCCGCTACTGATCGCCGGCTGCCCGCAGGCGGACGGCACGGTCGGCGGGCATTTCGACGGCAAGATCGACGGGCCGATGCTCTGTGAGGGCGTGCGCGCCGCCGAGCTGCACAAGACCTTGCGCGAGGCGCATCCCGTGACCGCGGCACCGAAGATCATCGCCCGCTGGGACTTTTCGAAGGCGATGGAGACCACGACCGCGATCGACGTCGGCCCGGCGAAGCTGCATGGGAAGCTGATGCAGCTCCCCAGCCGCGCCATGAAGGGCTGGAACTGGACCGGCGAGGAGCACAATTGGACACGCAAGCCGGACCATTACGGCGCGATCCACTTCCATCACGACGACGTCTATGACGCCGGCTGGGAGACCTCGGTGACACTGACTGTTCCCGAGGATCTGCCGAGCGGACCCTATTCGCTGCACGTCTCCTGCGGCGAGAGCGGACCGGAGGTGACGCGGGAATCCTACATCGCCTTCTTCGTGCGGCCCCCTCGCCTATCGAAGACGCGCGGCGATCGACCGAGAGTGGCGGTGCTGGCGCCGACCTGCTCCTATCTGGCCTACGCGAACCATGCCGAGCACATCACGGCGCGTGGCGCCGAGCTGCAGATGGGCCGCCTGCTGCAGTTCGGACATATCGATCTCTACATGTACGATCATCCGGAGCTCGGCGGATCGCTCTACGACCGGCACCTGGACGGATCCGGCGTCGCCTACACCAGCCGCCTTAGACCCAACCTGAATTGCGCGCCCTGCTATCACTCCTGGCTCGGCGGCCACGGCTCGGCGCTCTACCAGTACAACGCCGACACCCATCTCTTCGATTGGCTCGATCACCAGGGCATCGCCTACGACCTCATCACCGACGAGGACCTGCACGAGGATGGGCTCGACCTCATCCGCGACTATCGCGTGATCCTGACCGGCACCCATCCCGAATACCACTCGACCGAGATGTGGGACGCGATGAAGGCCTGGATCGACCGCGGCGGGCGGCTCATGTATCTCGGCGCCAACGGCTGGTACTGGCGGATCGCCTTCCACCAGCACCTTCCCGGCGTGTTCGAGCTCCGCCGCAGCGAGGATGGCATCCGCACCTGGGAATCCGAGCCCGGCGAATACTACCACTCGGTCAACGGCGAATATGGCGGGCTCTGGCGCCGGATCGGCCGGGCGCCCAACGTGATGGGCGGCGTCGGGTTCATCGCCCAGGGCTTCGACCTCTCCTCCTACTACCGCCGCGCGCCGGATGCGGACAATCCCCGTGCCGCCTTCATCTTCGAGGGCGTCACGGAGGAGATCATCGGCGATTTCGGGCTGATCGGCGGCGGTGCGGCCGGGATCGAGCTCGACTGTATCAACACGGCCCTGGGCTCGCCGCCCAACATGCTGCGCCTCGCCTCCTCCGAGAACCACACGCCGATGATCCTGTTGGTGAACGAGGAGTTCGGCGTGGTGCCGCCCAACCTCGGCGGTGACCTCAATCCCCGGGTCAAGGCCGATCTCGCCTTTGGCGAGACGCCGGCCGGCGGCGCCATCTTCGCCACCGGGTCGATCGCCTGGTGCGGGTCGCTCTCCCACAACGAATATGACAACAACGTCTCCAGGATCACGGCGAACGTGCTGAAGCGATTCCTGGACCCGAAGCCGTTTCCGACGCGTTAGACTGCCCGCTCCCCCTCGTTCCGGAGGCGGCCCATGATCGGAACCCGGTCTTGCCTGCTGCTGGTGGCTTGCGTCGCCGCGTCGATATTCGCGCGGCCGAGTACGGCGCAGGACGATTACGACGTCGATCTCGCCCTGGTGCTGGCGGTCGATGCCTCGGGCAGCATCGACGACAAGGAATACGCTTTGCAGCGCGAAGGCATCGCTGGGGCGATCGCCGATCCCGACGTGCTGGCGGCGATCAAGAGCGGTCGCACCGGCCGGATCGCTGTCACGCTGGTGGAATGGGGCACGCCGGGCGCACCCGTGCAAGCGGTGCGTTGGCACATCATCGGCGGCGAGGAGCGGCAACAGGACTTCGCCATGGACGTCCGCAACGCACCGCGCGCCAATGAGAGCTGGAACGCGATCGGTGACGGCATGGCCCTCGGCACGGAGCTGATCGCCGGCTGTCCCTGCCGCCCCGCGCGCCGGGTGATCGACGTCTCCGGCGACAATCCCGACCGCCGCAGCCAGATCCCCTCGACTGCAGCACGCGATGCCGCGGTCAAGGCCGGGATCACGGTCAACGCCCTCGCCATCCTCAATGACGACCGCAAAGGCCCGAACGGCGGACCCTGGCTGGTCGAGACCTACGAGCAGGAAGTGATCGGCGGACCCGGCGCCTTCGTGATCGCCGCCCTGACCCGTGCCGACTTCGACCAGGCGCTGCGGCGGAAGCTCATTCAGGAGATTGCGAGCCGGTAGCCGGTCACTTCGTGAGCTGCCGGCGGATCTCCAGCAGCTCCTTGCGCCGTTCGGCGCCGACCTTGGGGTAGGACATCTTCAAGGCTTCCAGCGTATCCAGGATCGCCTGGGAGACAAACAGGCGGGCGTTCTTCTTGTCGTCCGCGGGAATCGCGTACCAGGGCGACTCGTCGGTGGAGGTCGCGGCCAGGCATTCCGCATAGGCGCGCATGTACTGGTTCCAGCAGGCCCGCTCCTGGATGTCGGCGGTGCTGAATTTCCAGTTCTTCTCCGGCTCGTCGATCCGCGCCAGGAAGCGCTTGCGTTGCTCCTCCTTGGAGAGGTGCAGGAAGAACTTGACGACACGGGTCCCATTGCGGTGCAGATGTTTCTCGAGGCCGGCGATCGAATGATGGCGCTCCCTCCAGATCTTGCCATGATCCTTGGGCTGATCCGGGAGGCCTTCGCTGGCCAGAATTTCCTTGTGCACGCGGACCACCAGCACCTCCTCGTAATAGGAGCGATTGAAGATGCCAATGCGGCCGCGCTCCGGCAGGTCGCGGGTGGTGCGCCACAGGAAATCGTGCTGCAGCTCCGTGGCGCTCGGATGCTTGAAGCTGAAGACTTGGCAGCCCTGGGGGTTGACCCCCGACATCACGTGCCGGATCGCTCCGTCCTTGCCGGCAGCATCCATGGCCTGGAAGATCAGCAGCACCGCATAGCGGTCGGAAGCGTAGAGCAAGTGCTGGAGCTCGCTCAACCGCTCGACATGACGCCTCAGCATCTTCTTGTAGTCCGGCTTCGACTGATAGACCGGATCTACCAGGGTCGGCCGCTTGGTGAGATCGACCGTCTCGCCCTCCCGGATCCGGAACCCGTCGACTTCGATCTTCATGGCTGTCCTCCGCTGGTGACCGGGTGGAGGCTAAACCATGAATCCCTCGATTTGAACGGCTACGGCTCCGCCAGCATTGCGCGGCGGCGCTCCAGGAACTCCCGCAGCGCCGGATCGCTTTCGAGACCGATCGCCAGCGCATAGGCGTTGTCGGCGGCCTCGCGGTCGCCCAAGCGGGCGAGCAGCGCGGCGCGGGCCGCCCAATAGGGTTGGTACTCGGTGAGACGCGGGTCGCCTGCGATGGCATCGAGGGCGGCAAGGCCGGCGGCGGCCCCTTCGGCTTCGGCGAGTGCCACAGCACGATTGACCGCCACCACCGGCGAGGCGGTCAGCGCGAGGAGGCCGTCATACAGGATCACGATCGCCGGCCAGTCGGAATGGCCGAGCTGACGGCGCGCCGCATGGGCCGACTGCACCGCCGCTTCCAGTTGATAGCGGCCGATGGCGCCCAAGATCCGGGCGCGGGTCAGCAGCGCATCGGCTTCGTCGATCAGGACGTGGTCCCAGCGGGCGATCGTCTGCTCGGCCAGCGGCACGAACCGGCCGTCGCCGTCACGCCGCGCATTGCGGCGCGCCTCAGCATGCACCATCAGCGCCAGCAACCCCAAGGCTTCGGCCTGATCCGGCAGCAGCTCCGCCACCAGGCGCCCAAGGAAGATCGCCTCGCCGGCGAGATCGCGGCGGCGAAGATCGGCGCCGATAGGATCGGACCAGCCTTCGGCGAAGGCGGCGTAGATCGCGTCGAGCACGGCCTGGAGCCGGACCGGCAGGTCGTCCCGCTCGGGCACGCGGAACGGAATGCCGGCCTCGCGGATCTTGGTCTTCGCGCGCACCAGGCGCTGGCCCATCGTGGTCGGCGCCACCAGGAAGGCAGAGCCGATCGCACCGGCATCGAAGCCGAGGACGCATTGCAGGATGAGGGGCGCGCGGATCGCGGCGTCGATCGCCGGATGGGCGCAGGCGAACATCAGCGCGAGCCGACGGTCGGGAATTTCGGCGGGTTCGGCGGCCACTTCGGCAAGCTCGTCGGCGATCATCGTCAGATGGTCCTCGCCGGCGGCGGCGCTGCGGCGACGGCGCGTTGCATCGATGACGCGGCGGCGTGCAGCGGTGAGGAGCCAAGCCTCCGGGGCCTTGGGGATACCGTTCTTCGGCCAGTCGGCCAGTGCCGCAGCGAAGGCATCGGCGAGCGCATCCTCCGCGGCCGCCACGTCGCGGCTTTGGGCGGCAAGATACGCGACCAGCTTGCCATAGCTCAGGCGCGCCGCCGTTTCAGCGGCGGCGCGCGCCTCTGCATCCGAACTCCCCGCCGGCAACTACATGGCCCAGAGCGGGCGGACCTCGACGGTGCCGTGGGCGGCGGCGGGGCAGCGTGCCGCCCAGGCGAGCGCCGCGTCGAGATCGGGCACGTCGATCATGTAATAGCCGCCGAGCTGCTCCTTGGTCTCGGCATAGGGACCGTTCAGCACCTGGGTCTTGCCGTCGGCGACCCGGACCGTGGTCGCGGTCGTGGTCGGCTGCAGGCGGTCACCGCCGACGATGACGCCGGCCTTCTTCAGGGCTTCGGTATAGGCCATGTAGGGGGCGGACATCTGCGCCGCGCCGACTTCCTTCGCCACCTGCGCGCCCTTCACCTCGTCCACGTAGATCAGCAGCATATACTTCATGGTCATATATCCTCCGCTCTCGATCGGGCACCATGCTCCGACAAATGAGAGACGGGCGGAAGCCGTGCTTTTCGACAGGGTCGAAAGATTCTTGAAATCAGTCCGCCCGGTGTCGCGCCCGGTGCGCCGCCGCCTTCGCGCGGTTGCCGCAGAGCGCCATGCTGCACCAGCGGCGGGCATGGGCCTTGGTGCGGTCGAGAAACATCAGGCTGCAATCGTGGCCGGCGCAGCGGCGGATCAGGCGGAAGTCGGCGTTGCAGGCGAGATCGGCGATCGCCGCGGCCAATGGCTGCAGCAACGTCTCCGGGGTTGCCCATCGCCGCAGCCGTTCGAGGTTGAGACGGCCGTCGGCATCCGGAACCACCCGGGGATAGCCGTCATCCTCGGCAAGCAGCCGATTGAGCGGCTGGAGTTCGGTGGCCGCTTTCGCCGTCAGCGCCGCACCGGCATGGCGCCGAACGAAATCGCCCAGCCAGGTCCGCAGCTTGCGCGCCTCGCCGGCAATAGCGTCGAGGGCGGGTTCGCCGCTGAACCGCGCCGCCACCTCGGGCGTCGCCATGCCGGCGGCGTTCAGCCAATCCAGGAAATCAGTGCCGTCCGCCATCCACTCGACCGGCTGGCCGGCGGGGGTCGCGTGGCTGTTCAGGAAGTCCAAAGCCGGGTGGTCGGCGATGAAGAGCGCCGAAGGCCGCGCCTTGCCCGGTGCCGATTTCGATTCCGTCATCGCCGTGCCTCGCTGAACGTCACCTGAGTGAATAACCGCTAAAATCGCACTTGAAAAGTTTCGACTCCAATATAACCTCTTATAGACTATTTTAAAGGTTACAAAGAGGTTTCGCCATGATCCAGCATCGCCATGTCCAGGTCGGCGCCCATGAGGTCTTCTACCGGGAGGCGGGCGACCCCAAGCACCCCACCCTCCTGCTGCTGCACGGTTTCCCGACTTCGTCCCACATGTTCCGGGACCTGATCCCGCTTCTCTCGGACCGCTTCCATGTAGTGGCGCCCGATCTCCCGGGCTTCGGCTTCACCCGGTCGCCCGACCGCCCCGCCTTCCGCTACAGCTTCGATGCCCTGGCGAAAGTGATCGAGGACTTCACCGACGCGCTCAAGCTTCGGCGCTATGCGATCTATGTCTTCGACTACGGCGCGCCGGTCGGGTTCCGGCTGGCGCTCGCCCGGCCGGAGCGGGTGGCGGCGATCATCTCCCAGAACGGCAACGCCTATGAGGAGGGATTGAGCACCGGGTGGAATCCGATCCAGGCCTATTGGCGCGAGCCCAGCGCCGAGAACCGTGCCGCCTTGCGCGCCTTCCTGGCGCCGGAGAGCATCCGCTGGCAATACGTGCACGGCGTCGCCGAGGAGAGCCTGGTTGCGCCGGAGAGCTACACGCTCGACACGGCGCTGCTGGCACGGACGGGCAATGACGAGATCCAGCTCGACCTCTTCCTCGACTACGCCAGCAACGTGGCGCTCTATCCGAATTTCCAGGCCTATTTCCGCGACCGCCATCCGCCCCTGCTGGCGGTCTGGGGCCGCAACGATCCCTTCTTCCTGCCGCCGGGCGCCGAAGCGTTCCGCCGCGACAATCCGAAGGCCGACGTGCATTTCTTCGATACCGGGCATTTCGCCCTGGAAACCCACGCCGGCGAGATTGCCGATAAGATCCGGGCGTTTCTCGGAACGGTGACGTTCTGATCCCGCGACTGACGGAGCTCCCCATGGCCGCTTGGCCCGATCGCCGCATCCTCGACCTCTTCGGGATCGAGCATCCGATCATCCAGGCGCCCATGGCGGGGGCGTCCACGCCGGAGATGGCGGTCGCGGTGAGCGAGGCCGGCGGGCTCGGTTCGCTGCCCAGCGGGCAGTACGACCTCGCCCAGGCGCAGGCGGCGCTGGAGAAGGTCCGCGCCGGAACGCGGCGACCCTACCTGGTGAACTTCTTCTGTCACCGCCTGCCGACCCCGGATGCGGCGATTGAGAAGACCTGGCGTGCCCGGCTCGCTCCGTTCTATCGCGAGCAGGGTCTCGATCCCCAGATGCCGAGTGCCGGCGCCGGTCGCACACCGTTCGACGCTTCGTTCTGCGCATTGGTCGAGGAGATGAAGCCGCCCGTGGTCAGCTTTCATTTCGGGCTGCCGGAGCCGGTGCTGCTCCAACGCGTGAAGGCCACCGGTGCGAAGGTCGTTGGTTGCGCGACGACGGTGAAGGAGGCGCGCTGGCTGGAGGAGCGCGGCTGCGATGCGGTCATCGCCATGGGTCTCGAAGCCGGCGGGCATCGCGGCAACTTCCTGGGCTCGGATCCCGTCGCAGACATGGCGACCCAGGTCGGCACCTTTGCCTTGGTGCCACAGGTCGCGGATGCGGTGACGGTGCCGGTGATCGCCGCCGGGGCGATCGCCGATGCCCGCGGCATCGTCGCCGCCCTGGCCCTCGGCGGCGCCGCCGTGCAGATCGGCACCGCCTATCTCTTCTCGCCGGAAGCGAAGATCCCGGCCTATTACCGCGCAGCGTTGAAGCAGGCAGAGGAGGACGAGACTG
>Ga0335076_10003443_pt1 | contig 15916 bp, 16 predicted proteins | sample Lox_Sample_25_FD_206717 | JGI IMG/M metagenome (GOLD analysis project Ga0335076, IMG submission 206717) | Soil microbial communities from Loxahatchee National Wildlife Refuge, Florida, United States - Lox_Sample_2.5 | ecosystem: Environmental > Terrestrial > Soil > Wetlands | place: USA...
TCCTCAGGATCACCCAAAGGAGCCGAAACATGCGAGCGCACGAGTGTGCCCGGCGTCCTCTGGAAGGTCAATGTTTCCCGAGACTACAGAATATTGGCGAGCCACAGGTACCCGGCTAAGAACAGAGAGGCGCGCTGGCTCGGTAACCATTGTCGTAGCGAGGTGAGTCACACCCTCGCCCTCCGGTTGACAGAACGCCCGGTCGAAACTGCTCGTCTGTAGCTGACCGGCCCGAAGAAGGGACACCTCGCGGCGAGGTGGCCGTTCGCGTCGCGGAGCGGTGACGATGGCGAAGGACAGCGGTGCTGGCGCTAGCACAGCCCTCACGGTAGCCGACTCGGAGGAGTCGCTGCCTCTTGCCCTCACACCGAGAGAGGCGGCTTCAGCCCTGCGGCTCGATCCCCGGACCATCCGCGCGATGGTTCGCTCGGGCGAGCTCGAGGGCAACCAGCACGGCCACGCCATCCGGGTGAGCAGGGCGTCGGTGCTAGACTGGCTCTGCGGCAAGCGTCGCGTCTCGCGCTCAAGGGGGTAACCCAGTGAGTGTGCGACGCATGAAACGCCGCTCCCGGAAGACGGGGGTGGTGTCGGAGAAATGGCACGTGGACGTGGACTTCATGCTGCCGAATGGCCAGCGCGAACGCGTTCGCAAGGTGGCGCCCGTGCAGACCAGGCGTGGCGCCGAGGAGTACGAGCGGCAACTCCGGCAGGGGCTGCTTGACGGCTCTTACTTCAAGCTGGCCGAGGAGGTGGAGAAGGAGATCCCGACCTTCGATGAATTCAAGGATCGGTTTCTCACATACAGCGAAGTGAACAACAAACCGAGCACGGTTTATGCGAAGCGGTGGATGCTCAAACTACACCTATCCCCCTTCTTCGGCCCGATGAAGCTCTCCGAGATCGGGCCAGCAGACAACGAGGCGTTCAAGGCGAAGAAACTCGGTGAGGGGCATTCGAAGAAGAGCGTCAACAACATGCTCGCCGCTCTTGGGAAGCTCCTAAACCTCGCGGTCGAGTGGGACGTCATCGACCGGGCACCGAAGGTGAGGGGGTTCAGCCTTAAGAACGACTTCATCTCGGAGGACGAGTACCTCACCCCCGAGGAGACCGATCGTCTTATCCAGGCCTCGGCTCCTGAGTGGCGGTCGTTCATCATCACCGACGTCAAGACCGGGCTACGGCTCGGAGAGCTCCTCGCGTTGAAGTGGGAGGACGTTGACCTCATCGCAGGTCAGCTCGTGGTTCGGCGAACGCTCTGGCAGAACCAGGAGGGCCCGCCGAAGGGAGGCCGTAACCGGACGGTGCCGCTCTCCGACGAGGCGATTGCAACCCTGAAGGCGCACCGACACCTGAAGGGGCCCTACGTCTTCTGCGAAGCCGACGGCCGGCGCCTCACCCATAGCCGGGTGAGGGATGTAGTTCCGTCCGCGTGCAGGAGGGCCGGTCTCGCTAAGAGGATCACGACGCACGGGCTCAGGCACTCGTTCGCGAGCCACCTTGTAATGCGTGGGGCGTCGCTCAAGGCGGTCCAGGAGCTGCTCGGGCACGAGAGCATCGAGATGACGCTTCGGTACAGCCACCTGGCGCCGAACGTAAAGCGGGATGCCGTGAACCTGCTCGACTCGCCGAAGGGGTTCTCCAACGGCAACCTGACGGCAACACGGCCGAGGATTAGCAGCCCAGATGATGAAAACCCCGGCAAGTCAGAGACTTACCGGGGCGAAACTGGAGCGGGAAAAGGGATTTGAAGTTTGACGGTGGGTAAATTCTAACAGTGCGACAGTCCACGCCTTTCTGTCGTTTCCTCTGTCGTCAGCTTCCCTTCGAATCGCTTCTCGTTTCCCCAGGCTTTCCCACCCTCCCCCGGGCTTCTCCCAGCGTCCGGGAGAGATACGGGAGACGGAAGTCGCAGTGGCAACGGCCGAAGTGACGCCTTATGGAACGGCCTAACGGCAACCTGACGGCAACAGAATCCCGGCTTCGGACGGCCTCCCCTTGGTGAACGAGGCGCTCGAGGACATCTGGGCGACAGGCAAAAAGGATGGCAGCATCTTCGCCGACCCGCCCTGGCCGGAGAGAGGCGGCGGCAAGATGAAGCGCGGCGCCGACAGGCATTGCGCTCATGAAGGTTTCGGAGATCGAGGCGGTGGGCGGGCTCGTCCATCAGCTCGCGAAGCCGAACTCACACCTCCACAACTTCCCCCCGGACGCGCTCGACGTGATGCAGGCGTGGGGTTTTCGATACGTAACGATCACCCGGCGATAGTAAACCTCACCAGAATCCCGTCCCGTCGGGAATCCTTGACGAGTTGTCATCCCACCCAGGCACGCATGATGTGACCACCACGCAACACGAGGCCGTCCGTGCGTCCATCGAAATAGAGTGCGTTGAGCGCGTCACTGTCGGCGACTTCAGACCCCGAGAAACCGAGCGCACCAACGTCGGCCTCCAGCTCCGTGGGCGCAAGAGAACTATTGAGCGGCTCGCCGATCGATCCAAGGCGGGCGGCCAATGTCAATCGCCACGTCCTCCCGCGGTCCTGCTCGCCTTGCGGCGTCGCGAAATCGAACACGATCTCGCTTCCCGGGCGCGTGGCCATCGCGATGGTTCCGAGTGTCGCCATGATCGCGTTGCGCGTAAGATAAGGGGTGACACCGAGCCAGGCAAAAAACGCCGGCCGTGCGAAGTCGAACCCCGCGCGCGCTAGCCCCTCGCGCACGGTTTCCTGCTCGAAGTCGACCGGTGCGTAGACAACGCTTTCGGGGATTGCGATGGCAGTTTCACCCAAACGCTGGCGCTTCCAGCCCTGCGTGGCCGGATGGTCCACCTCGAAGACACGCACGTGCTCGAACCGCCCGCGATACGCAAAGGTATCGAGTCCCGCGCCCAACACAACGTACTGCCTCAAGCCGTGGTCGAACGCATCCGCGAAACGATCCTCGGCGTAGCGGCTGCGCGCTGCAATGAAGGCTCGCAGACTAGCGGCCTGCGGCGCCGCTCGCGGTTCCCGCCCGGCGCGCAGCTCGCTCTCGGCATGGGCACCCACGATCCGCAGGGCCAGAGGGTCCCCGAACACTGGCGGGATGTCGACCAGTTGATGGGCAGCGCGGTATATAGCGGCCCTTTGTGCAGTCAAACTCGGCCTGTCAGTTACCAAGTGCCGTGATCCTCCTGCTCACCTATCCTCTCATGGTGGCCGTCCGGAGGGGCTGGGCACCATGTTCACCTCGGCGAGGATCGTCGTGATTATCATGCGGCCCTTCGGTAGTCCGCATGCAGTCCGCCAAGCGCGGGTGTCATCACGATTGGTCCGGACGTTTTGACCTGGAGAACACGGTTGGCAGGCACCAGTTGTCCGATCCCTTGCCTTCCGGCTCACCATCAGTCGAGGTTTCCGGCATAGAGGCGGGGCCTTCTCCTTGGTACTGGGAATGTCGAGCCCGGTCGCAGGCCTGCGCCGCCGTTTCAGCGAGGCTTGGGCGGCCGGCCGTAGGTCACTCCCGCGATCGGCTCCTCGAGGATGGCCTGTTTCAGCGCATCTGAGGCTTCCAGGCAGAGTAACAGCGCTTTGCGCTTCTGGTTCAGCGACAGGGCCAGCGAGCGGACATTGGTATTCTCGCGCGAGAGCGACAAGATCTGAGCCTTGAGCTCGCCGTATCGAACAAACCGCACTCCAGCCATCGCCACGTCTGGGTCCCTTGGAAGCTTCGAGGCGAGCCCGTCGAGATCGGCACGGACCTGCGTCACCTCCTTGGCCATCAAGGCTTCCATCCGGTCCATCTCGGCGTCACTTTCCTCCGCGATGTGCGGTGCTAGCAAGGTCTGGATGCGAAGGACGCCGATCTGGGCACCGAAGGCGAGGGGCATCAGCTGCGAGCAGTCCCGCGAGCCAGCGCACTTGGCCACCACTCGCGAGAGCGCCGCGTCGATCTCCGCGAGTGTCTCGGCGGCCGGACCAAACAACAGTTTGTATGCTTTGAGGTTGGTGTTCTTCACAGCGAGGCGCAGCACCTCATCATCCACGCGCCGAAGATTGTCAAAGGCGCCAGAGAACTGCGCAAGTAGATCCTTCTCGCGCTGGGTGCCCCCGGTCGCCAGGAGGTTGGCGAGTTCCTCGCGCTCCTGCTCGACCTCCGCAGTCGCCGCACGAGCCCGGTCGGCTAACATCCGGGAATCCTGGTCGGTGGTTGCGAGAACGGCGCTCTTCTCGGCCTCCGACGCCGAGGCGAGCGCGAGTTGCATCCGTCCAACGGTATCGGCCCGGCTGGCCTTGAAAGCGAGCTCTTGCGCTGGGTTCTCGACCCGGTAGAAGTGCCACCCCACAATGAGGAACAGGGCGAGGATCGCCGCGCCTGCAAGCATCCAGAGCACGATTCCCGTGTCGAGTTTAGTCTTCACGCTTTCCTCCTGATTCCTGAGCGACTGCTCGAAGATGGCTGTGCTGTGGCTGCCACTATTGGTGAACGACGACCATTAGGATGGTCCCGTTTCGGTGTGCCTTGGAAAATTCGAGTCATGCGGATCCGGAGTTGCTCTCCGCGGCGACTCCCGTGGGTAAGAGAATCTTGCCAAACAAGAGCCCGATCAGGGCGGAAGCAGCGGCAGAAGCGAGAAGCGCGAGCTTTGCGCTCGCGAGCAACGGCTTTGTCGCGAAGGCCCCAGCGGCGATGTAGATGGGCACCGTGAGGCCGATTCCCCCGAGGCAGCCAATCACCAGGACGCCGCGCCATGTGACGCCGCGTGGCAAGTCACACACCCTGGAGTGCACAGCTGCGAAGCTGGCCGCGACAATTCCCGCCGGTTTGCCAAGAACGCGCCCGACCAGCACTCCCGTGAGCACGGTGAGGGAGTCTCGATCGTGCCACCTCAGCCCGTCGACACTGATCCCCGCGTTCGCCAGAGCGAAGAGTGGCGTGATCCCGTAGGCAACCCAGGGATGCAGTCTGTCTGCCCCGTCAAGGGGCAAGAGGAGGCCGATCGGGATGCCGCTGAGGGCGGGTTCAACCCCAGCTCGAAAGAGTCCCATCCAGGTCACCAGCCCCGGGGGAACGTACGCGAGGAGGCTGCGCACACCGAGTTTCCGAAGCGCCAAGATCCCGAGCGTCCCTCCAATGGCCACGAGGAGCCCCGTCGATGCGCCTCCCTTTGGATAGAAGATGGAGACGACGAGAACGGACCCGATGTCGTCCACGGTAGCGAGCGCTAGCAGCAGGACGCGAAGCGACGCTGGTATGCGCTTCCCGAGCAGAGCGAGGACGCCGACAGAAAAGGCGATGTCCGTAGCAGTGGGAATGCCCCAGCCGCGCCTCGCGATCGGTCCCTGATTCCACCCCAAGTAGATGAGGGCTGGGAGGATCATTCCACCGAAAGCGGCGGCTACGGGGAGAGCGGCCCGCCTGAAGTCCGACAGGACACCTTCGTGGAATTCCCGTCGAATCTCGGCCCCGACGACGAGGAAGAATATCGTCATCAACCCATCGTTGACGAATGAGCCGAGCGATAGCGTGGCCGCGAAGCGCTCCATGCCTACCGTGAACGGTGTTTCCCATACTCGCCCGTATGAGGCCGACCACGGGGAGTTGGCCCAGGCAACGGCTGTCCCGGCTGCTCCAAGCAGAACGACCCCGCTCGCAGCCTCTACCCGGAAGAACCGCTCCAAGGCTAGCGGCACCCACGTGGTCCGTCGTGCGTTAAGCTGCTTGGGGCCGGGGTCGCCTGCGTATCGGTCCAATGGCAAATCGCTCCACCGATTGGCGGCCCGACCAATCGAGTGAGCCCTGCCACGGCCGTGCGCGGCCGGACACCCGCTAGACGTCTAGCACGCCGGCTCCAGGCATTGAAGAGGTCTTCTAGGGCCTTGGCCAGGTTCGGACGATGGTGGCTGGACGGACCGAGGCCGGGGTATGACGCTGCTTGGGCAATCGAAGCGGAGGAAGCCAAGACATCGAAGCTATGCACCTTCTGGTGGAGGCCTGGAGCGGAAACACTCAAAGGGTGGGAAGGCGATGGGCAAGAATCGCCCTCGCGCAGCCTTTCGAGATTGGGTTCCGTGAAGCAGGAGCATGAGACCTGGCTGCCGCGTGTGTACCGCGTCCGGGTCCTGGGATTCGTGGTCGCGGGCCTCGCGACAGCTGGCCTTCTATACGTAGGGCAGGACTTCCTCGCGACTTTGCATCGCCTGGATGTTGTGATCCGCGACGACGCTTCCGCTGTGAAGGTCTAGCGCACCGGCGCTGCGCGAGGTCGGACGTGTCGCCAAGCGAGGCGGCTCGGTCGTGGTGATGACCTTTGGAGACCCCGACGGCATGGAAGTAGTCGCCTTGCTGACCGCGCTCAAGTCATTACTGCCGCCCCCACCCCAGGGAGCACCCGGCCCGTTCGCGCTGTCCGACGAAACTGTCCTGCGCCAGTTCGCAACTGATGCAGGACTCGAACCCGTCGAGGTCTTCGACGTCGACAGCCCATGGATCTATGCCGACGACAGCGCGGCATCGCGTGGTCTGACGTCGACGGGGAACGCGGTCAGGGCGATGGAGCAGATCAACGAGAAGGTCGTGACCCAAGCCTACGCGAAGGCAATCGCTCCGTTCCGCCAGTCCGACGGCAGTTATCGCGCGACGGCCTGGTTCCGCTGCCTGTTGGCGCGGCGGTGAGCCTGGCTATTCTCCAGGGCGGTCGCGCGTTCCGGAGGAGGTCCTCGGGCCTGACGAACTTCGACGCGCCTGGGCGCGGTAGCGTCGTGGGTGCGCACTTCGAGTGGGGTAGCGTTCTTCGGTCTGACCTGCACCCCAAATCCAGGCCGCCCTGGATGCAAATGAATCGTACATCCTCGCCGCAGGAACTGCGCAGATCGCTACTTCACAACGGCGGTTGCGAACCCGCCCCATGCGCGCTTTCCTTCCGTGTCCGGGCCAAGGGCGCGGTCTCGAGAAGCTCGAGGCCACATGAATGAAGCAAGGCAGCGATCCGCTCCCGCGAAGGCGGCGTGCTGTCGACACCGAACTTCAGCGGCTCGCCTGCGGCCTTCGCTGCAGCTCTCCCAAACCGCCGGAAGCGTGGCCCATCGACAGCCTCTCGGTCGAGGTACATCGTCACGCCTTCCCACAAGAAGAAGCTCGGCTGGCTGCCTCGTGAGTCTCATCAACGCAACAGGCACTTCCCGAGCGATCCTCGTCCCGGCTACCTTGCAGGACGGATATTCTGGTTCATCCGGAACAGGTTGTCGGGATCGTACTTGGCCTTCAGGTTGGCAAGGCGTTGATAGTTGGGTCCGTAGGCGCCTTGGCTCACGCGCTGCGCTTCTTCCTCGGGCATGAAGTTGACGTACACACCGCCGGTTGCGTGGGGTGTCATCGCGTCGAACAGCTGTCGTGCCCAGGCGATGCATTCCTTGTCGTTGGCCGCGCTGCTCCAGCGCGTATGGACGTTCATCACGAACTGTATATCTCGGTGTGGATAGGCAGTGGCCTGCGCCGGCACCCGGTTCACGGCGCCCCCCAGGTTCCCGATGAAGACCTCACAGTCGGGAGACGGCAGTCGCCCGACGTAATCGAGCATCACCTTGATGGCTCCGTCGCTTAGCTCGACGAAGTCGTGCGACTTCCAGTAGTTCCTAGCGCCGGGCGCCAGCAGCGGGTCGAACGCGGTTTGCCAGCCAGCGAAGGGGCTCGGCCCGACCACGTCCGCGATAGGCTTGCCAAGGGCTTGAATCGGCGCGACGGCCTTTCGACCTTTCTCTAGGTCGCCCGCATAGCAAAGAGCGAGAACAACGACCTCCTTGCCGTGCACTTCCTTGGGGAGGAACGGCAAAGGTGGGGCCTTGCGCATCACCACCCAGCACGTGAGCTCCTCCGGCGCACCGGCAACCGCGCGGCGATATCCTTCTAAGAGCTCCTTGGCCTTGGCGAAGGGGTGAACGATCAAGCCGGCAAGTACTTCCGGCCCGACAGGATGGAGGCGGAACTTGAATGACGTTGCGACGCCAAAGTTGCCGCCGCCGCCACGAACAGCCCAGAACAGTTCCGCGTCGTCCTTCTCGCTCGCGCGAACAAGGTCACCGTTCGCCGTGACCATGTCCACCGAGAGGAGATTGTCGATGGAGAGACCGTACTTCCGGCTGATCCAGCCGAATCCGCCCCCCAGCGTGAGCCCGGCGACGCCGGTCGTCGAGTTGATACCGAGGGGCGTTGCGAGGCCGAACGCCTGCGCCTCACGGTCGAACTCTCCGAGGGTTACACCAGGCTCGACGCGGGCTGTTCGACCAACGGGATCGATGCGGACCGACTTCATTGAGGAGAGGTCAACCATAAGACCACCCTCGCAGACGGCGTTGCCGGCAATGTTGTGCCCACCCCCCCGGATTGCGAGTAGAACCCGGTGCTCCCTGGCGAGCTTGACCGCTAGCATGACGTCGGCCGCCCCGGCCGCACGGACGATGGCGGCGGGCCGCCTGTCGATCATCGCGTTCCAGATGGTGCGTGCCTGGTCATACCCTGGTTCGCCTGGCAGGCACAGCGCACCGCGCAACCGTCCCCGGAACGCCGCGACCGCCTCGGACTTGAGGGTCGTCGTGGATCCATCGTCTGTCTTCAGAATCACGTCCGCCATATGCGAGACCTCCGTGAGAGGACCATGGCCCCTTGCGCTATTCTCCAGTTCGAAATAGCGCTAACAGTTATTGGGGCGTAAGTGACTGTTCGAGCTCGCACCCCTGGTCCGACCTAACTCCGCTCACTGGCTGTGACTCGCCAGTCCTCGTTTGGGGCGCAAGCCGCGGTGGCCAAGCGTCGCTGATTATTCCGGCGCCGTCGCTAGAAGCAGCGCGTCGCGGCTCCGGTCTTCACGAACTCCTGCATCCAGCCCACGCGTCACGCCGACCAACGATCTTGATTAGGAAGATTTGGTATTAGCCGACAAGCCGTAAGGAGGCGTGCGCTTCCTCGCCGCCACCGCCCTCCAAACCGCTCGGATACGTTCCTTGAGCCGTTTCCTCCTCTCGCTTCAAGTACTCATGCACGTGCTGTACTACGATGGCACCCTCGCCCACCGCTGCGGCAACCCGTTGCAGTGACCCGAGGCGCACGTCGCCCGCCGCGAAGACGCCCGGCATGCTGGTCTCGAGCCGCATCGGGGGCCGGAAAAGGGGCCACCGATCGTGGGCCACGTCCGAACCCGTGGCCAGGTAGCCCTTCTCGTTGCGCTGGATCGCCCCGTCCAACCAGTCAGTGTGGGGCGTCGAGCCAATTAGCACAAAGAGCAGTTGGACCGGCACGCGGTCTACCACCCCGGTGTCAGCGTGGCGTACCGAGATGCGCTCTATTCGCTGGCCTCCCTCAGCGTCGACGACCTCCGCTCCTAGCCGCACGTCCACATTGCGCGCCCGACGGATCTGTTGGACCAGGTAGTCTGACATTCCTTTCTCGAGGGACTCGGCGCGGGCCACTAAGGTCACCTGCCGTGCAAAGCGAGACAGATGGACGACAGCCTGGCCCGCGGAGTTCCCGCCCCCCACCACCACAACGTCGAGGCCATACACCGGACGCGGGTCTCCGAACGTCGTGTAGAATAAGCTCTGCCCCGCGAAACGCTCGATTGACGGCACTTCGAGCCGCCGGTACCGGGCTCCGGTCGCGATGACGACAGCCCGCGCAGTGATCTCGCGCCCGTCGGACAGCGAAAGGATCCTCGCGCCGTCTTCCGCCCGGAGGCCGACAACCTCCCGTGCGAATACATACTTGGCTCCAAAGAGCCAAGCCTGCTGGTAGGCCCGTTGGGCGAGTTCGGCACCACTAATGCCGCGGGGGAAGCCCAGGTAGTTCCGGATGAGGGAACTCGCGCCCGCCTGCCCACCGACGACGTAGCGCTCGACTACGAGCGTCCGCAGCCCCTCGGAGCCCGCGTAGACCGCTGCTGCCAGACCGGCCGGGCCTGCACCGATGACAGCCACGTCACAGGCGAGCTCATGCGGACTGCCGCCGATGCTATCAGCGATCTCCGAGTTCGTGGGTTCAGAGAGCGTCGATCCATCGAGCTGGATCACGATCGGTAGCGTGGGCCTGCTGATGCCGTTCTCCTCGAGGAGTCGGGTCGCTGCGGGGGACCCGGCTGCGTAGAACCCGTGCGGGACTCCGTTGCGGCCAAGGAACTCGCGAATTTCGTTCGACCGAGGGGAGAGCTCATCGCCAACGACCTGGACCAATTCCATCGCCGGCCGGTGGAGTCGCGTCCACTCGGCAAGGAACTCGCTCACCAGAGGATAGAGGTGGACCTCGGCAGGAGCCCAGGGCTTATAAAGGTAGTTATCGAGCTCGCCGAGTGCGCACCCCTGAAGGATGGTGCGCGATGCGGACCGATCGCCCCAGGCAACCAAGAGCGCGCGCTTCGCTCCGGGTGCCAGCGCATGGGCTTGGGCCAAGAATTCGTTGCCGTTCATCTCGGGCATCCACTGGTCGGCCACAACGAGCGCGATCTCCTCCCCTTCTTTCCTGATCTGCACGAGATCGTTCAGCGCTTCACGTGCGGACAGGTGTGGCGCGACGCGGTAGTCCGCGCCAAAGCGGCGGGTGAGAGCATTGAGCATGGCGGCAAGCGCGCCGGGCTCGTCGTCCACGATGACGATGACAGGTCGATCGGCCATGGTTGCACCTCCTGAGTCCCCTCGCACTCGAACAATCACAGACTCGACGCCCCGGCTGGACGCCCGTTTGAGCACGTCGCGCGGGGATACCTGGGCTCACACCCGCGTGATCACGGCCTCGAGGTATGAGCTCGGGACCACCATCGTTCCGTCGCGGGCCACGTTGAATCGCTCGACGAGCGCATGGAGCTTGGCCGCCAAGGCATCCTGCCGCCTTGGCGGAAGCGCCTCGAAGGCGCAGTGGATTGGGCCGTACCACGTGCGGAAGACCTCCAGCCAGTGCGCCGCGGAGCGATACCGGAAGGTGAACTCCCTCCTCTGGACGTGCCGCTCCCGCGATTCTGCGGCGAAGAGCTCGGCGAGCCGGCCCTCGGTGCCCCACTCCGCCGGCCCACGCAGGCCGGCCGGCGGCGGAACGTATGCCCCGACCAGCTTGAACACCTGGCCGATGAAGCCGTCCGGGGTCCCCCGGGAGGGGCTCGCGGGCAGTGATGGTGGTGGTGGGGGTCATATGTGTCCCCGTGTTCGCGAAGGTGGCGTGATTGCCGTGGAAGCGTTAGGAGCAGCGGCACGGCATGGCCATGACCGCCTCGCCGCCTGTCTTGCTCGGGCGTCCGCGGCGCTCGGCCGGCCTAGCAGAGCGTCCGCGGCGCATGTCCAGGCGTCCAGGGCGCGCGCGGAGCAACGCATGGGCCCAGATCCGCTCACGGACGTCCTCGCCTCGGTCCGGCTTACCGGCGCGGTCTACTTCGCCATCGAGTGCGCGGCGCCGTGGGTCGCCGAGGCGCCGCCGGCCAGCGCCCTCTCCGGCCACGTCATGCCAGAGGCGGACCACATCCTCGAGTTCCACGCCTTGACGCGCGGCCGCTGCCTGGGCGGGATTCTGGGCGAGGAGCCAGTGCGGCTCGAGGCAGGCGACGTTGTCTGCTTTCCGCACGGCGATTCACACGTGATCTCGAGCGCGCCCGGGTTGCGGGCACCGCCGATGGACCTCTCCATTTACCAGCGGCCCACCGGGGCGCGGCTCCCATTCTCCATGAACCTCGGCACGGGCGCGGCCGACGCCCACCTGCTGTGCGGGTTTCTCGGCTGCAACGCCCGCCCGTTCAATCCGCTGCTGGCCAGCTTGCCGCGCGTTCTGCTCGCGAGCGACCGCGACGGATCGACGGGCGGCTGGCTCTCGCGATTCGTGGAAGCGGCAGAGGCGGAGGCGCGGAGCTCGCGCCCTGGAAGGGAAGCAGTACTCGCACGGCTATCCGAGCTCATGTTCGTTGAGGTCATACGCCGCCACCTCGAGTCGCTACCCCCAGGCCGCACTGGCTGGCTGGCGGGCCTGCGCGACCCCCACGTAGGGAAGGCACTGGCCGTGCTGCACGCGCGCCCCGGCCATCCATGGACGCTCGACACGCTAGGACGCGAAGCCGGGCTCTCCCGCTCGGCCCTGGCTGAGCGCTTTGCGTCGCTGGTGGGCGAGCCGCCCATACAGTACCTGGCGCGCTGGCGCATGCAGGTCGCTGCAGATCTGCTCACCACGACCCACGACGGTATCGCGGCCATCGGCGCTCGCGTGGGCTACGCATCGGAGGCCGCGTTCAGCCGCACCTTCAAGAAGCTGGTGGGCCTCCCACCGGCGGCCTGGCGCCGACGCCGACGCCTTGCCCCAGAGCACGAAGCCCGTCCATCACCTCGTCCGGACTGGGCGTCGCGTCTGTCGCCCAGCAAAGGCCCGGAAGCGCAGCCACCCGCTCGAGGGTGAGAGAGTCTCACCCCAGAGCGAAGAGCAGGGCGCCACGCGGCAAGGGCCTCTCTATGGAGGACGCCATCTTTTCTGGCAACGCAGCGCGCCATGGATCTCAGTCAGCTTCGCGCGCTCCGCGTACCGTTTCCGGGTCGCCGGCACAAGCGCCGCCCACCGAGCTCTCCCTCGTTCGAGCGCTTAGATTGAGCAGTACCGAGTTGTGGGGTCAGCAGTCACTGACACCCAACCGCCCGTGGCATGTCGCTTCCTGCCGCCACAAGAGGAGCATCTGCGCCTGAGCGGGCGTACCAAAGGAGGAATGCCATGGCGACCATCGAGAAGAAGCAGACGACCACGTCCAAGATTCGCGAGGAGATGAAGGAGGCTTTCGGCAAGGTCCCGAGCTGGACGGAGGACATGCCAGAGTCAGCACTCGAGGGATTCTGGACTCTGATGCGGGACTTCCAACTCGCCGAAACGAAGATCCCGAACAAGTACAAGGAGCTCATCGGGCTGGGCGTTTCGGGAGCGACTCGCTGTCGGTACTGCACGCTCTTCCACACCGAAGCAGCAAAGCTGTTCGGCGCGACCGACGAGGAAATCGCAGAGGCAGCCATGATGGCAGCGCACACGATGGCAGCCTCTACCTTCGTGAACTCGATGCAGGTCGACTACGAGAGTTTCCGCCGCGAGACGGTGGACGCGATCGCATATGCGAGAAGCCACATGCTGCGGCAGGAACAGGCATCCTCGAGTACGACACGTGCTCACGCCTGACCGTGGCGGGCTTTGCAAGCTCATCGAGGACGGCCTGCTCGTGCTCCAGGCTGGTCGGGTGCGAACCACGCCACGGTGGCAAGCGACCCTTGCACGGGCAGCGATGAGTCTCCAGCGAGCCGGTGCGCCCTGGCTCGACTTGAGGCTGCCGGTCGCCACGGCGCTGGTGGAACACTATCCGGACCTGCCAGACAGTAAGCTCGCCGACCTCGTGGAGGCAATGCTACCAGTGGAGCAAGCAGAACTCCCGCCGGTCTTCAGTGAACCACGCTAGGTCGCTGTCGCTCGCCGTGGTTCTCGCCCTGTGGCGTGCGCCCACGACCAGTGGTCGTCGAGGTAAAGTGGCTCGCGGCCTTCCCGCCGACGAACGGAACGTCCTTTTCTGTGACCACGTCACAGAAGGGACGCGCACCGCCCTCGTGTGCCCCACGTAACCGATCGCACGCCTCATCCCCTGATGCAGGTGCAGTCCTTCATTGCCGGGAGGCGGGGGACCTCTGATCTGCCTCACGCACGCAAGGCTAGTTTCGGTCAACCGCCCTGTTTTGGTACGAGAAGGCGTTTCTGAAGACCTCGTCGACATCGATGAGCTGGCCGATGGTTGCGCCGGCCCTGATCTTCTCTTGGAGCACGTGCTCAGTTCGCAGCAGGCGCCGCGCCTGCTCCAAGATCGTTGCGGATTCGCCGCGTGGAACGACGACGACTCCGTTGCCGTCGACCACGATGAGATCGCCAGGCGCGACCGCTACTCCAGCACACTGGATCTCGACGTTGACGTGACCGTAACCGGAGATCGATCCCACGTTCGGAACGAACCCCTTGCAAACAACTGGGAACTTTAGCTTGCGGACCTCCTCGACGTCCCGACAGGCGCCGTCTATGACGGCGGCTACGACGCCGCGATTGATGCCCGACATCGTCATGTTTTCTCCCCAGAACGCGGTATTTGCGGAACCGTGAGAGTCAATGACGACGACGTCGCCAGGTTCGCAAAGGTCGATGGCCTTGAAGGCCGCAGCCAGGTCAGAGGCGAGCGTTTTCACGGTGACGGCGGTACCCACCAATCGGATGCCTTCGAACAGAGGGCGCATGTCGGACGTCATCGCGTTTAAGCGGCCCATGCAATCCGAGAGCGCGCACGTGACGGAGTCGTAGCGCAGGAGATCCTTGAATCCTGTGAGCACCTCCGCGGGCGGTCGCTCGATCCTTTCGATGATCATGAAGCACTCTCCGAGGTGAAGGGAGGCCACGACATGTCAGGAGCGACGTGATCCCACCACGCCCTTTCCGGGTGGAGGTGCTGCGGCCGAGCCTCACCTAGCCAATCCAGGGCCGGTGACACCGCCGTCGCACGTCGCCTTTCAAACGAAGATCCTGCCTGGCTTCATCTTCGACCCGGAGCTCGGTCGAATCGCCCCCTCCAGTTCCACTACTCGCGCCGGGTACGTAGTGACGGCCAGGGCCACCTCGCGATTCCTCCACAAGATCGCCTCGTTCTCCACCGTTCATCCCGTGTTAGACGGGAATGGAACTCTCGGGCCCTAACGTCCCCCTCATGCTCCCAGAAGGGTCGCCACGGCAATCGCCTGCTGGCGCAGCCGGGCGCCTGCGCGCCCGGCCACCATCCCGCTTACGGGGACGCCTTCGGGCCTCCGGACCTCGCCTGCATGCCTGGCGCGAAAAGGTCGCCTGCGTTGGGGATGCAGTAACCCGAATTGCTGGCGTAGCCGGCAGCACCGACCGCGGGCAGAACGAAGCTCACGTCCACAGCCTCGCCGTCGTAATGGGAATTCGTGGCTTGCTCGCCAGCAAATACCGTCAGCGACGGATGATCGAACGGCGCCTGATCACATTGCACGCGCGGGTCGGTCAGAGAGGTCATGAACCGTACTACCGCGGACAGGTCGTCGTTAGCCACGTCACAGGTGACCACGCCGTTGGCGTCGCAGTCGAGCAACCCCAGTGGCACGATCACCCCAGTGGTGTTGGTGTTGCAGTCACTCACCGTCACTGGCCACGGCTGGTTTCCGTCAGGCCCGGAGCCGGAACTGTCGCCCGAGACGCACGCGCTGCCGTGCGCGTTGAAGTCGCCGGCCCCTGTGATGTCCCGTCGGCTCAGGCCGCGGTTGTACACCTTCATCACCTGCCGGAGGCTTGAGTAGCCGCCCCAGCTGAAGTAGGGCGGAGTGAGCGCGACGTTGCGTAGCCCCGGAATCTTCGAGGCGCCGTCGACCTCGAGCTTGGTCACGGAGGCGAACACCGGCGGCACGCTCACGCCATCGGCGATCGCCGCCTGCAGGAACGGATCGAGGACCACGCCTGTCTTGTACTGTCGCGCATAGGAGAGCGGGTTGCCGTAGTCGTCCGTGCGGCCGAGCATCTGATCGCTAAAAACCGGCTGAACGCCGATGTTGGCAAATCCGTTATCGCGGATATCGAGGTTGCCGTTGACGTCGGGGAAGGGAGGAGTGAGGAACGGTGTGAAAAGCGTCCCGGCGGGTTTGGCCGCTTCAGTGAACACCGGGCCACCGTGACAGAGCGCGCAGCCCGCTCCATTCACACCGTCTGCCGGCGGCGGTCCGAATCCGGGGGGAAAGCGATTGAATATCTTGCACCCGCGTGCGAGCAACGGGTCCACGTTGGCCGATGCCTCGCAGTCGAGATTGAGATTGCCGGCGGAGGGGACGATCAGATCGCCGGTCGCGAGCAGCGAGTCGTACTCACTCTGCTGCGAGATCAGCGTGGATTCGTAGAGCATGATCGC
>Ga0335076_10003444_pt1 | contig 15915 bp, 7 predicted proteins | sample Lox_Sample_25_FD_206717 | JGI IMG/M metagenome (GOLD analysis project Ga0335076, IMG submission 206717) | Soil microbial communities from Loxahatchee National Wildlife Refuge, Florida, United States - Lox_Sample_2.5 | ecosystem: Environmental > Terrestrial > Soil > Wetlands | place: USA: Florida...
CTTTCACTTCGACGAAAGATTATTTACCGGACGTCTTTTCCTGGGCGGTTGGTTCGGAAATCGCTCTGGGGCGACATAATACGGTTGTCGTCGATTTTCTCGGGAATCAAATTGGATGGATTCACGGCATCCAGCAATTAAGGACTCAATCAATCGCGAACCCCTTTCCTCCTAATACGGATGCTGCCTTACCAAACCCCGTGACTGGGCTTGTCACTGGCACCGGTCGGACTTCTTTCGGCCAATACAGCGGCGCGTTCGGCTATAAGGCGCGAGTTGTAGGAAATCTTGTGGCCACCGCCAACGTGCTGATCCGGTTCGACAACAACGGTCTGACTGCGCGGTACGCTCCCTTATTCGGCCTGAGTTACACGTTCTGAGCGTCAGGCTCACCTGAGCGTGCGCTGCGACACACAATCACTGCTTCGAAATCTGTTCGATTAGCCAGCGGCCATTTTTTTGGTGCAGTTGCACTCTTTCCCGCAAGGGACTTCGCGTGGAACGACCAGGGGCTGTGGTAGTCGAATTTAAATCGCACGTGATCACTGCGGTATCGCCTGAGATCACTGGCGCCGCCGTCGGTGCCAGGGTCATTACAGTAGTGACGCCACCAGGGCGATCCAAGGCATCCCCGAACAACGGCGTCACCCCCGGCCAAATTGCTTTTAATTCGCGCGCTGATTGATGTTGAAATGCCGCGTTAAAGGCGTCGATGGCGTCTTGGATGCCTTTCTTGTCCGCGTCCAGAAGATCCAACTGTTTCAGAATTCCTTGCGCTTCGTCGCGATGGGCGCTGTTCGGATGGCTTCCGAGGAAAGCCGTTACGCCTTTGCGGTCGTGCTTGTCCACCTGCTTCCAGGCGAGATCCTCGATCAGACGACGCGATTCATTCGTGTGCGGACTGTCGGGGTAAGAATCAACGTATGCTTGCAGCGCTTTAGAGTCGTTACGGTTGATATCTTTCCAATCCAGTTCCTGCAAAAGCGAGCGTCCCTCCGCGATATGCGCGCTCTTTGGATTGTTCGCCGTGAACGCGCGCACCGCACGCGCATCAGTTTGGTTCACTTTGCTCCATTGAAGGTCGTCGATTCGCCCTCGAGCCTCGTCCGTATGCGGGCCACTGGAGTGACGCGTCATGAAGCTTTGCAGCGCGGCCAGGTCGTTGTGGTTGGTATTTTTCCATTCCAGTTCCAGCAACTGCGCTTGCGCATCTGCCACATGTGAACCCTGCGGAAATCGCTTTAGATATGCCTGTAATGCTGTTGCGTCGCTGGCGCTTGTGCTTCTCCACAGCAAGTTATCCAGCAGCGAGGTAGCGTCTCCCTCGTGCCGGCTGCCGGGATGCTTCTCGAGGAACTGCTGGACTTTCCCAGGATCAGTCGCTGTCCGCACTTGCTCCCAGTCTTGGTCTTCGGTCGAAATCTTACCCTCAACCGCCCCCTTGGAGGCCGGATCCAACTTGAACGTAAGAACGCGAGAGGTTCCGGTTCCGATTTCGACTCGCTGCTCCTGGGTCCTAAACTGCGGTTTCTCGATTCGCACCTGATAACTGTGCCCATCGTGGCTTGGCGCGAGTGGCAGACTGAAGTTGCCCTGGCGATCTGTAATGCCAACCTGCTTGTCGTCCACGAAGACCACGGCATCGGCCTCCGATCGCACAACTAAGGTGCCGAAGGCGCCCGAGGGCGGGGGAGGAGATCGGTGCAAAATCACCGTCACAACTCGCTGCTGCGCATTGACCGTAAGGGTCTGCTTTCCGGACTCGTAACCATCCATTTTGGCCTCGACTTCATACTGGCCCGGCTTGAGTTCGAGTTTGCAGTTTGGAGCGATACAACTGTAATCTCCTATTCGAATTGAAGCGCCCGCGGGATCTGAATGGATCTCGACGACATCCGCTGGGGCCCGGACCAGCCGCGGGATGACCACAATGCCCGCGACGACCAGGATCGCCACAGCGCCGAGGATGATCCAACGCACTGTGTGTTGCTTGGGTAGGACAAGTTCGGACTGTTCCGGTTCAACCCGTCCAAAGAGACGCGTGACAAGTCTGGTAGTTGCACGCCGAGTCTCCTGGAACAGCTGCGTCGCTTGCAGAAGTTTCGTCGACTGAGAATTCTGCAACTCCGCTAATGCGGCCTCGAGCGATTGCTCAACGGTTGCGCGAGCCCGCTGGATCGCTTCGTCTTCAGGATATCGAGCGGCGACGGACTGAGCTTTGCGCCGGGACTTCTCGATCGTCGACTTCTTGGTCGGAGCGCTCAGGGGCGTCGTAAAACTTTGTAAGAAAGCAAGATCATCTTCTCGTTGGCGGCGTTCCTGTTCGGCCTGCTCCTCTTCCGTCGCCCGCTTTTGCGCCTCCGCTCGTTTCTGCTCTTCAGCCCGTTTCTGCTCGGCGACTCGTGTTTGTTCCTCGGCCCGTTTATATTCTTCCGCGCGCTTCCGCTCTTGTTCCCGTCGTTGCTCCTCAGCTTTTCTTGTCTGGAGAGCCGTCTTGATCGCCTTTTGCAGCTCGATCAGTGGCGCTTCCTTGCCAAAAGTCAGCAGTGCCGACTCAAGCATCCGGACGGCCTCGTCCAGATTTCCCGCCTCCAGCGTCCCACGGATCTTCGCGCTGTCGGTCTCCAACTGGGCCTGGCGCTTGTGAAGTTCTTCGCGCCTTGCTATCTCTTGGGCATGAAGCGCCTCAGCTTCGCCCAGGACCAAGCGCAGTTCGTCGCTCTCGGGATAGTCATTTACGGCTCTGTTCAGTGCGGCCAGAGCTTCGTCGAGTTGTTTGCGCTTAAGCAGGCGATTGGCGCCTGCAACTTCGGCCGAAATCCTCTTTTTGCGTGCTTGCGCCTCCCGAGCCGCCTTTTCCTGTGCTTGTCGTTCTTCTTGGACCCGGGTTCGCGCCATGTCGAACATGGTGCGCAGGTCGTCGCTCTCGGGATATTTGCGGGTTGCCTGCTCCAGCAGGTCGATAGCCTTCGCGTTCTGCTTCAGATCCAGCCATTGCCGCGTCGCCGCAAGTTCGCCCTCGATCTCAGCCTGCCGCCGTCGCGCCAACTCTTCTGCTCTCTTCTTTTCTTCTTCCTCGCGGGCCAGGCGCTGGCGTGCAGACTGGAGAAGAGCCTTTAACTCTTCGCTCTCAGGGAATTTTTCGTTGGCAGCCTGGAGGGCGGCAACGGCCAGATCAGTCTTGCGAGACTCGAGCAGCCTGCGTCCACCACGAAGCTCGTTATCGATTTCAGATTGTCGTCGCTTCGCCTCTTGCTCCGCGCGCTCGCGCTCCGCGCGTTCCGCCGCCAGGCGCTGCAGAGCACCATCCAGAAGAGACTTAAGTTCGTCGCTCTCTGGATACATGCGCGAAGCCTGCTGCAGCGCAACCGCCGCACGCTCGGCTTGTTGCGAATCAAGAAGCTCACGCGCATTTACGAGCGCCTTGGCAATTGCGGCCTGCCTGCGGCGCTTTTCCTGCTCGAGTCTCTCCTTCTCTTGTTCTTCGTCGGCAAGCCGTTTCTTCGCTACTCCCAGTTGGAATCTCAGTGGCTCGCTGTCGGGAAACTTCGAAACAGACTTTTGAAGACTGGCAACCGCCGCGCTCGTCTTCCCGGCATCAAGCAGCAGCTTCGCTGCCGCCATTTCGCCTTCGATTTCCTTCTGCCGCTGGCGAGCTTCCTCCGCGATCCTTTGCCGTTCAGACTCTTCGATACCCAATTGTTGGCGCGCCGCATCTAATGCGCGCTCAAGCGCCGCATGGTCGGGATATCGAAGGGAAAGCAGTTCGAGAGATGCAACCGCACGGTTTGCCTGTTTCGCATCCAAGAGCCGCCGCGCTGATTGAATCTCGTTCTCGATTTCGGCCAGCTTGCGACGCTCTTCTTCGGCGCGTTTCCGTTGCTGTTCTTCGGCTTCAGCGATACGCCGTTTTGCGACTTGCAGGTGTGCGCGCAGTTCGTTGCTTTCCGGAAATTTGGCGATCGCCGCGTCGAGTCTCTGGAGAGCTTCCTGAAGTTGGTTGACGGCCATCAGGTCGCGAGCAGCGATCATCTCGGCATTGATCTCTTTCTGCCGCTGCCGGGCTTCGCGTTCAGCTTTCTCGCGCTCGGCTTGTTCCTGAGCCCATTGCGTCCGGGCGAAGTCCAGTTGCTGTCTCAGGTCGTCGCTCTCGGGATAGCGGTCAACTGCTTGCTGCAGTGCAGTGACGGCACGTTCCGCCTGCCGACCATCGATCCACTGCCGTGTTTGAGCAAGCTCCGTCTGAATCCAGACGCGTTTGCGCTGCTCTTCCTGCGCCGCTTTTTCCCGGGCTGCTTCTTCCGCGGCCAGCCGCTGGCGCGCAAATTCGCGAGCCAGCTTCAGTTCCTCGCTCCCCGGATGAATCAGCAACGCCCGCTCCAGGCTTTCGACCGATTCACGCGTTCGTTTGGCGTCAAGCAGCTCTCGGGCAGACACAATCATCAGCCCGATTTCTGCCTGTCGTTTCCGTTCCTCTTCTTCCGCACGCTGCCGCGCTTCCTGTTCTTCCTGCTTTCGTTTTCGGGCGAACTGGAGCAGTGATTTCGCTTCGCTGCTGTCGGGATAGCGGCCTAACAGTTTTTCCAGAGCGTCGACGGCCTGATTGGTCTGCCGCGAATCCAGCAGTACCTGTGCGACACCGAGTTCCTTGGTAAGTTCGGCCCTTTTCCGGCGCGCTTCCTCTTCCTTGCGTTCGCGTTCTTTTTGCTCAGTTTCGGCGCGGCTTCGCGTGAACTCCAACTGTGAGCGCAGGTCGTCGCTCTCCGGGTAGCGTCGAACGGCCAGTTCCAACAACGACAGGGCCTCTGCCGTTTTATTGGTCGACAGCAAGTCCCACGAATCTGTGAGCAGTTTCTCGATTTCCGCCTTTCTTCGACGGGCCTCGAGTTCTGCCTGTTGCCGGGCCGCTTCCTCTCTGGCCAGCGCTTCCTCGAGAAGCGCAATCTGATCCCTGACCTCGTCCTCGCTGTCGGGATAGCGCGCAACTGTTTCCCGAAGCTTCTTCAGAGCTTCGGCAGGCTGTCCTTTCCGTCGCAGTTCGGCTGCATTCTCGAGCTGCGCCCGGATGTAGCGGCGTTTTTCCTGGAGTTTCTTCTCTGCTTGCCGCTTTTGCTCCTCCTGCCGCGCGATGCTGTTGTTCACTATGCCGAGAAAAGAGGTGAGATTGGAGTCTTGGGGATAGCGTTTCAGAGCGTCATGCAGAACGTCCCGGGCTTGAACCAGGTCTCCGGAGTCGGTGAGCTTGTGGGCGGAGTTGATCTGCGACTCCACGAATTGGAGCCGCACCCTGGCGTCCCTTTGGTGCTCGGCGAGGTCTTTCAATTTCAGCAGATCAGGATCGTGTGGGAAGGTTCGCAGCGCATCGTCCGCCTTCTCGCAAGCGGCCACATAATCGTCGCGATGCAACAGCGCGTCGATTTCACTCGCGAGCTTGGCCACATCCTGACGCCGTTTCTCGTGCTCCTGAGCGTCGATCGCACCTCGAATCAACTGTTGAACTTCGTTTACAGACGGATCCAGGGAATGTGCCCCGCGGAGCAATTCCAGAGCGGCCGTAAAGTTTTGGACGGAAAGCTCCTGCCGTGCTCCGACAATGAACTCATCGATTTTCTGTCGCCGCGAGCGCTGAGCGATCTGCTGGCTCAAAAGAAGATTGAGAGCTTTGGCGACAGTATGGGAAGGATCGATCGATAAGGCTTCTTCCGCCGCCCTTTTGGCACCGTGAAGATCGCCCGCATCCCGAGCGGCTTCGGCCCTGCGGAGCGCATCCAACAACTGCGCATTCGCGCGCCGTACGTTGTCGCGAAACTCCACCAGTTCCGTGTTACTGGCATCAAGCGTGACGGCTTCATCCAGGTATTGCAGCGCCTCATCGCGGTTGCGCTGACTGAGAGCTTCATCCGCGCGCGAGCGAAGCTGACGAACTTGCTCGCCCAACCGGTGCCGTCGAACTTCGGTATCAAGTTCGCGGAGCAGTTCCCGGGCGCGCCGGTGCTGCTTGTCAATGCGCAGAACCTGCTGTAATTGCCCGCGGGCCTGATCCCATTTTCCATTTTCGATGCAGTTTTGAGCGCTATTCAAGGCCTCCGTGACCAGTTCCCGGCTGACTTTGTCCCGAATGGGACGCAGGTCGAAAAGCAGATCCTCCATCGACGCATAGCGGTCGTCGCGATTTCTTGCCAGGCTATGCCGGACGACATCTTCCAGTTCGTTGGGATAATGCGAAATGTAGCGCGAAAGCGGTGGAGGGGAATCGTGAAGGATCTTTGCCAGAGTCGACGTAGGGTCTTTGCCACGAAAGGGAAGCGCGCCTGACAGGACCTCGAACAGCACTACCCCCATCGAGTAGATGTCACAACGCGAATCGATATCGCTCCCCTCGATTTGCTCGGGAGACATGTAGTACAGACTGCCGACGATCTGCCCGGTCCTGGTGAAGCGCTCATTCCCGAGTTGCGCAATGCCAAAGTCGACGATTTTCACGCCGCCATCAGTCAGGACCACGATGTTTCCCGGTTTCACATCGCGATGGATCACGTGTCGCTGGTGCGCATATTCCAGGCCCTGACAAGCCTGGATGACGATGTCGAGTTTTTCCGCCATCGTCAGGGGCCGATTTTCGCGGATCAACTTCTCCAGGCTCTCCCCCTCGAGATACTCCATTACGAGATAGGGAACTCCATCGTGGTCGCCCAAGCCGTAGAGAGTCACGATGTTGGGGTGTTGTAGCTGTCCGGTGGACTTGGCTTCGCGATAGAACCGCTGCAACAATTCCGGATCGTCAGAGAAGACTGAGGTCACAATTTTGATCGCGACCATCCGGCCGATAGCCGGATCGATCGCCTGGTAGACGACACCCATTCCGCCCCGACCTATAATCCGGACGACGTCGTACTTACCGATCTTTGTGGGCTGGGTAGCCAAGTTGATCCCAGTCTTTCCTGGTGAATCACAGCAGAGGGAAGAAAAACTGTGAGAGATCTTAAGATTTAAACTCGGGCAAGTAAATAGGTTGCTCTTCCCTTGATCGACTCGAACATCGGTCCGAATGACGTTAGGACTGACAGCGGAGGCGCTCCGCGCCAGGAAACATGCTAGACGCTCTGCCAGCCGCGAGTACCCCCTTTCAGGAACTTGTATATAGCACTTTCTGGCTAGCCTAAATGGGTAATTGAACAGAAAGGTACGGTGTTTTACCTTACGCCAATTTAGGTGTCGCTGGGCCCTCCCTCTCCTTCGACTCCGAGACTTTCGGCTCTCCCTCCCAGGCCTCCCCCCAACAACAATTTTGAGCACAGCCTTTGTGTGTTCAACAAGTCTTCCAGGGTTCTCACTTCAGCAGGAGGCGTCATGTCAAGGCATTTGCTTTTGGGAGTTGCACTGTTCCTCGGCCCGATTTTCGTGTTCGCTGGCACAAATCAATTTGTGGAAGCGCCTCAATTTCCTACCGGACTTAATCCTCAAGCCATAGCAACTGGAGATTTCAACGGAGACGGCAAAGCTGACGCTGTGGTGGCCAACGCCACAGGCAACTCAATCAGCGTTCTTCTGGGTAATGGCGACGGAACATTCAAGAGCAAGGTTGACTACACGACCGGCACTACTCCGCAAGGCGTCGCGGTCGGTGACGTCAACGGCGACGGAAAGATGGATATCGTAGTGACCAATTCCGCGGGAAGCGCGGGCTTTACCAACGGCTCGATCAGCGTTTTCCTGGGAAACGGGGATGGAACGTTTCAGCCCAAAGTCGACTACGGTACGGGCAGAAAGCCGATCGGTATCGCCATAGCGGATTTCAATGGCGACGGATCTCCGGATCTCGTGGTCACAAACGCGACTGATGGCACAGTCGGAGTTCTGATCAATAACGGCCACGGGGTGTTCAACACGCAAGTTACCTACAACACCGGTTTCAATCCCTACGCGGTGGTCGTGGCCGATTTCAACGATGACGGTTTTCTTGACCTTGCGGTCGCAAATAACAATAACAACAACCTCGTAAGCATTCTGCTTGGCAAAGGCGACGGCACGTTCAACAACCAACTCCAGTCGGGAACCGGCAACACGCCAGTTGCGCTGGCGGCGGGAGACGTGAATGGCGACGGCAAGGTCGACCTGGTTGTCGTCAACCAGCAAGCGAATTCAGTCAGCGTCCTGCTGGGCAACGGAAACGGCGGCTTCCAGGCACCCGTCGACTACAACACTGCAGCCTTTCCGACCGGAGTCGCGCTTGGAGATTTCAATGGTGATGGCTCTCTCGACATCGCGGTGACTGCGGGCAACGGGAATACCCTGAGCTTGCTCATGGGAAATGGAGACGGCACTTTCAGATCCCAAATCAACTGGGGCGTCGGCAATATTCCCTATGCGGTCGTAATCGCAGATCTCAATGGAGATCAGAAGCCCGATGTTCTGGTCGCGAATTCGGGTGGCAGTAACCTGAGCGCGGTGATCAGCAATGGGGACGGCACCTTCCAGACACGCCAGGATTATCCCGCCGGCGTCAATCCGAACTGGGTGGCGCAGGGTGACTTCAATGGAGATGGAATACCAGACTTGGCGGTTGCAGACAGCAGCTGTACCCCAACCACACCGTGCTGGATTTCCGTCCTGATTGGAAATGGGGACGGCAGCTTCCAGGCTCCTTCGAGGTTCTCGACCGGCAACGGCACGAGTCCCTATTCGGTCGCGGTCGCTGACTTGAATGGTGACGGCAAACTCGATCTCGCACTCGCCAACTACGCCACCGGAACGGTTGGAGTCATGCTCGGAAATGGCGACGGAACGTTCAACTCGCCCACCAACTACAACGTGGGCAGCCAGCCAACCTCGGTTGCCATCGGCGATATGAACGGCGATGGAAAGCTCGACCTGGTCGCTACCAACTTCAACAGTAAGTCCGTCAGCGTTCTGACGGGCAATGGCGATGGCACGTTCCAGCCTGCCATGAACTTCACCACGGGAAGCGGCCCCGTTTCGGTTGCGATTGGGGACTTCAGTGGCGATGGAAAACTCGATCTGGCCGTGGTAAACGAGTCGGATAACAACGTCGGCGTCCTGGTGAACAACACATCTGGCGGCGTTCTGGCGTTCAAAGCCCAGGTTACTTATTCGATCGGCACGGGTGGCAATCCGCTCTCGGTGACGGCTGGAGACTTCAACGGCGACAAGAAACTTGATCTGGCTATCGCCGACTTCCATACCCAGCAAGCCAGCGTGTTGATCGGTAACGGAGACGGAACCTTCCAGACGGTGAAGCAGTATCCCACCGGCGCGAATCCGTCTTCGGTCATTGCCGCGGACTTCAATGGCGACGGCAAAATCGATCTGGCATTCACCAGCACGCCAGTACAGACCTCTCCAGGAAGCTTGCTGAGCCTGCTTCTAGGCAATGGCGATGGTTCGTTCCAGGCACCCGTGCTGTTCAGCACCGGGTCTCAACTCACTTCGCCGTTCGGATCGGCGGCCGTTGGGGACTTCGATAGCAGCGGCACCGCCAACATCGCCGTCGCCAATGGCGTCAGCAATACGATCAGCGTCTTGCTGAATGTGCAAGGGACGAAGATGACCATATCGTCTTCCGCCTGGAACTCAATTTACGGCCAGAGCGTCACCTTCACCACTACGGTGGCAGCTACCATTCCGCAAGCGAATTCGCCCACCGGAACCGTAACACTTAAGAACGGAAACACTGTTCTGGGTTCGGGAACCCTGTCTGGCGGAACTGTGGCAATCAGTACCAGCGTTTTGCCGACTGGAACGGATACCGTCACGGCCAGCTACTCCGGCGACGCGAATTTCCAGTCACATTCGGTTGGAGTATCGGAGACCATCCAGCAGGCCAGCAGCACGACCGTACTGCAGTCGTCCTCAAGCCCGGGAACTCTGACGCTCAACGCGACAGTAACCGCAGCGGCGGGCGGCGGCACGGCCACCGGCACCGTGAACTTTATGGATGGCTCGACACAGCTCGGGAGCGGAACGCTGAATGCGAGCGGAGTCGCTAGCTACACAACGTCATCGTTAACTGCAGGCAGTCATGTCTTCACCGCCGCTTACCTCGGTGACACAAACCTCACGGCGAGCACGTCGAGCGCATTGCCCCTCAATGCAGACTTCAGCCTGAGTGCCGGGGCTCTCTCGCCGGCGACAGTCTCCGCTGGTCAGTCCGCGAGTTCAACCATCACGATCATGCCTGCGAACGGGTTCGATGTCACCGGAGTGACCTTCACCTGCTCGGCCTCGCCAACAACCAATGCACCAAGTTGCACGGTGGGAAGCATCAGCGTGGCGAACGGTGTTGGTACGGCAGCGCTTAACGTGACGGCTTCTGCCTCGTCACGGGCCGCGCTTACACCTACTCGCTCATCAGGATGGATGCTGGCTTTTGGCTTGCTTGTGCCGGCGATGTTACTTGGAACGGCTAGCCTGGGCTCGGATCAGCGCAGAAAGCTGCTTTCGTTCGCCGTGGTGGCGCTCGTGCTCGGAGGATGCATCTTCCAGGCGGCTTGCGGCGGAGGTAATTCAGGGGGCGGAGGCGGACAGACCGGGACTCCCTACACGTTCACGATTACGGGAACGTCGAATGGGGCGCAACATACTGCCACCGCTACTTTGAGAGTGAAATAGCGGCAACATTCACAGCTGGGAAGACAGGTCGACTGGCGAGCGATCCCAGTCGGCCCGTCCCAACTTTAGTCAATTGCCGCTCCTTTACTTAGCCGAGCTGCACGAGCTGGAAACTTTCTTCACCTTGGTTACGTTGAAAGTGTGAGCCGATCCGCCGGCAGCCGAAGAGCCTGCGGTCGACGAAGGCGTGCCGCTCGAGCTGGCCGAACCCGCACTCGCCTCTGAGCTCGTTCCCTTTACTTCTACTTCACTGTTCACGTGCGAACTCAACTGCGAGGTATCCCCTTGCAGCTGATATTGGGTGCCGGAAGCATCCGTCAACATGTAGCTTCCGCTTGAGCCGGAAAGGCAACCCTGCAGGGTCGTTTCGCTGCTATTGGACGACGTTCCAGCGGTTGATTGACCGGTGTTCGATTGGCTGCTCGTTGATCCACCGGCGGTGTCAGGTGACGACGTACTCTGGGCAACCATCCAGGCGGAGCAGCACAACAAGGTCAGCGTCAGCAATATGGTTCTTGCCATGGCAAGCACTCCTGTTCTCTTAGTTTTTTTCGACGAGTGGAATGCCTCTTAGATTGGAATCTCGCGGAAGAGGTTGTTTTTGCGAGGCTAAATGAGAACTATTGTTGCGCGGTGCCCTTTACAATCAGCCCCAGCGGAAGCTCGTCGCTTGAGGCAAGCTTCAATGTTCCTGAAAAAATCCAGTGATCTTGATCATCTTTAGCCACCGATCCGGACCCCGGTTTGTCGACTGGCACCAGACTTAATGGCGCCGGATGCTTGGTTCCCGCAGTCTTGGCGCTCATACCGACCAGATCTTGTAATTTGAAGGTTGCCGCTGGATCGGAATCGGAGCCTGCCGGAATGGCGAGTACAAAATCGCGGTTCGGAGCGGCGCCTAGATGATTCCCATCATCCGGCATCAGCGCATAACGCAGCGTGTAGAAACCGGCAGGAATGCTGTGACCGCGGAAATCTGAAGCTGCCTCAGGGAAGTGAATCACGCCCAGAAGTACGGACTCACCCAACTCCGGGTAGGCCACTCCATCGATTTCCTTCTTCGCCTGCGATGGGACGTTCTTCCGCAGCCAAAGTTCACAAGCTGGCTTCGCGCCGTCGAGCGTGAGGCGATACCCCTTTGCTTCAAGGCTCGAGCGAACAGCCTCGGGAACCGCGCTTTCCGTGAGTGCGCCGATGTTCTCGACCTTGCCTGCCTGCGCTGCACAAAATAGCGACCAGCTTAAAATCAAGCAGGTCGCCAGTATCTTCAACCATGCTGCCCTAAGTAGTTGTCCCATTGTTCTTTCTTATGCTCTCATCGGGCGAACGTGCCCACAAAGGCGCTGCGCTTGCCATGCAGATCCCAGGAAACGCCAAGCCCCGGTCCCTGGTAGGAATCCGTCAGAGCCACGGCCGGCATCGAGTGTGCAGTCTCCGTCAGTGGCGGATAAAACGTCACTTCATTCCCACAGAGATGATCCTGCCCGCCGATCGAGCGGGTCTGGATGGTGGCGAACTTTCCCGCTCGTAGCATTGCTGCCCCGTGATGCTCGTGGCTGATCGCCAGTTCCATTTGAGTCGGGATCACTTCCGCAACGTCGCTCAGAAGCTCGCCTCCCATGTGCTGCGCAAAACGCACCAGCGCTCTTTGCTGGTCTGCAGATGCCTGATCATCGATCAGCAGGACAGCTTTCGCCGGATAAGGATTCTCGTAAGGATCGCCAAGCGTGCCATTCGCCCGCACCGCCGCGGCCACGGTAAGGCCAGCCAGCGAAACGCCATCCCACGCCCCGCTCTGCACGTGCCAGGCAAGAATCGCCTCATTTCCTACAAGGTTCACTTCGCCATTGGCGAAACACTGGCCGGTGTAGACGTCGGCACTTCGGCTCTCGATGTAGTCGCCGCGTATTTCCTGGGCGGCCACCGAAAGCGAAAGGAAAGCTAGCACGCAAAGTACACTCATCGACTTATGGAATCGCATAACAGAACCCCCTGAAAACCTTACTTCTCAGATGCAACATCCCCAGAAAAAGACGCGCAAAGCCGCCGCTAGCCGCACTTGCCGGTCCCGTGGCAGCCCCGCTTCTTCGAACTGCAGTTGCCCGGCTCGGCCAGTTCACCGTCGGGACCAATGCAGGTTTGCGTGTGCAGGCACCAGAACAGACCATCATTACACTCCGGCACGGTGGGATCCGGCTCCGCCAAAATGAACTGCCCCTTCCAGCGTAGCGCGGAGCACAGGTCCGGATGATTGGTGTTAAAGCGATCTGATTCCCGAATCATGCGGCACCTCCTGCGGCCTTCACGATGGCGCGTGACACAGCTACTTTTGCCAGTTTCACTTTGTAAGCGTTATGGCTGAGCGGATTCGCCTTTCCCAGAGCCGCGCTCGCAGCTTTTTGAGCAGAGTCTTTCGTCGGGGCTTGCCCTGTCAAAGCCTGCTCTGCTTCCTGAGAAGGCCATGGAACGGGTGCGACGTATCCGAGCACGACCCGAGCCGATCCGACATTCGAGCCTTTCATCTTCAGGGCGACGGCAGCTACAGCAAGCGGCCAATCAAAGACTTCTTTCTGGCGAACCTCGTAATGCGCGGCCCGCACATCGGTAGCCGGCGGCAGAATAACCTCGGTCACAATTTCATTTGGACTCAGGTCATGCTCGCGCTCGCCCTCAGATTTGGGAATGACGAAAAATTTTTCCAGCGGAAGCTCGCGCTTGCCCTTGGGCCCTTCGATCCGAATTTTGGCGCCATAAGCAATCAGGATTGGCGCAATGGTCGAAGGACTCACGAATTTGGCCGGCCCATCATTGCCGAGAATTGCGTGATATCGGTTTTCACCCGGAGCAACCAGCTCTTTGCCGGCTTCGCTCTTGGGTAAAAGGCCGAATCCATTCCGGAAATACCAGCAGCGCGGACGCTGGCACAAGTTCCCGCCGAGCGAGGCGAGATTGCGAATTTGAGGACTGGCAGCCTCCAGTACAGCCTCTGAGAGCGCCGGGTAACCCCTTTTCACCGCATCGTCATCCGCTAGTTCTCCCAGAGTCGTGAGTGCGCCAATCCTCAAGCCCTGCGAGTTCGATGAAATTCCATGAAGATCGGCGATGTTCTTGATGTTGATCAGCCGCTTGGGGGCAATCACATCGTCCTTCATCAGAGCCAGAAGATCGGTGCCCCCCGCCAGCAATTCAGTGTTTCCCCAACTCGCGCCCAGCAGGCTGATCGCCTGATTCCTGCTGGTCGGACTTACATATTCAAAAGGTCGCATCACGCACCTGCCTTCTGGTCTGGGGCCTTCTGCTCGAGCGCAGCCAGAACGCGATCGGGAGTCAAGGGTATGAACGGCACTCTCACCCCGAGGGCGTTGGCAACGGCGTTTGATATGGCAGCGCCCGGAGAGATCACCGGCGGCTCTCCGAGTCCGATCACACCACGCTCGTCATAACCTTTTCCGGTCATCATGCGAACGACAAGCTCCGGGATGTCGCTGAATCCGGCCAGGCGGTAGAACTCCATGTCCGCATTCAGCATCCGGCCCGTAGTCGGATCCATCACTTTTTCCTCGAACAGCGAGTAGCTGATGCCCATGATCAAGGCGCCATAGCACTGGGTTTCTGCGGTTTTCAGATTCACGACCAGACCGCAATCCTGCACGGCAACCATTTTCTTGACCTTGACGATGCCCGTGTCGGAATCGACTTCCACCTCCGCCATCTGCACTCCGCCCACGCCACTGTTCGTAAGATCCGGCGGCTTGCCGCGATCGGGATTCTTACCCCGAATCGTAATCGGCATCGCTCCCAGCTTCGCGCAAGCTTCTTTCCAACTCAGCGAATGGCTGGAATCGCCCTTCACGCTGACCTTTCCATTCACACATTCGAGTTGATCTGGCTGAGCATTCAGCGCAGGTGCAACCTTCGCAAATAGCGCATCGCGGGCATCGACCGCGGCTCGACGGGTTGAGGACGTGACCCCACCGATCGTCGTCGATCCTCCCGAGCCGCCGGACGGCGGATACGTCGTGTCGCCGATCAATAGCTGAATGGCATCGATCGGAATTCCCAGCGTGTCGGAAGCAACGATCAGAATGCATGTACGCGTTCCGGTGCCGAGATCCTGCGATCCCATCTTCAACTCAACCGAGCCATCCGGATGGATCGTCAGATCGCAATCGCTGTTATGTCCTCGACCTCCCCAGGTATGCATCGAAAGGCCAACTCCGCGAGCAACTCCATCCACCGTCTGGGGCCGCGGATGCCACTTTTCTTTCCATCCCATCAACTCGGCCGCGATGCCGAGCTCTTCGCGATAGGTGTTCTCGCGGGCCTTGGTGAGGTTCAGATTCTTTCCGAAAAACTCCACCGGATCCATATTCAGCTTGGCCGCCATGTCGTCCAAAGCACACATAGTGAGCACGGCTGCCTGCGGATGGTTCGGGGCGCGCCAAGCGCGTGCCGGCCCAATGTTGTTGCGAATCGCGGTGTGTTCCAGCTTTTGATTCGGAACGCTGAACACGTACGGGATTGGCGGCATGCCGCCACCACCGGGGCCACCCGTGCCCCACGAGTTCGATTGCCAGCCGGTGACCGTGCCGTCTTTCTTGGCGGCAATTTTCACCCGCGCATAAGCGGAAGGCCGCGCTCCGGCCACCTCTTGCTCTGCATCACGTTCCAGCATGATGCGCACTGGCTTGCCGTCAGCTTTTTTCGAGATTTCCGCCGTGAAAATTCCCCAGCGGTCGGGAGAGAACTTGCTGCCGAATCCACCACCAATCGCGTCCTGATGCACGCGGATATTGGTGGCTGGCATTTTCAGCGGTTCGGCCATCTGACCCGGAATTCCGGAGACGTTCTGCGTTGAGATATGGGTCAGCAGATGATCTTTGTCGGTCCACTCCGAGATCGACCCATGACTCTCCAGGCAGCAGTGCGTGATGACGGAAATGCCGTACAGGCCCTCGGAAACTGCTTCAGCTTCCGAAAAAGCCTTGTCAGGCTCTCCGACCGTTTGTGCCGCTGCCTTTTGATAGTTCGACGGAGGCCGATTTGCCGCTTCCGGGTGCACCGTCGCATTGCGCAGAGCAGCCAGCACATCGTCGGTTGCCCCATCCTCCTTCGCTCCCTGCAGCATCTCATCCGTGGGCTTTTCGGTGATTCCGTACTGCTGAATCTGGCTGATCATCTCCCGCGCTGGAACCTGGTTGTCGAGCATATCGCCAATGGCGTCGAGGCTGAGCGGGCCTTGTTCTTCCGCGCTGCCCTTGGGAGGCTCGGCATCACTCACCAAGT
>Ga0335076_10003445_pt1 | contig 15915 bp, 20 predicted proteins | sample Lox_Sample_25_FD_206717 | JGI IMG/M metagenome (GOLD analysis project Ga0335076, IMG submission 206717) | Soil microbial communities from Loxahatchee National Wildlife Refuge, Florida, United States - Lox_Sample_2.5 | ecosystem: Environmental > Terrestrial > Soil > Wetlands | place: USA...
GCTGCGCAACGACGCCAAGGCGACCTTCGAGTGGCTCGATCGCGCTTCAAGCAACCGCGATCCGGGTATCCAGTATCTCCTGTACGACCCCTTCATTGTTCGTTACAGAAACGATCCTCGCTTTGCCGCGTTCTGCCGGAAGGTTGGATTGCCGGTCCCGGGCGAACCTGCGGGCACCTAAGCGGATGTCTTCGGCAGCCTCCCGGCATGTCTGAGTCACGCAATGCGGTGTTCCTGAGCTACGCCTCGCAGGATGCGGAGGCCGCCCAAAGGATTTGCGAGACCCTCCGAGCCACTGGAATCGAGGTCTGGTTCGACAAGAGCGAACTTCGAGGTGGGGAGGCCTGGGATCGTCACATCACGAAGCAGATCAAGGAATGCGCGCTATTTTTAGCCGTGATCTCGGCGCACACCGAGGAGCGGTCCGAGGGCTACTTCCGACGGGAATGGCGCGTCGCAGTAGAACGCATGCGCGACATGGCCGATGATCAAGCATTCCTTGTACCGGTCGTAATTGATTCGACGCGAGAGGACACCGCCCGGGTTCCGGATCGCTTCCGGGAGTTTCAGTGGATCCGACTGCCTGGAGGCGAGACCCCGCCGGCCGCTGTCGAGCGAATTCAACGATTGCTCTCACCGGCAGGGCCGCCTAGGCCAGTACACCTGGCCACCGAAGCGAGCTCAGGCGCTGATGCCATTCATCATCGAGCAACCCGTCTTGGCGAGGTTCAGAAAGCGCCCACGTGGCTACGAGGGGGATTGCTGGCACTCACGTTCGTTGTGATTGCCGGTGTCTCCTACCTCGCCATCGACCGATTCGTCTTATCGAAGCACTCTGTACCTATGGCCATTGCAGTGCAAGAGAAGTCGATCGCCGTGCTGCCCTTCGCTGACCTGAGCGAGAAAGGTGACCAAGGCTACTTCGCGGATGGTATGGCGGAGGAAGTGATCGACCTGCTGGCGAAAGTTCCCGGTTTGCGGGTGATCGGACGCACGTCCTCGTTTCAATTTCGCGGCAAGTCGCTCGACGTGCCTGCCATCGGGTCTGCGCTCAACGTCGCCTACCTTCTTGAGGGAAGCATACGCCGGTCAGGCGATCACGTGCGCATCACGGCGCAGCTCGTGAGTACTCAGGACGGCGTGCACCGTTGGTCGGACACCTACGATGCGAGGCTGGACGACGTGCTGAAGGTGCAGGATGCAATTGCCTCGAGCATCGCCCGTGCCCTGGATGTCGCCGTAGCGACGATGGCCGCGCCTGGGCGGTCGAGCATGAGCGGCGAGGCTTACGATCTGTTCGTGCAGGGGCAGCAGGCGCTCGATACCAACTCACAGGAAAGTTGCGAGCGAGCCATCGCCCTGTTCAACCAGGTACTGCAACTGGAGCCAAAGTCCGTCAGCGCGCTCGTTTCCTTGGGACAAGCGTATGGCGCTCTGGGCGAGGAAGGCTGGATGCCACCAAGTGAAGCGTTTGAGAAGGAACGTCAATACGCGCAACAGGCATTGCAGCTGGATCCGGAAAATGCTGAAGCGCATGTTCGTCTTGCTCACGTTCACATGATCTACGACTGGGACTGGTCGAAGGCAGAAGCAGAGATCAACACATCATTTCGTTTAGGGAAACGCGATGCCGAAGCACTGACCTTGGCGGCGCAGATCGCGAGTACACGTGGCCAGTGGGATCACGCGGCGCAACTGGCTCGCGAGGCGTTGGCACGGGATCCGCTGGATCCCACCGCCCATATGATGCTCGGGTACTGGATTTACGCGCGCGAAGGTCGGTATGCCGAGGCGGAGGCCCCTTTGCGCCGCGTTTTGCAGATCAGTCCGCGCTACGGTAGCGGACGGTACTACCTGGCGGTTTGCTTGTTGATGCAGGAACGTTTGCAAGAGGCGCTGGATGAGGCGCAGCAGGAGTTACCCCAGGACGGGAGATATCAAGTGTCGTCCGAGGCCTTATTTGCGATGAATCGGAGGCCGGAGTCTGATGAGGCTCTGAGAAAGGCAATTCAACAGAGCGAGAACGACTGGCCGGTGTCGATTGCCAAGGTTTATGCGTTTCGCGGTGAGCACGACCAAGCGATGACATGGCTTGAGCGCGCCTATCAGTATCACGATGAAGATCTGTACTACATCAAGGGGGACCCGCAAATGCGGCGACTTGAAGGTGATCCCCGCTACCAGGCATTTCTCCGAAAGATGAACCTGTCAGAGTAGTGGCTCCTGCAGATATGGGGGGAGAGTCGCCAGAACGAGTTGGTACGCCGGCCGGGGCCGTCTTCCTGAGCTACGCCTCGCAGGACGCTACCGCGGCGCAGCGGATCTGCGAGGCTCTACGAGCAGCTGGCATCGAGATGTGGTTCGACCAAAGTGAGCTGCGTGGCGGGGAAGTTTGGGATCAGACGATCCGAAAGCAGATCAAGACCTGTGCTCTGTTCATACCGGTCATCTCGAGGCACACGTACGACCGCGACGAGGGCTACTTTCGTCTCGAGTGGAAACTGGCGGTCGACCGCTCACACCTAATATCGGCCAACAGGGCATTCCTGCTACCGGTTGTCATCGACAATACACGCGACGATGATGAGAACGTTCCAGACCGGTTCCGGGAAGTGCAGTGGACACGTCTGCCGGGAGGGAACACGCCGCCAACCTTCGTTGAGCGTGTGCGACGCCTCGTATTGCCGACTCTGTCCCCTGGGGCAACAACGAACCGTTCCACAGAAGCAGACTCTGGCGTCAGGACCGTGGTCCATGGCCGGGTCCGTGCATCCCGGGGGTGGAAGGCCGCGTTGCTGGGAATAGCTGCGTTAGTCGTTGTCGGAGTTGGCTACCTTGTGGCGCCTCGACTTATGCAGCCGAAGCCTCACCCGGAGGCCGCGATAATGTCAACGCCCGTAGCGCAGACGGCGGTATGCGGTTCGATCCCGCGCGCTCTGTGATTATGCGGAGGAGCTGAAGACGCGACAGACTATTCGGGAGGCTTTCGATAAGGCAGAGGCCGATGCGCGTAAAGCCATTGAGTTGGCACCTGATCTTGACGAAAGCCACCTGGCGTTAGCACTCTGGTATGAGATGGGATCTCTCAATTTCACACTCGCGAACGAGGAGTACCAGCGGGCGTTGTCACTCGCGCCGGGCAACGTGCGGAACCAGTGGCGGTATAGTGGGTTTGCGGCTGCCATGGGTCAGACGGATGCGGCCATTTCCGCTGCGCGACGCGCCGTGGTACTGGACCCGTTGCACGTTGTTAGTTACCAACGCCTTGCTGACGCGCTATATGATGCGCGCAAGTACACCGAGGCCGTCGCCGCCATAAAGGACGCTCTGGCTCTCTTCCCCGACGATCCCGGCCTTAAAACATCACTCGGATACGTCTTCTACACACTCGGTGACTTCCAAAGCGCTCGCGCCTTCTGCGAAATCAAGCCCGATCGGACGTGCGTTGCTGTGACCTATCACAAACTCGGTCGGCAAGCGGATGCTGACAAGGCGCTGGCGAGTTCGATGGCCTCGTGGGGCGACACTGCCCCGGTCGCGTACGCCACTGTCTACGCGCAATGGGGGGACACCGCCAAAGCGCTAGAGTGGCTCGACACAGCGGTACGGCTGCGTGATCCGGGCTTGGAGATTCTGAAAGTTGAGCCGCTATTCGATCCCTTGCGGCGGGAGCCGCGTTTCCAGGCGATCGAGCGGGCGCTGAAGTTCCCGGAGTAAGAGTCGTCATCGAGCATCAGCATTCGACGACTAACAACGGCAGTTGCCGGAGTTACGCGCCGAGCGAGCTAGCGGTGCACGAGACGCAACGTCCGTTGTCACGTCCACGGTTTCGTGCAAAGCCACAGCGCGAAAGCTACTCCAGCGCCCAAGCCAGCCGCGAGCTGCCATATAGTCATCTGCCACCTGCGATGTCGGATGTGGAACCGCGAGAAAGCTTAGGATGCTCGCCGCAACCCCGCGCGAACCTGCTTCACGGTCCGATGTGGGTAGCCCACTGCCGAAGGCTGATCCTATCGTGACCATCCATGGGAGGCCCTCACGATGAAAGACGCAATTGGCTATCTCTAAGAGTCAGCACTCAGGAGCAGGGATCGGACGGGCGGAGCCATGCTGCGTGAACGAGTTCGCAGCTTTGCGATCCGGACAGGTGCAGTGCACCCTGATTCGAGCGCGTGATTCAGCCGAGGCTCAAGCGTGCGTGTCCTAATGCGGTCGCTTGCACTGCTGCGCGATCGCTTGGATCCGGTGGATTAAGTCGGAAGTGCCCAGGTGACCAAGCCCTACTTCATCGAACGCCGCAAGCATCGTCGAGCTGAGCCTGCCCGCGTTCTTATGCCCGACGGCACGTATCGCGATCCGCTGCCCTTTTGGGGGAAGGACGAGCGCCAATGGACCGAGGAAGAACGCCGCCAGGATCGAGCCTTTGCGGAAGAGATTCGCGCGATGCGCCGAAGGATGTCGAAGACGACATGAGTCCCGAATAATCGCTCGAAATCGGCAGAAACTCTGGCTTACGTGACAGTCTCATTCCCGGTATGGACGACAAGACACTGCCGGTGATCGTCCGAATGCGTGAAGTGAGACCACTGTGGTCGCTGCGTGCGACGCTGCCCGGCATGAACGACGAACTCGAGCGCTCGCGCTGCTGCGCGCTGACATACATAAGCTGTGGCCGCCAGGGCCGCGGGCGCTCGAGCGCAGCGCGTTCTGGCTTTTTCCCAGCGATGGAATGCTGCTGATTAGCCCACGCCGGTCGTCTTCAAATAGTTTCATGACCTCCCTGACGGTGCCTCGAGAACTTCAATATCAGCGCCGGGGACATATCCGTGTGGTGATGCGTTATCTTCCACGCTCCAGCTTCTCTTTGATAGATGTTCGTCACGCGAATCTTGGCGGCGACCTTCTGTCCGCCGAGCTGGGCCTCGACATGCTCAACGCCGACTTCGTAGGCGAGGTCTTCGGCGACGCGTATCAGTTGATCCTGCAGTTCAACCTTCCCTCCTGAGGACTTTTCGGCTATTTGCTCCCACGTTTTCCGAACTTCGACCCACCCCAACTGTCGACCGCCCAATGGGTGCATCGCTGTGACGAATGAACGGTGCGACCAGATATCGGACAGGGCGCGGGCGTCACCATTAAGCATGCGGTTCAGCGCAGCATAGAACTGCGTCGATACCTCGCGAATTTCCTGCGCCGTCGACATCAGATGACCTCCTCGGGTTTGTATGCCCTCAAGAGCCTTTCGTCTGGCGAACTTCGCCAGCTGCCCACCGAGGGAGCGCGTTGGAGCGACGCAGACCCCCGGGGGCCGGCTGTTACGCTTTAGGGAATGTTGCCGATCATTCTCTTCGCTTCGTCAACTGAGAAGCCGCGCAGCGTCTCGCTTCGTACGTTGCCCAGCGACCCTGCCTTCAGGAGCGCAGTGGTCACCGCCTCGTCGGTTCCCTCCAAGACGATCACCATATCGTGATGGCCAAAGGTGTAATAGAAGCCTTTGACGGTTACGCCCAGCTTCTCGGCCGCTGCCCTGAACGCTCCGTAGCGATCTGGCGAGTCTTTGATATTGCGGATGCCCTGATCCGTGAAATTCAACAGGCTGATGAACGTTGCCATGATGTGCCTCCTCTTGGGGCAGTCCGCGAATTCGGACATGATTTACACCCCGATGCCCCACGCACAACCATGCGCCGGCTGGCTGGGCTCAGCAATGCTGGTTTGCCACAGGTCTTACTTGCAGACGGATAGGTTGGAGCTGGCCAAAGCGTCCGAGTGAGACGGACCGATAAACCTCAGCCACCGCGCCTGCGCCCGCTGGTACACGAGCGAGACCACTGCTGGCCAGCTCGGGCCGCAACTCTGCTGCGGCAACTGCGAATTCAAATCGCATGAGTAGTGAGTATGGATCAATCGCTCGCATGCACCGGTCACGAACCCTTGATGAATCGGGCAGGTTCAATTTGGCACCGGCTGCACCAGCGGCCTAGGTGCCTGCTACGTAGTCTTCCCTCCTTGACCTGCGTCATCTACGCATTCGGCACCCCGCGCAGCCTGTGGGCCTCGTCACTGCCACGACCTTCGGCAGCCTTTTACCAGTTTCATGTTGTAGGCCAAAACGTGCAGGCTCATCTCCGGTGCACACGTTAGGCAATCGCTTGCGTGGCGCCCATCCAGGCCTTGAGGATGCCGAACAGAGGGCGACGAGGATCATCCGCGTATATTCCGGTTGTGCTTCCGGTGTGCTTCCGGAGTTTTCATGCGAGCCAAGCTCAATCGACGCACCGTTGCGGCGCTAAGACCCGCTGACGCTCCCTACGACGTCCGGGATACCGCGATCTCGGGATTCCTGATGCGAGTACAGCCGCCCAGCGATCGCTCGCCAGAGGGCCGCAAGGCGTGGTTCTACCAGTACCGCACGGCGCAGGGGAAACAGACCCGGATCAAGCTCGGTGACTTCCCCGGCTTGAGCGCGGAGGGCGCGAGATCCATCGCACTCGAGCGGGCCACGGAGGCCGGCAAAGGCATTGACCCGGTAGCGCGCAAGCGGCAGGAGCGTGCCGAGGGGATGCGCGCTAGGCAGAGCACCCTCAAAGCATTCCTCGATGATCGCTATGAGCCTTGGGCCAAGACCCACCTCAAGAGCGCCGCTTTCCAGCTTGCCCGTCTACGCAGCGACTTCGAGGCTTGGCTCGATCGGCCGATGTCCGATTTAAATGCGTTCGCCATCGAGGGTATGCGGCAGCGCTGGAAGAAAGCCGGTATGCAGCCGCGTTCCATCAATCGTGACATCCAGCGCCTGCAATCGGTCCTGTCCCGAGCCAAAGAATGGGGCGTGCTCAGCGGTAGTCCGCTTGAAGGACTGAAACCTTTGAAGGCGGACAAGACCGGTCGCGTGCGCTTCCTGACTGCGGAGGAAGAGGGTGCGCTACGTAAGGCGCTCGAAACCCGTGAGGACGGGCTGCGGCGGGCTAGGGCTCGCTTCAACGCCTGGCGCGTCGCTCGCGACAAGAAGCCTCTCCCAGAACGGGACGGCGATTACCTCGACCATCTGCGCCCGCTTGTCATGCTTGCGCTGAACACCGGCCTACGACGCGGCGAGCTCCTCGGCCTCACGTGGGGCTCGGTGAACTTCTCGGGCAAGATCCTGACCGTTACAGCCGCCACGGCCAAATCCGGTCACACCCGTCGCGTACCGCTCAATCGCGAGGCGCTCGAAGTCCTGACGGCTTGGCATGCGAGGCAGGGCAAGCCCAAGAGCGATGCCTTTGTCTTCCCCGGGCATGAAGGCGAGCGGATGAAGCGCATCGACACCAGCTGGGAATCCCTCATGAAGGCCGCGAAGCTCAAGAATTTTCGCCTGCACGACTGCCGGCACCATTTCGCCTCTAAGCTCGTTCAGGCCGGTATTGATCTCTACACGGTCAAGGAGTTGCTCGGGCACAGCGAAATCGCGATGACAGAGCGCTATAGCCACCTCAAGCCCGAAAATCTGCGCGCCGCCGTGGAGCGAATCGCGTGAGTGCCGCACGGAAGGTCTCATCTTCCATCAAGTCGACCTACGGCGATGATGATCACTATCGAGACGAGCGGACACTGTACGAGCTCGCCGACCGGTACGACGTTAAGAGCGATGACCCTGAACGCATGTGGCACGACTTAGCGCTTACGCTCGCCCGCCGGTATCAGCGTGACACAAAGTTTCGGATCCCGTGGCATTGTGACGAACCTCGTCGGCCCGGACCGAAGACGCGCCCTGATCGGCAGCTGCTAGAGGCTGTCAACCTAGTCAACCGCATTCAAGGCATCCGCAAGCGCGCAGGCTGGCCAGAACGCGATCTAAAGTCTGGCAAAGTGGTCAGAGTAGGCCGCAAGTTGAGTCTGCACAAAGCGTGCGAGGCAGTGAGTCTGCTGGAATCAGGGAAAGCAGAGTCCGAGCAGGATGCGGTGGACGCCGTACTGAGGGGACCTAAGCAAAAGGGTGGCCCGGACGTGTACAGCCGCTACCAACGGGCAAGAGCGTTAACAGACCGTAGTTTCCGGCACTACAAGCGCGATCAACACTGGCAGAAGCTCGGGATTTTCAAGAAACCCTCCGGCTGATCTTTCAACTGGTGCGAAATTCCCTCCTGATACCGCACCAGGATTATTCCTAATCATATCCGCTCAGATGACGGGAAATCCCCGGCAGTGGAGCGTCGATATGACTTTGAAGCTGATCCCCTCAAAGCGAGCATTCAACAGCCGAGAAGCAGCTCACTACATCGGGAAGTCCAGTTCCTGGCTCGCGAAAAAGCGGTTGCGGGGCATAGAAGATCCACACGACCCCGGTCCCAAGTTCAGAAAGTCCGCCACCGGGCAGGCGATATACCTGGTTGAAGATCTCGACCAGTACCTCGATTCGCTCGAGGTAGGGATCGCCCAGGGTTCGCATCCGCGAGCCGCATGACGTTCTACGCTTCCAAAACGCCAAACGCCGACCCGTGTCAGGGGTCGGCGCTTTGGATCATCAAGGCGGTATCTACGACGGAGGACAACTTCAGTGCGCAATCTTACGTCTCCGGTGCCTCTCGCACAATCGCCCCGCACTAGCCCATTTCTCAGTTCGGCAAGTCGCGAAAGGCGTTCAAAGCCCCAGACTCCCTCGGATGCCCCGCTAAACGCTATTGAGCGACGGCGCGTTCAGCTCGTGTTCCTCGAAGTCCTGCAGCGTAAGCTCGAAATTCGCCTGGTGCAGGTACGGACAGAACGCCTAATTTTGCTTAAAGGGGCGCAGCAATGATGCGGCAGATTCCGCCGCAATGGCGGCGCCCCAATTCCTCTCCTCGATACACCGCCGGCCGTTGCTGCAGCTGCGGTGCGCCGCTCACTGATCCCGCATGTTGGTTGTGCGATGCCTGCCGCTCCTATCAGAAGCTTGCCGTAGCCCTGGCCGAGTTTCGTCGGTGCGTTCGATGAACCACGGCGCGCAACTGCTCGACCGCCTCGAGCGCGTACGTCGGGCCGGCCCCGGTCGCTCGATTGCGTACTGCTACGGGTGTGGCAGCAGAAGCCGCGGGGCGGTCTGCGGCGACTGTCGACACACCGACCGCCGGTACGGGACCCACGTCATTGCGCCAGGCCGTCCTTGTGCTGAGTGCGGCGCCGAGGTAGTGCGATGAGCTCGCCCGTCGATGACTTTCGCGCCGCCATGCGTGCCCACGGACTTGTTCCACCGGAGAGCATCATTGCCGACGGCCGCATCCATCGCTGCGATGTCGATACGTTGAACGGCCATGGCGACGGCGCCTATCTGTTGCACCTCGACGGCATCCCGGCAGGCGGCTTCCAGAGCTGGCAGGACGGGGATGGCTGGCATGATTGGTGCTCGCGCGACACGGCCTCGCTAACTGCTCAGGAGTGGCAGCAGCTGCGCGAAGCGGCCGCCCAGGCACGCAAGGAACGGGAAGTAGAGACACGGCAGCGCCAGAGCGAGGCTGCCGAGTATGCCCGGGAGATCTGGCAAGCGGCCAAGGCCGCATCGGCCGATCATGAATACCTCAAGCCCAAGGGCGTGCGGACTCATGGCCTGCGTGTTTATCGCGGTGAGCTCTCAATCGGCGGCATGGTCTGTGACGGCGGCCTGATCGTGCCGCTACGCGATGCCGCGGGGGAGCTGCACTCCCTCGAGTTCATTGCCGGCGATGGCCAGAAGCGGTATCTGCCTGGCGGGTGGAAAGTTGGCGGCTACTTCTCTCTTGGCAAGCCAGCCGACGTTCTGGTCATTGCCGAAGGCTTCGCCACGGGAGCTTCGATCTACGAAAGTACGCAACACGCGACCGCGATTTGCTTTGACGCCGGCAACATGCGCTCGGTTGCTGAAACATCGCGCGCGAAGTTTCCAGAAGCCCGGATAGTTCTCGCAGGCGATCACGATGAAAGCGGCGTAGGGCAGCCCGCCGCGCGTGAGGCCGCGCTTGTGGTGGGCGGTTGTGTCGCGATACCGGAGCAGGTTGGCGCCGACTGGAACGATGTCATGCGGTCCCAGGGCGCAGTAGCTGTGCGTTCCGGAATTGAATTCGCTGAGCTGGCGAGCGGTACCTCTGAGCCACAAGAGTCAAAGTCAGCCGGCAGGAAGAATGGCCCGGAGGGCGCAACCGCGGCTGACTCGGTGCAGACCGAGGATTCTCCACAGTTGCTCAGCGACGTTGATCGGTTCCTGTCTCGCTTCGTCGCGTATCCATCCGCGCACGCACGGGTTGCGCATGTGCTATGGCTCGCACACGCGCACGCGATGGATGCATGGGAGAGTACGCCGCGGCTTGCGTTTCTCTCTCCGGAACCCGGTTCCGGGAAAACGCGCGCGCTCGAGGTGTCGGAGCTGCTCGTGCCGCGGCCAATAGAGTCAATCAACGCAACTCCCGCATACCTATTCCGCAAGGTATCCGACAGCGCCGGGCCGCCCACGATCCTATTCGATGAGATTGACCCGCTTTTCGGCCCACGCGCGAAGGAGAACGAAGAAGTCAGGGGAATCCTCAATGCGGGTCACCGTCGCGGCGCAATGGCGGGCCGATGCGTAGTGCGCGGTAAGACGGTGGAGACCGAGGAGCTGCCGGCATACTGCGCCGCCGCGATCGCCGGCTTGGGCAACCTGCCGGATACGATTCTCACCCGCTCCGTGGTCATTCGCATGCGTCGCCGTGCGCCGTCGGAGCAAATCGAGCCGTACCGTCGTCGAGTACATGCCGGAGAAGGTCACGTACTGCGTGACCGCCTCGCATCAATGGTGAGGGGTATGGCACTCGCTGAGGCACGCCCAGTAATGCCGTCTGGGGTTGAGGATCGCGCAGCCGACGTATGGGAAGCGCTGCTTGCCATTGCCGACGCGGCGGGTGGTCGCTGGCCCGTTGTCGCACGTGAAGCGGCCGTGGCGCTTGTAGCGGCAGCTGCGGAGAACACGCCGAGCCTCGGGATCAGGCTCCTGTCGGACCTGCGTCGGCTGTTCGACGGCGCGGACGCCATGTCAACTGCGGCGATCTTGGCGGGACTCTGCGCCTTGGATGAAGCTCCCTGGGGAGACCTGCGCGGGAAAGCGATTGATGCGCGCCGACTCGCCAATCTGCTCCGGCCCTACGACGTTCGATCGAAGAACGTGCGCATCAGGGAGTCGATTCAGAAGGGGTACGCGAGGGTCGATCTGGTCGACGCCTGGGAACGATATCTCCCGCCAGCTGCCGGAAGCGCTACATCCGCTACAGGCGCTACAAACGCGGAAACTGCAGGGTCTGGCTGTAGCGGAGCCACCGCTACGGAGCCGCTACACGCTACGGAGCCGCTACACGCTCAGATGAGCTACGCGCGCTCATCCGGGCGAACAAGCCGGCCATCCTCGAGGCACTGGCTGCCGAGGCAGCCGAGCGGCGCAAGGCGATCAAGGTAGCCCGCGACGTCGCCACCCCTGGCATGCAGGACTTCCGTGCCGCCCTCGTGCTGGGTCGGCTTCATGTCTGCTGCAACTGCCAGCAGTTCGCTTTCTCCGCCGCCGACCCTGGCGCCCTAGGCCATTGCCGGCGGTTCAACCTCGAGGCCGCCCCGTTCGTCCCGTTCTGGTGTGCAGGCTTCGAGGCGAGCCGCAGCCCTGCCGCCCCTGACTACCTGCCGGATCCGGACGCAGCACGAGCTCGCGTGAAGGAGTACCCGAAATCATCGGTGGATCGACCCCCACAGCGGCGATAATCGATGCAGTTTAACCACCCCCAAGGGCCGGAAGTGACTATTGAGCAAGCGGTTACCGTGCTCCCGGCCCCCCGGGTCCGCCCCTCTAGGCTAGGGACACCTTCAGGTGTGCGTCGCGAACTCGCCCGGCTGTACCTGGACGCTCGCCACGAGCGGGTGGATCCCAGCGCCGCTGCCAAGTTGGCCTACATCCTCACTTGCCTGCACAAGGCGATTGAGACGGAGATGGTGGAGCAGCGGATCGCGGACCTTGAGAAGCTCGTAGCCCGCCGGAACGGAGTCTGAGCGATTTCCAGCATAGAGCGCCGGCTGGAGCGGGTTGCGGAAGCGATCAACGGCCGTGGGTGTACCTGCGACGGCCGGGGATCGGTGATCGTGGTCCGTTACGTAGGGCCCGGTGATCCGCTGGAGGAACCAGGCGAGCCGGGGAAGCACCGACCATGGTGTCTACAACATCCGCCACGCATCCGGTTCGAAGAATTCGACCAGGCTCAGAGTGCATACGTCGAATTCGATCCGAAGCTCTGAGTTGATCCGCGGAGTCGAGATCACCCTGCGCCCGGCGATCCCTGCAGAGCTTCCCGCCAAGAGCGGGAGCGGAGGAAGCGGCTGCGTTGGCTCGCATCGGTGGCGCGCAAACGCAAAGTTGAGGGTCAGTGGCTGGCCACTTGCACCGTGAACTAGCTGCGATTGCCGACCCTACCGCTATCGGGCTCGCTGGGCGGCGTGGCGATTCATTACCCCCGGTGTTGGTGTGGCGCCAAGCTGGCCCGCCGCAATAGCTGCAACCACCAGGTTTCGTTCCTGGGCGCTGACAGGCCAAACCACGTCACAGGCTAGGCAATACGCGTCAATGATGTTGCTGGTCTTTAGCAAACTAAGCAGCGCGCGCCGTGTGTACGCGAGTTGCAGTTGCTGCTGGCCGCACGCGGGGCAGGTTGCGAAGAAAGAAACGGGCTTAGTCATGGGAGCCGATCCGTTTCCCAGGCCGTGATCGGAGACGCTTCTTCGCTGACGCATTCATGGGACTCCAGCCCATGCGTTCTTCTGGTGCGTAGACTACGCCTGTCTTACATACCTCAGCGCGACCTTTGACTTATTGCGGCCGATCCCCGCTGACTGGTCCCTGCCTATCAATCAATCCCGCTCGCGCCTGGCGGCCTGTGGAACGGACGGGCAAGCGACGCCCATCGCAGGTTTCAAGACCGAAGCGATGTGCGCGCAGATCCGCGACGGGTATGACCGCAAAGGCGAACAGCGCTGTGAAGTTCAAGTGTGACAAGTTCGCCATCGAGAGGTGAGCCATGAACTATTACGAGGCGTGAGCGCGTGACGTCGCGCATCTTGGCAGCGGCGAATAGCGTGCCATCACAGCGCATTCCTGGCGGACCGGGTTTCCGTAGAGTCACGGTTCGATTCGCGAGGAGATTGGTCGCTTCAAGGCCGAGCACCATAGCCGCGAGCCCGCCCAGCTGCGCCCCGAGCACCAAGTCGAGGAAGACAGAATGAGAAGCCGCGGTTCGCACCGTTCGACGACGCCGTACGCGCCTGGTTTGAGGCAGGCGGCTCAACTCCCCTCGCTATCCGCGCCAGTCGCGCCGAGCTTCGAGCGTTTCTCCTATGGCATGCCAGGCACTTCGGCGGTGTGAGCCCGAGCGACTACGAGGAAATCCCGGTCGGTCCTTTGGCCGGCAGGGACCGGCACGCCGCGGTCGTGGGCGGCAAGACCGCCCACGGAGAGTCTGTACTCTTTCTCGCCTGCTTCGTGGGGACATCCGACCGGACGGATAGCCTTTGCAGGCGTTAGCCGGCTATCAGCTCCGGGCCTGTCGTCTGAACAGCAAGAGACTGAGACCGCCGGCGGCAACGACTCGCAAGAAGTCCGGTTCCGGCACTCCAGTCGGTCTACCGCTCACAAGCTTCGATCCACCGTTGTAATAACACGTTGAATTGGTGGGGGTGCCAACGACGGTGGGTACCCCGGCACAGTGCACGCCACAATACTTGTGAACTGAGGGTCGCCCGGAAAAGAGGCATCATTGAGGATCAACCCAAGCGGATCCTTAGAGCCGCGAATTTCGGACTCCGTTGCGGATGCCTCGAAATCGTAATTACCCCCGGTGTTGAAAATCTTTCCCTTTGCAGTGGCAGAAACCTCCACGCCTGCATCGCCGAACCATATGCGGCAGCCAGCGTCCGAGCGGCTCGGAGTGCCAACATCGAAACTGCCCCTGCCGCCGGTCATTACCTGCTTGCCATCTACAGTCAGCTTGAAATCGTAAATGCTCAAATCCGCGTTCACACTCGCAAGGCAGCCGCCCGGCGCAAACGTGTACGACCCCTGCGACCCCTGCGACGTGCTGGCTAAGGGGTTTGCGAGGAACGTCGTCTGGAAAGTGACGTACGGGCCGTTCGAATCCCTACTGGGGGCGAGGGATCCGTTGGTGGTGAATTCAAGAACATCGGCCTGCGCAATGGCAGGTAGCAAAGCCGCCACAAAACCGCTGCGCGCATGTAGTCCCCCGAGGAAGCTTGATGGCGCTGTGCGTTTTCGTTGCTCCTACTCTAACCGACTTCTCCCTGCACCCGGGTTAGTCCCTGCTAAGCGACGTCCCCGCACTGCGACAAGCGAGCCCTCAGCGGCGATTGCGGCGGCGAAGGCTCGCGGGCAGTAACGCGACGGTCCCGAGCAGCAAGAGCGAGAGGGTTCCAGGCTCAGGAATGCCGTGGTATTTGCAAAGGGCCGGATCGTCGGAATCGTGATCGCACCACGACCACGCGGGCGCTGAGAGCATTAGCGCCGGGATTGCCATCCATATCCATCGTCTACGCATGTTCTGACCTCCCTTACTTGAGGTCTTGTATGTCTAGGGGCTGACCATCAGCCCGTCGGCCGCGGGTGCCAATACGGACTTACCGAAGACTCCAGGCCCTTCAGCAAAGGCGTCGGTCTAGCCTAAGTCTGACGCCAATTTGGCAAGGCGCTACGCTCGGCCGAGATCGGGTGGCACCCCTGTGCTGCCCCTTACGATAGGACCAGGGAGGTCCTATGCGTATCTACATGAAATCGCGGACTCTCGAATTTCTTGGCCTTTGCGCTCATCGGTGTTACTGGGTCCGCCATCGCCGAGCCGACCTTGATCGGAACCACCACCGACCCGACGGGCGTCAACGGGGTGGTTGTCGATGGGACGACCTACAACGTGACGTTCAGCACCACGATATTTGATTCGCCGCTTTTCACGCGATTCACGCCAGGTTCTGTGACCAGCATTGCCGCAGCTACAGCTCTAGCGACGGACTTAGCTTCGCTGGGGGTAACGGAGTTAGCGAACACGCCTGTTGTGGATGACGGGGGTGAGTTCCTAGCGGTGGATAACATGTTCGGGGCGAACGACGACACCCACTGTATCCTCCTCACGCTCACCTCCTCGCAATGTAGTGGGGGGACTGGATTCATTAACGTCAGTTCCATTAACGCCTTCGGTCCCGTAGGCCCTCCGGGTGGCCCTGTCCTCGCTTGGTTCGAGGCCGCCCTTTTTGCCCCGCCGACGGGCGTGCCCGAACCCGCCACGCTCTCGCTGCTCGGTCTGGGCCTCGCGGGTCTGGGCTTCGCGAGGCAGCGCAAGATAAAGTTGACCGCCATGCGCGATTGACACAACGACCCCGGCCAAGTGCCGGGTTTTTTGGGCACTGGTCAACCGCGGGAAGGTACGGCTACTTCTGCGGGGCCTTCCCAGACTGCTTGCTGTCCATCATGGGACAACCATCTTTGCCCATCAGGCCCATCATCTGCTGATGGTACTTCATAGCTTCGTTGCGGCAGTCGGCGATCGGCTTGTCTGAGCGCAAGCACGCGGCCATCTCTTCACGCATGCTAAACTGCGAGCAACCTTCCTGTTGTCGCTCGTGGCCCTGGCGATCATCGTCCTCTTCGACGCCGTGCATGTCGGAGGCTGATACTCCTATGAAACGCGGGCTCCTTGGGTTGTTGCTCGCGTCTGGGATCGCTTTGTTTGTACGAGATAGCCACGACCGCACCCACAACGCCGAGCGGCGGCCAACTTGGCAGGAGGTAGTTGCTGCCCGTCCGGTATATACAGAAGTGCCTGGTTGGGATGGCGACCCAGGCATTCAGGCTTATCGCGGCGATGGCCAAGAGGGAAGTGTGAGCGCACGCAAGCACGAGTTCCTCGAGCCGTG
>Ga0335076_10003446_pt1 | contig 15913 bp, 16 predicted proteins | sample Lox_Sample_25_FD_206717 | JGI IMG/M metagenome (GOLD analysis project Ga0335076, IMG submission 206717) | Soil microbial communities from Loxahatchee National Wildlife Refuge, Florida, United States - Lox_Sample_2.5 | ecosystem: Environmental > Terrestrial > Soil > Wetlands | place: USA...
GAGTCGGGCGATTTCCGAGTTGAGCTGGGCGTTCCCACAGCCGGGTTACCAGGTTTGGGCCAGCGCCCGCAGCAGGTGGCTGAATCCTCCCGGCGCGCGGGCCTGGCGGCGGGCGGATCTCTGCACCGTGACGTCGCTGGCCTGCAGGACCGGCACCCGCCCGTGTCGCGGCGGCGACCAGCGCGTGATCTTCGGCGGTGCGCAATGACCTGAACCCTCCGGCGGCCAGGTAGGGCGAGGCCCGGATGCCGAGGTTCGCGCCGTGCACGTGGGGGTGCGGCCGGTCGCCGAAGGCGTAGCGGGCCGCGAACGCGGCCAGCACGTGCGGCGGGCGCTCGCCCCAGTCGGCGACGGTGACCGTGCCGAGGACGACGTCCCTGCCCTAGCCGGCGTAGGCGAGCAGGCGCTGCAGCCAGCGGGGCGGTACCACGGTGTCGGCGTCGGTGGTGGCCAGCCAGACCGCCGCCGGGCCCTGGCCGGCCGTCAGCCGCAGCACGTGCCTCATCCCGCGGCCCGCGCGGCACCGACGCTGCGGGCGCGCGGACGCCGATCACCCCGCCGCGGCAGGCCACCGCGGCCGCGGCGGTGCGGTCGGTGCACGAATCGGCCGCCACCAGCAGGTGCACGGGCACGCTGACAGACCCGGCGGCCCGCCGCAGGGCCTCAGGCACGCGGGCACTGGCCCGTGACTCGGACCCGGAGCTCTTCGAGCAGGTCTGTTTGACGCCGCGCCCGGGACATGAGCTCGTCGAGGTGCCCGGGGCCCAGCCGACTGTCCGTGTCCGCCAGCGCCCGCAGGGTCCGCCAGCCTGCCGCCTTGCCTTCCACACCCAGCCGGAGCAGTTCCAGCTCTTCGAGGTCGCTGAGGGCGACCGGGCGAGCAGCCGGCCGTCGAATTTCAACCGCGCGGCTTTCTCCCGGCCCAGGCGAACCCACCATATGGGCACGGAGCGGATGCCGAGGGCCTTGATCATGGCGATCAAGGCGGCGCGGTCCTGCGCGATCTCGCCGGCCAGCTTGAGCTGGCCGTCTTGCCCTTGTGCCCGATGGGTTCGGGCCACCCGGTGCGCCGGCTCGGTGCCCGCGGTTGCACCTGCGAGGTGATCGTTGAGATAGATACCAGGAACGCGGTGCCCGCGCTGCCCGGTGCCGGCTCAGCTACCGACTGACGACAGGCCGGCGCCGCCCCGGCCAGATCCCATTACCAGGTGCCCGTGGCCGGGCGCCCGCAGGGGCGGGTAATGATCGTGCCCGGCATCAACGAGGCCGGGTACCGGCCGCGGTGACCTGGCGGGACCAGAACCGAAGCTTGACGCACCGCGAGATGAACTCGGCCGCGGCGGTCTCGTCGAGGCTGACGAAGCCGTCGTCCATCAGGCGGCTGAGCCCGGCCGCCTCGAACAGCGGTGCGGCGTCGCCTGTGTAGCCGATGAACTTGCAGTGCGCGTAGGCATCGGTCACGAAGTCGCGGGCCGCGGGCTGGACCGCCAGCGCCTCGGCGCCTTCCTTGGCGGTCAGCACGATGACCGCGTCGTACAGCACGGACGGGCCGCCGTCGATCTTCTGGTCGGCCGCGACCCGGTTGCCGTTGCCCACGTCGACGCCGCCGACCGTCAGCGCGATCAGCTCGATGTTGACGTGCTCGCGCTCGGCCGCCGACCGCAGTTCCTCGAGCTTCCCGCCGTCGGCGCCGTCGGTGATCAGGATCCCGATCTTCCGGCCCGCGAAGCTGTCCGGGCCGTTGGACAGCATGCTCAGCGCGGGGGAGGCGGCGAGATCCCGGACCGGCTCGCGGGCCGCCGGCAGCGCGTCGGGCAGGTCGGCCAGGCCCAGGCCGTCAGCGACGGTCCGGGCCAGGTCCTCGTCGACGTTGCGCAGCGCGGCCACCATCCGGCTGCGGATCGCGGTCTTGCCGCACTTGCTCAGCTCGAACACGAACGCGTGGATGATGTGCTGCTGCTCGATCTCGGTCTGGCTGACGAAGAACTGCCGGGCCTGGCTGTAATGGTCGGCGAAGCTCTCCGGCCGCAGCCGCCGCTTGGGGCCGGCCTGGTTGCCCTGCCCGTCCGGGTACGTGCGGAAGCCCGCGGCCGGGTCTTCGCGCGGGCCGGGCGGGTCCCAGGAGTTGGGCTCGTAGTTGACCCGGCCGTGCGGGTTGATCATGGCCATGTGACCGTCCTGCTGGAAGTGCGCGACCGGGCACTTGGGCGCGTTGACCGGCAGGTGCGTGAAGTTCGGGGTGCCCAGCCGCTTGAGCTGGGTGTCGAGGTAGGAGAAGTTCCGGCCCTGCAGCAGCGGGTCGTTGCTGAAGTCGATGCCGGGCACCACGTTCTGGGTGCAGAACGCGACCTGCTCGGTCTCGGCGAAGAAGTTGTCCACCACCCGGTCCAGGATCAGCCGGCCGACCCGGCGGACCGGGACCTCCTCCTCGGGGACGACCTTGGTGGGATCGAGCACGTCGAAGGCGAACCGGTCGGCGAACTCCTCGTCGAACAGCTGCAGGCCCAGCTCCCACTCCGGGAAGTCGCCCTGGTTGATGGCGTTCCACAGGTCGCGGCGGTGGAAGTCCGGGTCGGCGCCGTTGATCTTCAGCGCCTCGTTCCACAGCACCGACTGCAGCCCCAGCTTCGGCTTCCAGTGGAACTTGACGAACGTGGACCGGCCCTCGGCGTTGACCAGCCGGAAGGTGTGCACGCCGAAGCCCTCCATGAACCGGAACGAGCGGGGTATGGCCCGGTCGGACATGATCCACATCAGCATGTGGGTCGACTCGGGCATCAGCGACGCGAAGTCCCAGAAGTTGTCGTGCGCGGTCTGGGCCTGCGGGAAGCCCCGGTCGGGCTCCTGCTTGGCCGCGTGGATGAGGTCAGGGAACTTGATCGCGTCCTGGATGAAGAACACCGGGATGTTGTTCCCGACCAGGTCCCAGTTGCCGGCCCGGGTGTAGAACTTGGTGGCGAAGCCGCGCACGTCCCGGGCCAGGTCGGACGAGCCCTTGTTGCCGGCCACGGTGGAGAACCGGACGAACACCGGGGTGCGCAGCCCGGCCTCGGAGAACGGGTCTGCCCGGGTGAGGTTGGTCAGCGGCTCGTAGTTCTCGAAGTAGCCGTGCGCCCCGTACCCGCGGGCGTGGACCACCCGCTCCGGGATGCGCTCGTGGTCGAAGTGGAAGATCTTCTCCCGGAAGTGGAAGTCCTCCAGCGCGCTCGGGCCACGCTCCCCGGCGCGCAGCGTGTTCTGGTCGTCGGAGACCACCGTGCCCTGCTGGGTCGTCAGCTTCGGCCCTCCGTCCGCTGTCTGGTGGGTCTCGCCGCCATGGCCACGCTCGACCCGGTGATCGCCGTACTGCACCGCCTGGCGGCGGCCCTCGTCGTTGCTGGTTGCCACAGACCCTCCTGAATGCCGCTCGGAACCGGCCGACGCCGCTCAGGTAGCGCACCGGTGAGGGTGCCTGCTCTACCCTGCGCTGCCGGGTCGACACCCGCGAGATCGGTTTTTCTCCGGCGGGCGGATAACGGGACCGGACTGTGACACCACGGCCCGTTCGGCATTCAATCGATCGTTTGCCGAACGGACCGCAGTGCCCGCCGCCGGTCGATCAGTCGCCGCGCCTGGTCAACGCATCGCGCTGCTGTCCGCCGCGGCCGCGAACGTACCCGCCCGGGGCAGTCTGGCCGTCTGGTGCCGTCATCTGCGGTCCACGGACTGCAGGACGGCGGTGGTGGCGGCGCTCGCAATACGGCGATCATCTGACCTGGAAACGCAGCTGCCTTTACGCGATAACACACTTCATGCAAACCCGCCACGGCCAAAGGCGCTGCGGACCAGTCGGGGCACGATCATTCCCGGCCGACCGAGATCAGGAGTTCCCGCAGCTCAGCACTGATACGAGTAGACAGGAACGCCGAATTCTTACAGGCAGGTTTCAGCGCTGCAGTTACGTAATAGCGCGATATGGGTGTCCTGTGACAGTTGATCTTCCTTTTTGCCAGTGGATCTTGCTCGGCCGGCGTGTCTTGCCACCATAGTTTGCCCGGTTCGGGATCATCTTGTGTGTGATGTCCGTTTTGACGGAGGCGGCCGGGAAGATCATCTGTCACAGGACAATGGGGCAATAGGTTGTGTCGGTCTCGGACACGAAACTTGTACATACCGAGATGATTTTGGGCATACCGAAACGTCACCCGGGCCAAGGCTTCCGCCAGTGCCGGGCGATCAGCCCGCCGGTTCGCTTCCGATGTTTGCGATTGTCTGTAGGCGCGCAGCACCCGATCTGGCCAATGCCGTCGAGCCCCCGCTGCCGCTTGCCGACCACCTGCAGGGCGAACGTCCCGGTCCCGGGGCACCTCGACCTCGACAGGCCCGATCTCGGTCTGCACAGTCTTGACCCGGGTGCCGTTGCGGGAGTTGCCCCGTCCCGGCCGACCGGGTCGTGCTTCTCGTAGCGCAGGTGCCCAGTCATCTACGCCTCCAGTGCGGTCTCCAGCACCGTCGTGGTCAGCCCGGTTAGCAGGCCGCGCGGGCCGGTCAGTTCCACGCCCTGGGCGCAGGCCGCCTCCACCAGGTCGCGGGCGAGCTGTTCCTCATCGATCGCAGCTGACATGGACTCGATCATCTCGGTCATAACTGGTCGTGGCCCGGCTGCTGAAGGCCGCGGGCTGGCCGCAGGTGATCGTGGTAAATCATATTGCCCGGCAGGCCGGCTACGGCCTGACGAGCTGCTTATCCAGCGCCGCGACCAGCCGTCAAGCTCACCTGGATTCTGTCGGCGATCGAGACAAGCGCGTGGCGCGACCGGCGCCGAGTCGCTAGGTGGACCGGTGACGGAATGCGGTCGGCGATCGCGGGTAGGCGTACGGCGAACCGTCAGGAGCCGCGTGGAGAGGAAGCGTGATGGCCACCAACCGGCAAAAAGAAGCCGCCCGGCGTAACATCGCCAAGGCCCGGCAGGCGCAAAGCGCCCGGGCGCATGACAAGGACATCCGCCACCGTGGCGAGGGCATGAGCACCGCGGAAGAGAACAGCCTGGCTGACCAGGAGTTCGCCTTCCCGAAGGAGCGCAAGGAGCCGCTGACCGACGCCCGGCACGTGCGCAACGCGATCGCCCGTTTCGACCAGGTGGAAGGCGTCAGCGACGCCGAGCGGGACCAGGCGTGGAAGCGGATCCTGGCCGCCGCGGAACGCTACGACGTGGAGGTCTCCGCCTCGAACTGGCGGGACCTGGCTAAGGGCGGCAAGGACCGCAAGCACTAGCCAGCCGACCTATGGCAGGACGGTCGACGCGCCACACCGCGCTGATCCCCGGCGCCGCAAACGTTTTCGTCGGGACGATCAAGCGTGCGGCCGGGATCATGGTGGGCTCCAGCGCCACGCTCGCCGAAGCCGCCCATTCTGCTGTGGACACCCGCAACAGGCATTCCTGCTGGCGTCCTTGCCCCGGGGCGAGCGTCCCGCCGACACCCGGCATCCGTTCGGGTACGGCCAGGAACGGTACTTCTGGTCGCCGCTCGCCGCTCGCCGCGCAGCGCGCTCGTGGCGGGGCAGCCCCACCTTGGAGGCCTCCGCTGACCCGGCGGACGTGGAGTCGGTCACTATCCGCTATCTGACGTCCGTAGCCCACCAGTCATACCGAGCCGAGTAAGCCTATGGCGAGAGCGCATATGCCGCCGAGGCAGGCCAGGCCGAGGACGATCCAGGTCACGTAGTCATTCACCACGCCGCTCTGGAAGCGCCGCAGGGGCTCAGTCAGACCAACACCGGGCTCGTAACCGCGGCGCAGCACCGGCAGGCGGCGCCAGTACAGTGCGGCCAGGGCCAAGATCACCGCGCCCAGGGCCGAGCCGGTCCCGGCCAGCACGTCGGCGGCGGTGATGCCGGTGGGTTCAGCGGCGGCGATGGCCACCGGATGAGCGATGTGCGCACCGGCGAGGACGGTGGCGTTGTAGCCGGCCTGGTCTTCGAACCGGATCGCGGCCGCCTGGACCACCGGGCCGAGCCGGGTGATGACGCCGATCACGAGGGCGGCCAGGACCAGAACGGCAGGCGGGATGATCATGGTGAGCGGGGTGCGCTGCTTGCCCGAAGCAGTCTCGCTGGTCTCCTCGGCGGCCGCCCTGGCCATCTCGGGGTCCTCCGACGGCGCGTCGCCCAGCCCGTAGAACACGCCTCCGGCGACCCGGAGCACGGCCCCGCCAGCCAGGATCGTGCAGGCGAGGAACACGGCGATGATCCAGGGCAGTCCGTGTGCTCCCGCGCTCGTGTCGATGTAGCCCTTGCCGAGGAAGGTGCCGAACGGCGGGAGATCGGCCAGCCCCAGGCCCGCTGCGGTGAAGACCACTCCGGTGACCCGCAGGTGCCGGCCCCGGCCGTGCAGCCAGGTCTCGTTGACCGAGCCCAGCCGGTGCAAGACGATGCCGGTGCACAGGAACAGGGCCGCCTTGACCAGGCCGTGGCCCGCTACGTAGACGGCGGCGCCGGCCAGGCCGAGCGGCGTCAGCAGCGCGATGCCGGCCAGGAACATGCCGGCGTGGCTGATGGTGGAGAAGGCCAGCAAACGCTTGATGTGCCGCTCGCGGAAGCAGAACAGCGCCCCGGTCACGGCGGTCAGCACGCCCAGGGCGAGGAACAGGTGCGAGATCGCGGCCCGGTGGCCCAGAGCCTGACCGAACATCGACCAGTACACCCGCGCGATCCCGTACAGGCCGAGTTCCACCATCACGCCGGAGAACAGCACGCAGACCGGGGTGGGCGCGACCGCGTGCGCGTCCGCCAGCCAGAAGTGGAACGGCACGATCGCGCTCTTGATCAGCAGGCCCGAGATGATCAGCAGGAAGGCCACCACGACCAGTCGGTCCAGCGGATGCCGGTCGATAAAGACACCGATCTGCGCCATGTTGAGCGCGCCGGTGCGCCCGTAGATCAGGGCGATGCCCGACAGCGACAGGTACGCGCCGACGCTGTTGGTGATGGCGAAGTTGAGCGCCCCCTGGATCGGCCCCCGCTCCTCCGGCCGGTAGGCGGTCAGCGCGTAGGCAGCCACGCCCATCAGCTCGAACCAGACGAACAGGTCGAAGATGTCCCCGGTCAGGCAGAAGCCAATAATGCCCGCCAGGAAGATCAGCATCAGGGCGTGGTAGTAGGTGGCCACGCCCTCGAAGTACCGCCAGGAAAAGGTCATGGCCGCGGTCACCAGCACCGCGGCCAGGCTGGCCAGGCCGGAGCTGAGCGGCCCGGCCTCGAAGTCGATGCCGATCGCGATGCCCCGGGCCGGCCGGAACCCGCCGAACCAGTACACCTCATCTCCGCCGGCGGTGCGGACCATGATCACCGCCAGCATGACCGCGACGGCCGCGGCGACGCCGATGGCGGTCGCGTCCAGGACCTGGCGCCTGCCGCTCAGCAGCGGTCCCGCCGCCGAGATCGCGGCGGCGGCCAGCAGCGGCACCGCCACGACCAGGGCGAAGAGCTGGTCCACGCGCGATTACCCCTTCAGGGACGCCAGTTCCTGCGGGTCCAGGGTGCCGAAACGCTTGTGGGCCTGGATCGCGAAGGACAGCAGCAGGGCGGTGACGGCGGCCTCCACCACCACATCGGTGAGCGCGAGAGCCTGAACCACCGGGTCCACCGCCGGGGTGCGCACCGGGACGTCGTAGAAGTACGGCGCCACCGCGCCCGTCACGTACCCCACGCCGAGCAGCAGCACGTAGGTCGAGGACTGCACCACGATCAGGCAGACGATCTGATGGATGAGATGACGGCTGGTCACGATGCCGTACAGCCCGATGCCGAGAATCCAGCCCACCACGATGAAGGGGAAGAACTGCATCACCCGTCCCCTTGCCGGATCAGGAGCGTCTGCTCGAGCAGTTCGCCGACGATCAGGGTGAACGCCGCGGCGACCTCGAGGCCGACGAAGAAGCTGATCAGCGCGATAGTGCCGGAGGAGCTCACGGCGCCGGGGACCGTGCCGAGCGGCAAGAAGTCCTGCAGGTAGGGCAGGCCCATGGCGACCGCGCTGACGCCGACGGCGGCGAAGCCAGCCGCGCCGACCGCCTCGACGGCATCGGTCAGGTCGACGGGGCTGAACCGCTTGAAGACCAGGAACTCCCCGGACAGGTAGATCAGGATGAACGTGGTGGCCAGGATCACCCCGCCCTGGAAGCCGCCGGACGGGTTGGCCTGGGCGTGCGAGGCCAGCCACCAGCCGACCACCACGAGCGGGCCGGTAAAGAGCAGGGCCACCATCCGGACGGCGCCGCTGGTGGGCGGCACGTTCCGGTCCGCGGCCTCGTCCACCGCAGGCCGCTCGCGCTCGCCGCGCAGGCGGCGCAGCACCGTGGCCACTCCGGCCGCGGCGGCGAACAAGATGAACTCCTCGCCCACCGTGTCGAAGCCGCGGTAGTCGAAGTTGACCGCGGACACCACGCCGGTGGCGTTGGTCTGTGCGACTGCGACGCGGTTGATGACGAACCCGTAGGGACCCGGGTAGTTCCCGAAGCCGGGCAGCCCGAGCAGCCCCCACAGGTAGAAGGCCACCAGGCCGGCCACTCCGGCGAGGAAGACCCAGCGGCGCTGCGTCGGCGTCATTCTTCTTTCTTCCTGACCTTGGCCAGGGCCAGCAGGAGCACGATCGGCAGAGCCACCGCGCCGACGGTGAGCTCGGACAGGGTGACATCGGGGGCCTGGAAGGCGAGGAAGAGCACGGCCAGCAGGATGCCGTAGACGCTGAGCACGACCACCTGCCTGACCCGATCGCGGACAAGCACGACGGCGGTGGCGCCCGCGGCCACCAGGACCAGAATCGTGATCTGCAGCGCGTCCATCATCCCGACCGGGACCGTGTACGGGGTGACCACCGCCGCGGTCATGGTTGCCGCTTCCCGGCAGGCGCCTTGTCTTTCCGCCCCGCGTCGTCCCGGGCCGCGTCGTCCCGGGCCGGCCAGCCTGCCTTGGCCAGGCGCCAGTCGCCCTTCTCCCTGATCCTGAGGGCCCGGATCGTGGCGTGGGAAAGGAACGGCCCGGCGATCACCATGAACAGCAAGGCCAGGCAGGTTTCGCCGCTGTGCTCGTCCAGGCCCGTCTGAACCAGTACTGCCAGCGCCACCAGGGCGGGCGCGACCAGGGCGGCCGGGGTCACGTAGTGGAGTTTCTGGTAGGGATCCCGCATCAGCAGCACGCCCACCGAGGCGGTGATCACGATCACCACGGCCAGGCCGAGCAAGACGCCGGAGACTATGTCCCTGGCCATCACAGCCAGCGCTCCAGGGCCCGGACGAAGACCAGCCCGCTGCCGAACATGAGCACCGCGAGCAGCACCGGCAGTTCGAACTCGCTCGAGCGCTGGAAACCCTGGGCGAGCAGGGCCAGCACCATCACGATGACCGAGGTGATGAACTCGTAGGCGACGACCGCCGCCTCGAGCCTGCCCCGGCACAGCACCACTCCGGCGGGGATGATCGCGATCAGCATCGCGATCGCCGCCGCAACGAAGGCCATCACCCCGTCAGTTCCCCTCCCGCCGCGACACCAGCCGGTGTGCCACCATGACGTCACGGTCCTTGTCGATGCCGAGGACGAAGGTGTTGGGCGCGACGCTCGCGCCGCCCACCAGCAGCGTCCTGCGGGTCACGCCTTCTGGCGTGTCGTCGCCGAAACGGGCCGGCAGCTCGAGGAACGCGCTGGGCGGCTGCTCGCCATGAACTAGCCGCTGCCACAGGGCGGCATACACGATCACCAGATCCCGGACCACCTGGCCGGGCAGGCTCAGCGCGGGCACGATCCATTTGACCCGCATCCGGAACCGCGACGCGGCCTTGTAGCTGACCTGTTCGGCGAGCAGCGCCGCCAGGGCAGCTGCGCCGGCGCCGGCCAGCAGTTCGTCAGTGGCGGTGGAATCGTCGATCATCACCCAGAACGACATCAGCAAGACCCACCAGACCAGCCACGCGCCCACCCGGCCGGCCACCGGCAGGTGGTACTTCCGCTCCCGCGGCTCCCCCGCGAGCGGACCCAGATCTGGCATGACAGCCGACAACCCCGTCCCTGACGGGCAAACCTGTTCTATCAGCGGCCGAACGCAGATACTGACACCTGGCCAGCAGCGCTACGGTCGTGCACGTCAGCGCCTCAGTGGTTTCTGAGGGCGTTGATCAGCTCCGCCTTGGTCATCCCGGAGCGGCCCTTGATGCCGATCTCCCCGGCTCGCCGGACCAGGTCCTGCTTGCTCCAATCGCCATAGGACCCGCTCTTGCCGCCCCTGCGGCCGACCTGACTGGCGGAGCTGGCGGCCGCGGCGTTGGCGATCCGGGCTGATTTTTCCTTGCTCTCGCCCTTATCCCGAAGTTTCTGGTACGTCTTCTCATCCTTGATTTGCGCTCGAGCCATGAGCCCTCCTTCGTCGCCCGTTCCCCTTGCCCGCTGCGGCCAGGGCAAACCAGCTCAACGGAGGGCAGCCCGACGCCGACTCAGACCGTAGCACCACCGCTCGTTCCGGGATCATTTTCAAATCTTCTTCCCGAACGGGCAGCGGTGTGCGCACCTGAGCCGGTGCGAGCCCGCCCCGGTCAGTCAGGCGGGCCGGGACGCGGTGGCTCGGTTGCGGCGGGCGCCTGGCCGAGAGCTTCTTCCAGGCTGGTGAAGTGCGGGATCACGTTGTCAAGGCCGGTGATCGCGAAGATCCGCAAGACGGCGGTACCGGTGATCACCAGCAGCACCTCGCCGCCCTGGGCCTGTGCCCGCCTGTGCGCACCGACCAGCGCATGAAGCCCGGCTGTATCACAAAACTGGGTCCGGGTCATGTCGACTACGAATGTCCCGGACCCGTGCGCGGCTGATTCGAGCAGCGCCGCCCGCAGCCCGGCGGCATTGGTGATGTCGATCTCTTCGGGCGCCCTCACGACAGGCATGCCCCTGACCACCTCAACCGGGAACCTGTCGTCAGGCATCTGTGTCAACCTCCCCATGGGCTGCGTGGGTGCCGGGCGAGTCAGCCGAGACCTGCCGCCGGACCATCAGCAAGGCGATGTCGTCGCGGGCTGGCTCGCTGCCGGCCAGCGCTCGCATCCCCGCGGAACAGGCCGCCTCCGGGGGTTCCGCCGTCACCGCCTGGCAGAGCCGGGCCAGCCCGTCATCAATCACCTCGCCTGGGCGCTCGATCAGGCCGTCGGTGTAAAAGCACAGCAGCGTGCCCGGCCGGATCTGCACGGTGCTCACCGGCCGCTGTGCCTCGAAGGCAGCGCCGATCATCAGGCCTGCCGCGGCTCATCAGGCCTGCCGCGGCGCTGGCCAGTTCCGCTGGCTGCCCCGGGCGCGCGATGACGGGAGGGAAATGCCCGGCCAGGCAGACGCGCATCCGGTCCAGCCCCGGGTCGATGACCGCGTACAGCACGGTAGCCAGAGCATCAGGCTCGAAATGCCGCATCTTGCGGTCCAGCCGGGCCAGGACCTCAGCCGGATCCGAGGTTTCCAGCGCGTAGGCACGCAGCGCACTGCGCATCCGTCCCATGATCACCGCAGCGGCCAGGCCCGACCCGGCCACATCGCCGATCACCACGCACAGCTCCCCCGACGGCAGGGTGAACACGTCGTACCAGTCACCGCCCACCCCGCCGCTGCCGGGAACGTAGCGGGCGGCCATCTCCACCCCGGGCACGACCGGGAGCGCCGATGGGACCAGGCTCCGCTGCAGCGCAGCCGCCGCGAGGCGATCGGCCCGAGCCGACATGGACTGCACCGCGGCCGCGGCCCGGTCCGCCGCCAGCTGCAGCAGTTCGACGTCGTGGCCGGTGAACTGGCGAGGCGTCAGCGAGCCGATGTGCATCACGCCGATCACCCGGCCGCCCGCCACCATCGGCACGCCCATCATGGACCGGATCCCCTTGGCCCACAGGATGGGGTTGAGCACCGTGGTGTGGTCGACATGGTCCAGGATCACCGGCCGGCGCTCGGCAGCGATCCGCCCGGCGAACCCCCGGCCCACTGGGATGCGCACGCCCTGGCGCACCTCCTCCTCCAGCCCGGCGGCCGCCGTCGCGACCAGCTGCCCGGACGAAAAATCCAGCAGCAGCACCGCAGCAGTATCGGCCTGCAAGATCTCTCTCGTCCGGTCCAGCAGCTCGTCCAGCAACTCACGATCATCCAGGCGAGACAACGCCGCATTGGTGAGCGACTGGATGTCCCGGAGCCTGGCCTCAACGGCCTCCGGGTCTACCGCTGTCATTCGATGCCTCCACCTGGAAGACCCCGGGCCATGCGCGGAAGACACATATAACCAGGGACGCGAAAGCCCCAGCCGTTCCGCCGGCCGTAATCATCAGAGTACAGATGTGGCCACATGAAGGCCATGAACGCTGGTATGCGGAACCCAGCAGCTCAGGCCCGGCGGCCGCACGCGGTGTCATGTCTACCGGCATCAGCTCAGGCCGGGGTCGCGGCGGGAGCCGACACAGTGAGCATCGCCTTTCAGCCGATAAGACCGGGCGATCTGGCCAGCCGTACGGGCGGGCGCCTGCTGGCCCGGCTCAGCTCCTGTCGAGCCGCCGGATCGCGATCTCCTGCAGCAGCAGCCGGATGGCCGCGTCCGTCAAGCGGCTGATACCAGGCAACATTAATCTGCCCTTTATCGCGGGATCACGCGGCAGCCCACCTCCCGGTTCGGGCCGAGGCTACTGGCAGCGCTCCTCAGCGCCCAGCTTGGTGCATCCAGCGTCGGTGACGAGGGCGGGATGCGCGCTTCCACGTCCGCCGTACCTGAGCCTGAAGCCGTTGGCCGTCGCAGGCATCGCGCCCGTACAGCAGGCCGTAGCTGAAGGCGTTCTCGCCGGCGAGGTGTGCGCTTATGCCCAGTTCCCGCTCCACCTGGCGGGCGATGACCGCGTCCTGGTGATCGCCGAGGACCGACTGGACCTTTTTCATCTGCTTGGCGAACCGGCGGGCCTTAGGCCCGATCGCCGGGGTCATTGCCTCGCTGGCGTAGCGGGCGCGCTTAGCCGCTTTACGTGCCTGATGCAGGGCCACATCTGCGGACTGGCCGGCTCGCGCCTGCCGCGCACGGCGCATGCGCTGGCGTACCTGCCGGTAGGGGCGCCGTACCGCGACTGGGAGGACCTTGGCGGACGGCATCGCTGCCTGCGGGGTCAGTGGAGGCTCGGCTATCAGCTTGTCGAGTTCCTCGAGGAGGGAGAAGTATCGTGGGGAGTCGAGTGCACCGAGCAGTGCGGTGCGGGCCCCGGCGCGCACTGACGCGAAGTATCCCTGTACGCGCCCCTGGACGGGGCCGATGACGAGCTCCTCCGGAGTCTGGTGCAGTTCCGCCTGCAAGTGCCCCGCGAGCACTTCACCGTCGCGTGCCTGCCCGAGCATGGTGCCGAGCCACTTGAGCTCGGCGGCCAGCCGCTGCGTGCCGTCTCGGCGGATGATGTGCCCGAATGAGCGCAGCGTGCTGCGCACCCGCCGGGTGGCCACCCGCATCTGGTGGACGGCATCCGGCTCGTCCCTGCGGACCATCGGATCGAGCGATTTCAGCGCTTCGGCGTGCGTCTGCAGGTAGGCCAGCACCACCTGGCCAGCTGGCGATGACGACGTCAGCGGCACCTGCCGCGCCGGCTCCGGCAACTGGCCTTCCAGTGCCCGTTCCAGCTTGGCCGACCGGCCTGCCGGGCGCAGGCCGTCGCGGCGTAGCAGTTTGCAGGCCGCCTTGAGCAGTTGCCGGCTGCCGCCGGTCAGCTCTACTTCCACCTCGTGCCAGCCGGACACGGTCGTGGTATCGCCCAGGGTCTGGGCGGAGACATCGTCCGCCATCACCTCGGCCAGCGACTCGCCGGCCTGGTCGAGCAGCGTCAGGCGCTGTCTCTTGGTCGTGATCCGGGCGACCGGCCTGAGCGGTTCCCCGCGCGTGTGCACGCGGACGAGTTCGGCCAGTTCACCGGGCACCTGCCGCCCGGGCTGGCCGGGCGGCAGCTGGATCTCGCGGCGCGGCGCGTCGCCGAGCGGCAGCTTCAGGTGCCATCCGGCGTCATCGCCGCCGCGGCGCCGCCGCACCGTGATTCCCGCGCGGATCAGCCGCAGGTCATCGGTGTCGTAGTACTCGGCCTCGAGTTGCTCCTCGTCCGGCCCTGAGATCCTGGCGACCTGCGGCAGGTCGCCCAGGCGAGGCAAGGCCGCTCCGGGAGGCGCGTCGTACTTGATCTCGGTTTCGTTCACGTTCACTGCCATGCTGGCCCGCTACCCCCGGTAGGCCGGGTAATCCGGTTTCCCCGCGATTAACTGCGGGAACCGGGAACGGCGGCGGGCCAGTGGCAGCGCGAACCACAGGCCGGCGAACAGGCAGACGATAAAGACAGTGATGATCACCGCAGGCAGCCCGTTATCCACGTAGCTGACCACCAGCAGCACGGCAGCCGAGATCGCCAGGCCCACGGCGGCCAGGCCGCTGAGCGCCATGACGTTGGCGTCCTTGACCAGGATCTCCTTTTTGTGACGGCGGAACACCAGGCGGTGGTAGGCGACCGGCGCCATCAGCAGGGCGGTGGAGATCGCGGCCAGCAGCAGGCTGGCCACATACAGGTCGCTCTGCAGCGGACTCAGCTTGGCGAACCTGGTGGTAAAGGGCAGGGAGAGCATGAACCCGAACAGCACCTGGACACCCAGGCCCGCCACCCGCAGTTCCTGCAGCAATTCCATGAGGTTACGGTCGTCCCGCTCCGCCTCGGTCTCGCCCGGGCGGCCCGCCGAGTCCACCGATACAGATGTGTCACTGGCCATAAGCCACCGGCTGCCCGGATTGAGCGGGAGCAATCCTTTACTCGTGTTTCCGAGTTAGGCCGCGGCGGCTTCGCTGGTTATTACCTCGGGGATGGTTTTCTGGGAGCAGTCCTGACCTGGGCTTATGCCGGAAATGCTGACGGTGATCAACTCGTCGCGCAGCGCGGTGCGCATGTCGGCGGGCGCGGGCGTGGCCTTGGCCGTGTACCAGGGGCAGCGGCGGCGGCGCTCCGCGATCCCGGCGGCGGGGTCGCCGGCGATGGCGTACCAGATGATCATCAGGGACTGGATGAGGAACGCGAATGGCACCGCCCGCTCCACGGCCTCCGGCACGCGATTGCAGGCGTCGCCCGCCCCGGTGAGCTGCTTGCCGATCGCGTTCGACGGCTCGATCGCCCACCGCCAGGAGTAGCGTTCCGCGACGGCCTCAGCAGACACCCCGGTGTCGAGGGTGAACAGGCCCAGGTCATAGGGCTTGCCGGAGTCCGGGTCGCGGGCCAGGACGAGCTGGCCGGGCGCGGACTTGAAGCTGCCGTACCACAGGGCGTCGCGGGCGGCGACCTGCACCTTCGCCTCCTCGCCGTAGGCATGGATGACCGCCTCGCGCCAGTCCGCGGCCGCAGCGGCGTCCTTGCAGGTCCCGATCCGGTCGCCCTTGGCCCGGGGGCGGCCGCGTTTCCCGGTGGGCGGGGGCTTCGGCCCGTGCAGCACCGCGTTCGCCGGCAGCCGCGTCGTCCACGTCGTGCCCTTGATGACCAGGGATTCCCCGTGGAAGGCGGCGTCCCCGGTACCGTGGACGGCCCGGCCGGGGAACGCTTCCGCCAGCTCCTTGACCATCTCCGCGGCGAGCTGCGGCTGGGAGGCAGTGCCCTTGCCGCGCCACAGCCGGAACAGCACCGGCAGCGCGACCGGCGACGGGCAGAACCGCAGCCGCACCACCAGCGCCGCGACCACCCACGTGTTGCCGAAGGCGATCTTCTTCCCGCCCTGGGCGGCGCCGTCATAGGCCCACCGCGCCTCGGCCACTTTTATCTGGAGTCCGGATCTGGTTGTCTTCGCTGTAGCCGCCGCGGGTGTTTTATGTGCTTTTCCTTCGTGGTGGACGCATTACCTGAACAGTGTCTCCTCCGCGGAACCCGTGCATGTTCCCTTT
>Ga0335076_10003448_pt1 | contig 15906 bp, 14 predicted proteins | sample Lox_Sample_25_FD_206717 | JGI IMG/M metagenome (GOLD analysis project Ga0335076, IMG submission 206717) | Soil microbial communities from Loxahatchee National Wildlife Refuge, Florida, United States - Lox_Sample_2.5 | ecosystem: Environmental > Terrestrial > Soil > Wetlands | place: USA...
CGCCCTGGCCCGGCGCATGGTCGACGTCCTGTGGGCGCTGCTGCGTGACAATCGGGCCTACAGCCCGACCCCGCCATCGCAGGTCACCGCTATCGCTGCTTGACACGATCACTGAGATTCCTTCCGTCTGCCGTCTTTGGCTGTAACGGTCACGCTAGGCCGCCTGCTGAGCACCCTTGTATCCCGGATTTCTGGGGGGTCAGGCCTAATGGCGTACGCTCCTTCGATGGGCGGTACCTGGGCGCGGACCCGGGCCCGCGAGCGCATCGCGGCCCTGGGTTCAGCAGGGCTCGCGGACAGGGACCTGCGCCGGCAGGTTCTCGCGGTGCTTCGCGAAGTGATCGACTTCGGCCCCTACGCATGGCTGCTCACCGACCCGGTCACCGCAGTCGGCGCCGCGCCCCTTGCCGAGGTGCCCTGCATCACCGAGTTGCCAGCCCTGATCAAGGCCAAGTACGCCACAACGGTCAATCGCTGGACCGCCTTGCGCGTGCAGGCCTGCCCTGCCGGGCTCCTGAATGACGCGGCCGGCGGCGAACTGGCGCGAAGCCGTGTCTGGCGCGAGGTGATGAGCCGGCACGGAATAAGCGACGTGGCGTCGGCGGTCTTCGCGGACCAGTACGGCTGCTGGGGCTTTCTCGACCTGTGGCGCGGCGGCACCCGAGAACCGTTCAACGCTGCCGACGCCGAATTCATCGCCAGCCTGGCCGCGCCGCTGACCCGTGCGCTGCGCCAGTGCCAGGCGCGAACCTTCGTTGAGCCAGCATCTCCGCACCGGCACGATGTCGGGCCGGTCGTACTGACGCTCGATGAGGACCTCCGGATCACCAGCCGGACGGCAGCCTCGCAAGCCTGGCTGAACGTGCTGCTTCCACCCGAGCCCGACGAGCGGGCCATCCCGGCCAGCGTCTACAACGTGGCCGCCCAGCTCCTGGCCGCCGAGGAAGGCATCGACGACAACCCGGCGTGGGCACGCACGCATCTGGCTGGCGGTTTCTGGCTCACCCTGCGGGCTGCCAGGCTCTCTCCTGACGACAAGCCAGGCGTGCCCGCCGGCCGCGGCGCCACCCTAGTCGTCACCATCGAGGAGGCGTCCGCCGCCGAACGCCTCGACCTGTTCAGCCGCGCCTTCGCCCTCACCGCGCGCGAGCACGAACTGCTCGGACTGCTTGCCACCGGCAACGACACCCGCGCCATGGCACGCCAGATGTCAGTGTCCGAGCACACGATCCAGGACCACCTAAAGTCGATCTTCAGCAAAACCGGCGCCCGCGACCGCCTCACCGTCCTATCGCGCGCTCTGGGCACTAGCTAGAGGCAAGCCAAGTGGCTACGCCTAGAACAGCAGCCTCATGACCTGAACCCCATGGCGCCCCCGCCGCGGTGCTGGCCTGACCGAACCAGGATCGCGATCACGCACAGCCCTGGCTGTAGCGGTCCAGCGATCAGCAAGCCAGGTGGTCCCGTGATCGTGGCAGGCGACTCGGGCCATCCCTCGCCGTTACCGCCCTCGGCCCGGACCCGGCCAACGGATGTGGTGGTGGCCCAGGCGGCTCATCTCTCCAGTGGGCACGACGGCACCTGGCCAGCGCAGGCAGCCCAGCCGCGCTCACCGGCAGCCGGGGGTGACGTCCCTTGGAGTGGTGTAAGTCCTCGGCCCTGACGGCGTGCCTGTGCGCGCAGGAGGGGCCACCGTGTGATCGTCAGCGAGACCACGCCAATGGTTCTCGCGGAAGGACACAAGCACACGATGACCCTGGATCAGTCTGCCCTGCTCGAAGTCCTGGAAGTGCTCAAAGCTGCTGAGGTGGATGACCGGATCCGCCAGGCGGCCCAGACGATTTATCAAGCCTTGATCGAGGCGGAGCTGAGCTGCGTGATCGGCGCCCTGCCGCACCAGCGCACCGATGCGCGCACAGCCCAGCGCAATGGGCACCGGCCGCGGACGGTCACCACCCCGGCCGGGGATCTGGAGTTGCGGATCCCCCGGCTGCGGGCCGGGTCGTTCTTCCCCTCCCTGCTGGAGCGCCGCCGGCGGGTAGACCAGTCGCTGTTTGCGGTGGTCATGGAGGCGTACCTGCATGGCGCCTCCACCCGGAAGGTCGATGACCTGGTCAAGGCCCTCGGCGCCGATACCGGGATCTCCAAGTCTGAGGTGTCCCGGATCTGCGCTGATCTCGATACCGAGGTGGCGGCGTTCCGGGACCGGAGCCTGGCCGGTCAGCCGTTCCGGTATGTGTTCCTGGACGCCACCTACTGCAAGGCCCGCGTTGATCACCGGGTCGTGTCCCAGGCCGTCGTTGTCACTACCGGCGTGGCTGGCGATGGGCACCGCGAGGTCCTGGGCTTCGACGTCGGGGACAGCGAGGACGGGGCGTTCTGGACAGCGTTCCTGCGGTCGCTGAAGACCCGCGTCCTGTCCGGGGTGCAGCTGGTCATCTCTGATGCCCACGCCGGGCTGAAGGCTGCCATCGCCGCCGTGCTGCCCGGCGCGGCCTGGCAGCGCTGCCGGGTGCATTGAAGCCGTAAAGATTCAACGCGACGATTCGGGTTCTATTGCCGTTACGGACGCGAGCAGGTCGGCTGCGGTGCCGTAGTAGCGGCCGGCCGGGGTGGCGAGGTAGCCGGCTTCTTCCAGCAGGGGCAGGACGTCATCGATGGCGTTGCGGATGGTGCCGCGGCTGACTGCGAACAGGTCGGCCAGGTCTGCTGGTTGCAGAACTGCCGCTGGGATAGCACGGTGGCCAGGATCCGGTCGGCGTCGGTGATCCCTTGCCGGAACATTCCGCCACGGGTTCCCGGCAGCCGGTCGCCGCCGCGTTGGCGATGGCGGTGTTGTTCGATGGCGGCCGCGTAGGACAGCGCGATCCGGTCTGCCATGGCCTGGAAGTCTGCGCGGCTCATGCCGGTCAGGCTGGGATGAGATAGCACGCTGCTGGCGTGCATCCGGGCGGGGGCCGGGCTGTGGTCCAGCCAGTCCCGCAGTTGCTGCGCATGCCTGAACAGCAGGGTGGTTTGGGTGATGGTGACCTGCTGCTCGCAGAGCAGCTTGCGGGTCTCGGCGATGGCCTGCCCGATTGAGGTCGGGTTGATCTGCAGCAGTTCGGCCAGGACCTTTTGCGAACAGACTTGCCGCAGGTAGACCACGGTGATCAGGACGCGGCCCGCGTCCGATAGCAACGGCCGGCCGTGACTGGCCTTGGCTTGGCGGCGGGGACCTCCGCGCTGGTGGTATTTACGGTGTTCGGCTTGAGCGGCCTGCAGCGGGGCCAGCCGGCGGCCCAGCGCGCCGAGTTCGCTGGCGGCCATCCCGGTCAGCCGGGATCGGCGAGCATCGCCAGGGCCTGTGATCTGGCCCGTTCGCAGGCACCATGTTCTGGCCGGGTCCCGGGGGCGCAGGCCGGCTCGATCGTGTAGTTCCAGCTGCCGCGGTGGGCATGCGGGCGGATCGGCAGTGCGGCCAGCTGCTGGCGGCTGATCGAGTTGCCCACCGGGTAGCTTGCGGTGTCCAGCTCGGCCGCCACCCGCAGCCCGGCGCGGGTGCGGGTGGCGGCGATGCTGTTCACCACGACCTGGTGGCTGGTCAGGGGCCTGCCCCGCCAGTTCATCGTGATGTGGGAAAACAGCCGGTGCTCAATCTTGTTCCACTTGGAGGTGCCCGGCGGGAAGGGCAGACCGTGACCGCCAGCCCCGTCTCAGCGGCGAACGCCGCCAATTCAGCCTTCCAGACCCGGTAGCGGTAGCTGTTGGAGCCCCCGCAATCCGCGGTGATCAGCAGCCGGGCGGCCTGCGGGTAATGGATCCGGCCCCGCGCCGCCCACCAGCGGCGGATCGACGCCACCGCGAACGCCGAGGTGTCGTGATCAACACCCACATTCACCCACCCCGAGTCGCGGGCCAGATCATAGATGCCAAACGGGATGGCCACCTCGACGCCAGGGCCAGTGAAGAAGAAGCTGTGGTCTTCCACCTGCACCGGGTTACCGTGGGGCCGCCAGGTCCGCCCCGGATTCGGCAACTGCCCGAGCTGCTCCTTCTTCTTGGCGTCCACGCTGATCACCGGCTGGCCGGCCGCCTGGTGGGCTTTGACCTGCTCGTTGATGTAACGGAACTGGTCGTCCCTGTCCGGGTGCTGCTTGCCCTCCAGCGTCTTGACGTTGGCCTGCAAGCTGAAACCCTGGCGCGCAGCAGCCGACTCACCGTCGGCGCCGAGACCGGATGGCCTTGCCTGGTCAACTCGGCGGCCAGGTTCCGCAGCGACTTGACCGTCCAGCGCAGCGGCGAGACCGGGTCCCCAAGCTCATCCGGCTCCACCAGCGCCAATAACGCCGGAACCGGATCCGGGTCCAGATCCTCGGCCCGCCGCCGACCCCCACCAGGCCGCCGGACCCGGCCGCCGCGCAGCGGATCCTCCCCCAGCTTCCAGCTCGAACACGCCGGCCCGGACCGTGCTCTCGCTGACACCAGCTGCCCGGGCCACCGTCCGCACCCCACCATGCCCAAGCAGCCGCGCCTCCTGCGCCATGACCAGCCGCCGCTGCCGCTCGTTCAGATGTGGGAAGAGCACCGTAAACCGCAGCACCAGCTGATCGCGGACCTCGCCAGGTATGCACACGCCGGGTTAACGAGACACACCGGAAAAGCAACACATTGAATCTTTACGGCTTCATTTCCTGCGTAACGTCCTGGCCGCCGTCCCCAAGGGCTCCGCGAAGATGGCCGCCGCCGCGATCCGCACCATCTTTGCCCAGCCCGGCCCGGTGCATGTCCGCGACCAGCTGGACACCATCGCGACAATGCCCGGCCGCCAGTTCCCCAAGGTCGAGGCCATGCTGCGGGATGCCGCGGATGACATCACCGCCTTCGCCGGGTTCCCGGTCAGCCACTGGAAGAAATCTGGTCTGCTAACCCGCTGGAACGGCTGAACAAGGAGATCAAGCGCCGCACCGACGTCGTCGGCGTCTTCCCCAACCCCGCCGCGCTGCTGCGCCTGGCCGGCGCAGTCCTGGTGGAGGCCCACGACGAATGGCAGGTCAGCGAACGCCGCTACCTCTCCGAAGGCTCCATGGCCCTCCTAGACTCCCCGCCTGCCGGCCCGAAGGAGGTAGCCACACCAGCACTTCTCACGGCATAGTCACAAACAGCCCGCTGACCAGAACACGGTGAAGATCACTTAGTGAGTGTTTGGTAAGCCGCGCGGTGGCTGGAGGCATCGGCGGCTGATCGGGGCAGCCTGACGGCGTGGCGGTCCACCGATGTGCGGAGCGCGGGCCCCAGGATTCCTGATTTGTGACGACCAAGAACACTGTGGGGCCCGCGCGTGCCCACACTACGCGGCCGGCCCGGCCTGGCCGGGGTTATCCCAGCGACCTGTCCGATGCGGAATGGGCAGTCATCGGGCGGCTGCTGCCGGGGCAGTCCCGCCGTGGCCGCCCGCCGGTGCATGAGCGCCGGGTGATCGTGAACGCGATCCTGTATGTGAACCGGACCGGGTGCGCCTGGCGCTACCTGCCTAAAGACTTCCCGCCCTGGCGCACCGTCTACGGTTACTTCGCCGCCTGGCGCGACACCGGCGTCCTGCAACAGGTCCACGACCGGTTACGCGATCTGGTCCGCACGGCCGGCGGCCGCGACCCGCAGCCCACCGCAGCGGTCATCGACTCCCAGTCCGTACGGGCGGCCGACACGGTGCCCAGGGCCAGCCGGGGCTGGGGTAACGCCAAGAAAGTGAACGGCCGCAAGCGCCACATCGCCGTGGACACCGCCGGGCTGGTCCTGGCCGTGGTGGTCACCGCCGCATCCGTCCAGGACCGCGACGCCGCCCGGCCGCTGCTGTGGAACCTGGCCCGCACCTGCACCCGCATCCGCCTGGCCTGGGCTGATGCCGGCTACGCAGGCAAGCTGACGGCCTGGGCGAAGACGAACCTCAAGCTCACCGTCGAGATCGTCCGCAAGCGTGACGCCCACGCCTTCGAGGTGCTGCCCCGCAGGTGGGTGGTCGAGCGCACGCTCGCCTGGATCACCAGCCACCGCCGCTGCGCCCGCGACTACGAACGCCTGCCCGCCAGCCACGAAGCCATGGTCCTATGGGCCATGATCGCCCTCATGGCCCAGCGCCTCGCCCATCCAGTCGATTAATCACACACTCACTTACACCACATCGCGGGACGCCACCGTGCCAGCCTGAGGCCACAAGTGGCGGCACGCGAGAACCCGTGACCTGCGGGCTACGGCAATCTACCGACCGCGCTCCGCACGCGTATTCGGCAGGAAGGGAAACTGGGCATGTCACCGGACAACCGCCCGAATGCAGCCACACCGGGAAACCAGGCCAGTTGTGGTACCGCATCAATGCAGCTAAGCCCATGAAGATCGCGATCTACGGCTGGGATGCTAGAACGAGGCCTTTGTGTCAAGTGGTTCTGCGGAATTTCTGTGACTGGTAGGACTCTTGGCCCTGCAGGGGCGGTCGAGGCTGTAGAAGTCGGCTGTTCCTGTCTGTGATAAGCGGCAGTTGTTGCCATTCGATGTCAGAACTAATGCCGCAAGTATGTCTAAAACGGGCGAAGGTGACGTCCCTTCACCTGGTCTCCACAGAATGGCTACCGGCCCTGCACATCCCGTGGTTAGCAAATTGACTTAACGCCGGCCCCGGGGTAGCGGCCGTCAAGGCCAGCTCGGTCCCGGGCCAACTCGTCTCAGGGGAGCATCTCATGACCAGAGTGGACAAGACTCCAAGCAAGGCGCTGAAAGACATGCGCCACGGAGGCCAGGTCGTCGACGACGACGCGCCGCAGGCGAAGGAACTCTCGGCCGTCAGGGAGCGGATCTCCCTGCTCAGCTCAGTGATTCCGGGCGACGGCGCCGACCAGGTCACGACCCCGTTCGGCTACCTTTTCGACGATCTCGCAGCCCAGTTTCCCGCGCGTCACCTGCCCGGGGGTCCGGCCCACGTGACCGCGGACCTGGAGGCGCTCGGCGTAGCGCTGGCCGAGACACCCGAGGCGAACGGCAATCCGCCCGGGCTGGTGGGCAACAGCACGATCCCGCCGGTCTACACCTACTGGGGCCAGTTCATCGATCATGACATCACGGCCAACACCGACCGGCAGAACTCGGTGACCGACCTGACCATCCAGCCGGTGCAGCCGGTTCCGCCCGCGCAGGTGCAGAATGAGCTGCGCAACCTCCGCCAGCCCGCGCTCAACCTCGACTCGGTCTACGGTGACGGCCCGGACATGGCTGGCGGTGGTCCGGCTACCGGCCTGTATGACGGCCCGGCGCTGCGGGTGGGCGAGGTCGCGCAGGTCAACGACGACGGCAGCGCCATCCGCGGTGATCATGTCACGCCGGCCGGTGACGAACGCCACGACCTGCCGCGCAACGGGACGGCCGCGATACTCGGCGACGCCCGCAACGACGAGAACCTGATCGTCGCCCAGTTCCACGTCGCGTTCCTGCGCTTCCACAACGCGGTCCTGGACTGGGTCCGCGCCCACCCCCCGGGGGACGGCTACCAGCCGGGCGACGACATGGCCCTGTTCACCCGGGCCCGGGACCTGGTGCGCTGGCACTACCAGTGGCTGGTGGTGCACGACTTCCTGAAGACGGTGACACTGCCCGGCACCGCGGACAAGGTCCTGCTCGGCGGGAACCGGCTGTTCGCACCGCGGGACGGCGAGGTCTACATGCCGCTGGAGTTCTCCGTCGCCGCGTACCGGTTCGGGCACAGCATGGTGCGCGCCGCGTACGACTACAACCGCAATTTCGGCCGCCCGGGTGTGGTCATACCGTCCGCGCCGTTCGGCCTCATCTTCAACTTCACCGGCCAGGGCCGGCCGCAGCCGTTCAACGGCGGCACCACGGTGCTGCCATTCAACTGGGTCATTGAGTGGGACCGGTTCACCGACAAGGGTGACAGCCAGCCCGACCATTTCGCCCGGAAGATCGACACCCAGCTGGCGCCCCCGCTGTTCGACATGATCAACCAGATCACCCCGGCCGAGCAGGCCCTGCCCGCTCCGGTGCAGGACATCCTCAAGCGCCTGGCCGTCCGCAACCTGCTGCGCGGCTACCAGCTTGCGCTGCCCACCGGGCAGGCGGTGGCCGCGGCTCTCGGGGTGGCCCCGCTGACCGAGGCGGAGCTGCTCCAGGGCAACAGCGCCGCGGTGAACGACGCGCTCACCGGCGGTGGCTTCATCCAGCACACGCCGCTGTGGTTCTACCTGCTCAAAGAGGCTGAGGTGCGGGCCAACGGCAACAGCCTCGGCGAGGCGGGCAGCCGGATCGTCGCGGAGACCCTGATCGGCCAGCTGCGCTACGACCCGGATTCCTTCCTCAATGTGCCGGGCGGCTGGAATCCCGCTCAGGGCGTTCTGCTCGCCAATGGCGATCCGATCGTGACGATTAAGGACCTGTTCCGGTTCGCCGGCGTGCTGCCCTAGTTCAGGGCTCGCTGGTACCCAGAAGCTCGCTGGTAGTGCGGTTTCGCTGAGCAGACCCGGGTCTGCTCAGCGAAACCCGCCCAGGTGATATTGGCGGATCGGCGGCAGTCGCGGACGTGCCTTGTCTCTGGAGGATCTTGGTCGGCAATGCCTGGTGCGGGAGATACTGTCTTGGTGGGCGTGCCACCAGGGAATGGGCGGATCGGCATCCTCGGGCCGGTCGAGCTGGTGGGCGAGGGGTCGGTCGCGCTGGGCGGGGTCAAGGAGCGTTGCTTGCTGGCGGCGCTGGCGGTGCGCTGCGGGCAGGCGGTCAGCATCGGCTCCCTGGTGGATGCGCTGTGGGCGGGTGATCCGCCCCGGACGGCTGTGAAGACGCTGCAGAACTATGTGCTTCGGGTTCGCCGGGCGCTGGCCCGGGCGGGCGGGCCGGCCATCGCGACGCTGCCGGATGGCTACTGCCTGCGGGCAGCGCCAGGCGTGGTGGACGCAATAGAGGCAGAGAGCCTAATCGGTGAGGGCCGCCGGAAGATGGCTGGCGGGGATCCCGCCGGGGCTGCCTGTCTGCTGCGGCGGGCGCTGGGGTTGTGGCGTGGTCCGGCGCTGGGCGAGTTCACCGACCGCCCGTTCGCAGCCGCGGAGGCGTCGCGGCTTGCGGAGTTGCGCGATGCGGCGCTGGAGGATCTGTTCGATGCCGAGCTCGCGCTGGGCCGCCACCACGAGGTAGTCGGCGGTCTTGAGGCGCTGGTGGCCAGTGGCGCGTTGCGTGAGCGGCGATGGGGCCAGCTGATGGTGGCGCTGTACCGCGACGGGCGGCAGGCGGAGGCCCTGGATGCGTTCGGCCGACTGCGGCAGGTCCTCAGGCAGGACCTTGGTGTAGATCCGGGTGCTGAGCTGCGCCGGCTTCATCGGGCGATCCTGCAGCAGTCGCCCGAACTGGCATGGCCTCCGCCGCAGCGGCCCCGGGAGGCGGCTGTCAGGGGGTATTTCGGGCGTGCTGGTGAGATGTCTCGCCTGCTGGCACGCTTCGACGATGCGGCTGCCGGGCGGGGCGGTGTGGTTCTGCTGGCGGGTGAGCCGGGGATCGGCAAGTCCCACGCGCTGCGGCGGCTGGCCAGTGCAGCGGGAGCCGGCTCGGCGGTCGTGCTGGCTGGGCGCTGTATAGAGGGTGCCTGGGTGCCGCCGTTCCGCCCGTTCGCTGAGGCGATCGCGGGCTACGGCGAGCTCGTGAACCCGCGGCGGCTTGAGGCCGACCTTGGCCTGGCCGGGTCCGCACTGGCCCGGATCGCGCCACGGCTTTGTGAGCTGCTGCCTGACCTCACCGCGCCGACGCCGCTGCAGCCGGATGAGGAGCGGCTCCGGCTGCTGGATGCGGCGGCGCGGTTCTTCACGGCCGTATCAGCCCGCGCGACGGTGCTGCTGGTGCTGGATGACCTGCAGTGGGCGGATGCGGGCACGGCGATGATGATGCGGCATGTTGCCCACAGCTGCGGCCACCGCCGGTTCTTGCTCGCCGGGGCGTACCGCACTACCGAAGTGGGGAGGCGGGATCCGCTGGCGGACGTCCTGGGCGCGATGCAGGCGGAGGCTGAGTGCACAGTGGTCCGGCTGCAGGCGCTGGGCACAGAGGCAATGGGCCAGCTAGCCGCTGCCCAGGCGGGGGCGCCTGTTTCGCCATCCCTAGTCATGGCCATCGCGGCGCACACTGGCGGGAACCCGTTCTTCGCCAAGGAAGTGATCCGCCACCTGCAGGAGGAGCGTGCGCTGGCCAAAGACAGCTCCGGGGCGCTGGGAGCGAGCCTGCCGCTGGTGGCTGTTCCCGAGGGTGTGCGGCAAGTCCTCGCCCGCCGCTGCGCGCGGCTTCCGGCCAGGGCGAACCGGCTCGCCGAGGCGGCGTCGGGGTTTGCCGGGCCGTTCTTGTTCCCGGTTGCTGCCGCGGCCGCGGGCCTGGCCGACCGGGCTGCGCTGGCCGCCCTGGATGAGCTGCTGGCCGCGGAGCTGATCCGGCCCGGCCGGGCGCCGGAGCGTTATGAGTTCGGGCATGCCCTGGTCCGGCAGGCGATCTACGGCACCCTCAGCCCGTCCCGGCAAGCCCGGCTGCACCGGCGCCTGGCGCAGGCGCTCCAGACGGCCCGGGCGCGGGTTCCGGGCTGCGTCGAGCCGGGTGAGATCGTCGCCCAGTACGCTGGCAGCCGGGCCCTGCCCGGCGCGGCAGCCGGGGTGGCCGTCGCGCTCGAGGCGGCGGACCTAGCGCAAGCCGCCGGAGCGCACGAGACGGCGGTCGCATTCCTGACCACCGCCGCCGATCTCGCTGTGCCTGACGACGAGCGGCTCACCACGGTCCGTGCCCGGCTCGGGCTGGCGCTGGCGTGGGCACTGCGCTTCGACGAGGCAGTCACGGCGGCCCGCGACGCCGCGGAGCAGATCGCCCGGGGTCAGGGCCCACTCGCGGCCGCGGGTTATCTCGCCGAGGTTGCCTCCGCGCTGGGAGCGGCGGGCAGCAGTTCGCACGCCTGGATGCTCGCCCCGGCCGGCCTGGCCTATGCCGGGTCGGCGCGGAACGACGCATGGGCGGCGCTGACCCTGCTAGCCCTGGACCGCAAGGAAGCCGCGGACCCGGACCACGTCGGCCTACCCATGGACCAGCCCAGGCGGCGGCAAGCCCTGGCTATCTTGTACCGCTCGCCCCGGGTGGTCCCCCGCAGCGTTGACCTGGCACGGTACGCGGTCGCGGCCATCTACGGTCGAAGCGACAACGTGCCCGCCGAGGCCGCGCGCGATCCCACCGTGCTGCTGTACCTGCTGGGCGGGTTGCGGCCCGCAGTGCCGCTGTTCGAGGAGGCGGCCGAGCGGGCCCGGGCCCGCGGCGAGCTGGCGCGTGAAGTGCACTGCCGGGCCAGCATCGCCCGTGCCCTGGCCGCCTTGGGAGATCTGGATGACGCGAGGGCAGCGCTGACCCGGGCACGGGACCTGGCCAGCCGCATCCCTGGCAGGAGCTGGAGCTGGGAACGGATCCACGTCGAGGGGGCGCGGGACGCGCTGACCATGGCCACCGGCGAGGACTGGGCCGGCATGCTGGCCGTGTTCGGCGAGCTCGTCAGCACCGAGGACCCGGTGCCGCGCTGGGCCCGGGCCCCGATGAGCGCCGGTTGCGCCCGCACTGCCGCTCACCTTGGCCGGCCTGAGCAGGCGATGGCGCTGCTCGCCCTGCCCGTCCGGGCACTGGCACAGGTCCCGGCCTGGGCGCTGAACTACACCCGGACCGCTTGCGACACCACCGAGACGTTGTGGCTGCTGGACCGCCGCGACCATCTGCGGCGGGTCGAGGCCGCCCTGCGCGGCAAGGCGCTCCCGGCCGACTTCCGGTTCCCGGCGATGGACCTTCAGCTGTCCCTCGCCCGGCTGTGTGCGGTCGACGGCCGGGCGGACGAGGCCGCCCACTGGTTCGGCCAGGCCCGCTCAGCCCTGCAGGAGCAGGGAGCACGCCCGCTGCGGGCCATCACCGACTTCGATGAGGCGCTCATGCATGCCCGGCTGGAGCAACGCGCCAGCGCCCGCCCACTGCTGGAGGCGGCAGCCGGGCAGTTCCAGCAGATCGGCATGACCGGGTGGCTGCGGCGAGCCAGGCAGGTCGCAGCTCTGGTCTCCTAGCCCGGGCTGAAGCGACCGCGACCATGCCGCGACCGGACCGCGACCCCCGCAGCACAAGCTGATGCTCTCCGGAAGGGAGAGCATCATGAAAGCGATCCGGGTACACGCATACGGACAGCCGCCGCGCCTGGACGACGTGCCAGAACCCCAGGCCACCGGCCCAGACGACGTGGTCATCAGGGTCGGCGGCGCCGGGCTGTGCCGCACCGACCTGCACATCATCGATGGCTGGTTCGCCGACGTCATCCCGTACGACCTCCCGCTGGTCCTCGGTCATGAAAACGCCGGCTGGGTCCATGCTGTCGGCCCGGCGGTCGGGCACCTGGCCGCCGGCGACCCAGTCATCTGCCACCCGAACCTCACCTGCGGTGTGTGCCACGCCTGCCGGACCGGAGATGACATGCGCTGCGCCAGAGGCCCCAACCTGCCCGGCTTGATGGGCTCCGGCGGCATGGCCGAGCTGTTCAAGACCACCGCGCGAGCCGTCATCAAGCTCCCCGCCGGCACCGAACCAGCACAAGTCGCCGCGCTCGCCGACGCTGGCCTGACCGCCTACCACGCGGTCAAGAAAGCCGTCCCCGCGCTAGGTCCGGGCTCATCCGCCGTCGCTGTGGGCGTCGGCGGGCTGGGCCACATTGGCATCCAGTGCCTCAAGGTGATGACCCCAGCCCAGGTCATCGCGGTAGATACCAGCGAAGACGCGCTGAAGCTGGCCCGGCACTGCGGCGCGGACCACGCAATCACCGCCGACGGGCAAGCCGCACAGCAAGTCCGCGACCTGACCGGCACGGGCGCCGACGCGGTCTTCGACTTCGTCGGAGAAGACACCACGATCGGCTACTCGGTCGCCATGCTGCGCCCTGGCGGCACCTACTATCTGATCGGCTACGGAGGCACCGTCACCCTGCCCACCATCCAGCTCGTACTGGGCGAGATCACGGTCGCCGGGAACCTCATCGGCACCAACCCCGACCTAGCTGACCTGGTCACCCTGGCCAGCCAGGGCAAGGTCACGCTCCACTCCACCAGCTACCCGCTGGAAGCCGCCAACGACGCCATCGACGACCTCCGCCACGGCCGGACCCGCGGCCGGGCCATCCTCATTCCCCACTGACCCTGACCAGGGCGCACCTGGACCAGAATTCCCAGGCGTGCCAGCTCGCGCGGGCCCACCGTCACCTCCCGGGGGAAGAGCACAACGCGCTGTCTCGTCCGCGGGGGACTGTGCAGCGAGCGCTGCACAGTCCCCCGCAGGGCCCGTTACTCACGGACGGCACTGGCCACGGAGAATCAGCGCCAGCTTGTCGCGTTGCTCGCTGGTGAGTGGGGAGCCTCGCTGGCCATCCTGGAGATGTAGGCGCTCAGATCCGCCTGGTGGTCTGCGGCGTTCGCGCGCTGGCGTGGTGACTGGGGGCGTGCGGTTGACGGTGGGCCTGTGGGGTTCCAAAAGTATGCCGCTGGTCTTGAGCTGGGCTTTTAGGCGACCCGCTCGTATTCGTTGATGAGGCCGCCAAGGACGGCCCGGCGTCGGATCCGCTGCTGGGACAGGCCGGCCACCGGGTGATCGGGCCGGGGTGGACGAAGCTGACAGCTGCGATGAGGGCGTCGTCCGTTGTAGTGGGCCTCGTACCCGGCCAGGACCGTCCGCAGGTGTCGTTCGCCGACGATCAGCATCCGGTCGATGACCTCGGTCCGGGCGGTGAGCACGAACCGCTCCGCAAAGGCATTCGCACGAGGGCTCCGGGGCGGGACCTTTACCGCTTCGATGCCGGCGCTGGCCAGCGCCGCGTCGAAGGACGCGGTGAACTGCCCAGCCCGGTCGCGGATGAGGAACCGAAAGTCCGCGGCGCGGTCGCCGAGATCCATCAGAAGATTGCGGATCTGCTGTGTGGTCCACGGCCCGTCCGGGTTAATGGACGTAGCGGCTGCCGACCTCTATCACGAAGAAGCAGTACAAGCGCTGGAGGGACACCGCGCAGTCCACATGAAAGAAGTCGACGGCGAGCATCGTCGCCGCTTGCGTGTGCAGGAACTGCCGCCACGTCGTGTCGGTGTGCCGTTTCGGCGCTGGAGGGATCCTCAGGGCCTTGAGGATCTGGCGGATCGTGGAGGCGCCGACCCGGTGGCCGAGCTTGAGCATCTCGCCTTGGATCCGCTGATACCTCCAGGAACGGTTCTCGGTGGCGAGGCGCTCGATCAGCGCGGCGATTTCGGCGCTGACGGGCGGCCGTCTGGTGCGGTTCGGGTAGGTCCATTTCTTCCTGACCAGGCAGCGGTGCCACCGCAGGACGGTGCCCGGCGTGACCAGCCGGTGCGCCCGCAGCCTTCTGGGCAGCTGCCGGATCAGCGCGGCCAGCACCGCTCGATCGGCCCAGTCCAGGCGAGGCCTGGGCCTAGTGCGGCGCAGTACCGCGACCTCCTGCCGTAGCACCAGCAGCTCGATGTCCTTGGAGGCCGGCGAGCGGCCGAGCAAGACCAGCCAGCCGCAAAGCCGGATGAAGATCAGATAAAGCAGGCGAAGGGACACAGCCGATCATCATGCCCTGCAGCCGCGCCGTGAGCATCGCTGCAGCTCAAAGCCGCAGGCAGACTTTTGCACCCCACAGGTCATCACCGCGAACTCAAACAGGCCGCGGACCGCGGCGATCCGCCGGTTCACCGTCGCCGGCATCGCCCCGCGTGGGGCACCGAGCCTGACTATCTGCTGGCCCGCCGTGCTCACCGGACGCTGCTGCCAGTCCAGATAGTCGAACAAAGTCCATCGCCACGACATCACCCAGCCGGGCATTCCTCCCAGCCAGGAACCGCAGGAAATTCAGCAGATCATAGGCATAGGCCCGCACCGTCGCCGGTGAGAACGCCCGCGACCCCAGATGCGCAAGGAACCTGTTGACCAGCTCACCGTCATCGCCGAACCCCTCAACACGATGACCATCGCTGGCCAGGACGACGTGCTGCCGCATGGCCCCTCCCCCCAGGGACACCCGGAGTCTGGCCGCCACCGAGCCCAGGACGTGGGACCTTACAAAGCCCGGGCGTGTCCTTGGGCCGAGGGCCGGTTAACAGGGACCTGGTTGATCCAGGACGCGTACTTCGGCGTGTGAGCCAACTCGACGTTGTTGGCTTCGGCCCAGTCACCGACGCGACGGTCGGTCTTAATCGTCAGATGCGGAGAAGTTGTCGAGCACGATCGCGATCCCGCACTTGGGCGGAGACATGGAGCGTAGGTAGCGAGCAAAGGCTAAGAACGCGGTGCGGTTCTTGACCTTGACTATGTGGCCGTAGAGCCGGTCGCGGTTCAGGTCGTAGTCGGCGCGGCGGCGCTGGATCACCGGAGGCGGTCGAAGGCCAGACCGCTCTCGGGCTCGCCAGCGCCTGTCAGGGCGCTGCCAGCCGTAGGTGACAGCTGACGTGCGCCGGTGCCAGCAGCCAGGGTATCGGCCTGCCTCCCGCGGTACCGACGGCACGGGAGAGAAACCTGACGTCAGCGCGAACCGGAAACGTCAGGTGAGCATCCGGGGCAGGTCCTGACCGCCGGCACTGTCCCTCGCTGCTGTGCTCGCTTCCGCGGCACCGCAGCACCGCGGGTTACGGCGGGCAAGCCGGCCGAGCTATTGCCGCTGGCCCCGTTAGCGCCAGGTGCTTAATGACGAGCCTGTTTCGGGCGGCCCGGGACAGCGTTCGGGTCGTTGCGGGGCCACGCAGGCCAGGGTCGTCGGCAGCAACGGAGCTGCAGGGTGGCACCGCCGGCGGTGATGAGCCGGCCCCGGGTGGGCACGGTGCCGGGGTTGTCCACCGCAAACGCCGGGTGTCT
>Ga0335076_10003449_pt1 | contig 15906 bp, 14 predicted proteins | sample Lox_Sample_25_FD_206717 | JGI IMG/M metagenome (GOLD analysis project Ga0335076, IMG submission 206717) | Soil microbial communities from Loxahatchee National Wildlife Refuge, Florida, United States - Lox_Sample_2.5 | ecosystem: Environmental > Terrestrial > Soil > Wetlands | place: USA...
AGAACCTGCTTCATGCGATCGAACGGGAAACGCTTGGTGAGGGCTCGGTGGCCGAAGGTGAGTACCTGCGCAACATGCGCGAAGCCCGGCTGTATCCGGACCAGACAGCACGGTGGGTCGAGGTTTGTTATTGTCCGACGCCACTGCAGGAAGAGCGTCCGTATTGGGAAGAATATTTCGATCTCACACGGGTGCAAGACGCGCATGACCGCCGCAAGTGCCGCGACCAGAACGGTACTGAGGCGTGGTCGTGCGGCGGCTGCGATTGCACCGCGCGGCTGGAAGACAAGCTGAAGAATTCGGGAACGTGCTTTCTGGACTCACTTCGAAACCGCCGCTCGGCAAAATGATGATTTGTGGATCACACGAGTTGCGGCAGAGCCGATTCCAGTTGTGTCAAATTTTGTGCCACTTCCCTCAAGTTGAAGACCAGCGCCCAAAAAGGCAGCATGCGGTCGAGTGAGTAAGGAGACGTTGCTCTCCGCGCGCGCAGCTGGGCGAGTTCGGCATCGAGCTCGCGGATAGCAGCATCGAGCTCATTTGAGTTGACGGCCTGGCCGGGTTTGCGGATCGCCGCAGCCAGCGCAACGAAATTCTGGGTCGTCTTTTCGGCAAGCTTCCCCAAGGATGGCAAGAGTTTCACTTCGATGCGGGCGTCGGTGTAAAGGAATCGGTCTTCCGCCATGGCGGTGAGACGGCGGCGAGCTTGATCCGCCAAGTCGACTACCTGTTGATAAGCAGTCTGGTTGAAGTGGGAAAAGGTTAACTCGCTGCGGGCCTCGTCCATCTGTTGGGTAATGCCGCGGCGCAGGTCGTGGAGCTTCCGGTCGAGTTCCCTCACCTCCCCTTCGTTATCGATTCCTTCTAGAGCCGCGGCGGTGACCGCGCTGTAGAGGGACCCCGCGCCCTCGAGGATGTTTGCCAGCTTGTTACGCAGGCCTTCGCGGGCGTGTACCGGCCAGATGACAACGCCGACAAGAAAGGCGATCAACGCTCCCAGGATCGTGTATAGGACGCGTAGCCAGGCCATGTGCCACGGCTCTCCGGCACCCCCGAAGACAAGGATGAGAGCTGCCGTGAAACCTGCGGCAGTGAAGGCAGGATGCATGGCTGTGAGATATCCGAAGAAACTGGCAAGGATGAACAGGACCGCGCCCACTCCTACCGGTCCATTCCCCAGCACGGGAATGAGCAGGGCGGCGGCAATCGCGCCGGCGGTTGAGCCGATGGTGCGGTAGAGCGCGGCCTTCCATGCTGCGCCAAGATTCGCCTGCGTCACCACCAGTGCCGCGAAGACGGCCCAATATCCCTGCGGTAAATGCCCGATCGAATAGATGGCGTAAGTAATGGTGCCGGCGAGGCCGGTTTTCAGCCCCTGCTTGAGGGCGGAGGATTCGCGGGCCCAGAACGATGGCGTGGCCGGAATCTGCGGCAATGGCAAGGAAGGATTTGCGGAGGCCATGCCGCGGATTATATGAGAAAGGCTGGCAGAGGATTGCTTCTCCCCGTCGCGACTTGGGAAAGGCAACTGGTCGAACCGGGAAAGTGACTTTCGATTGCTGCCTTCCAGATTGTCTCTACGGTAGAATTCTGATAACCAGTCGCATCTGAGGGTTTATGAAGAAACTTGCCACCGTTCTGTGCCTAGCCATCGTGTTGGGTTGCTGCCTTCCAGCCGCCGCAGGTCATAACAAATCGCCTTATGCGCCGAATCCAGACTCGCTGAAGGCTCAGAAGAAACAGCAAAAAGCGACAAATAAACTTTTGAAGAAACAGCGCAAGGCTCAGAACAAGATGTTCAAGAACAGCCAGAAGAACACGCATTACCCGAAGAGACAGTTCTGATCCGAGCACTGCCGCTCCATTCGCGGTTTGAAAGCGCAGTCCTAGACGATCCAGCCGCCGCCAACCACAATCTCTCCATCATAGAAGACTGCCGCCTGTCCCGGCGTAATCGCACGCTGCGGCTGATCGAAGGTAACGAGAATTTCGTCGCCGCCTGTCTTTCCGATTACGGCAGGGGCAGGCTCGTGCCGATGGCGAATCTTGACTGCGACGCGCATCGGTCCGCGTAATTCATTAACGGAGATCAGGTTCACGCGGCGCGCGGTGAGCGTCTTGGAATACAGATTCTCTTCCCCTCCGACAATCACCTGCTTCTGCGCGCCGCTGATCTGGATGACGTAAAGCGGAGATCCGGTGGCGACGCCGAGTCCCTTGCGCTGGCCGACGGTGAAGTTGTGAATGCCGGAGTGCTCGCCGATCACGTCGCCAGTGGTCGTGACCAAGTCTCCGGCGGTGTCGGGCAGGCTCTCGCCTTGCTCGGCCAGATAGGCGTCGATGAAGCGCTTATAGTCGCCGCCCGGGACGAAGCAGATTTCCTGCGAATCGGGCTTCTCGGCGATGGCGAGTCCGTGCTTGTGGGCAAGCTCGCGAACCTGCGGCTTGGTCATGTCGCCAAGCGGGAACAGCGTGCGGCTGAGTTGCTCTTGCGTCAGGCCGAAGAGGAAATAGGTCTGGTCCTTGCTGAGGTCGGCGGGACGGCGAAGGAGCCAGCGGCCGCGGGCCTCGTCATAGTTGACGCGCGCGTAATGACCCGTGGCAACTCGATCTGCTCCAACCTGCCGTGCCACGGTAATGAGCTGATCAAACTTCAGGTGATTGTTGCAGAGACTGCAGGGGATGGGTGTGCGTCCGGAGAGATACTCTTCGACGAAGGGACGCACTACGTCGTGCTCGAAGCGCTCTTCGTGGTTGACGACGTAGTAGGGGACGCCGATCTGCTGGGCGACGCGGCGGGCGTCGTAGACGTCATCGAGGGAACAGCAGCGTCCTTGGACGGATTCAGGCATGCCCTCGCGTCCGGCGAGACGGCGCTGGTTCCAGAGTTGCATCGTGAGGCCGATGACGTTGTGGCCGTCTGCGCGCAGCATGGCGGCGACGGTGGAAGAATCCACACCGCCCGACATGGCTACGGCGATGGTGTTGTTGGTCAGATGCTCCCCTCAGGGGCTAAAGCCCTGTTTTCGTTTACGACTTATCGGCACGGCTGAAGCCGTGCCCTGATACGAACCTTGCCTGATACGAACCTTTGCCCGGCTTGTGCCGGATACGAATCTTCATTGTCATCCTGAGCGGCGGTCTTTGCCGCGAAGGACCTCTGCATTTTGCTTGCCCCGGCAGAGTACATAGGTCCTTCGCTTCGCTCAGGATGACAAGAGTTAAACCGGCACGACCTGCTTGTACGTCGGGCTCAACTCTCGTAACCGCGCCACGGTGTCGGGTACAAGCGCGAGCGCGAAATCGATGTCTTCTTCCGACGTCTGCTTCCCCAGGCTGAAACGGATACTGGCGCGCGCCTGGTCCGGCCGCAGGCCCATCGCGATCAGCACGTGCGACGGCTCGATCGCGCCTGAGGAGCACGCCGACCCCGTCGAAACAGCCAATCCCTTCAGGTCGAGAGCGATGACCATCGATTCGCCCTGGATGTGATCGAAGCGAAGGTTCGCTGTGTTCGGCACGCGCGGCGCTCCGTCGCCATTCACCGTGACGTCAGCGACTTGGGCGATAATTCCCTGCTGCAGGCGGTCCCGCATGGCGGAAAGCTTTTTATCATCGCCGCGGTCGAGCGCCTCTTTCGCGATCCTCGCGGCCTTACCTAATCCGACGATGCCTGGGACATTTTCAGTACCGGCGCGGCGCGAACGCTCGTGGCGGCCACCGTAGAGCAGCGGACGAATGCGGGTTCCCTTCCGCAGATAGAACGCTCCCACGCCCTGGGGTGCGTGAATCTTATGTCCCGAGATCGAAAGCGCATGGCAACCGATTCGCTTCACATCGATTGGAACCTTGGCGGCGGCCTGCACGGCATCGGTGTGAAAAATCACTCCAGCTTCGGCGGCGATCTTTCCAACCTCTTCGACCGACTGCAGCGCACCCGTTTCGTTGTTGGCCATCATCAGCGAAATCAGTTTCGTGTTCGGGCGCAGCGCATGGCGAACGTCGTCAGGATTCACCAGGCTTCGGCCATCTACTGGCAGGAACGTGATCTCGCAACCGCTGTCTTCGAGGTGCTTGCACGATTGCAGCACCGCACTGTGTTCGATGCTCGAGGTGATTACGTGATCGCCGTCGTTGACCAGGCCGGAAATCGCGAGGTTGTCGGCCTCGGTGCCTCCGCTGGTAAAAATGATCTCCTGCGCCTCGCAGCCAAGCAGAGCGGCCACGGCATCGCGTGCATCTTCCACGGCGGCGCGGGTGTTCTGGCCGTGATGGTGAATCGACGAGGCGTTGCCAAATTGCTCCCCAAAATAGGGGCGCATAGCCTCGAAGACTTCGGGCAGAACGGCTGTGGTGGCGTTATTGTCGAGGTAAACGCGACGCATAGAGAAACCAGTTCTATTTTACGCTGTCGGTGCGGGCGAAGGGTGATTTCAGATTGCAGATTTCAGAGTGCAGAATCAGAATCCAGAAGTCAGAATGCAGAAGTCAGAATACCGGCGCTTTAGTGTGTGTCCCGAATCGGTGTGTCTTTGTCATCCTGAGCGGAGCAGTGAGGGGAGCGGAGCGACCCTCGCTGCGCAGTCGAAGGATCCCTACACCCTGAACGTCGTGCCGGGCGCAGGGGTTCCTCGACTTCGCTCGGAATGACAATACTTGTGACTTTGAGCCGATCTCCCAGACTTGCAGGTTGCAGGCTGCCCTTGAAATGCCGGAATCCTGCTTTTGCAACATGATTTGGGATGCGGTACATTGCAGCTTGGTCAGGAGTTCAGCCTATGCGTTTCACCGCTTCCCTTTGCCTCTTGCTGGCTGCAAGCCTGTCGTTCTCGCAGAATGCTTCCCGGAAAGACGTCGACATCATGGCACCCGATGGAGTGAGGCTGCGCGCCACGTTCTTTTCCGCGGGCAAGGCCGGGTCGGGAGTGCTGCTGCTGCACATGTGCAACACGACCCGCAAGTCCTGGGAGCCCGTGGCTAATGGGTTGAGCGAGCACAGAATCAGCGTTCTCACCATTGACAATCGCGGCTTTGGAGAGAGTGGCGGGCCTCGATTTGAAGGCGGCTCGGGCGAGGTCAGACAACAGTTAAACGCGAAGTGGCCAGCCGATTTCGATGCGGCCTACCAGTTTTTGACTTCACAGCCCGGCGTCGACAAAGGACGGGTCGCTTTCGGCGGCGGTAGTTGCGGTGTCGGCAACGCGGTCAAGTTGGCCGAGGCGCACCCAGATGTGAAAGCACTGGTGTTGCTGGCCGGAACGACCGATGTAAAGGGAATCAACTTTATCGCCAGCCATCCAGAGCGGCCGATTTTTACGGCAGCCGCCGCGGATGACGAATACGACCACGATGCGGTACGGGTCATGCAATGGACAGCAAGTCTGTCGGACAACCCGCGCACCAAGTTTTCTGGATTTAAAGATGGAAAGCACGGAACGGAGATTTTTGGTCCGCATCCGGAATTGGTGGAGCAGATCGTGGCCTTTTTCGTGGACACGCTGATCACAAACCCGGTGGACCTTAGTACAACAGTCGCTACAAAGAAGACACCGTCGTCAGAATTCTGGAGTCTTGCCGGCCAGAAGGGTGGCGCTGCCCGGGCCGCCGACTTGTATCGTGAAACACATAAGAGTGATCCTCAGGCGTACGTGTTCCCGGAGTTTGCCGTGAATTTGCTCGGCTATGACCGCATTCAAGCCGATGATGTGGAAGACGCCGTCGAACTCTTCAAGCTCAATACCGAAGCCTACCCGGCTTCGGCAAATGCCGAGGACAGCCTGAGCGATGGCTATTTAGCGGCCGGAAAAAAAGAGTTAGCGCTAGCCGCCGAAGAAAAGTGCGTACAACTCCTCCCGGACGACAAGAACAATGCCGATTTCAAGGCCCAACTGGGGAAAGTCGCGCAGGACAAGATCGCCAAGCTGAAGTCTGAATCCAAGTAAATTGCGCTACCGCTCTTCGATCGGCACGTAGCGGTTCGGATATTCAGGCCCGAGGTATTCGGCGCGCGGGCGGATCAGGCGGTTGTCGTCGAGTTGCTCGATGACATGAGCTGTCCATCCGCTCATGCGGGATACGGCGAAGACGGGGGTGAACAGGTCGACGTCAATCCCAAGCACGTGATAGGTGGAAGCGGAGTAGAAGTCCACGTTGGCGTTCAGCTTCTTTTCTGTCTTCACAAACTCTTCGATTCTCTCGGACATTTCATACCATTGCGGTTGGCCGCTCGATTGGCAAAGATCGCGTGACATCGCGCGAAGGTGCGTCGCGCGCGGATCTTCGGTGCGATACACGCGATGACCGAAGCCCGGCACTTTTTTCTTCTGCGCCAGCATGCCCTTCACGTGCTCGACCGGATCTTCCCCCTTCTTATCAATCGATTCGAGGATGCGGAAAACGGCTTCGTTGGCGCCGCCGTGCAGTGGACCCTTGAGCGCACCGATCGCCGACGTCACGGCCGAATGCATGTCAGACAAAGTTGCGGCGGTCACGCGCGCGGCGAATGTAGATGCGTTCAGTTCGTGATCAGCATGCAGGATCAGGGCAATATCGAGGGCGCGTTCGGCCGTGGATGACGGACGCTCGCCATTGAGCATAAGCAGGAAATTCGCGGCGTGCGAGAGCGATTGGTCGGGATCCACGACAGGCTTGCCTTTGCGAATGCGATCGTAGGCAGCAACGATCATGGCGATTTGCGAGGTCAGGCGAATTGCTTTCGCGAGGTTGGCATCGTGATCGTTTTTTCTTTCGTCCGGATCGTAGTACGACAGCGCCGAAACAGCGGTGCGGAGCACGTCCATTGGCAGCGCCTGGGGCGGAGCGTTGCGGAGCATAGTGAGAATGGCGGGATCAAGTTTGCGCTCGCTGGCAAGGCGCTTACGCAGTTCGGCCAACTCAGGGCGAGTGGGCAACTTGCCGAACCAGAGCAGGTGACAGGTTTCTTCGAAATTGGAATGCTCGGCGAGTTCGTGGATGTCGATGCCGCAGTAAGCCAGGACGCCGCGGTCCCCGTCGATGAAGCAGATTTTCGAATTTGTGGCAACGATGCCCTCGAGTCCCTTCGGGGCATGAGTTGTGGTCACGCTGGACATGGTCTCTCGCCTGTTTTCCTGGATATTGGTTGCCGGGCCGCGCAAGGAGGGACGCGGGAAATGCAACGTTCTTTTCTTATACCTGAAACAAAGTGCGGTTTCCAAGCGCCCCAAGGTAACCTGCAACGTAACCGGACGATTTTCGAGTGACGGGAGAGCCCAGGATCTGAAAGTCAACGTCCCCACCCTCTCGCACAGAACGCGAGGAGGATGGGGCACCCGCACGAGGCCTCGTTGCGCTTGGCCCGTTACAAACGGTGGCGCACTTTATTCCCGGATTGCCAGAAGCGTATAGTTAAAGGTACTTCTTGTCGTTTCCAGGTGTTCTGTCGTTGGTTCTCATCTCCTGATGGAGGAATCTTCCCTAATGAAGCGATTTCTGTCGATTCTGCTCGCCTTCGCATTCGTGTTTTCCACTCTCGCCCAAGCTGACGAGGGAATGTGGCTGTACAACGCGCCTCCCAAGGATCGAATCAAGGCCAAATACGGGTTCGAGCTTACTCAGCAATGGCTCGACCACGTTCGGCTTTCCTCGGTTCGATTCAATAACGGCGGTTCCGGTTCGTTCGTTTCCGCAGATGGCCTGACTTTTACGAATCATCACGTCGGCGCAGCCTGCGTTCAGCAACTCTCAACCGAAGGCCACGATTACATCAAGACCGGCTTTTACGCCAAAACGCAGGCGGAAGAGGTCAAGTGCCCGGCTTTGGAACTGAATCAGCTTGTAGGCATTGAAGATGTGACCGACAAGATCAATGCTTCGGTAAAGGCGGGGATGTCGGCGGCAGAAATTGGCCAGGCCCAGCGGGCTGCGATGTCGCAGGTGGAGAAAGACTGTGCCACTTCGACCGGGCTGCGTTGCGACGTGGTCATCTTCTATTCCGGACAGGTTTACAACCTGTACAAGTACAAAAAATACACCGACGTCCGCCTGGTCTTTGCGCCGGAATTCGATATCGCATTTTTTGGCGGCGATCCGGACAACTTTACGTATCCACGCTACGATCTCGACATCACTTTCTTCCGCGTGTATGAGAACGACAAGCCCGCGCGCATTGATAACTACCTGCAGTGGTCGCGGACTGGCGTGAAAGACGGTGAACTGATTTTCGTTTCCGGACATCCCGGAAATACTGGACGCCTGCTGACCATGGCGCAACTCGACTTCCTGCGCGATGTGCAATATCCCTCGGCACTCAAGCTCTATGCCCGTCGCATTGCGCTGCTGCAGAACTTCAGCAAGGAATCGGAAGAAAATGCCCGCGTCGCCAAGGAAGACATTTTCGGATTCCAGAATTCGCAGAAGGCCATCACCGGTTATGACTCCGGCTTGCAGGACAAAACCATCATGGGCGCCAAAGCAGCCGATGAAGCGAAATTGCGCGCCTCTTTCAAGGCGGATTCGAAGAACGCTGGAGCAGCCGATCCGTGGGATGAAATCGCTCAAGCCATGAAAACGCAGCAGTCGATTTATCCGGATCTGACTTACCTGGAACGCTTACGCGGTTTCGCTGGACACTTGTCGCAGTTTGCGCGCGTTCTGGTACGGGCCGCCGCGGAAAAACCCAAGCCGAACCAGGAGCGCATGCGGGAATTCCGTGATTCCGCGCTGCCATCACTGGAGCAGCAGCTTTTCTCGGCGGAGCCGATCTACAAAACTCTCGAGACCGTCTTGCTGGCGGATTCGCTCTCCGAGATGCAAGATTCGCTGGGCAAAGACAATCCCGATGTTCAGAAGGTGCTGCAAGGGAAATCTCCGGCCGATGCCGCGAAAGAGATGATTGCCAACACCAAGCTCGACGACGTCGCGGTTCGCAAGCAACTGTATGAGGGAGGCGAAAAGGCCGTCGAGGCTAGCACGGATCCTCTCATCCTAGCGATGGAGGGGATTGATTCATCGGCGCGCGGGGCCCGGAAGAAGTTCGAGGATGATGTCGACTCAGTGTTGCGGCGGGACGGAACCGTCATCGCCAAGGCCCGGTTCGCGCAAAGCGGCTTCAGTCAGCCTCCGGATGCCACCTTCACGCTGCGTTTGAGCTATGGCACGGTGAAGGGTTATTCCGAGAATGGAAAGCACATTCCGTTCGCTACGAATATGGCGGGAGCCTACGAGCATGCGGCCGAACATAACGATCAGCCACCGTACAACTTGCCCGAAAGCTGGATGAAGTCGAAGGCGAAGCTCGATCTGAAGACTCCGCTGAACTTCGTCTCTACGGCGGACATCATCGGCGGGAACTCGGGATCGCCGACGGTGAATGCGAAGGGCGAAGTCGTTGGGATCATCTTCGACGGCAACATCGAGTCGCTGCCCTGGAATTTCGCCTACAGCGACGCTCAGGGGCGCGCTGTCTCGGTCGACTCGCGCGGCATCCAGGAAGCGCTGCGCAAAATCTACGGAGCAACCGCCTTGGCGGACGAGCTGATGGGAGGCAAAGCAGCCGGAGCGACCGCCGGGAAGTAGACTTTGCGAAATGTTCGATACAGCGGCCCGCGCGAGCGGGCCGTTTTTCTGTCTGCTCGTCGCCGTTGCAATTCACAGACGGTTCACTTGCCGCACGGAAGCTCGATGCTACAATCGCCGCCACCTCAAAACGACGGGAGAAATTATGGGACAACCAGTGGTTCACTTCGAGATCGGCTGCCGCGACCCAGGCAAGACCGGCGACTTCTACGCTCGCCTATTTGACTGGCAAATGCAGCCCATGGGCCCAGCCACCATGGTCAATACCGGCGCCGGCAGCGGCATTCAGGGCCACATCAGTTCGCTCGGACACGAACCGTTTAACTACACAACCTTCTACGTGCAAGTGGACGATGTGAAAGCCTACCTGGACAAAGCCGCGTCTCTCGGTGGAAAAACTCTGGTTCCGCCTGTCGACATTCCCACCGGCACCTTCGCATGGTTTGCCGATCCCGAAGGCAACACGATCGGCCTGTGGAAAGCGAAATAAGAACTACGCCGGCCAGATCGACAGAGCGGTTTCGCTGAGGATCTGGCGCTTGGTCGCATCACTGAGCGGGAGCGCGCGAAACTCGTCGAGGTTCTTCTTGATGTCGGGCACACCAGGCCCAGGCCAGTCGGTGCCGAAGAGGGTCTTGGAAGCAATTTCTTCAAGGCGCGGGAAATACTTCAACAGCGTCTTCGGTGGAATTCCACTGATGTCGAGAAACACGTTGGGATCAGGAAGAAGGCTGTATCCATCCAAAGCGGCCGGCCACCGTGCGCCAGCAGGATTCGTAAGTTCGGAAAATCTACGGCAACGTCATCGATGTGGATGGGGTCGCCATATTTGTTGCGAGCGCCGGGAAAAATTGAAGTGCCGGTGTGAAACATAACCGGCACATCGTTGGCCTCAGCCGCGCGATAAATGATCTCCAGTTCCTTCACTCCGCGCAGGTAATCGTTGGGAAAGAGCAACTGGTGCGGAGGATGGATCTTAATCATCTTCAGCCCTAACCGCAAAATCTGCTCGACATCAGCAAGCACGTTGGTGGTGTGGCGGGGATGCAAGCTTCCGCACGGAAGCAGGCGGCGCGGATCTTCTTTCACGTAGTCAGCGACAAACTGGTTCACGCCATTGGTAAAGCCGATCACCTCCGGCGCGACATAATTGATGAGCATGGCGCGGTCGATGCCGCTGGCGTCCATGAATTTAAGAAACGCTTTCGGCGAGCGGCAGAACTCCGCAATCTGCTCGAAATTTGGCCGCTTCTTTTTCATCAGTTCCAGCGCGTGCGGCTTGAACATCTCGATGGGCTGGATGTGAATGTGGCAGTCGGTGATCAAGTGAGGTTTATGTTCGACCGCGCAATTTTACCAGTTGCCGCTGAAGAGGCTGGCTCGTTTTCACGAAACTAGCTCGACATTGCAGCGGCAGCCAGCACCGCTCGCTTGGTAAAGACTCGAATCATCTCGCGACGATACTCCGGAGTCAGGGCAGAAGTTGTCAACGGTTTGCTGACTTTCGCCGCCAAATCGCCCGCCGCTTCCGCCAGAGCTTCATCGATCGCTTTGCCGCGCAGCAATTCGCTTGCGCCGTTCACCAGCATCGGGGCAGGGTTCACAGCGGTGATGCCCAGACGAGCATCAGAAATGTGGCTATTGTTACGCTTGAGCGCGACGGCGACCCCGGCCAAGGGATAGTCAATCGAACCGCGAACCCGAAGCTTGCGGTACACGCCGCTGTAGCCTGAGCTCGACGCGGGCAGAAATACGCGCGTGAGCAATTCGTTCGGCTGTAGTTTGCGGTAGTTGTCACCCAGGCCGGTGTAGAACTCTGCTAGAGGCAAGCGTTGGGTTCCCGCGACGCTGGCGATTTCAACTTCTGCGTCGAGGCACAGTAGTGCGGGGGGAGTATCCCCAGAAAAAGCCGCCCAGCATTTCGTGCCGCCGGGAGCGACGTGGCAGATGTCGCCATCCTTCTTGATACAGAAGCCGCAGCTTTTGCGCCACGTGAGGGACTGGTTGTACCAGAGGCAGCGCGTGTCGAGGCAGATGTTGCCACCGATTGTGCCCATATTGCGGAGTACGGGGGACGCAACGGTTGCGGCTGCCTCGGTCAGGACAGGATAGTGCTCGTGCAGCAACTTTGAATGCTCAATGGCGCGAAGCGTGGTGAGCGCGCCGATCGCGACACTGCCGTCGGCTTCGGGTCGAATTCCGCGGAGTTCGGCAATCCCGCGCAGATCGAGCACGTACTCGGGCTCGAACAGCTTCTGCCGCATGGAGGGTATAAGGTCAGTGCCACCAGCGATGATGCGTATAGGGACATGGAGCGGCGGACGCCCTCGTCCGCCGGATGATGAGTCATCCGTGGCAGTCGCCCGCGCAGAGTCCGCGCGGGCCGGACGGGCGAGGGCGCCCGTCCCCACATGATTCGATAAGAATTCAACTGCTTCCGGGATCGTTCGCGGGCGCAGCAGCTTGAACGGAGGCAGGCTCAATCGGCGCCTCCCGTGGGCGTTGAAATGCGAGAAGCGCTGGTCCCTTGCCTTTGAACCACAGAGCGCCTCCATGCTCGCGGAAACGCTGCGGGGACGTGGGGTCAACTCCCTCGGTCAGATTCATGACCTTGGCTTTATTTTTTGCGCGCAAGGCCGCCAGCACTCGCTCTGGCGTAAACGGCGATTCGTGCAGACGCACTCCGACCGCGTCGTAAATCGCGTTGGCAATTGCAGGAATCGTGGCGGCCAGCGAGCCCTCGCTGCACTCTTTCGCTCCAAACGGACCTTCGGGATCAATGCTCTCCACAATGATTGGCTCGATTTCGGGCGACTCGACTGCCGACGGGCTGCGGTATTCGAGCAATCCGGGATTCATCAGCAGGCCGTCTTTCCAGACCATTTCTTCTGTCAGTGCCTGCCCCATGCCCATCCATACTGAGCCGATGATCTGGCCTTCGACGGCAACGGGATTCAGAGCGCGTCCGCAATCGTGAGCGGCCCAGACTTTGTGTACGGTTACTTCGCCGGTGTCCTCATCGACGCTGACTTCGGCAACTTGTGCGGAATAGGAATACGCGGGCGATGGTCCCACGCCGGCGCCTTTATGTTTTCCGCCACGCGCCTCTGGCGGAGGCGCGTAAGAGCCCGTGCCGGTGAGCGCTCCGTGAAAATCAATTGCCGCGACGACGGCTTCCTCGAAAGTCATCGAATCCTTCGGGCCTTCCTCCTTACGCTTCTGCTGCAGAGATCCACGAAGGATTTGCCCCTCGACATGGCCTGACACCGAGGCGACAGTCTCTTGTGTGGGGCGGACACTCTTGTCCGCCGCTTCTCGCGACGAGGATGCTGCGGCATTCTTGCGAAAAACCTGATCATCCCGGAAGGTCAACTCTTCCGGCGCACATCCCATCTTCTTCGCCGCCGCAGCGGCAATTCTCTTCTTCACTTCCTCAGCGGCGCGCAGCGTCGCATTGCCGGCCATAAATGTCACACGGCTGGAATAAGACCCGATATCGATCGGAGTGAGATCAGTATCGGCAGCAATAACGCGCACGCGGGAGAGTGAACATCCCAGAGCCTCGGCGGCGATCTGCGCCGTCATGGTGTCGGAGCCTTGTCCGATTTCCGACGCACCGGTGTAGACCACCACACCGCCATCGCGATCGATCTTGATGTTGACGGTTGAGTGCGGCATGTCGGAGCGGATGATCGAGTTTGCGGCGCCACTTACGTAGTGACTGCACGCGATGCCCAAGCCCCGGCCTTTCGGAAGTTTTCCCTTCCGCTGCTTCCAATCAGACCGTTCGACGATTTTCTCGATGCATTCCGGCAATCCGTAACTTTGCACACGCAAACCATTGACGGTGATGCATGGCGGCTGCAGCAGATTGCGGCGGCGGATCTCTGCCGGGTCCACGCCGATTTTTTCAGCAAGTTCGTCGAGCTGCGATTCGAAAGCGAAGCGAACATTGACCGTGCCGTGTCCGCGCATCGCGCCGCAGGCCGGCTTGTTGGTAAGAACCCGGTATCCGTCGTATTGAATGTTCGGGATGTCGTAAAGCGCACCGAGCAGCGCACCCGAGTACAGAATGGTGACCACACCGTAGGAGCAGTAGGCCCCGCCATCCTGCACCACACGGGCTTTCACCGCGGTGATGCGGCCATCGTTCTTGACACCAGTTTTCAGATCGATAATGGTGCGCGGCCGTCCGCGATGTGCCCAGAAAACTTCCTCGCGCGTGTACGTGATCTTGACCGGAGCCTTGGCCTTCCGTGCTGCGACGGCAGCAATGATTTCCAGGGGAATCACTTCGCTCTTGCCGCCAAATCCTCCGCCGACGAGTGGCTTAATAACGCGAATCTGTGACATCGGCATGTCGAGCACGAGCGAAAGTTTGTGCTGCAGGTAGTACGGAACTTGTGTCGAAGACCAGACGGTCAGACGTCCCGGCTTGCCCGAGTGCGGATCAATTTCGAACGAAGCCAGCGTGGAGTGCGGCTCCATCGCCGCATGAGTGACTTCGTTGGCAATGAATCGTGCTTCAGCAATCTGATCGGCTTCGGCAAACCCGCGTTCCGGATCGCCGAAAGCGTGGTGGTAATCCTTCTCAAGGTTCTGCGGCTTGTTGTCGTGGATGAAGTCCGATTGCGCCTTCATCGATTCTTCGGGATCGAAGTATGCAGGCAGGACTTCGTACTCGACATCGATCAGTTCGAGCGCTTTTTCGGCGATGGCTTCTGAGGTCGCAACCACGCAGGCCACGTTGTCGCCCACATAGCGGACTTTGTCGATTGCGAGCGCGTGCTCGTCATGGCCAACGGGAAGAATGCCGTAGGGATTGGGAGCGTCGGTGCCGACAACAACCGCGACAACTCCATCGAGCTTCTCGGCTCGACTTGGGTCGATCTTCAGGATGCGCGCGTGTGGATAGGGCGAATGCAGGATCTTGCCGATCAGCATGCCGGGGACACTTAGGTCGTCGGTATATTTGCCCGACCCGGTGGTCTTTCCGGCCGCGTCGACCATCGCGGTGGGCTTGCCGATGATGGAGAAGTTAGTCATTTGCACAGCTCATGTGTGGACAGGCGCTCTCGCCCGTCCGGTCGAGCAAAGCTTAGCTGGCGTCTTCGCGAGGCCGAGTGCGAGACTCGGACAGCAGGTTCCTCCACTCCGTTCGCCCATCCTGCGGATGGCCGAACTTCGGTCGGAATGACAGGTTCTTGAGTGGAGCGACTTTCATTTTGAGTGCTACTCATTTCGAAACCATCGTCGCTTGTTCCACTCGAATCGCTGCCCGGATCGCCTCATACATCTGGTTGTAGCCCGTACAGCGGCACAGATTGCTGCTGAGAGCGGCTCGAACGTCCTCTTCGGATGGATCGTGATTCTCCGCGAGCAACGATTTCACCGTCATGATGAAGCCGGGCGTGCAGTATCCGCACTGCGCGCCGCCCCAGTCACCGTAGGCCTTCTGAATAGCCGCCAGGCTGCCGTGCTCGGTGACGCCTTCGATGGTGGTGATCTCCTGCTCTTCGCAGCTCGCCGCCAGCAGCGTGCACGACATCATGGCCACGCCATCGGCTAATACCGTGCAAGCGCCGCAGGACGAATCGTCACAGCCGCGCTTCGAGCCGGTAAGCTGCAACTCCTGACGAAGCACATCAAGAAGAAGCGCGCTCGGCTCAATAGCGAGCTCGTGAGTGCGGCCGTTCACGCGAAGCGAGATGAGTTCTTTTTTCACGTCAGCTGTCAGCTATCGGCTATCAGCTTTCAGCACGCTCTCCCCTGAGAGCCAATAGCTGAAAGCTGACAGCGGTTTTTCAATACCTTGGCACTTTCTGATCCACCTGCTGCGACCACGCATCGATTCCGCCGCGCATGGATCGCACCTTCTCAAACCCCTGCTGCCGCAGCCAGACGGTCACGTTCATAGAGCGCACACCGTGGTGACACAGCACCACGATCTCTTCCTCAGGATCGAGTTCCTGATGCGCCCGCGATGGAACGTCTCCCATCGGCATTAACTTCGCGCTCACGACGCGGGCAGTCTCAAACTCCCAGGGCTCGCGCACGTCCAGCAGTGTGAACGATTCCTGCCTGTCGAGCTTGGCTTTTACGTCCTCGGGAGTGATTTCGTAGTCCATCTCACCTCAGCGGCGAAAGCCGCGATTACACCCTTGCACATGCGGCGCGTCTAAAGCCGCGCCCTTTCCAACCGTCTCCGGATGAGGAAATCCACGTTCTTCTCCGACGGTCCATCATTTTCCGGTCCATCTAGGCTCGCGCTTTTCCATGAACGCCCGAATGCCTTCCTGCGCATCTTCTGTCTTCATCAATTCGTCGATGTAGATTCGCTCTGCCCGCGCC